>FTIZ01000430.1_pt2 | contig 126238 bp, 122 predicted proteins | sample 1658381 | NCBI WGS metagenome assembly FTIZ01 (sample SAMEA3914822, study PRJEB12502) | metagenome | biome: forest; material: soil | place: USA | collected 2012-03-12 | depth 0.1 m
CACGTCCAGCGCGCCGCGGAAGATGTAGGGGAAGCCCATCACGTTGTTCACCTGGTTCGGGTAATCCGACCTGCCGGTGGCGATGATGGCGTCGGGGCGCACCGAGAGCGCGTCTTCCGGCATGATCTCCGGCACGGGGTTGGCCATGGCGAAGATGATCGGGGCTTTCGCCATGCCTTTCACCATTTCCTTGGTGACAGCGCCGGCGGCCGAGAGGCCGAGGAACACATCGGCGCCTTCCAGCGCCTCGGTGAGGGTGCGTTTCTTGGTGTTCACCGCATGCGCGGATTTCCACTGGTTCATGCTGGAATCGTTGCGGCCTTCATAGATCACGCCCGATTTATCGCAGAGCAGCACGTTCTCATGCTTCACGCCCATATGCTTCAGCAGTTCGATGCAGGCGATGCCTGCCGAACCCGCGCCATTGGCTACTACTTTCAGGTCTTTCAGTGCGCGGCCGGTAATGTGGGCGGCATTGATGATACCTGCGGCGGTGACGATCGCGGTGCCGTGCTGGTCGTCGTGGAACACGGGGATGTCGCACAGTTCTTTCAGCTTCTCTTCAATAATGAAGCAATCCGGCGCGCCGATATCCTCTAAGTTGATGCCGCCGAAGGTGCAGGAGATGGCATGCACGGTGCTGATGATGCGCTCGGCATCTTTCGAATCGACTTCGATATCGATGGAATCGATATCGGCAAAGCGTTTGAACAGGATGCTCTTGCCTTCCATCACCGGCTTACCGGCCAGCGCGCCCAGGTCGCCCAGGCCCAGCACGGCAGTGCCATTGGAAATCACCGCGACGAGGTTGCCCTTGCTGGTGTAATCATACGCGGCGTCTTTATTCTCGTGGATCTTCAGGCAGGGCACGGCGACGCCCGGCGAATAACCCAGCGCCAGGTCGCGTTGCGTGATCAGCGGCTTGGTCGGCGTGATGGAGATTTTGCCCGGCTGGCCCATCGAGTGATAGAGGAGGGCTTCTTCATCGGTAATTTTCATATTTTCGCTGGCCATCGGATTGTCCTTGAAATAGCACTGGGGTTAAGAATTTCGGGGGTTTCTACATGGGTCGTTCGGAGGCCGCAAGCATAAGAAGCGAAAACGAACAAACAAGCGCAGATTCACGCTGCGATGCAGCAATTTCGCACGCCCCCGCCAGCCCCGCCATGGCGCAATATCTGAAGGTCAAATCCGCCTATCCGGATTGCCTGCTGTTTTACCGCATGGGGGACTTCTACGAGCTGTTTTTCGAGGATGCGGCGCAGGCCAGCGCCATCCTCGATATTGCGCTCACCAAGCGTGGCAAGCATGCGGGCGAGGAAATCCCCATGTGCGGCGTGCCGGTGCATGCGGCAGAAATGTATCTGCAAAAGCTGATCGCCAGCGGCCTCAAAATCGCTATCTGCGAACAGATGGAAACGCCGGCCGAGGCCAAAAAACGCGGCAACAAAGAAGTGGTGCGCCGTGAAGTGGTGCGGGTGGTGACGCCAGGTACCATCACGGAAGAAACACTGCTGCAGCCCGGCCAGTCGCATTTCCTTGCCTGTCTGGCGCTGGAGGGAAACCAGTTGGGGCTGGCATGGCTCGACTTATCGACGGGCGAATTTACTGCCTCCGGCGGCATGCCGGGGGAGCTGCCCGCCATGCTGGCTCGTTTGCAGCCGCGCGAGCTGATTGTCAGCCTTGCTGCGCAGGAACTGCTGAACCCGCAACCGTGGTTCCATGAATGGCGCGGTCTCTGCACTGCCCGGCCGGACGTTCTTTATGACCCGCGCGCGGCTGAGCGCAATTTGCGTGACCATTATAAAGTGGGCGATGTGACGGCCTTCGGCAGTTTCGACGCCGCCGAAATCACCGCCTGCGGCGTGCTGCTCGATTATGTGAAGCTCACCCAGCTCGATGCCGCCGCGCGGCTGGATGCGCCGAAGCGCGAAATCACCGCAGCCAGCCTGCAGATGGATGCCGCCACCCGCCGCAACCTCGAGCTGGTGCAGACGCTGCAGGGCCAGCGCAAAGGCAGCCTGCTCGCCACCATCGACCGCACACTCACCGCTGCCGGCGCGCGGCTGCTGACGCGTGAACTGGCGGCGCCGTTGTGCGATATCCACGCCATCAGCACGCGGGCCGATGCAGTGGAGCATCTGCTGCAGCAGAACGTCTTGCGCGCCACTCTGCGCGGCGCGCTGAAGGTCATTCCCGATATGGAGCGGGCGCTGGGGCGCTTGTCGCTCGGCCGTGGTGGGCCGCGTGATCTGCTGATGCTGGCGGCGGGGCTGACCCAGGCCAACCTGCTGCATGAGCACCTGCGCCCGATGAAGTTGCCTGCCCTGCTGGAGGCGGCGCGCGATAAGCTGCAGGGCCATCATAACCTCGCTGATCTGCTGATGCGTGCACTGAAAGCGGAAGCGCCGGTGCAGGCGCGCGACGGGCATTTCGTGGCCGATGGCTACCGCGCCGACCTCGATGAATATCGCCGCCTGCGCGATGAATCCAAACGCGTCATCGCCGCGATGGAGCTGGCGCTGAAAAACGATACCGGCATTCCGTCGCTGAAGATCAAACAGAACAACGTGCTGGGCTATTTCATCGAGATTACAGCGATCCACGAAAAAAAGGTGCCGCCCCATTTCATTCATCGCCAGGGGCTGGCGGGTGCGTTGCGCTATAGCACGCCGGAGCTGAACGATACCGCCCGTAAAATCGAAGACGCCGCCGAGCGCGCCCTGCAGCTGGAGTTGCAGGTGTTCGGCGAGCTGTGCGGCAGTGTGCAGGAATGCGCGGAGCGGATCATCCGCGCCGCCCGTGCCCTCGCGCAAATCGACATGTTCGCGGCACTCGCCGAACGCGCGGAGGAGGGGGCGTGGGTGCGTCCGCAGCTCACCAGCCGCGCCACGCTCGACATCAAGGCCGGTCGCCATCCGGTGGTGGAGGAAGCGGTGCGCCGCAGCCATCAGGAGTTCATCGCCAACGATTGCCGGATGGGTGAGGAGAGCAGCCTGTGGCTGATCACCGGCCCCAACATGGGCGGTAAATCGACGTTTCTGCGGCAGCAGGCGGTGCTGGTGATTCTGGCGCAGCTGGGCAGCTTCGTGCCGGCGGCCAGCGCCACTATGGGTGTGGTCGACAAATTATTCTGCCGCGTCGGCGCGGCGGATGACCTAGCGCGCGGCCAGTCCACCTTCATGGTGGAGATGGTGGAGACGGCCGCCATCCTGCATCAGGCGACGGCGCAGTCGCTGGTGGTGCTCGATGAAATCGGCCGCGGCACGGCGACGTATGATGGGGTGAGTATCGCCTGGGCGGTGGCCGAACATCTGCATAACGCCACCAAGTGCCGCGCACTGTTCGCCACCCATTATCATGAGCTGACGGCGCTGGCGGAAACCCTGCCGCGCCTGAAAAATTACCACGCCGCCGCGAAAGAATATAAAGGCACGCTGGTGTTCCTGCACACCATCACGCCCGGCTTTGCCGATAAGTCGTATGGCATCCATGTAGCAGCCCTTGCCGGCATGCCGCAGCCGGTGCTGGCGCGCGCGAAAAAACTGCTCCAGGTGCTGGAATCCGGCCATAGTCTTACCGAATCCAAATCACCGCCGGATTTGCCTCTATTTCAAATGAATGCTCAACCAGTCAACAGGTTGGCCGAACGGCTAGCAAATATTGATGTGGATGGCATCACGCCCCGCGAGGCGCTCGATCTGCTGGCGGAATTGAAACGGGATGCGCAGGCATAATCCCCTATTACTTTTCGAACCGTTCCTGCAAATAGCTGAAGATTGCCCGCAGGCCCAAGGCCTCACCCCCAACCGGGCGGCCGGGGAGGTTTTCGGCGTTCCAGGCATAGCTGTCGAGATGCACCCAGGGGGTTTCCTGGCTGACGAAACGCTCCAGAAACAGTGCGGCGGTGATGCTACCGGCGAAGCCGTAATTGGGGCTGTTGGTGATATCGGCGATGGGGCTGTTGACGTATTTGGCATAGCCCTGCCACAGGGGCATGTGCCACATGGGGTCGTTATTCTCCAGCCCATGCGCAGCGAGGGTTTGTGCGATGTCGTCGCGATTGCTGTAGAGGGCGGGCAGTTCGGTGCCCAGTGCGGTGCGGGCAGCGCCGGTGAGGGTGGCGATGTCGATCATCAGCGCCGGCTTTGCCTGGTCTCCCTCAAATAAAGCATCAGCCAGAATCAGGCGGCCTTCGGCGTCGGGCGAGCCGATTTCGATCGTCAGGCCTTTGCGGGTCTGCAGGATATCCTGCGGGCGGAAGGCATTGCCGGCGATCATGTTTTCCACTGCCGGAATCAGCGTGCGGATGCGGATGGGCAGCTTTTCCTCGATGATCAGCTGCGTGAGGGCCAGCACGGTGGCGGCGCCGCCCATGTCTTTTTTCATCAGCTTCATGGCGGCGAGGGGTTTCACATCCAGCCCGCCCGTATCGAAGGTGACACCCTTGCCCACCAGCACTACCAGCGGATGCCTGACGTTGCCCCAGCTGATATCGATGAATTGCGACGGCTGGGTGGAGGCACGCCCCACCGCATGCACGGCGGGGAAATTTTTCTTCAACAAATCATCGCCGCTGATAACGCTGATTTTGGCGCCGGTGCGCTTGGCCACGGCGCGTGCCGCATCGGCGAGGGCCGGCGGCGTCATGTCATTGGCGGGGGTGTTGATGAGGTCACGCGCCAGGGCGATGGCTTCATAACGGGCAAGGATGCGGTCAAGCGCGATGGATTTCGGTAGCGCCAGTGTCAGCGCTTTGCGTTCCTGCTTGCGATAGCGGGTGAATTGGTATTGCGCGAGCAGGAAACCCAGCGCGGCTTCGCTGGTGCGCGTGGCGGGCCAGTCGGCTTCCAGGCGATAGGCGCCGGCGGGAAGCTGTGCGGGCAGGTGGGCGATGGCCCAGATGCCGGCTTCCGGCGCGTGGCCGGCCAGCACAGCGCGCGGCTGGCCCTTGTTATCGGGCAACAGGAGAAAACTATCGGGCGCGGCGATGAAATTCTGTGCGGCGACCCAGTGGCGCGTCACGCTGTCCTGCTTGCGCAACCAGGGTTTCAGCGCTTCCGCCGTGAGCGGGATGATAGGGGTGCCTTTGGTGCCGTAGGTAAGAATGTCGCGCATGAAATATCCGTTGAATGATGAATGGCGACGTTAGCGCGAGTTGTGTGCGAGGGGAATACCGATTTTGTGGCGACCGTTGGTCGCCGCCGTTAGTCAATTACTTCGCCGCGCGGTCATACTGCACGGGCCAGTCGATGTCGGACTTCAGCGCTTTGGCGGCATGCAGTGCCCAGTAAGGGTCACGCAGCGCCTGGCGGGCCAGCAGCACCGCATCGGCCTGGCCGGTGGCAAGGATATGCTCGGCCTGTACCGCTTCGGTGATGAGGCCGACAGCGCCGACAGGCATCTCCACCGCTGCGCGGATTTGTGCGGCGAAGGGAGTCTGATAACCGGGGGCGTTGGGAATTTTCGCCTTCTCGACGTTGCCGCCGGTGGAGACATCGATGAAGTCGATACCGATTTTCTTGAGTTCTTTGCACAGCGCGATGGATTGTTCGACATCCCAGCCGCCATCCACCCAGTCGGTGGCGGAAATGCGCACGAAGACGGGCCATTCGGCCGGCCATTCCTCGCGCAATGCCCTGGCGGTTTCCAGCACCAGGCGCATGCGGTTTTCCAGGCTGCCGCCGTAACGATCGGTGCGTTTGTTGGAGAGGGGGGAGAGGAATTCATGCAGCAGGTAGCCATGCGCGGCATGCAGCTCGGCCACCTTGAAGCCGGCGGCGATGCTGCGTTTGGCGGCGGCGCGGAAATCCTGGATGAGCTGGGCGATATCGGCCTCGCTCATAGCGATGGGCATCGGGTAATCCGAGGCAAAGGCTTCGGCCGAGGGGCCGATCACTTCCCAGCCGCCATCCTTCTTCTCCACTTTCTTGCCACCTTCCCACGGGCGGGCGGTGGAGCCTTTGCGGCCGGCATGCGCCAGCTGAATGCCCGGCACCGCGCCTTGCGACTCGATGAACGCGGTGATGCGTTTGTAGCCCACCACCTGCGCATCGTTCCAGATGCCCGCATCACCGGGGCTGATGCGGCCCTGGGCGGTGACGCCCGTGGCCTCCTGCATCACCAGCCCGAAGCCGCCCACCGCGCGGCTGCCCAGATGCACTAGGTGCCAGTCCGTCGGTGCGCCATCGTCGCTGGAATACTGGCACATCGGCGAGACAAAGGCGCGGTTGCGGAAGGTAATGGAACGCAGGGTGAGGGGCGTGAAGAGGTGGCTCATGGGAGATGTCCTTCTGTGGTTGGATACATCTTGATGGGCGGAATATCAGCCGGCAATGGGTAAGCGATGGAATATGCCTACCTTTGAAAATGGAGGAGGGGAAGAGATTCGAACTCTCGATACGCGTTAACGTATACACACTTTCCAGGCGTGCGCCTTAAACCACTCGGCCACCCCTCCACTCATGGAAGGCGCTATATAACCGGGTGATTTTGAAATTTCCACGTCTTTATGCAGCCGTGCCAGTTATGGGTGACAGGGGCGGTGGAGCATGCTAATTCAGCCATCGAGCAATACTGAGGTATACTATGGAATCCCAGCCCAAAGATAAGGTTTTCGAGTTCCGCGATAAGGCAGTGAACGATTTCCGTTTCGACAAAACCGTCGCTACCGTGTTCGACGATATGGTCAGCCGTTCCGTACCTTATTACGACGAAATGCAGCGCATGTGCGCCGAACTGGCCGGCGATTTCGCCGCCGAAGGCACGAATGTCTACGATATCGGCTGTTCCACCGGCACTACGATGATCGCTTATGACGGCACTATCAAGCCGCAAAACGTAACGCTGGTCGGGCTCGATAACTCGCAGGACATGCTACTGCGTGCCGAAGAAAAGCTGAAGGCGGCGAAGTTGACTCACTCTTACCAGCTCGATTATTGCGACCTGAACAAGGGCATCCACCTTGAAAACGCTTCGGTCATCAGCCTGATCCTGACGCTGCAATTCACCCGTCCGCTTTACCGCGAGCGGATGATGAAGCAGATTTATGATGGGCTGAACGAAAACGGCGCGCTGATCATGATCGAGAAGCTGACCAGCGAAGACACGATTTTCAATCGTCTCTTCATCCAGCATTATTACGAGTATAAGAAACGCAACGGCTATTCGGAGATGGAAATCTCGAACAAGCGCGAGGCACTGGAAAACGTGCTGATTCCTTATCGTATGGAAGAGAATTTCGACCTGCTTAAATTCGCAGGCTTCCGTAAAATTGATGTATTCTTCCGCTGGTATAATTTCTGCGGTATCATCGCGATGAAATAGGAGAGGCGACTATGGAACAAAAAAACTGGCTGGTTAAAACCGGCGATTTCTTTTTTAAATACCGCAACATGCTTTTTCCACTGCTGTTGCTGACCCTGTTTCTCAGCTATCGTGCGCCGCATGAATATAACGGCAGCGAGCAGGCGGAAGAGATCAAGGATTTTATCGCCGAGGTGATCGTGTTTCTCGGCCTGGCGCTGCGCAGCGCAGTGATTGGTTATAAATACATCAAACGCGGCGGCCTTAATAAAAAGGTCTATGCCGAAAAGTTGGTGACCGATGGGTTTTTCGGCCTGTGCCGCAACCCGCTTTATGTCGGCAACCTCATCATCTATTTTGGCGTGCTGCTGATGCATGGCTCGCCGATGGTGATCGTGCTTGGGATGGTGTTTTTCCTGTTCGTCTACACGGCCATTGTATCGGCGGAGGAGTTTTTCCTGCGCAAGGAATTCGGTGAGGCTTACGCGGAATATTGCCGCGATGTGCCGCGCTGGGGCATTAAATTCTGGCGTTTCCGCGAGGCGACCGAAGGCATGCATTTCAATCTGAAACGCGCCCTGGTGAAGGATTACAGCACCATCGCGAATGCCATTGTGTCGCTTACTTTCCTCGAGTTTCTTGAGGATGAGGAAGCCTACACGCATGCCGACGATATGCTTTTCGCTGCGATCGTGGGGACGGTAGTGGTGGTGGCGCTTGCTATTCGCATCGCCAAACGGCGGGGAATGCTGGTTGCCTGATGTGGATTTACCGGCAGCAGGAAGCCAATATTATCCGTGAAGAATGGGCCGATGCAGCCGAAATTCCGGATAATACCATCTGGCTCGACCTGTTGAACCCGACCAGCCTGCAGGAAGGCGTGGCCGAGGTATTTCTCGGCATCGATATCCCGACGCGCGAAGAGATGCATGAGATCGAGCTCTCCAGCCGCCTTTACCAGGAAGACGGCGCGCTGTTCATGACGGCAACGCTGCTCTCAAAAGTCGATACCGGTGCGCCGGAGACGCATGCTGTCACCTTCATCATCACCGGCACGCGGCTGGTGACGGTGCGCTATGTCGACACCACTTCTTTCCAGCGTTTTGGCGCGCAGGTGCTGAAAATGCGCGGACAGCATAATGCCGCCAACCTGCTGCTGTCGCTGCTCGACGCCATCATCAACCGCACCGCCGATCTGCTGGAGCGGCTGGACCGCGATATCGATGCGATCAGCAAGGAAATTTTCCATGTGCGCAACGAGAGCAGCAGTACGGCCGATGCCGATTATCAGCGCATCCTCGGCCGCATCGGCCGCTGCGGCGACCTGTCCTCGAAGATCCACGAAAGCCTGGTGACGCTGGGCCGCGTGGCCAGCTATGCCGTCAACCACCGGCAGATGCTGCAGGCCTGCAACGAGGCCGAACTGCTCTCCATCCGCAAGGATATCGACGGGTTGAGCGATCACGGCAACTACCTCAGCAGCAAGATCAACTTCCTGCTCGATGCCTCGCTCGGCATGATCACCATCGAGCAGAACAACGTGTTCCGCGTGCTGGCGCTGGCCTCGCTGATCTTCATGCCGCCGACGCTGATCGCCGGCATCTATGGTATGAACTTCAAGCTGCTGCCGGAGCTTGAATGGCACTGGGGTTACCCGCTCGCCCTGCTGGCGATGGTCTTCTCCGCCGTGCTGCCCTACGCCTACCTGAAACAGCGCAAGGTGCTTTAAGTGGTTTTACCGTTTTCCGGGTTCAGCTTCGCCATGCGTTTTTTGTGCTTATCTTCATAGAAACGATCATGGAAGGACATGCTTTCCTCTAGCAGATGTTCTTTCGGGTTGTCCTTGTTATATACCACTTCCTTAAGCCACGTTTTAGCGTCTTCCAGCGATTTACCGCCTTCTGTCCGGGCGATGTCGAGCAGGGTGGCATCGACGCCCTTGCGCATGTCCTCGCGGCCGCAGAGATAGAGGCTGCCGCCCGCCTGCAGCGCCTGCCACACGGTTTTGGCGTTGGCCTTCAGCGCGGTATCGACATATTGCCCCTCGCCCAGAGCCGGGCGTGAATAGGCATATTGCAGCGTGCCGCGCGGCAGGTAACCGCGCAGCTCATTATCGCGCAGCTGCTCGCTTTCGCGGCGCACGCCGACAATCATCAGCGGCACGTTGGGGTTTTTGCCTTCGGCCGCGCATTCACGCAAATAGGCCAGGTGCGGCGCGATGCCGACGCCGGTGCCGATCAGGATTTTCGGTGCTTCGTCCTTATGGTAGGGCAGCTTATGTTTGCGCACATCGAGGAAGCCGTGGATGACCGGCTGCTGCGATGGCGTGAACTGGTCGATCACATCGCTGAGGTAACCCATCATCGAGCCGTGGCAATGCAGGGTGCGTCCGTCGGGGTGCTGCACGCTACAGGGAGTGTCCGACACCATCAGGCTGATTTCACCCTTCTTCAGATCGACGCGCGAAGGGGTGTATTTGCGGTTTTCCAGCGGCGGTTGCCATTTTTGCAAATCGCTTAGACTGAGGCGGCCGCGGATGCCTTCGAGGTTGACGAATTCCTCGACCGGCAACGTGGCATACCTGCCCCAGTTCTCATTGCTCTCTGCCATCACGAGCGACATCAGTTCCTTGGTGGGGCGGGTGAGGTCGACGGTGTGGGCGAGAATCTGCGCCGGACTTAACATTTGCGGCGGAATGAAGGCATTGTCGCGGCCCGGTAGCTGGCCCTGCACCAGCGTGTCGGTGGCCATATTGCCTTTCCATTGTGGGCGCTGCACGTCCTTCAACCCCTCCAGCGCGCGCTCGACGCGGGCGTTGTTATTCACCGGCAGCAGGGCGATCTGCATGCCGGCACGAATCTGGTTGGCCTTGATGGCAGCTTCCTCGGCACTGCCGAGCCCTGCCTGCTGCAGCGATGGCACCTTGAACGTGATTTCCCATGCGCGCGTGCTGCCGATGCCCTCATCCCGCAGCTTCTCGACGCGCACCAGGCGCAGATCCTGGATACGGTTGATGGCCTTATCGCCTGGTTCGCTGAGTGCGGGCGAGGGGATGGTATAGCGATTCAATGGGAACTCCGCAGGTGGTGTATTCCCTGTGTAACCCCATTGCGAATCATTCGCAATGGGTTGGGCGGAGTTGTCACGCAATCTTCTTATTCCCGTAAAGCGCATCGGCGCGGGCGAGGAAGGCGCCGGTCATTTTTTCGACGGCTTTGCCGAACAGGCCGCCCAGCAGGGTGTCGAGCAGTTTCGATTTGAAGGCGAAATCAAGGCTGAAATGAATGTCGGTGCCGCCCTCGGCGTTGGGCACGAAATGCCAGTTGTTACTGAGATGGTCGAACGGGCCGCTGACGAGGGAGACGTTGATGACGGCCTCGCCGTCGGCATCGGGCGGCGTGCCCGTCACCTTCGAGCTATAACGTTCCGTGAGGTGGCTGAAGCTGATCATCAGCTCGCCGATGAAATAATCCGGCGTCCGCTGCAGAATCCGCGCGCCGCGGCACCAGGGCAGGAACTCGGGATATTTTTCGACGTCGATCACCAGCGCGTAGAGTTGCGCGGTGCTGTAGGGTGTATGGCGGGTTTCGGCGAAGTTAGGCATTATCGTTGGCGGGGGCCGGTTTGGCTGCGGCCAGCTGGGCATTCCGCGCCTCGCGCATCTGGGCGAAATCGGCGTCGGCGTGGTAGCTGGAGCGGGTGAGGGGCGAGCTGGCCACTTGCAGGAAGCCCTTGGTGCGGGCCACGCGCTCGTAATATTTGAATTCATCGGGCGTCACGAAGCGATCGACCGGCGCGTGGTTGGGCGTGGGCTGGAGGTATTGGCCGATGGTGATGAAGTCGATATCCGCCGAGCGGAAATCATCCATCACCTGCAGCACCTCTTCCTTGGTTTCGCCGAGGCCGACCATGATGCCGGATTTGGTGAAGATCGTGGGGTCCTGCTCCTTCACCTTCTTCAGCAGGTTCAGCGAATGGAAGTAGCGCGCGCCGGGGCGGATTTTCTGATATAGCCGCGGCACGGTTTCAATGTTGTGGTTGAACACATCCGGCCGGGCTTTCACCACGATTTCGAGGTTGCCGTCCTTGCGGCGGAAATCGGGGGTGAGCACTTCGATGGTCGATTCGGGCGAGGTGGTGCGGATATATTCGATGGTCTGGGCAAAGTGATTGGCGCCGCCATCGTCGAGGTCGTCGCGATCGACCGAGGTCAGGACGATATGGCGCAGGCCCAGCTTTTGCACGGCGAGGGCGACATTGCGCGGCTCTTCAGGATCGACCTTATTCGGCACGCCGGTTTTGATATTGCAGAAGGCGCAGGCGCGGGTGCAGGTATCGCCCAGGATCATCATGGTGGCGTGTTTCTGGCTCCAGCATTCGCCGATATTGGGGCAGGCGGCTTCCTCGCACACGGTGTGCAGGTTGTTGGCGCGCATCAGGTCGCGGGTGGCTTTATAGCCCTCGGACTGGGGCGCGCGGACGCGGATCCAGTCGGGTTTCGGCAGTTTCTTGTCGTTTTTCTCGTTGAGATTCAGAAGTTCGGCCATGGCCCATCCCCAGCTTCGCGGCGGTAATCACGGCTAATTAAGAGTTTTACTTGCAAAATACAAGTGAATCCCTTAGTTACCCGTCTCCTATTATCTATAACATGCCGGAGAACCCATGGCTCGCGTTACTGTCGAAGATTGCATCCTGAACATCCCGAACCGCTTTGATCTGGTGATTACGGCCGCCCAGCGCGCCAAGCAGATCAGCTCCGGCATGCCGCTGACGATCGACCGCGATAACGATAAGGACGCTGTGGTGAGCCTGCGCGAAATCGCCGACAAGACCATCGACCTGAGCCTAGTGAACGAAGAGATCGTTCAGCACTTCCAGAAAAAAGTCGGCTTCGATCCGTCGGACCGTATCGAGGACGAAGAGCAGTTCGCTTCCACTCACATCATCGAAGAAGCCTTCGAGGAAGCCCGTCAGTTCATCCAGCCTGGCGATCAGACCGGGGGCATGAGCTTCGTTGAGGAAAACGTCGAAGTCGACGACTAGGCGACTGAGCCACTCTTTCTGTTTTTTAATGGTTTTTTGCGTCGTTTCATTGCGTTGCGCTAGCAACGTGCTGAATTCTGCCTTATATTGCATTGCATGATTCGACAAATGGAACTGGTGGAAAAAATTCGGGCCTATAACCCGGAGGCGGATGAGGACGCGCTCAATCGCGCCTATGTTTATTCCATGCAGAAACACGGCTCGCAGAAGCGAGCGAGCGGCGACCCGTATTTTTCGCACCCGGTGGAAGTGGCTTATAAGCTGACGCAATATAAGCTGGATACGGCCTCCATCATCACCGCGCTATTGCATGATACGGTAGAAGATACAGATGCGACGCTGGATGAGATTGAGAATCTTTTTGGTTTGGAGATTCGTGACCTGGTGGACGGGGTTACCAAATTAAACCGCCTCGAAATTAAATCCGAATCCTCCAAGCAGGCCGAGAATTTCCGTAAGCTGGTGATTGCCATGTCGCGCGATATCCGCGTGCTGATGGTGAAGCTGGCCGACCGCCTGCACAATATGGAGACGCTGCATTACATCGGCAAGCCCGAGAAGCGGCAGCGCATTGCCCGAGAAACGTTGGAGATTTACGCCGCGCTGGCTGAACGCATCGGCATGCGGCGGATGAAAGAGGAGCTGCAGGACCTTGCCTTCAAGGAGCTGTTCGGCGAGGCGCGCGAATCCATCCTGAAACGCCTTGAGTTCCTGCGCAAGCAGGGCCAGAATCAGGTGGAGCGGGTGGAAGAGATTCTGCGCGAGCTGGCGCTGGAAGGCGGCGTAGAGGGCGCGCGCATCTACGGGCGCGAGAAAAAGCCTTATTCCATCTGGAAGAAAATGGAGAGCAAGGGCGTCAGTTTCGAGCAGCTGGCGGATATTGTGGGCTTCCGCGTTATCACCCATTCCATCGCCGAATGCTACACGGTGCTGGGGATGATCCACGCGAAATACCACACGATTCCCGGCCACTTCAAAGACTACATCTCCACTCCCAAGGCGAACGGATATCAGTCGCTGCACACGGCGGTGATCGGGCCGCAGCAGCAGCGCATTGAAATTCAGATACGCACCGAGGAAATGCATGAAATCGCCGAATACGGGATCGCGGCGCATTGGGGCTATAAGCAAGGGGCGACGCTCGACAAGGCGGCCACCGAAGGCACAAAATACCGTTGGGTGCGCGAGCTGCTGGAAATTTTGGAACAGTCGGAGGGCGCCGAGGAATTCCTCGAGCATACGAAGCTCGAGATGTATCACGACCAGGTGTTCTGCTTCACGCCGAAGGGCGACATTATCGCCCTGCCGCGCGGTTCCACGCCGGTGGATTTTGCATTTGCGGTGCATTCGGGCGTCGGCTTTACCTGTGTGGGCGCCAAGGTGAACGGCCGCATCGTGCCGCTGAAACATACGCTGAAAAACGGCGACCAAGTGGATATCATCACGGCGAAAACGCAAACGCCGTCGCCCACCTGGGAGCGTTTCGTCGTCACCGGCAAGGCGCGTTCGGAGATCCGCCGCTTCATCCGCACCCAGCAGCGCGACGAGTATGTGACGCTGGGCAAGGCCATTCTGGCCAAGACCTTCAAGCAGGAAGGGCACGACCTCACCGAGAAGATGCTGGAACCGGCGCTGGCCGTGTTCAAGAAGAAGGATGTGGACGATCTCTACGCCGAGGTTGGCGAGGGCATCGTCAATCGCAATCAGGTTTACGATGCGGTGTTTCACACCAAGAAATCGGCTGATGCCGGGGTGAAGGACCCGTTCGCTACCGTCGCTGCCAGCAAGAAAAAATCGAAGAAATCGGTACCGATGCCGATCAAGGGGCTGGTGCCGGGCATGGCCATCCATTACGCCGGCTGCTGCCACCCGATTCCGGGCGATAAGATCGTCGGCATCGTGGCTACCGGCAAGGGCATCACCATCCACACGATGGATTGCGACACGCTCGATAATTTCGCGGATTCCCCAGAAAAATGGATCGATGTGGCATGGGATTCCAGCGGACAGGACGAAACCTTTGTCGGCCGCATCAAGGTGTCGCTCAGCCACGAGGCGGCGGCGCTGGCCACGGTGGCGAACGTTATCGCCAAGGACCTGGGCAATATCAGCAACCTCAAAATCACCAACCGCAGCACCGATTTCTTCGATATCCTGATCGATGTGGAAGTGAAGAATGCCCGCCATCTGCAAAGCATCATCACCAGCCTGCGCGCCAAAGAGGTGGTGCAGGCGGTGGACCGCGTCTAGCGGCCACCTTCACGTAATCTTCACACTCAAGCTTCCGGAATATGGTTATATTGGCTGGAATAGGACATATTTTAATCGGGGATGAACATGGCTAACGACGACGATCAAGGCTTCAAACTAAGCGAAGATATCGGTGTGAATGGCGGCGTAGCATCAGGGACGCCGACGACGGGGGCTGCCTCCGAGACCACGCCCGTTGCGGAAACGGTAGAGCCTGCAAAAAAAGGCGGGTTGTTTGACTGGTTCAAAGTCAGCCAGAAATCGGTCGACGAAAAAGTCGCCAAGATCACCGAACAAATGGCCGGCAAAGAAGGCGAAGAGCTTGTTAAACTTGAAAATCAACTGGCTAAAGCCAAAGAATCCGTCGGTAAACTTCACTGGGGAAAAACCGCGCTGGTAGCGCTTCCGGTGGCCGCCGTAATTGGCATGGCGCTGGCAGGCACCGGCAATAAAGGCCCGGGCGAGAATGCCGCCAAGGTGCGTGACGAACAAGCCGCTGCCGCGCAGCAAAAAGACGCTGCCCCGGGAGTTGCATAATCCATGGCCGAGCTGCCTCCAGTCCAGCCACTGCTGCGTGAAGCGGGCACCTATGCGCAAGGTGTTTGGCGCACTACGGTGGCGCTGGGGCGCCAAGGCAAGCAGGCGCTGGGGCATGCGGATGAAGCCATTACCGGCTATGTCAAAGCCCATGGCGGCGAAGATTTGGGCCTGAAAGCCTACGGCAAAGCTGCCAAACATTTTGCTAAAAACAAACCTGTTACTGCCGCCGCCATCGTCGGCGGCACTGTTACGGGCAGTGTTGTCGCCGCCACTTCGGTGCTGGGCGACCATAGCCAGCGCTATGCCAACGAGCAGAGTTACGGCCGCTCGCGCTAGCCGCAGGCCGGGTTTCTTCATGAAACCTTCACACTTCTCTTCGTATAATCGCTTATACTGCAGGTAGTGAACTAGACCAAACAGGCAGGATTTATGACTGAGCCGACAACGAACATTGAAGCTGAAGATGTAATCAAAACCTCTGAAACGGGGGTACATCCTGCGCTTGCGAAGCTGCAGGAGGCATATCGTGACGCATCGGAAGAAGTAAAACCGATCCTGAGCCAGCTCCTCGGCAGCATCGAGGAAAGCCTGAAAGGTATTCGCGAAAAATATAAAGTCGGCAGTCTTTTCGAGCTGATGCAAAAGAACCCGGCCGAATTTCGGGCCGCGGTCACCCAGCACCTGACGGATGTTGGCAATGCGATCAAGGTTGCGATCCAGGAAACGGGCAAACTGCCGGACGGCAAGGGCGCTGAAGCGGTCGAAGAACTGATCCATCTCTCGGGCACGTATGCCCATTCGCTCATCACGGATATGCAAACCCAGGCGACGGCATTCCTGAAGACGGTCACCGACCCGGCCGAATTGAAAAAACTCCAGGAGTCGATGAGCAAATCGCTCGAGGACCTGTCCAAGGCTGTCGATAAATACACGAAGGATTTCAGCAAGGCGCTGGAGGGGTTCGTCAAAGAATTCGGTGAGCAGCCGGCGGTGAAGGCGGCGCTTGAGAAAGGCCAGGAAATCGTCAAGAAATCAGGCGAAAAACTGGGTGAATTCTTTACCGGCGTACGCAAGGCCTTCGGCCTTGAAGAGCGTACCCCGATGCAGAAATTCTTCAAACATGTGGGCGACCATAAACTGCCTTATGGGCTGGCAGCAGTAGCGGCCGGTGTTGTTGCGGCGATTGCCTTCGGTGGCGGCAAACACACCGAGAAGGAAATGGAGCGCCGCAGCGCCGACCAGCAGGAACCCGCGATGGCCACCGCAGCGGCCCGCTAGGTTCAGCCCAAACATCAAACCCAAAAGGGCAGCTTCGGCTGCCCTTTTTATTTGGCGCGGGCGGCAGGGCAGGCTAGACAGGCGGCATGGGAAAACTTCGGCTTGGCGTGAATATCGACCATGTGGCGACGCTGCGCAACGCGCGCGGTGGGGCGCACCCGGACCCCGTGCGGGCGGCGCTGCTGGCGAAGGCGGCGGGGGCTGATGGCATCACCGCCCACCTGCGCGAAGACCGGCGGCATGTGCGCGATGAAGACGTTGCGCGGCTGAAGGTCGAAGTCGCGCTGCCGCTGAATTTCGAGATGGCGGCGACAGCGGAGATGCAGGCTATTGCCCTGCGCACGCGGCCCAATGCCTGCTGCCTGGTGCCAGAAAAGCGCGAGGAGCGCACCACGGAAGGCGGGCTGGATGTGGTGGGCCAGGCGGCGGCGCTGAAGGAATTCATTGCGCCGCTCAAGGCTGCCGGCATTCGTATCTCGTTGTTCGTCGCGCCGGATGCGGCGCAGATGGAAGCCGCGGCGGCGGCGGGGGCAGATATCGTGGAGTTGCATACGGGACATTATGCGGAGTTGAGTGGCGCGGCGCAGGCGGCGGAATTGCAGCGGCTGCGCGAGGCAGCGCGATATGGCGCTTCGCTGGGGCTGGAGATGCACGCAGGCCACGGGCTGACATTCGAGAATGTAGGGCCGATTGCGGCCATGGCGGAATTGCACGAGTTGAATATCGGCCATTTCCTGGTGGGTGAGGCATTATTCACCGGACTGGAAGCAGCGATCCGGCGCATGCGGGAGGCGATGGATGCGGCGCGGCAAAAAGCATGAACCGGCATCCCGAACCTGTTTCGGAATCTGGATGTTGAAACAGGTTCAGCAGGACGAAGGAGAAGTAAAAGCATGATCATCGGGATGGGTTCGGACCTGTGCGATATCGCACGGATTGAAAAATCGCTGGCGAAGTTCGGCGAGCGATTTGAAAACCGCGTCTTCACGCCGGGTGAACGGGCGAAAGCGCGCCGCCGCAAGGGCGACAGCAAGCGCAACGGCGCGGCCAGCACCTATGCCAAGCGCTTCGCAGCCAAGGAGGCCTGCGGCAAGGCGCTGGGCACAGGCGTGGGCGCTGGCGGCGGCATCTTCTGGCGCGATATCGAGGTGATCAATCTGTCGAGCGGCAAGCCGACGCTGCTGCTGCAAGGCAATGCCAAAGCCGTGCTGGATGCATTGATACCCGCCGGCCACCAGGCAGTAATTCACGTGACACTGACGGATGAATACCCGCTTGCGCAGGCATTCGTGGTGATTGAGGCGTTGCCGCTTTAGTTATTGCATCACCGCTGGTGCGGGTGTGAACATGTTACCAGCCACCATGTCATGCGGGCGCAGAAGACTGGTTTTGATCTGGCCGGCCTTCAGGAACAGGAAGGCTTTCACCGGCTCCTTGGCGCTGATGTCCTGCTGCATTTCGGCGAGGGTGACGTTGGGCAGCATCTGCAGAATCTCGCCGGTGTCGGCGATGAAAACAGCATCCACCGGCGTGAAAACCTGCCAGGCCGGCAGCGGCGCTGCAGTGGGGGTGTTGAAGAGGATCATCACGCCGGTGGTGTCCGTCAACGTGTTGAGGGTATGCACATATTCCAGCTGCAGGGCGTCTTCCGAGCGCAGTTCGATATTATATTTCACGGCGGGGCGCTGCAGCACCACTTCGCCGTTTTTGCCACCCAGCGGCGCCGGGTTGATGCTGATATCGGTGCGTTCGAAAATGATGGGCACCTGCGCCAAAGCCGGCACGGCGAGGGCCAGCAGGCTAATTGACAGGCATGTTTTCAGGAAGCGCATAACGGACCATATCCCCCACGGCCACACCATCCTTGGCGGCGCGGCCGCCGTCAAGCTCGATCACCGCGACGGTGGTGGCATTCGCGCGGCGTGGGTTGAGGGAATAGGGTTTTGCGCTGGCCTCGATATGGGTAATGACGTGCCCGGGGCTGATGAAAATCATGTCGAGCGGCAGCGGGGTGTCTTTCATCCAGAAGGCGACATCGGCGGGCGTGGGGAAAACGAACAGCATGCCGTCATCGCCATGCAGGTCGGTGCGGTTCATGAGGCCCTGTTCGCGCTGGGCGGGGGTGGTGGCGGTTTCCAGCTTCAGCGGGCGCTCACCCTGCTTGGTGTAGATGATGGTATCGATGGTTTCGGCAGCCAGCGCCATTCCGGGGGCGAGGAAGAGAAGCGCTGCAACTAGAAACCGGGTTTTCATCCGCATTGGCCGAGTGCTTGGGTGATATCGTGTTCGAGATCGGCGATCGATTCCAGCCCCACCGAGAGGCGCACGGTTCCATCGGTAATGCCTAATGCCTGGCGCGCATCGGCGGCGATGTTGCTGTGCGTGGTAGTGGCCGGGTGCGTCACTAAACTCTTCGCATCGCCGAGGTTATTCGAGATGGTGATGATACGCAATCCATTCATGAAACTGAATGCGGCTTTCTTGCCGCCCTTCAGCGTAAAGGTGATGAGGGCCCCAGGCGCGCGCATCTGTTCGGTGGCCAGTTTGGCTTGCGGGAAGCTGGGCAGGCCGGGGTAGAACACCTTCTCCACCGCCGGGTGTTTTTCCAGCACCTGGGCGATATGCTGGGCGTTGCTAACGTGGCGCTCCATGCGAAGCGGCAGGGTTTCCAGCGCTTTCAGGATGACCCAGGCGTTGAAAGGGCTCATGGCTGGGCCGGTATGGCGGTGGAACGGGAGAATTTTTTCCTCCAGCAGTTCCTTGTTGCCGAGAATGGCGCCGCCCAGGGTGCGGCCCTGGCCGTCGAAGAATTTGGTGGTGGAATAGACGACCATGTCGGCGCCCAGCTCCAGCGGCCGCTGGGAAAGCGGGCCGGCGAAGACGTTATCGACAATCACCCTGGCACCGGCCTTTTTCGCCAGCTTGCAGACCTGGCGGATGTCGGTGAGCACCAGCGTCGGGTTGGCAGGGGATTCGATGAACACGGCGGCGGCAGGTTTGCTGAGGGCGGCTTCCCAGCCATCCGCCTCGACCAGTTCGGTGGTGATGCCGAAGCGCGGCAGGATTTCTTTGATGATGTAATGGCAGCTGCCGAACAGCACCTTGTTGGCCAGCACCCGGTCGCCGGCTTTGAGGATGCCCATCAGGCTGGCGAACACCGCCGCCATGCCGCTGCCCACGGCGATGCAGTATTCGGCGCCTTCCAGCAGGCACAGCCGGTCTTCCAGCATGGCGAGGGTGGGGTTGCGGTAACGCGAATAGACAAAGCCTGGTGCCTCGCCGTTGAAGCGGCTTTCGGCCACCTCGGCGCTGTCGTAGCAGAAGCCGGAATTCAGGAAGATGGCTTCCGACACTTCGCCGAATTGCGAACGCATGCTGCCGCCATGCACGAGGCGGGTTTCGAGCCCGTGGCCGGCGAGTTTTTCGATGGATTCAGCTTCTTGCGGTTTTGGCATGGTATGCTACTTTCATGGAAGAAAACGGCTGGAAACCTAGCAGGAAACAACCAATAGGCAATATGTTCGGCAATAATCCCATCCGCCCGCCGGAAAACGGCACGGGCCAGACGCTGCAGATCGTGGAGATTTTCCCCACATTGCAGGGCGAGGGGCCATTTACCGGCCACCCGGCGGTGTTCGTGCGGCTGGGCGGTTGTAATCTGGCCTGCAGCTTCTGCGATACGGAGTTCGAGCAGTTCCGCCCGATGGCGCTGGAAGCCGTGTTGGCCGAAATCGAAAAACACCCGCCGCGGCTGGTGGTGATCACCGGCGGGGAACCGCTGCGACAGAATATTGTGCTGCTCTGCGAAACGTTGCTGGCGCGCGGTTTCAAGGTGCAGATCGAAACCAACGGCACCCTATGGCGGCCGTTGCCGGCTGGCGTGCATATCGTGTGCTCGCCGAAGGTGAGCGCCGGCGCTTACCACGCCCTGCGGCCCGACCTGCTGGCGCGGGTGGATGCGCTGAAATTCATCATCGCCGAGGATGTAGCCGATTACCGCGAAGTGGGCGAAGTGGGGCAGGGCGCGCATGCCATCCCCGTCTACGTGCAGCCGATGGATGTGCAGGATCCCGCCCGCAACGCCGCCAACATGGCCCGCGCCGCCATGCTCGCTCAGCGCGACGGCTATGTGCTGTCGCTGCAGACGCATAAGATATTGGGGATTCCGTGACCCGTTTTCGTCGTTGCGAGGAGCGCAGCGACGTGGCAATCCATCTTTTTGGCGTTGCAAGATGGGTTGCCGCGCTTTGTTCGCAATGACGGTTGAATATGAAAAAAGCAGTGCTCCTTCTCTCCGGCGGCCTTGATTCCGCTACTACCCTGGCCATGGCGCGCGAGCGGGGGTTCGAGGTATATGCCCTCTCGTTCCGTTACGGCCAGCGCCATGCGCAGGAGCTGCTGGCGGCACGTGCGGTAGCGCAGGCGCTGGGGGCGAAAGAGCATAAAATCGCCGATATCGATTTGCGCCTGTTCGGCGGCTCGGCCCTCACAGCGGATATCGCTGTGCCCAAATCGCGCACGGCGGATGAGATGGAGCATGGTATCCCCATCACCTATGTGCCGGCGCGCAACACCATCTTCCTCTCCTTCGCGCTGGCCTGGGCCGAGGTGCTGAAGGCCTATGACATCTTCATCGGCGTTAATGCGCTGGATTATTCCGGCTACCCGGATTGCCGGCCCGAGTTTATCGAGGCGTTCGAGAAGACCGCCAACCTTGCTACCGCCTACGGTGTGGAGGCCAGGCAGCGCATCACTATCCACACACCCATTATACGCATGTCCAAAGCCGACATTATCGGCGAGGGGCTGCGTCTGGGGGTGGATTACGGGATGACGCTGAGCTGCTACGACCCGCTGGAAAACGGCCATGGCTGCGGCCAGTGCGACAGCTGCCAACTCCGCGGTAAAGGCTTCGCCGCGCACGGCATGGTTGACCCGTCGCTTTAAACCCATTAAGTCCGCCGCATGACCGACACACTCTCGCAACTCGGCGCCCATACGCCGCTTCCTGCCTCGCCCGGCCAGGCGGTGCTGGAGCGCGTCGCCAATCCGCATCCGAATGTCGATTATCTCATTCGCTTTACGGCGCCGGAGTTCACCTCGCTCTGCCCGGTCACCGGCCAGCCGGATTTTGCGCATCTCGTCATCGACTATGTGCCGCGTAGCTGGATCGTGGAGAGCAAATCGCTGAAGCTTTTCCTGCACAGTTTCCGCAACCATGGCGATTTCCATGAAGCCTGTACGGTGGGCATCGCCAAGCGGCTGGTGGAGACGATTGAGCCGGCCTGGCTGCGCATCGGTGGCTACTGGTATCCGCGCGGCGGCATGCCGATCGATGTATTCTACCAGACCGGCCCCGCGCCGAAAGACCTTTGGCTGCCGGAGCAGGGCGTGCAGCCCTACCGTGGGCGCGGCTAGACGCGCCTGGTCATCATCGCGGCGATATCGAGGAACGTGAAGCGGTTGCGGGTGAGATAGGCGTAATCCACTGCCGCCCGGTAACGTTCGTCGCTCACCCGCACATCGCGCGGTTTGCTTGGGATATTGCCATGCACGTAAGCCCGCTGCAGCGCCGAGTTCTGCACGATTACAAAGCCCAGCATGCGCTTGATTTCCGGCCATTCCTGCTGGATATGGGCATTGATGCGATCCGCCTGCTCGGGGCTGAGCACCTTGGGGGCATATTTGGTGGCGACATGCGCGCCCAGTTTCTTACCGAAGCTGCGCTGGAAGGTGCCTTCGTCGCGCGGCAGCGATTTCACCACCGGCGTGCTGATCAGCATTTTGTTGTGCAGATCGTTCATGGTGAGGGTGGTGACGGCGATCATCTCGCCATGCAATACATCCATCTCGCTGGAATAGATCATCTCCAGCGTATGGGCGATCATGTGTTCGCCCTGGCTGGCGGTGATGCTGGAACCGACGCGGGCCATGGCGTCGCCGGCATCGAGCAGCGCATGCATCAGCAATGTCAGATAATCGGCGGAGTTTTCCTTCAGCTTGGCGATCTGTGCGATGAGGGCGGGTTCATGGGCACGCATTTTGTCGAAGTCGGATTTGGGGTAAGGGGTGCCGAGCAGGCAATGGCTCAACACGCAATCGGCCTCCACCGTGCTGCGGCAGAGCGTATCGCCGACGCCCGAGCGGCTCATGCGCTTGGGAGCCGAGCAGAGGATATTCATATCGGCGATCACCGCGCGCGGCGGGGCGGCGGTGAAGGAGAGCTTCATGCCCTCGGCCTCGAGGCTGGCGGTGGCCGAGGTGTAGCCGTTCATCGAGGCCGCCGTGGGGACGCAGATATAGGGAATACGCAGGTGATAGGCGGCATATTTCGCCGCATCGTTCACCGTGCCGGCACCGACGGCGATGATGCCGGTGATGCGTTCGGCCAGCGCATGCTCGCGGATTTTTTCGGCGCTGGAAAGCAGTGCCTGCGGCCGGCGACCCAATGAGTGCGGGGTGACGAGGTGGTTCGGCAGCAGGTTCATGAAAATATGCTGGCCGCCGGCGACATAGGTGGTGTCGTCGCATACCAGCATCAGACGCGAACCGAGATGGTGCCGCTCGATAGCGCCGTGCACGCCATCGAGCGCGCCGCGACCGATCATCCGGTCTTCGCAAAGCGCCAGTTCTTCCAACCCAGGCCCCCGTTAGTTTTCCACAGCTACGCTAACAGTAAGCGGCGGGCAATACGATAAAATATGCCTCAACCGGTATAAGGGTTGATTATTGGTTGCCCCCCTGTGCTGTGCAGGCCATAACCGAACCTCCAAATTTAAGGGATATCCTATTGGCGTGGCGTGGAATCATGGCGGCCTGCGTGGTGGTGGTGCTTGGCATCATGGCCAGTGTTGCGCATGCGCAGGAGCAGCCCTTCAGCCAGTGGCTGCAGGATTTTACCGCCAAAGCGCGCGATGCCGGTATTCCGGGCCCGGTGATTGATTCGACTTTGAGTGACCTGACGCCCGACCAGGATGTGATCGACCTCGACCACAAGCAACCGGAAGACAAACTCACCTTCACCCGCTATCTGCATAATACCCTGAATAAACGGCGGATCGATGAGGGCCGCGCGTTGATGCAGGAGCATCATAAGCTGTTGGCAAAAATCGCCAAAACCTATGATGTCGAACCGCAATACATCATCGCCCTCTGGGGCATGGAGACGGATTACGGCAAGCATGCCGGCGAATATAGCGTGGTGCAATCTCTTGCCACCCTGGCCTACGATGGCCGCCGCCGCGATCTGTTCGAGACGGAACTGCTCGATGCGCTGAAAATCATCGGCACCGGGCAATGGAGCTCCGGCGACCTCGTCGGCTCCTGGGCCGGGGCGATGGGCAATTGCCAGTTCATGCCCTCAAGCTACCTGAAGTTTGCTGTCGATTTCGATAGCGACGGCAAGGCCGATATCTGGAATTCGCTGCCCGACAGCTTTGCTTCCATCGCTAATTACCTGCATCAATCGGGCTGGCAGAAGGGTATCGGCTGGGGCCATGCCAGCGATGCAGCCGATGCCGTCTATCCCGGTGAGCCGGACGAGGGTGGCTACGTTGTTACCGATAATTACGCCGTCATCCTGAAATGGAACCGCTCGCGCTTCTTCGCCACATCTGTGGGCCTGTTGGCCGATGCGCTGGTACAATAGCATGAAACTCCGCGCGCTCATCCTGCTTGTTGCGGCCAGTCTGGTGCTGACGGCGTGCGGTTCCAGCCGCCCCGTCTATTCGGGACATGAGGAATCGACCGAAGGCGTGCCGGGCTTTGATTCGGGCAAGAAACTGTCGCCCTATGTGAAGCTGGGCCAGTCGTACAAGGTTGATGGCACCTGGTATGTGCCGCACTTCCAGCCGGATTACGATGAAACCGGTCTGGCCAGCTGGTATGGCCCGGGCTTCCATGGCGGCGCCACCGCCAATGGCGAGAAGTTCGACAAGCACAGCATGACCGCCGCGCATAAAACCCTGCCGCTGCCCTCCATCGTGAAGGTGACGATGGTGGATACCGGCAAAACCGCCTATGTGCGCATCAACGACCGCGGGCCGTTCGTGAATAGCCGGCTGATCGACCTTTCCTATGGCGCGGCCAAGGCCATCGGGCTGGATAAGAAGGGCATCGCCAAGGTGCGGGTGCAATATATGCTGCCCGAATCGCAGCGTTTTGCCGACCTGCTGGCCCAGGGCCGCAGCCCCGATTCCATCGACATCGCCAGCGAAGTGTTGCCCTACGCTGAAGGCGGCGAATATGCCGCGAACACCGATAGCTGGGTCGACCACCTTAACCCCATTGCCACCGCCCATGCGAAAGAGCCGTCGCCTAATAAAACCCACGCCGACGCCGCGCTCGACCCGATCACGGTGGAGGATATGCCTGCCCCGCAAGCCGCACAGATGGTGCAGGCCGATGTGGCCACGCCCGCCAACCAGCCCGTCGTCACCCCGTTCGACCTGATGGCGCAGAACCAGCCGGCCGTGCAGCCAGTAGCTGCCGCACCGCCCTCCACACCGCCGCCAACGGCACCACCCTTACTTGCGGCCGCGCGCGCCTCACCGCCGCCGCAATCGCTTGGGCCCCCATTGGCCGAGCCGGAAGAGGCGGTTGCCCCCAATGCCATGTATGTACAGGTGGGCAGCTATTCGCAGCAGGGTAACGCCGTTGCCGCCGTCAAGCGCGTGGCGGATATCGGGCCGGCACGCATTACCATCACGCCGCGGGGCGATGCATCGCTTTACCGCGTGCGGCTGGGACCGTATGACGATCCGGACATGGCCGACGAAGTGCTCGACCGCGTTAAAGGGATAGGCATTGCGGATGCACGTTTTGTGCGTCCATAAAACAAGTAGTTTGAATCGCATGGAGGGGAATATGAAACAACGTTCTTGGATCGCACTGGCAGGGTTGCTTGCGGTGATAGCCATGGCGCTGCCGGCGGTGGCCGTGGCACCGAAAGTGGTGAAGGTCGAAAAAGCTATGAGTGAGGACACCCCTGGCGAAGAGGGGCTTGACCTTACTTTAAGAACCAAAGGTCAGGCGCAGCCTGTGAAATCGGCGGATGGTTCGGCCATCGACAGCCCCGCCAGCCATATCTACCTGACGGATTTCAACACTGGCACTGTACTGCTTGAACGCGCCGGCGACGCGAAAATGTATCCCTCATCTATGACCAAGATGATGACGCTCTATCTGGTGTTCGAGCGCTTGAAGCAGGGCACGCTGGGCCTCGACAACCAATTCACCGTCAGCGAAAAGGCCTGGCGCATCCAGGGCTCGAAAATGTTCGTGCCGTTGGGTGATTCCATCAAGCTGGGTGACCTCATTCAAGGCATCGCCATCCAATCCGGCAACGATGCATGCGTGGTGGTGGCGGAAGGCATCGCTGGCTCTGAGGAATCGTTTGCCAAGCTGATGAACGAGAAAGCCAAACAGCTGGGCATGACCAACACGCATTTTGTCGATGCCAGCGGCTGGCCGAACCCCGACCATTACACCACTGCGCACGACCTCAACGTGCTGGCTACCGCGCTGATCCGCGATTTCCCCGAGCAGTACCATTATTTCAGCCAGAAGGAATTTACCTTCCACGGCATCCGCCAGTTCAACCGCAACCTGTTGCTGGGTGACGCGCTGGGAGTTGATGGCCTGAAAACCGGCCATACCGATGCGGCCGGCTATGGCATCACCTTATCGGCTAAGAATCCGGGCACGGGCCAGCGTCTGGTGCTGGTGGTGAATGGGCTGGATAGCGAATCGGCCCGCGCCGCCGAGGGCGAACGCCTTATCAACTGGGGCGAACATAATTTCGATTCGCTGACCCTGTTCAAACCCGGCCAGCCGATCGCCAAGGCCACCGTGTGGATGGGCAAGGACAAAACCGTGCCCCTCACCGTGGCCGCGCCGCTTAGCATGAGCATTCCCAAAGTGGGCCGCGACAGCATCAAGATCACCGCGCAATATAACGCGCCGGTGAAAGCCCCCATCAAAAAGGGCGACGCGCTGGGCACGTTGAAGGTCACCCTGGCTTCCGGCTATAGCCGCGAAGTGAAGCTGGTGGCAGCGCAGGATGTGGAGAAGCTCAGCTTCTTCGGCCGCATCCCGCGCAAGCTGGGGATGTAGCATGCGCCCGGCGCCACGCTTCATCACGCTGGAAGGCGGCGAGGGGGCCGGGAAATCGACGCAGCTGAAGCTGCTGGCGCAGGCCCTGCAGCAAGAGCGGATCGCCACCCTCATCACGCGGGAACCCGGCGGCTCGCAAGGCGGCGAGCGCATTCGCCAACTCGTGGTCAGCGGCGCGGCGGAGGAATGGAGCGCCGTCACCGAATCGTTGTTATTCATGACCGCGCGCTACGACCATATCGAACGCTCGATCAGGCCCGCGTTGCTGACCGGGCAATGGGTGCTTTGTGACCGTTTTTATGATTCGACGTTCGTCTATCAAGGCATCGCCAAACAAGTCGGCACGGCGTGGCTGGATCAGCTTTATGCCCTGCTGTTCGGCAATATCCGCCCCGATTTGACGCTCTTGCTCGATCTGAACCCCAAGCACGGCTTGTCGCGTGCCGAAAAGCGCGGCAACCATATCGAATCGCGTTTCGAGCAGATGGGGCTGAAATATCATCAAAAAATCAGAGAAGGCTTCCTCTCTCTCGCTGAGCGCGACACCCGCATTCAGGTGGTCGATGCTTCAAGCACCGTCGCGCTGGTGCATGAGCAAATCATCGCCGTGATCAACACGCGCTTCGGACTTGCCTTGCAGCCGGCGGCCGGCGCATAGTTCGGCATGGCCAAGGAAAAATCCATCGACGTTCCCGCCCCGCGCGAGAATCACCTGCTGTTCGGGCACGAGGCGGCGGAGCAGCAGTTCCTGCGCGAGATGGCGCAGGGCAAACTGCACCACGCCTACCTGATGGCCGGCCCCAAGGGCATCGGCAAGGCGACGCTGGCCTACCGGCTGGCGCGCCACATCCTGGCTGAGGGCGCGGTGAAGGCGAAGAAGCAGGAAGAGGCGGGGTTCTCGCTGTTCGGCGATGCGCTGCCTGAGCCGGCGCCTGTTGTGGCTACTGCCGGCATTACACCCGATGATCCGCTTTTCCGCCGCATCGCTGCCGGTTCGCATACCGACCTGCTGGTGCTGGCCCCGGCCTATGACAAAAAGAAAGACGCCGAGAAAAACATCATCAGCGTAGAAGATGCACGCAAAGTGCCGGAATTCCTCAGCCTCACGCCAGCCGAGGGCGCCTGGCGCGTGGTGATCGTCGATGCGGTGGACCAGCTGAACGTCAACGCCGCCAACGCCCTGCTGAAGATTCTCGAGGAACCGCCGGCGCAGGCCATTCTGCTGCTGGTCTGCCATGAGGCGGGCGGTATTCTGCCCACCATCCGCTCGCGCTGCCGTAAATTCGTGATGGCCGCGCCCGACCGCCAGGCATTCGACCAGGCGCTGCGCCATGTGGCGCCGGAAATACCTGCTTCCGATTATAGCGCGCTGCATGCGCTGGCCGGCGGTTCGCCGGGCTTCGCCATCACCCTCTATGCGCATGACGGGCTGAAGCTCTACCAGCAGTGGCTGGCTGCCCTGCAGCCCGATGCATCGCTCGTCACCCGCCAGCGATTCGCCGAGCTGGCGGCCACCCAGAAATCGCCCGATGCCTGGCGCTGCCTGATGCATGGCTGGCAAACCGCTATCACCCGCGTCAGCCTGCATCCGCACCCGGCCGGTGCGCCCATTTTTCACGGCGAGGCCGAGCAGCTGGCTGCCATCGCCGCCGCCACATTGCCGGCCGAGCGCGCCCGCTGGCTGGCCAATGCCGGCCGCCTGCTCGGCGCCACCGAGACCTTCAACCTCGAAAAACGCCAGTCCATCGCCATGATGCTCGATCCGGGATTGCTTGACAGGCTGGCGGCTTAAGCCTTACCAGTAGCGCCCTCGTAACCGCGAGGCCAGCAGGCCGAGCCAGCCATGAGCCGCGAAGCACGTTCCATTGGGAGCGCAGTAGCGCGATGCCAAGGAGCATTATGAATCAATACTACATCACCACCCCCATCTACTACGTCAACGACAAGCCGCATCTGGGTCACGCCTATACCTCCGTGGCATGCGATGCGATTGCGCGGTTCATGCGGCTGGACGGGATGGAGGTGAAGTTCCTCACCGGCACCGACGAACATGGTCAAAAGGTTGAGAAATCAGCCGCCGCCGCGGGTGTGCCGCCGCAGGCGTTCGTCGATGAGGTGTCGGAACATTTCCGCGAAATGGCGAAAACGCTGAACCTGACCAACGATGATTTCATCCGCACCACCGAGCCGCGCCACAAAGCATACGTGCAGGGACTCTGGAAAAAACTGGAGGCCGCCGGCGATATCTATCTCGGTGCCTACGAGGGCTGGTATTCGGTGCGCGACGAAGCTTTTTACCAGGAATCCGAACTGGTCGATGGCAAGGCGCCCACCGGCGCGCCCGTCGAATGGGTGAAGGAGCCGAGCTATTTCTTCAAACTCTCCAACTATACCGACAAGCTGCTCGCATTCTACGAAGCCAACCCCGATTTCATCCTTCCCGCCGCACGCCGCAACGAGGTGATCAGCTTCGTGAAGGGCGGCCTGCACGACCTTTCCATTTCACGCACCACCTTCCAGTGGGGCATCCCCGTGCCGGGCGACGAGAAGCACATCATGTATGTCTGGCTCGACGCGCTGGCCAACTACCTCACCGCCGCCGATGGCTTCTGGCCGGCGAATTTACACATGGTGGGCAAGGATATTCTGCGTTTTCATACCGTGTATTGGCCCGCATTCTTGATGTCAGCCAAACTCGCGCTACCCGAACGCGTGTTCGCCCATGGCTGGTGGACTATCGAGGGCGAGAAGATGAGCAAATCCCTCGGCAATGTGGTGGCTCCCGATCATTTGGTGGAAAAATACGGCCTCGACCAGACGCGCTATTTCCTGCTGCGCGAGGTGCCCTTCGGCTCCGACGGTAACTTCAGCCGCCAGAGCATGTTCGAGCGCATCAACGCCGATCTGGCCAACAATATCGGCAACCTGGCCCAACGCACGCTGAGCATGATCGCCAAAAATGCTGAGGAAAAAGTGCCCGTCGTTGCCACCGAGATGCAGCCGCAGGATGTGGCGTTAATGGAATTGGTGCGCCTCACTGCCGTCGACGGCGCAGCAAAAGCGCGCGAACAAATGCAGCGTTGCAGATTCGGCGAAGTGATCGGCGCCATTCTCAACATGGCCTCGGCGGCGAATGAATATATCGACCGCGAAGCCCCGTGGACGCTGAAGAAAACCGACCCCGCCCGCATGGGCTCGGTGCTTTACTACCTGGCCGAATCCATCCGCTGCATCGCCATCATGCTGCAGCCTTTCACGCCCGATGCCGCAGCAAAATTGCTCGACCAGCTGGCCGTGCCGGAAGGCGAACGCCTGTTCAAACATCTCACGGCGGAATTTGCCCTGAAACCTGGCACGGCGCTACCCAAGCCCATGGGCGTCTTTCCCCGACTGCTCGCGGATACGGCGGCTTAATTCACCAACAGCAGCAGGCTTCTGCGCGTCATAATCGGTTAAGTGCTGCGGGTTGCGGCGGCTGGCGAGCTTCGCCGTCAGCGGTGCGTCATCAAGGCTTTTCGGAATGACAATGCCGGGCATTTGACGCACGGTGAACCCATGTTCCTTATCGCCCTCCACCACCAGTATCTCGCCGTTTTTAACGCGTTTTGCCGCCAGCCGGTCGAAGGTTTCCTCCAGGTGGTCGGCATCGGGCGACGTCAGGCAGGCGGCGAGGGCGATAGCGCGGAAGCTATGGGTAAATAAGATCACATCCTGGGGTTGCTCGGTCAGGCGCTCCCGCTCGATGAACCGCTGGGCGCCTTCGCATAGCGATTCGCAGCTCATGCCGTAGGGTGGCTGCGAGCGATAATATTTTCCGGCGCGACGATCGGCCATGAACTGGCGATCCGCTTCGGTGAGGGGGCGGTCCTCGGCGCCGTGGCGGATGGCGCCGGCCTTCTCAAAGGCGGCGAAGTCTTCTTCTTTGCTATACCCCTCGAAGTCGCCCTGATGGATCTCGGATAGCTCATCGGCGCCGTAAAGATGGGCTACGCGTTTCTGTTTCTCTAAACCGCTCTGCAAAAACAGCTCGCAGGTTTGCCGTGCCCGTAGGAACGGGCTGCAATAGACATTGAATTTGCCTGGTTGGGAAGCGACGGCGGCAGCAAATTGCCGGCCGCTCTCCTGCGCCTGCAGCATGCCGAGCCTGGTCAGCGGGATGGGCTGGCCCGGTCCGAACGCATCGGCGTACTCAGACGCATCATCATTGGCTGTCGAGCGCCCATGCCTGACAATGTAAATCCGCATTTTTGTCCTTGTCTTGCCTTTCTTTTTTACACCAGAATGGCTAGATGTCGGATGACATTTGGGTGACATTTCATGCTGGTCGATTCACACTGCCATCTCAATTACCCGCAACTGGCCGATACGGCGGCCGTGCTGGCGCGCGCGAAGGCGGCGGGAGTAGGGGTGCTGCAGACAATTTCCACCCAGCGTAAGGATTTCGCCGAAGTGAAGGCGCTGGCCGAGGCATTTCCCGAGATTTACTGTTCCATCGGTATCCATCCGCACGAGGCGGAGCCGCATGAGGATATTTCCGAGGCGGAGCTGCTGGCCGAGGCGTCGCATCCACGCGTGATCGGCATTGGTGAGACGGGGCTCGATTTCTATTATGAGCATAGTCCGCGCGAGATACAGAAGGAGCTTTTTCGCCGCCATATCCGTGTGGCGCGTCAATTGGATTTGCCGGTCATCGTCCATTCGCGGGATGCGGATGAAGATACGGTCGCCATCCTTAAAGAAGAACATGAAAAAGGGCCATTTCGGTTTCTCATTCATTGCTTTAGCTCCACGAAATATCTTGCTGATGAATCAGTAAAAATTGGTGGTTATATTTCCTTATCCGGCATCATCACCTTCAAGAAGTCTCAAGCGTTACGTGAAGCGGCGATGGATGTGCCCATGGGACGGCTGCTGGTGGAGACCGATTCGCCCTATCTGGCGCCGGAGCCGCATCGCGGTAAGCCGTGCGAGCCGGCCTATACGGCCATCACAGCGGCTAAGCTGGCGGAAATGAAGGGTATAGGGGTGGAAGAGGTGGCCAGCGCCACCACCGATAATTTTTTTCGCCTGTTCAGCAAGGCAATGAGGCCCTGATGGCGGGAATGACCATCACGGTGCTGGGTTGCGGGGCATCGGGCGGGGTGCCGCTGATTGGCTGCGATTGTGCGGTTTGTCGGTCGGAAAATCCCAAAAACAAGCGTGGGCGGGCTTCGATTCTGGTGGAATCGGCCGGTAGCCGCATCCTGATCGATACATCGCCGGACCTGCGCCAGCAGGCGCTGCGCGAGGGAATTTCACAGGTGGATGCCATTCTTTATACGCATGCGCATGCCGACCATGTACATGGGGTGGACGATGCGCGCTCATTCAATTTCCATCGCCAGGCTTCGCTGCCGGTTTACGGCACGGCCGAAACTATGCAGGAAATCACCAGCCGGTTTAACTATGCGTTTGGTGAGCCGGCGAAACCTGGGGCGGTTTGGTTTAAGCCTTCACTGGAAGCTAAAGAAATCGAAGAATATGATTTATTTTCCGTAGGTAATATGGAAATTCAGAGTTTCTTCCAGCATCACGGGAAGGGGAATTCAACCGGCTATCGCTTTGGAAATTTTGCCTATTCGACAGATGTGGATAAGTTGGGGGAGGATTCACTTCAACTTCTTGAAAAACTGGATGTTTGGCTTGTGGATTGTTTGCGTTATACGCCGTCGCCAACCCATGCATCGCTCGATCTTACCTTGGGTTGGATCGATCGTTTAAAGCCAAAACTGAGCATCCTGACCCATATGGCGCATGAGATGGACTATGAGCTATTGCGTGAGCAGCTGCCGCCCAACGTGATTCCGGCCTACGATGGCATGCTGATTCACCTGGGCGCCGATGGCAGCCTGCATATCGCCTGAATCGCGGATAGCCTTTGAATGACCATTTTGCGTCCATCTGTATTTTCCATAATACATATTATAGGACTTTTGTCCATAGGCGAACCCAAGGTAAATCGCGGTAATTTAGGCTTCCCTATTGGCTTTGGCGGATACAGCCGGCACCAGCCAGGCATAGGATGGGCAACAGGAAGATACTGAAGGCGATAACGAACATTAGCGAGGGAGACCAGAGGCTGGTGGTGGCCGCCTGCCGCAGGTAATCGCCGCCAAAAATGATGATTGGCGCAGCCAGCGGCAGGATAATCACCATAGTGACGGCCCTCGCCCGCTCCAACCCCACCGTAAGAACGCTGGCCAGGCTGCTGAGAATGCTGATGGCGGCCGTGCCTGCGGCCATGGCCAGCGCATAGCGCGGCCACTCAGCGGTTACGGCGCCCTCCAGGCCCAGGAAAACCGGAATAATACAGAGCATGGGCGGCAGGATGACCAGATAGAATGCCAGCCATTTGGCCAGCATTACACTATATAAGCTGGTGGATAATTGGGGGTAAATCTCCAGGGTGCCGCTATCGGCATCCCGCTGGAATAAATTCATTGTGCCGAGGCTGATACTGGTAAGAATGGCTACCCAGAAGGTCGCTGGGGCAAGCTCATGTAACACATCAGAATTCTGACGTAAGCTTAGGGGTATTATCCAAATCAGCAATACAAAAAAACCATAAATATAAGATATTTCATTATAGTTTTTAAAGTAATACTTTAATTCATTTTTTAAGATCGGAAGCATTAGTGAATTACCTCAGATGTTACGGCTAATTCACTGAGATTCAGCTTTTTAATGGCTTCGCCCTGTACATCGGCGTGACTGGTCATCAGAATGATGCCGCCCTGCTCGGACCGGGTCTGGATGAGGTTATGCAGGAGGGCGATGCCATCGTGATCGAGGTTGGCGATGGGTTCATCGAGCAGCCAGAGGAAGGCGGGCATGGTGATGAGCCGGGTAAGCGCAACCCGCTGCTGCCAGCCGGCAGAGAGCTGGCTGAGGGTGACATCCTCCAGCCCTTCCAGGTCGAAATAGTGCAGGGCGGCGGCATAGAGCTCCATATTATCGGAAGCCTCGGCCCAGAGGCGCACATTATCGGCGACGCTCATACTGAGGGTGAGGCCGCGCTTATGGCCGATGAAAACCGGGCGGTGCGGATGGCGGTGGGCCGGCTCGCCGTTCAGGTGGATTTCGCCGCTGGCGGGTGCCAACAGGCCCGCGATGGTTTTCAGCAGCGTGGATTTGCCGGAGCCGTTATGGCCCTGCACCAGCAGGATATCGCCACCATTTAAACGATAGGTTAAGCCATGGACCAGCACCTGCCCGTCGCGGGCGATTTGCAGGTTATTCAGCTCTAAGGTGTTACTTTTCATCCACGGCGTCCGAAAAAACGATGCTTTTGTTCGTGCGGGCATCGGTTTATATTGCGCGCCGCCCCTGCGGTTTAGAACGTGGGGGCCAATGAATCAACATAATCAATAATAACCCAGTAGGGATGGAGATACTCAATGACCTCGCAGAACAGCTTCGATGCCAAGACCACGCTGAAAGTCGGCAGCAAGACCTATACGGCCTATTCCATTCCTGCCGCCGCCAAGAAGCTCGGGGTCGATTTCGCACGGCTGCCCTTCTCGCTGAAAATCCTGCTCGAGAACCTGCTGCGCTTTGAAGATAACAGCAGCGTGAAGGCCGATGACATCAAGGCCTTCGCCAGCTGGCTCAACACCAAGAACGAACCGCGCGACATCGCCTACCGCCCTGCCCGCGTGCTGATGCAGGATTTCACCGGCGTCCCCGCGGTGGTCGACCTGGCCGCCATGCGCGACGCGGTAACTACCCTCGGTTCCAACGCGCAGCGGATCAACCCCCTCGCCCCGGTCGACCTGGTGATCGACCACTCGGTGATGGTGGATACGTATGGCAACGCCAAGGCCTTCGGCCAGAACGTGGCGCTGGAGATGGAGCGCAACATGGAGCGCTATGAGTTCCTGCGCTGGGGCCAGAAAGCGTTCAACAATTTCCGCGTGGTGCCGCCGGGCACCGGCATCTGCCACCAGGTGAACCTGGAATACCTGGCCAAGGTGGTGTGGACGAAGGATGAGAATGGCGAGACGGTGGCCTATCCCGATACGCTGGTCGGCACGGATTCGCACACCACCATGGTGAACGGCCTGGGCGTGCTGGGCTGGGGCGTGGGCGGGATCGAGGCGGAGGCAGCCATGCTGGGTCAGCCCGTGTCGATGCTGATTCCGGAAGTGATCGGCTTCAAGCTGACGGGCCGCCAGAAGGAAGGCACCACCGCCACCGATCTGGTGCTGACGGTGACGCAGATGCTGCGCGCCAAAGGCGTGGTGGGCAAATTCGTGGAGTTCTATGGCGAGGGTCTGCAACATATGCCGCTGGCCGACCGCGCGACGATTGCCAACATGGCGCCGGAATATGGCGCCACCTGTGGCATTTTCCCCATCGATGCGGAGACGATCAATTACCTCAATATCTCCGGCCGTGATGAGGAGACGATTGCGCTGGTGGAAGCCTACGCCAGACTGCAAGGCATGTGGCGCGACGAGAACTATGCCGACCCCGTATTCACGGACACGCTGGAGCTGGACCTCGCTACCGTGGAACCGTCGCTGGCCGGGCCGAAGCGTCCGCAGGACCGGGTGACGCTGAGCAAGGCGCCGGAGGGATTCGCCAAGGAGCTGCCGAAGCTGAATATCGGTAAGCTGGAAGCGGGCGCCGAAGTGCCGGTGGATGATGCGAACTTCAAGCTGAAACATGGCGCGGTGGTGATCGCGGCCATCACCAGTTGCACCAATACCAGCAACCCTTATGTGATGATGGGTGCCGGGCTGGTGGCGAAAAAGGCTGCTGCTCTGGGCCTCACCACCAAGCCGTGGGTGAAGACCTCCCTCGCCCCGGGCTCGAAGGTGGTGACGGAATACCTGCAGAAATCAGGGCTCGACAAGCCGCTCGACCAGCTGGGTTTCAACCTGGTGGGTTATGGCTGTACGACCTGTATCGGTAACTCCGGCCCGCTGAACGACAATATCGAAAAGGCCATCAAGGATCATAACCTGGTGGTGGCGTCGGTGCTGTCGGGCAACCGCAACTTCGAAGGCCGCGTGCATCCGCTGGTGCGGGCGAACTACCTGGCCAGCCCGATGCTGGTGGTGGCCTACGCCCTTGCCGGTTCGATGGAGATCGACATCACGAAAGATGCCATCGGCACCGGTAAGGACGGCCAGCCCGTCTATCTGAAAGACATCTGGCCGACCAATAAGGAAGTGGCCGATACGGTGCATAGCGTGGTAACGCGCGAAATGTTCATGGCCAAATACGCCGATGTGTTCCGCGGTGAAAAAGAATGGCAGAACATTCCGATTGCCGAGGGTCAGACCTATAGCTGGAACAACAGCTCCACCTACGTCGCCAACCCGCCCTATTTCGAGGGCATGCAGAAAACGGCGAGCACGGATGCGTTCAAGGATATCATGGGCGCTAACATTCTCGCCATTCTGGGTGACTCGATCACCACCGACCATATCTCGCCGGCCGGTAACATCAGCAAAACTTCGCCGGCAGCGAAGTACCTCACCGAGCATAACGTGGTGCAGGCCGACTTCAACAGCTACGGCGCCCGCCGTGGTCACCATGAGGTGATGATGCGCGGCACCTTTGCCAACGTGCGTATCAAGAACGAGATGCTTGACGGGGTGGAAGGCGGCTACACCAAGTTCATCCCCAATGGCGAGCAGATGTCGATTTATGATGCGGCCATGAAATACAAGTCGCACGGCACGCCGCTGGTGATCTTCGCCGGCAAGGAATATGGCACCGGCTCCAGCCGCGACTGGGCGGCCAAGGGCACCTTCCTGCTGGGCGTGAAAGCGGTAGTGGCGGAAAGCTTCGAGCGTATCCACCGCTCGAACCTGGTCGGCATGGGTGTACTGCCGCTGATGTTCACCAACGGCCAGACGCGCCAGACGCTGGGGCTGACGGGTGACGAGAAAATCACCATCGAGGGGATTTCGACCGACCTTAAACCGCGCAAGGAACTCACTGCCACCATCCAGCGCGCCAATGGCACAGTCGAGAAAATTCAACTGCTCTGCCGCATCGATACGGCAGAAGAGCTTGAATATTATCGTAATGGTGGCATCTTGCAGTACGTGATGCGGCAGATTATGGGTAAGGCCGCATAAGGAGCCACGAATGAACTTGCCGACAGGACCGAACGACAAATACGATCCGGATAATCTCAGCCGGGTAATCATGCTGCTCTACGGGCAGATGGACCATGGCGGGCCGTTCTGGTGCTATGTCGCTATCAAGCCGTCGCAGTTCGAGGCATTCAAGGCAGCCGAGAAAGCCGGCAGCATCGACCTCTATAACTTCGATGCGTTCGGTGAAGTAATCGTTTCCGCCGAGGGCCAGACCCCGCCGGAGGAAGTGACGCTGAAAGTCGCCGAGATGTATGGCGCCGATGCCAGCACTTTCTTCCAGCCCATCGACCCCATCGCCGAAATCACTAAAAAGATCGACGAGCTGAAGGCAAACGACGAATAGTTTCGTTCGTTTTTAAGCCCGTTTGAAACCGCATTGGTTGCCCATCACGGCGCGAAAAGCGTGGTTTCGCTCTGCGCTGGTGGTTTTTTATTTAGCTCGCCCATTCATCGTAACGGCTGATGCCATCATAGGGGTTGCTGTAATGCTCGTTTTTGCTGGGGAGTGGGCGGGCCAGCAGCGGCGCATCGGGGTGCATAAAATCAGCTAGCAGCTGGCGTAATTGCTCCAGCAGTTCGTCGCTCAACGGGGCGGGGCGGATATCGCCTTCGCGCTTGCCGCCAGGCAGTTCCCAATATTCGAGATTCAGCACCGGCTTGCCTTGTGCTTCCAGCATCAAAGCGTAGGCGAGCAGTTGCGGGGCTCGGCCATCCATTCCTTCCCTGTCGCTGGGGGCGGTGCCGGTTTTGTAATCGCCGATGGTGATGCCGCCGGCCTCTTCCTCCACCCGGTCGAGGCGGGCATAGAGGGTGAGCGGCGTGCCGGCGAGTGGCAGGGTCTGCTGCAGCTTCGCCTCGGCGCTTACCTGCACATGCGTGTCGCGGCGATGCGGCTCGCAGCGCTCGACAAAAGCCAGGGCACGCTGCAGTCGGTGCTGCCAGAACAGCGCCGCTTCCGGGTTGGCGATGAAGGGAGCCAGCGCAGCATCGGCGATTTCGCGTAGTTCTTCGGGCGTGGCGGGGCGCGCGTGCTGCTGCCAATGGCGGTCGAGCGCGGCGATGGCGTCATGCGCTAGCGTGCCGAATTCGCTGGCATCGGCCTCTTTGTCGATGGGGTCGAGCTCGCGCAGGCCCAGCACATCGCGCGCATAGATGAAGTAAGGGTCGGTGGTGAGGCGGTTGAGGCGGGTGACGGCCAGCGCCTGCGGGCGGCGGCCTGCCATGGGGCGCGGCATCGGCGGCGCGGCGGGGGCGTAGGGCGCATCGTGCCACTGACGGGCCCAATGCACGTAATCCAGCGCCTGCAGCTGCGGCTCAGCGATGCCCTGCACGGCCAGGCAGGCGGCCAGCCGCTCGATATAGCGCGAGCGGATGGTGGGGCTGCCCTTCTCGCGCTGCGGCCAGGTGATGAATACTTCCGGCTGGCTGCCGAGCAGCAGCAGGTCATGCGCCGCCAGGCTGGCCTCCTCCTCGGGCGATGGCAGGCCGAGGGCCTGTTGCTGGGCCAGGTTCAGCCAGGCGCCGGGGCGGGCCAGACCGGGCCACAGCGCATCCTGCATATTGGCGAGGATGACGCGGTCGAACTGCTCCAGCCGCGCTTCGACGGGGGTGAGCATGGCGATGTCGGGGTGGCCTTCATGAATGCCGCCGCGCCAGGCGGTGGCGAGGGCTTCGCCAGCCAGGGCCGTGAAGGCATCGAGCTCCAACGCGCCCATGGCATCGGCATGGGCCAGCGCATCGAGCGCTTCGCCCACGGCATCGGCCCCCTCGCCCTGCGTCAGCGGCGCGATGCTGCGCAAGGCAGCTACCCAGCCGGAAGGTGCGAGGCGGCGTTGCGTCAGCTCTGTGCATGCACGCAGCAAGCTGGCCGCCTGGCGTGCCTCTTTCGGCGTGCGCAGTTCGGGCGGGATGGGCGGCAGCTGGCCGGGCTGGTGGCGGGCCAGACCGCGGGCGTGCGGTTCCATCTGCGCCAGCCAGTCGGCCCAGGATGATTGCAAGAGCGGGTGGCGCAGCAGCGCCAGCATCGGCAGGGTGCGGCTGGCATTGGCGATATAATCGAGCATGGCGAACACCAGGCTGCCGCATTCCGTCTCGGCGAGGCTGCCCTGCTTCAGCCGGTCGGGCGCCAGGCCGTAGCGCTTGAGGTGGGTGCCGACGCGCTGCATCAGCCCCTCGTCGGGCGTCACCAGGGCGGTGCGCTTGCCCTGCGCCACCGCCTCGCGCAGCAGCAGCGTCAGCACGCGGGCCTCCTCCTCGCCATGGGCGCAGGGAATGAGTTGGATATGTTCGGCCTGCGCGGCAGGGATAGCGGTATGGTGCCAGTTCGGCACCTCCTCCGTACCGGCGAGGGCGGTGAGCCAGATATTTTCCGTACTCCCCTCGCCTAGCGGGGTGATGCTGGCGACATGGCACGCTTCGCAGAGCCGGCGCATGTGATAGAGCGGATGACCGGGCTGCACATCGCCGGTGTGCGGCGGCAGGCCGGGCAGGATGATCTGGCCGTTCGGCAGATAGGCGATGGCTTGCAGCAGCTGCGCCGTCGGCGCCTGGCTGCCGGTGGAACCAATGGCGAAAACAGGGTCGACGGACGGATGGGCCTGCCAGCTCTCGGCCAATAATTGCAGCAGGGCGGTCTGGCGGGCGGCGGCGGTGGTCATGCCCAGCTCGGCTTCCAGAATAGGCCAATGCTCGGCGACGATGGCGAGAAAAGCCAGCGATGATTCCCAATGCTGCGCGTAATGGGCGGGGATTTCCAGCTGGCGCAATGCCGCTATGGTGAGCGGCACGGCGTGACGGGCGCAATGGTCCTGCAGCCGCGCCAGCTCCTGCGCGAGGCCGAGGGCGATGGCGAAGCGCACATCGCCCTGGCGCCGTTGTTCGAACGCGGTGACGAGCTGCACCAGCCGCGCCATGCGTTGCCATTCGGGCATCGCCGGCGGCAGGATGCTGAGTTTTTCTAAATCGGCAGCAGGCAGCAGGCCGGGCAGCTCAGCCTCCAGATCGCCCAGCGGCAGAATACGCGGCAGCAGCACGGGGCGGCCTTCCAGCAATTCCATGAAGGCGTGGCGCATAAGGTTGCAGGCGCGGCGCGTCGGCAGCAGCAGGATACAGCGCGGCAGCCCCTCCACGCCCTGCGTGTCGAGTACATGTTGCGCGGCAATGCGCGCCATCGGCTGGCCGGGAAAAATGCTGTAAAAATTCGGCATGGGTGGATTAAAGAGAAGTTGGGGCGATGACGCCAGTAGAATCATATGTCATTGCGAGGAGCGTAGCGACGTGGCAATCCATCTTCAGGCGCGCGCCAAGACGGATTAGGAGAGCAGCTTCTTGCGCAGTTCTTCCTGCAGGCGCTGGGTGATTTCATCACGCGCGTCGGCGCGGACGCGATAGCGCTGGGCAAGTTGCTGATAATCTTTTTCAGTCAGCGGCAGCTCGAAAATCACTTCTTCCGAGAGGGCGGATTCGAGGCCGAGCAGATCGCGCAGCACGTCGCGCACGCGCACGCCGCGCTGGTGGGCGACATCGATCAGCGCCTTGGCGGGTAGCAGGCCGCAGCGGATGCGCGCCGGCTCGGGCGGAATCACCTCATCGAGCGATAGGTATTGTTGCTCGCGCGACATCAGGAACGATGGCAGCGGCGGCGCTTCCGGCGCGATGGTGGCGGGCTCCTGCGGTGTAGCGGCCGGCATGGCGGCGATGTGGATCGCCTCCTCGCTCACCCGGCGGAAATCGGGGCGCGCCTTGGGCAATGCGGGCGGAATATAGGGCTTTATTTCCGGTTCCGGTTTTTTCACCGGTGCGGCGGCCTGCGGCGCGGGGATGTGCGGAATGGCCTCGGCGATATTCAGGATATCCTCGATCGGCCGATAAACCGTCACATACACATTGTTGTGGCCGAGCATATCGTAATGCTCGATCTCCAGCGCTTTTTCGCCGGTCTCGTTGACCAGCAGGTTGTAATGAAACGCGCTCTCGCTGCCGGCTTTGCTGAGCAGCACGCCCTCCACCCAGTCGACCATTTTCATGTAGCGGTTACCGGCCCAGGCGCCGTCGATCATCAGGTCGGCCTTGCAGCGGATGGTTTTAGCGGTGCTTGGTTCGGTGAAGAAACTCAGCGCGTCGCGGCCGAACCATTGGTCCTGCTCGGTCTCGGAAAGCTGGCGCGAGATGGCGAGGTAGTGGCCATCCGCGTCTTCCGCTACGGCGATGCTGTAGATGGGTGAATCATGGGTGACGCCGAACTGATAGCTCGTCACGCGGTCGGCGCCGAAGCGGTAATCGCGCTGCTGCAGCACGGGGCAGCGCTGGCTGCGAAGCTCGGGAAAGGGGCAGCTATCCGCGAAGAGGATGCTGTGGCCGACTTTCAGTTGCTTCAAAGGAATCATCGTTTTCCGCAATGGTACAGCCGGCGGCGTTTTCGCGGCAGCCGGAAGGCTGCCTGCATCGTGCAGCAGGAACTGTCGGAACGATTTAAACATGGCGCGATTAACTATTCGTTAACGAAGTAATGTGCAAGTGCGAATATATGAATGTTTCGTGAATATAATAAGCGGTTATTTTTTCAGCAATCTGCCCTGCTGCCGCTTCCAGTCACGCTCTTTTATCACATCGCGTTTTTCATACTGCTTCTTACCCTGCGCCACGGCCAGTTCCAGCTTGGCGAAACCGCGTTTGTTGAAATAGAGCTTCAGCGGAATCAGCGTGGTGCCGCGCACTTTCAGCAAGCCAAGTAGTTTTTTGATCTGTTTGGCGTTCAGAAGCAATTTGCGGCCACGGCGCGGTTCGTGGTTATTGCGGTTGCCGTGGGTATAGACCGGGATATCGGCGTTCCACAGCCAGATTTCGCCTTCTTTATGGCTGGCATAGGCGTCGGCGATGTTCACCCTGCCCTGGCGGATCGACTTTACCTCGGTGCCCAGCAGCACGATGCCGGCCTCGAGCGTTTCCTCGATGCTATATTCAAAGCGCGCCTTGCGGTTTACCGCGGCGGGCGGCTTCTCCTTCGCCTTCTCCTTTTTGGGAGGGGGCTTGGGCTTTTTGGTTTCTATGGGGCGCTTTGCCATGGCTCCTAGAGGAGCTTGAGTTCGGCCATGGCGGCGCGCAGGGCTTCCTGCGTGGCGCTGCCGGGCTGGGTGAGCGGCAGACGCAGGCCGGGCGCGCATTTCTTCATCAGCGACACCGCGTATTTCACCGGGATGGGGTTGGTTTCGGTGAACAGCGCGCCGATCAGCGGTACCAGCGGTGCGTGAACCTTACGTGCCTCGTCGTATTTGCCTTCGAGGGTGAGCTTCTGCACCTTAGCCGTAAGGCGCGGTGCCAGGTTGGAGAGCACCGAGATAACGCCTGTGCCGCCCATGGCATTGAAGCCGACCATGGTCATGTCTTCGCCGGAAAACAGCGCCAGCCTGTCGCCCAGCAGCTGCTGCAGGGTGGCGGGGCGTGCGAGGTCGCCGGTGGCATCCTTCACGCCGGCGATGTTTTTGCAGGCTTCGGCCAGACGGGCGATGGTGGCATCCGTCAGGTTTACCACCGAGCGGCCGGGGATGTTGTAAATGATGATCGGCAGTGCAGTGGCATCGGCGATGGCTTTGAAATGCTGGAACAGGCCTTCCTGCGTCGGCTTGTTATAGTAGGGGGCGACGACCAGGGCCGAGCTGGCACCCGCCTTCTCCGCATGCTGGGTGAATTCGACGGCTTCGGCGGTGGAGTTGCTGCCGGTGCCGGCCATCACCGGAATGCGGCCGCCGGCGGCGCGCACCGAGGCCACCACCACATCGCGGTGCTCGCCGGGCGACAGGGTGGGCGATTCGCCGGTCGTGCCGCAGGGCACAATGCCGTTGATGCCTTCCGACACCTGCCAGTCGATGAACGATTCGAGTTGCGCGTAATCGACGCCCGTCGCGGTGAAGGGCGTGATGAGGGCGGTGTAGGCACCACTGAGGTTTTTGCTGCTGGTCATAGGCGGCACAACATAGTGCGTTCGCGTGGGCAGTCAATTGCTTGTCTTTTATTATACGCACCGTATAAGGGCCGCAGTCGGAGTGTAGCGCAGTCTGGTAGCGCACTTGGTTTGGGACCAAGGGGTCGGAGGTTCGAATCCTCTCACTCCGACCATCTACTGCTTGACTCCCCTTTCAAATCCGCTATCCATCCGCCCGTCTTTGGGGAGTAACCGTTTTTGCATCCCGCAGAAAGGCACCGTCAACATACTTGCGGCGATAGCGGCATGGCGGTGTGCAGCCGAAAGGCTTGGTGAGACCGACGATGAGGAAACCGCACCCAAGGGGTTGGGCGGGGTTTGCTTGTTGTTGCATCACCGCCCGGCCCCTGAAGAAACATTCCATGGCCGCCGCATTCGTTGAATCCTTCACCCTCGTCACCTTCGCCGAGATGGGTGACAAAACCCAACTGCTCTCCATCATCCTCGCCGCGAAATTCCGCCGGCACACCCCGGTGCTGCTGGGCATTCTGCTGGCGACGCTGATCAACCACGGCTTCACCGCGTGGCTGGGCAGCGCCATCAGCGGGCATCTCGACCCGCGCTGGATGAATATCGGTGCGGCGGTGATGCTGATTGTTACGGGTTTGTGGACGCTGATTCCCGATGACGAACCCGATTTTAAAGAGACCACCGCCCACGGCGCATTCGCCGCCAGTTTTATCGCTTTTTTCCTGGCTGAGATAGGCGATAAAACGCAGCTCGCCACCCTCACCCTCGGTGCGCATTACAGCAACACGCTGATGGTGATTGCCGGCACCACGGCGGGCATGATGGCGGCCAATATTCCGGCCGTGCTGTGTGGCCAGGCAGTGATCAAGCGGTTGCCGATGGAACTGCTGCATCGCGTCACCTGCGTGCTGTTCGTGAGTATTGGCATCTACGGCCTTATCCAGGCACTTTAATCGCCTTGACCATCAGGGAAGGCGGCGCTATACGCTGCCTTCCCTTTTTGGGTAGGTCGGGGTGTAGCGCAGCCTGGTAGCGCGCTTGCTTCGGGAGCAAGAGGCCGGAGGTTCGAATCCTCTCACCCCGACCAATAAAAAAGGCCACCAACCGGTGGCCTTTTTTATTGGTTAATATTCACTCAGCTCGCTTATGCGGCCTGAATATCGCTCAGGAAACTGCGCACCTGCAGATCCAGATGTTCGGCCTGCTGCGACAGCATTTTCGCCGCATCCAGCACCTGGTGCGTCGAGTCGGTGGTGGTATCGGCCGAGGCCTTGATGCCGCCGATATGCTGGTGAATCTGCTCCACCCCGCTGGCGGCGGTTTGCATATTCTGCACGATTTCATTGGTGGCGGCGGATTGTTCCTCCACTGCTGCGGCAATCGTCGCGGCGTATTCATTCACAGCGGAGACGGAGTTTTTCACCGTCACCAATTCACTGGCCACGGCCTGCGACATTTCCTGCACGGTGGAAAGCTGCTCGCGGATTTGTTCGGTGGCGCGGGTGGCCTGGGTGGCGAGGTTCTTCACTTCGCTGGCAACCACGGCGAAGCCTTTGCCTGCCTCCCCTGCCCTTGCCGATTCGATAGTGGCGTTCAGCGCCAGCAGGTTGATCTGTCCGGCGATATTTTCGATCATCACCGTGATAGTGCCGATGGATTCGGAGGCTTTCACCAGCTCGTGCGAGACGCGATCGGCGGATTCCACCCGCGCCATCGCCTCATGCACCACCATGGTGGATTTGTTCACCTGCGAGGCGATTTCGCGCACGGTGGCGGCCATTTCCTCGGCAGCGCTGGCGACGGATTGCACGTTATAGGAAGTCTCCGTCGAGGCGGTGGCGACCTGGTTCGACTGGTTGCTGGTCTGGCGGGCGACGTTCGACATCTGCTCGGCCGTCAGCGACAGTTCGGTGCTGGCGGCGGAGACGTTGGAGACCACACCGCTGGCATTGACGTTGAATTCTTTCAGCAGCACATCGACCCGGCGCTGGCGCAGTTCCTTGGCCTGCTGCTCGCGCACGGCGGCAGCATCCATTTCACGTTTTTCCAGGGCGTTGCGTTTAAAAATGGCGACGGTGCCGGCCATAGCGCCCACCTCGTCGCGTCGGTTCTCGCCGGGGATTTCCACTTCCAGTTTTCCATCGGCCAGTTCGCGCATGGAAAGGCGGATGGTATCGAGCGGACGGATAATGCCGGTCTTGGCGACATAGGAAGCCAGTGTCACGGCGATGATGCTGCCCGCCACCACAGCGATGCCGATGGCAATCAGCGCGAGGCGATACATATGCTCCATCTGCTTTTTGTCTTTCGAAATATCGGCAGCGGTCGCCGAAGCGTTGGCGACGATGAGGTCATTGAGCTGCTTGCGGTTGTTGCGGTTGGCATCGTTATCGCCATAGGCGCGGGCTTCCGCGACAGTGGCTTCCTGGCTGAGGCGCGCCAGTTCGGTGCGGAAGGTAACGAACTCCTGCACCTTGGTGGCCAGCGCATCCAGCGTGCCGGCTTCACCGGCAGGCAGCAGCGCTTTTTGTGCACTCACCTTCTCGGTGATTTTGCCCAGGGTGGCCAGCAGCGGGTCGGCGAACTTTTTGGCGGCAGCGGAATCGGCTGACATGTAGATGCCGCGCGAATCCGATACTGCGGAGAGCACAAGGGCATTGGTCTGCTCGCCCAGCATGGCGCGAGCGGAGCTGTTCACCATCTGCGCGGCTTTGTCGTTATAGCGTTGCATGGTATAAAGCCCGATGCCGCCGACCACGAGGGTCAGCACCACCAGCAGGGCCACGATGGCATAAATTTTTCGGCTGATAGGCAGATGTTCCATAACGGCGCGCATATGTTTTCCTGCGTTGTTGATTTGAGTCTGTGCTAGAACTTGAGGCCGTAGGTGACCCAGAACTTGCTGGCATCCGTCGTCAATGAGCTGTCGGCGAAATAACGGCCGCCTTCCACTGAGACAAACTGGTTCTTTACCGGCGTATAGATCAGGCCGAGGTCCACTTCCTTGCCGTAATCCTGGTCGGCGGCGTCGGAATGGAAGGTGTGTGCTTCGGAAGTGAAATCCAGCTTCTGGTCCTGCCAGGGCAGGCCGATGGGGGCTTTGAATTTCAGGTAATAATCCTTCAACCCATCGTTCGGAATGGTGGTGAATTTGTTCACCAGGCCGTTGAAGTTATGGGTGCTGGCCAGCGGGGTCTGGAAGGCAGCGGTGCCGTTGCCGCCCAGCTTCTCGTAGATGGCCCAGAGGTCGAAGCCCTGATAATCGCCGCCAAGTTCTACCCAGTTATAGGGCTCATGGTAGCTGAGGGGGTTATCGCTGCCATCGCGCTGTTGGGCATATTCGACGGTGGCCAGCGGCTTGATGCCGCCGATCAGCGCTTCCTTGGGGCGCCATTCGAGGCGGGCGCCGTAAGTGTCGGACGAGAGGCGGGAGATGTAGGGGTTGAAATCGAGCGCATAACCATAGCCGATGATTTTCAAGTCCTCCGGCAGGGCATAATCCGCATGGTAGATGTTCACATCGCCCATATATTCGCCGAGCGTTTCGCGGGTGCCGAGCGAGCGGTGCACATCATCCACATAGGCATAATCCACGTTCAAGCCGGGGATGGGATTCAGGGTGAAATGAGCGCCATCGTAAGTCGTGTCGTTCTGGCGGAAGTTCGAACGGCCGATGAAACGTTCCGTATCGAAAGTGATTACCTGCCGGCCCAGCGTGCCGCCGGTGTTGCTGTCGGGCATTTTGTAATTGATGTAGAGCTGGTTCAGGCCGTTATCATACGGGTCGTTGATGGCCGGGCGGTTGGTTTTGTGGTTGGCGCCATCGTTGTAGTTATCGTTACCGATATCCTGGATGGTTTCACCCTCGATATAGCCGGTGAAACCTTCATAGGTCGGGGTCTGGTAACCCAGGCGCAGGCGGGCGGTGCTGGCATCGGCGTGGTTACTGAAACCGTCCTGATCGAGATTGTCATAGCGATAGCGGAAATCGCCGAGAATTTTGCCGTATTCGGCGTTATCGCCGAGGTCGTAGGCCAAGGCCCCATGAGACAGCAAAGCAACAAAAAAGAACGCGCAAATACTGCGCTGGGGACGTACGTTCATCTGTGCAACTCTTTGAATTGTAGATTAATATTAAGAAGAATACTTTTCTTCCACCTTGTTTTTTTATGCCTTACTGGCGGTCGCCACCTTATCGAAAAACCGGTGCCGCGCCAAATTAAATTTACGATAATATAACTGAATTTGCATCATAAATGCCACAAATGTCATGAGACTGTCATTTGAGGAAAACTGCCGAAAATCGTATCCTGAGCCTATAGAAATATAAGGATTTCATGGCAGAACTGCTCGCTGTACCTATGCCTGGCCTCGACAGTCGTCTGCAGTTCCTCGAGGAGGTGCTGCCGAATAAGGACTGGCGCACCTCGATTGTTTTTCAGGATAGCAGCGACACTTCCCTCGCCCGACTGGCGGAAATGAAAGCCATGCTCGAACAGCGACGCTATATCGTCAACATCGCGCATGACGATCGGCAGCGGCCGCTGCTGCAGATACACCATATCGGGCGCGACACAACGCTGCTTTCCATTCTGCAGGAACGCGGCATTGGCAGCGCGACGAAATACATGGCCGCCCACCCGGGCGCGATGCTGGGCAAGGCGGGTGATGGCATTGTAAAAACCGCGCGCGAACTTAGCAGCGACCCGGCGCGGCTGAACGGCTTCGCCTTCACACTGGCGGAATTGTTCCTGACCTCGGCAGGGCTGTTCAACAAGAAAGACCCCATTCCCAAAAACATGATGCCGCTGCGCAAGCGCGCCAACCTGCTGCAGAGCATTGCCGGCAGCCTATTCCTTGGCCAGTCGCTAACCTACCTGCTGCTCGCCCGCTCGAACGACGAAATGACGATGGACCAGATTCGCGGCAAGGTGAACGAGCGATTGAAGAGCGGCAGCCCCATCGAGCATATCGGCTATAATGCCCAGGCGGATAAGCCCGATAGCGGGCCGCTGGGCCAGCTTTCGAGCTTCATTCGGAAATACCCGATTCAGATCGGCGCGATGTTTAATGTCACCGGCATGTTCGTCTATATCGGCCACGTGCTGACGGAGAAGAAGCTCTTCTCGCAAGTGCAGCACATGAAGGTGGAGGATCTGGCGGCATTGAATAGTAAGTCGCCGCAGGCGATGGCCAAGGCCACCGTATACCTGAAAGAGGCAGTGAAATATATCGATCGCGGCTGGAAATTCGGCATCGCGGGTTGCGTCGCTTCCATCGTCGCCTGGTCGATGCTGCTACTGCCCCACAAGCAGAAAAAAGAAGCGGAGAAGAAAAAACGGGAGGTCGGCGATTTCATCGGCCACCTGAAAGATAACCCGCAGCTGATCACCGGCAGCATGGCCGTCACCTCGAGCACCCTGCGATTGATCGAAGGTATCGCCAAGCGCAACCCGGTACAGATTATTGGCGAAGGCATTTATATTCCCGGCGACCTGTTGCTGATGCTGATCCATAACGATGAATATGGCGAAGGCAGCAAAGGCCAGGACAAGCTGGTAAAGCGGCTCAGTGAGTATATGCATCAGTTGCCGGTAGCGCTGGGGCCGCAGAGCCAGAAGGATTTCGTTACCCATCTCGGTGAATACCTGCAGGATAAGGCGATTGCCGATACCTCCCTGCTGCCGCCCGAGCAGCGCGTCACGCCGGAACAGATCGCGCAGGATACGCAGCGCCTCGTCAACAACCTGCGCCTGAAGCTGAGCCAGTTGCATGATACGCCGTTCGACCTGCTGGTGGATAATGCCGTGCGGGTGGTGAACCACTACCCGCCCGAGCTGCGCGCGCCCTTGCGCGACCGCATGGCCGAAACGCTGGCGCAATTGCCGCAGGTGCGCGCCTCGGTTGCTGAATTACAGGCAGCGCTGGAACAGCATGTGCCAATCCGCACCGAGACACCGATTGCCCCGCGCGACCTCGCCGGCGATATTGGCGCGCTGTCGAGCACTGTACCGCAGAGCAATGTGGCGAAGAACGCCCTGTTGCTGAAAGATATGCTGGCCGAATTTACCACCCGGGCCACGCCGCGCCCCTCATCGAAAATTTCGCTGACCGGGCGGATCGTCGAATCGCCGCAGACGCCGGTTCCGGCCCATATTGCACCGCAATATTAAATAAGCTTGGCATTCTGCGCCCGCTGGTTATGGTGCATCGCTTATAAAATCGTGAGGTTAAAACATGGCTATCGCATCGCGCCGGAAGGTTATTATTTCCGGTATGCTGGGTAACGGGCTCGAATGGTATGATTATGCCCTCTATGGCCAGATGTCGCTGATCTTCAGTAAGCTGTTTTTCCATTCGTCAGACCCGGCATTGGGGTTGATTCTCACCTATCTCACCTTTGCAGTAGGTTTCATTGCGCGGCCGCTGGGTGCCGTGCTGTTCGGTCGCATCGGCGATAAATACGGCCGCAAGAAGGCCCTCACCGCTTCGATGATCCTGATGGCGATTCCCACCGGCGCCATCGGTCTGCTGCCGACATATGACATGGTCGGCGCGCTCGCCCCTATTCTGCTGCTCATCATCCGCATCCTGCAGGGCCTGTCGCTGGGCGGGGCGTTCTCGGGATCGATGTCTTATGTGGTGGAACATGCCGATGCCGATAAGCGCGCGGTGACAGGCAGCGTCACTATGCTGTCGCTGGTGGTGGGCTTCCTATTCGGCTCGCTGGTTTCATCCATCATCGCCTCGGTGCTGGGCGACGATGTCTTCGCCACCTGGGGCTGGCGCCTGCCGTTCCTGTTCGGAGTGCTGATCGGCTTTGTCGGTTTCTGGATTCGTAACCATGGCGATGAAAGCCCGGTTTACCAGCAGGCGAAAGACTCCGGCGCGCTGTCGCAAAGTCCGGTGAAGGAAGCCTTCGCCAGCCAGCCAGGCAAGATGCTGCAGGGCTTCGCCTTCTACCTGTTCGTGACCATTCCGTTCTATCTGCTCGCCATCTATATGATCGGCTATTCGAGCAAGTATCTCGGCCTCACGCAGTCGCAGGCGCTGACGGTGAACGCGATGTCGATGATCGCGATGTTCATCCCCATCTACCCCGCCGCCGCGCTGGCCGACCGGTTCGGCCGCCGACCGGTGATGATGGCGATCATCGTTGCCATGCTGGCGCTGGTGTACCCGGCCTTCCTCAGCATGCAGACGCATGAATATCACAGCATCATGATCGCGCAGCTGGCGATGACCTTCCTGCTCGGCGCTTACATCGCACCCATCCCGGCGCTGCTGGTGGAATTGTTCCCCACCCGCATCCGCTATACGGGCATGGCACTGTCCTACAATTTCTGCGCTATTCTGGGCGGCCTTACCCCGGCCATCGCCGAAGCGATGATTCAGAAGACCGGCAACCCCACCTGCATCATGTGGCTGATCGTGGCGGCGGCATTCGCCTCATTGCTGGCACTGTGGCTGTATAAAGATCGCTACAAAGAACCGCTGGCGTAATCCACCCGGCCGATGCGCGCGGCCTGACCGTGCAGACGGCCTTGGGCATCGACCACGTTCCATAGAATAGTGTCGCTGATTTCGAAGCGCCTGCCGCGCGCTGAAATACGGATGCCGCGATAATCCCCCACCCAGCCTTTTTGTATAGCGGCGCGCAACAACTGCTGGCGGTCGTCCTGAATCACGCCAATAGGTTCGGCGCTGAGGCGCGATGGCATGCGGGTGAAGCTGATCCAGTCGGTTTCCCACAACGTCAGCGCGGCGCGATTGGCGTAGCGGAAAACCGGGTCGGCCTCGGTGCCATGCGACACCAGTGGGAACGGCGCTTCATACAGTGCAGCGGCGATATTATTGCCCGTCACCAGCGCCTGCCCCGTCCAACGCCGGAAGCTCTCGGCCAGCAGGTTGCTATAGGTGGCGATATCGGGATGGCTGTAGGGTGGTGGATGCATCGGGGCGGTATCGTATATTCGCTTGCCATCGCAGTCACTCACCATTATCAACACCGCCTTACCGTAGTGTCGGAGTGTAGCGCAGCCCGGTAGCGCACTAGTCTGGGGGACTAGGGGTCGCAGGTTCAAATCCTGTCACTCCGACCATTTCAAGGCAGCATCATGCCGCACCGCCTCGATCCGAAAACCGTCTTTTTCTGCACTGCCATGGCGCTCGCGCTGGCAGCGCTGAGCACCCATCTCATCGACCTCTGGCAGGCGCACATGGCCACCGACGATGTGGCGCGGCAATTTTACCTGAACCAGCGGTTTGCCGTATTGGGCTTCGCAGTGCGTCTGGCCATCGCGCTGGCGAGCGGCTACCTGGCCGGCCGGTTTGGCCGGGGTAATGCCATCAGCAATGCGTTGCTCTCGGGGCTGCTGCAATGGCTGGTGGCGATGCTGCCTTTTGCCGCCCACCCCATTGCGTTTCACACCTAGTACCATGTGCTGACCTACACGGGCATCGTGCCCGCCGCCTATTTCGGCGGCATGCTCAGCACCGGCATGCGGTTCGAGGATTAGGCGACGCTCAGCTTATTCGCCAGCTCGTCGCGCAGGGTGGCGAGGTCGCTGCGCAGGGCTTCCAGCGCGGCGCGGTCGGCCGCCGGGGCGATGGCGGCGGGCGCCGTAGTCTGCACCACTTCCGGCTCGGCCAGAATCTCGGCGATTTCGCTCAGGATATCATAGGCCGGTTCGGCGGCGCTGTTATCGTTGCCGTGGGCGGGCGGGAAGCTGGGCGTGGCCCAGCGGTCGACCGGCGCGGCATCCTTACCGCGCGACGCCGCGAAATCGGCGATGGCTTTCTGCGCGCCCTTGATGGTGTAGCCCTGGGCGTAAAGCAGGTGCTTGATCTGTTGCAGGATCTCAAGGTCCTGCGGGCGATAGAAGCGGCGGCCGCCGTTGCGTTTCAGCGGCTTGATCTGGGTGAATTTGGTTTCCCAGAAACGCAGCACATGCTGCGGAATATCCAGCAGCTCAGAAGCTTCGCTGATGGTACGCAATGCGTTGGGGGATTTTTCTTTGCTGCCATCCGCGGGTTCCGCGAACAGCGAGAGGTCGGTACTTGCCATGGTTTAACCCTTTGGGTTTTTATTTTTAAAGAAAGCGGTAGTCAGTAGTCTGTTTTACTCGGCCGGAAAATCCGGGTTCACCGAATTTTTCAGGATATTGGATGCGTTGAACGACAGCACGGTGCGCGGGGTGATGGGCACTTCCACGCCGGTTTTGGGGTTGCGGCCGACGCGTTCTTTTTTGCGGCGCAGTTTGAAGGTGCCGAAGCTCGACAGTTTCACCGAATTGCCTTCGCCCAGTGCGGCGGCGACTTCTTCCAGCACGGCATCGACCAGTTGGGTCGATTCGGAAAGCGACAGGCCGATTTCGCGGTAAACCGCGTTCGACAGATCGGCGCGCGTCAAGGTAGTGGTGCTCATGAAACCCTCCGTAATGGGATGCATTACCAAGACGTTACACAACAGCCCCAGGTGAGTCCAGCGCCAAGTGCGGGCATGGCGATAATATTTCCCTTGCGCAATTTGCCCTCGCGGTTGGCCACGTCGAGCGCCAGGGGAATCGTGGCGGCCGAGGTGTTGGCGTGGCGATCGACCGTGATGACGAATTTGTCCTCCGGCAGCTTGAGCTGGCGGGCGATAGTGCGGATCATCCGCGCATTGGCCTGGTGCGGCACGATCCAGTCGATATCGCTGAGTTGCAGGCCGGCTTTTTCGACGGTGGCGACGCCGGCGGCGGCCATTTTTTCCACACCATGGCGGAACACATCCTGCCCGGCCATGTGGAGATAACCAGCGGTTTGCGTGCTGGAAACGCCGCCATCGGTATAAAGCAGCGGGCCGAATTCGCCGGCGGCGTTCAGTGTCAGCGCCTTGATGCCGCGGCCTTCGGCCTTTTCGGTGGGGATGGCTTCGAGGATGACAGCCCCTGCCCCATCGCCGAACAGCACGCAGGTGTTGCGGTCTTTCCAGTCGACGATCTTGGACATGGATTCAGCGCCGATCACCAGCATGCGGGTGGCGATGCCGCCCTGCAGCCAGCCATGGGCAACGCTGAGCGCATAGATGAAACCGGTGCAGGCGGCAGCCACATCCACCGCCGGGCCTTTGTTGCCGAGAACGGCTTGCACCTTGGTGGCGACGGAAGGCATGGAGGTATCGGGCGTGGAGGTGCCGACGACGATGCCGTCGATGGCGCCGGCATCCAGCCCGGCGTTTTTCAGCGCGGCCTGCGCGGCATAGGTTGCCATGTGCGAGGTGAACTCGCCTTCGGCGGCGATATGGCGGTTGGTGATGCCGGTGCGCTCGCGGATCCATTCGTCGTTGGTTTCCACCATGGCGGCGAGATCGTGGTTGCTGAGTTGCTTCTTCGGCAGATAGCTGCCGGTGGCGGTGATGACGGAGGCGAAACTCATGATTGCGAGACCGCCAGGGTCAGCGTTTTTTCGGGCTGCGCGGCGCGCGACAGCTCGTCCATGATCTTCTTGTTCACGTCATTCTCCACCAGTTTGATGGCAACCATGATGGCGTTGGCATAGCCTTTCGCATCGGCCCCGCCGTGGCTTTTCACCGCGATGCCATTGAGGCCGAGCAGGATAGCGCCGTTAAGCTTGCGCGGATCATAGCGCTTCAGCGCCATGCGAATGGCCGGGCGGGCCAGCAGGTAGCCGATTTTTGCCGTGAAGGAATTCTGGATGGCGGTTTTCAGCGTCTCGTAAATCAGGCGCGAGGCACCCTCGGCGGTTTTGAGGGCGATGTTGCCGGTGAAGCCGTCGGTCACCACCACATCGGTGGTGCCTTCGAGAATGTCGTTGCCCTCGACGAAGCCGTGATAGTTGATCGGGATATCACCGGAGCGCAGGATGCGGTGGGCATCCTTCACCTCGTCATGCCCTTTCATTTCCTCCGAACCCACGTTCAACAGGCCGATCTTCGGGCTGTCGAGGCCGAGCACGGCGCGGGCGTAAGCATCGCCCATCATGGCGAATTGGACGAGATATTCGGCAGTGCAGTCGATGTTCGCGCCCATATCCAGCAGCACTACATGCTTGCTGCGCGAGGGCACCGTAGCGGTGATGGCCGGGCGGTGAATGCCAGGTAGCGTTTTCAGCACGAACTTGGCGGTGGCCATCAGCGCGCCGGTATTGCCGGCCGAGACCATGGCGCAGGCCTTGCCCTGCTGCACCGCATCGAGCGCATGACGCATGCTGGATTCACGCCCCGAGCGCAGAGCGACGGAAGGTTTTTCATCCATTGCAATGACGGTATCGGAATGGATGATCTGCGAGCAGGCGGCCAGGCGGCGGCTGCGCGCGATCAGCGGGCCGATGACGGATTCACGGCCGAAAAAGATGAACCGCGCATCGGGATATTCCTTCAGCACACGGCGTGCACCATGGATGACTGCCTCGGGCGCTTTGTCGCCGCCCATGGCATCCAGTGCGATTGGGAGAGATAGAGCCATCGTGCCCCCCGGAAGTGAGTGGCGGCCACAGCAAACGGCGGCCGACAGTCGCTGGAATTAGCGCTTAACTTTCTTCACGGCCGTGGTGACTTTGCGGCCGTTATATTGCCCGTCTTTAGCAACGTGGTGCGGACGCTTCAGCTCACCCGTGGTCTTGTCTTCAACGATGGTGGTGCCTTCCAGCGCGAGGTGCGATTGACGCATGCCGCGGCGCGAGGGCGAGGTTTTACGCTTGGGTACAGCCATGGTAGTCTTCCTTATAATATGTATGTCGCGCCGCTTTTGGCACTGGGCGCGCAATATAGCGGCAGTTTTCGAGAGGTAAAGGGGTTTTTGGGCCCCTGCCCTAGCGCATGGCGGCAGCCTGCTTACTGCCCAGAAAAAGGGAGGGGAAAAGTTTCTTTCCGTCGATATCCATGGTTATCGCGGCGATTTTGCCATCGTCCGTCGATGTTCCTGGATTGAAAGGGATAAAATGGAACTGCACATCATCTTTAGCGCCGCGGGAGCGGCGCTTAATAAGGCGTTCAGCGCCCTCCTTGGTGGAGGTGTGCATGTTGCCCCGGGCGATATCCTTCGGGGTCATCTCCATCACCCAGGCATCACGCACGCCGCGCGTGCCCAGGGTTTGCGAGGCGCTGGCCAGGGCCGACATCTCAGCGCTGGGGGCGGCATTATCAAGCTTGCTGCGCGCTTCCACGGCGAAGCGGAAAGTGCCGTCATCCATCTGCAGCACCACGCAGCGGATGGTGCCGATCTTTTCGTTCACCGCGGTTTTGAAGGCCTCTTCGCCCATCGGCGTGCCGCCGGCGCGTTTCTGGATTTCGCGTAGGCGATCGGCAAACCCGCGCTGAATTTCATTGACCATGAACCGGTTTAGTGCCGCCAGGTGCACCCGGTCGCCGTCGGCGGTGGCATCAAGTTCCGGCACGCTTTGCCGCTGTAACAGGGCATTTTCGGCGCTCTTCAGCATGGTGCGAATGGCCAGTCCGGCTTCCTGCATCATCGCCCTCGGCATATCGGCCACCTGCACCGGGTTTAACAGGAACCCGACCAGTTCGCCGATATTATGCGCCCGCCCGCCCGTCTGGCCGAGCAGTCTGTCGGCGAGTTCTTTTGCCTGTTCCTCGGGCATTTTAACGCCCTTATGCAGCAGTTCGCGGAAACCGGCGCGCTGTTCGTTCGCCGGGGCGCCCGACAGGGTTACTTCCCGCTGAGTATTGAGCACTTCTATCGTGGTTTTCCAGGCATGGCCCGGTTGGATATCCTGGATGTTTTTGGCCGTGCTGTTCATAGGCGTCGATGGTGCCTCGTTCAGCGGCATGACATAAAGAGGTGCCCCCGGCGTCATCACATGGCTCAGCATATCGGTGCAGTTGCCGCAAGGGCAGATGGGGCGGCGCAGCTCCTTTTCATTATCCCAGCCGGCAATCATATAGAGCGCAGTGAGCCTGGGATCGGAGGGTTTATCCGAGTTGTGGCGCAATTGTTTGTAGACTTCGTTCTGCGTCAGGCAGGTCACTACATTCAGCTCGGCGCACTGGCGGAAATAGGGCGATGACAGCCGTTCGGTGTTGGTGGCGATGTAGATATCACCTGTTTCGGTGATGCCAAGGGCGGCGAGCTTCAGCCCGTCATCCCCCTGCGAGCGGATGCGGTATTCTTTCAGAATTCTTCGAAACAGCTGTAATTTTTCATCTTCGGTGAGCAGTTTCTGCCAGTCCACATCAGCCGGTAATACCTTGACGCGGTTGCGTTTCAGCTGGAAATCGAAATCCTTTCCGCATGCGGTTTCGCGCAGATGGAATTTTCCATCGCCGCCGCCGTTTTTATTTTCATCCGGATATAGCACCTGCACCATGCGTGAATTTTACCATACCGCCAGCCCCGGGCGCACCCACGCAGAAAAATCTTCATGGTTCCGTAACAAAGGCTTGCATCGGCTGTGGATAAGGCCTATTCCCTCATTCCATGGCCGAAACGATGCAGACGCAGGACGCCCTCGTCCTCTGGCAAAAAGTAATCTCGCGCTCGCTGCGCGAATTGCCCTACGACCTGTCGCAACGGCAGATCGCTGTGCTGCTGACGGTTTACATGTCGCCGCCGCCCCATACCATCCGCTCGCTGGCTGAGCAGTTGAATATCAGCAAACCGGCCGTCTGCCGGGCGATCGATACGCTTTCGGGGCTCGATCTTATCCGTCGTAAGAAGGATGAAGAAGACCGCCGCAATGTGTTCCTGCAACGCACTATCAACGGTTCCGTCTTCCTGCGCGATTTTGCCGATATCATCGTCCAGGTAACCAAAGGTGCCGAGCAGCCGACCGCCGGTTAGCGCAGGTTTCCCTGGTTATCCACAGGCTCGTTAAATACAGATAGGCATTTTTTACCTAGATTATAAAAATCGCGCTTGCCAGCCGGCCTGCTTATGGATATATTTACATGGTAGGCAATTCTTTCCGTTGCCGTATAAAATGATCGTAAAAACGACAATAATACAGGGGTCTTGCATGGGTAGCGTGATGGTGTTGACAGGGGTTCTGCCTCTTCTTGCTGCTGCCGCATTTCATTTCCTCTCCGCCGTTGGCATTTCCAAAATCAACAATATTATCCTTCGCGCAGGAGCATAACCCATGAACGCCATGGTCCAATCCTTCAAAGACCTCAATCAGATGAAGCTGGCTGCCATGATCGGCACCGCGGTGGTGATGATCGGCTTTTTCGCCTATATCTCGCTGAAAGTGACGGCGCCGAACATGGCTCCCATCTTTACCGCCGTGCCACTGGAAGACGGCGCCAAGATCGTGCAGGAGCTGGAAGCCGAGAACGTGCCCTACGAAATCCGCGCCAACGGCACGCAGATTCTGGTGCCCTCCGACAAGGTCGACAAGCTGCGCATGACCATGGCCTCGCACGGCCTGCCGACCAAGGGCTCGATGGTGGGTTACGAGATTTTTGATAAGGGCGACACGCTCGGCACCTCGAATTTCGTGCTGAACCTGAACCAGCTGCGCGCCCTGGAAGGCGAGCTGGCCCGCACCCTCTCCGGCCTCGACACGGTGGCCGATGCGCGCGTGCATCTGGTGATGCCGCAGCGCGAGCTGTTTTCGAAAGATGCCGCCGTGCCCACCGCTTCGGTGGCGGTGAAACTGCGCAGCAGCGGCGGGCTGTCGAAGAATGAGATCGCGGCTATCCGCCACCTGGTGGCTACTGCCGTTCCGGGCCTGAAGCCGCAGCATGTGACCATTGTCGATAATCGCGGCGTGCTGCTGGCCAAAGGGCAGGATGATGACGACCAGCCCGGCGCTGTCAGCGAAGAGGCGGAAGGCTACCGCATCGACTACGAAACCCGCACGCGCGACACGGTCGAGCGCCTGCTCGAGCAATCGCTCGGCGCCGGCAAGGTGAAGGCCGAGGTGCATGCCGATATCGATTTCGACCGCATCGTCACCAACAAAGAACAGTACGATCCGGATGGCCAGGTGTCGCGTTCGGTACAGTCCGTCACCGAGAAAGAGCAGAATACCGATAATAGCGGCGGCTCGGGCGCCAGCAATGTCAGCGTGACCAACAACCTGCCGGGTGGTGCCGGTGGCGGTGGCAGCAGCAATGCCAGCAGCAGCAACAACAAGGTGCGCACGGAAGAAACCACCAACTATGAAATCACCAAGCAGGTGACCAACTCGGTGAAAGAGACCGGCGATGTGAAGCGCCTGTCGATCGCCGTGCTGGTGGATGGCAATTACACCACCGACAAGGACGGCAAGCAGATATACGCCCCGCGTTCAGATGAGGAGCTGAAGAAAATCCAGCAGCTCGTGCAGTCGGCTGTCGGCTTCGACGAGAAGCGTGGCGATTCGGTGCAGGTGACCAACATGCAGTTCGCCGCCGCCCCGACCGATATGTTCAACCAGGGGCCGTTCGACTGGCTGAAGCAGGACCTCAACTCCATCATCCAGACGATGGTGCTGGGTGGTGTGGCGATCCTGGCGATCCTGCTGGTGATCCGTCCGCTGGTGGCCCGCGCCATCGAGTCGGCCGAATTCGCCAGCCGTGAGGACGAGCTGGAGCAGGCAGCCCTGGCTGCCCCCTCCATCGCCGCCCGCCTGACGGATATGTCGCGCAAAGCGCCGGATGAGGAAGAAGAAGAGCAGGAAGATATGATCAATATCGATCGTATCCAGGGCAAGCTGAAGTCGTCGAGCTACAGCAAGATCAACTCGATGGTCGAGAAACACCCGGAGGAGACCGCACAGATTCTCCGCTCGTGGATCTCGGCATCATCGTCGTAATCGGAGGATATCATGTCGACTGTACCGGCCGCCGGTGGCGATAAGAAAGACGAATACCGTAAACTGACAGGCGCGCAGAAAGCCGCCATCATCATGATGTCGATGGATGAGGAAAACGCCACCAAGATCCTCGCCACCATGAACGATGAAGAGATCAAGGAAATCTCGAACACCATGTCATCGCTCGGCACGGTGGGTGCTGATACGGTGGAACGCCTGTTCCTCGATTTCGTCGAGGGGATGAGCAGCTCGGGCGTCGTCGTCGGCACATTCGATTCCACCGAGCGCCTGCTGATGAAGGCGCTGGGCAAAGATCGCGTCGATAACATCATGGAAGACATCCGCGGCCCCGCCGGCCGCACGACATGGGACAAGCTCGGCAACGTGAACGAGGAAATTCTCGCCGCTTACCTGAAGAACGAATATCCGCAGACGGTGGCGCTGGTGCTTTCCAAAATCAAGGCCGACCATGCGGCGCGCGTGCTTTCGGTGCTGCCGGAAGACATGTCGATGGAGGTTATCCTGCGCATGCTGGGCATGGAAGCGGTGAAAAAAGAAGTGCTCGATGGCGTTGAGAAAACTCTTCGTGTCGAGTTCATGAGTAACCTCGCCAAGGCGCAACGCCGCGATACACACGAGGTAATGGCCGATATCTTCAACAACTTCGACCGCAACACCGAAAGCAAGTTCATGGGCCTGCTGGAGCAGAAAAACACCACGGCGGCCGAGCGCATCCGTGCCCTCATGTTCACCTTCGAGGACCTGCAGAAGGTCGACCCGGCGGGCTTCCAGGCCCTCATGCGCGCCGTGCCGCGCGAGAAACTGCCGGTGGCCCTCAAAGGCGCATCGGAAACCATCAAGGGCATGTTCCTCGGCGCGATGTCGGAACGGGCGGCCAAGCTGCTCAAGGAAGATATGGAAGTGCTCGGCCCCATCCGCCTCAAGGATGTGGACGAGGCGCAGATGGCCATCGTCGCCATCGCCAAGGACCTGGCCGCCAAGGGCGACCTCGTCATCGCCGGCGATTCAGGCGAAGACCAACTGGTGTACTAAGAGGGAAATGGCGTGAACAAACCGCTTCAACGCTTCGATTTCGGCACGCTCCGCGACTTCCGCGGGCCCATTCAGTTTACTCCCGAAATGCCCAGGGTGGCCGAGGAAGCGCCGCCTCCGCCGCCACCTGCCCCTACCTTCAGCGAAGACCAGCTGCAGCAGGCCCGGATGGATGCCAAGAAGCTGGGCTATAACGAAGGTTTCGCTGCCGGCATGGCGCAGGCCGCGGCCGAGGCCGACAGCCAGCAGCAGGCTGCCAACGCGGCGCTGCAAACCATCGCGGCGCAGGTGGCGGCGCTCACCGGCGGCTATATGGATATCCTGAAACAGCAATCGCTCGATGTCTCGGAACTGGCGCTGCTGATCGCCCGCAAGGTGGCCGGCGAAGCGCTGAGCGCACGGGCGGTGGATAGTATCGCCGCCATGGTGGGCCGCTGCCTGCCCTCCATCTATCAGCGCCCGCGCCTGGTGGTGGAACTGCACCCCGACACCCTGCCCCTCGCCGAGGCCCGCCTCAACGCGCTGCTGCGCGAGCAGGGCTATGAGGGGGAGTTGCAATTTCGTCCCAATCCGGCCCTTGCCGTGTCGGATACGAAGCTCGATTGGGGCAACGGTATGGCCGAACGCTCGACGGATGCCCTCTGGAAGAGTATCGAAAACATGATCGAGCGTACCCCGATCGCCCTTGAAATCCCCACCCCGACTGCAGAACCCACAGGAGAATAACCCATGGCTGACGATGTAATGAGCGCCTTCGGCGACACCAATGATGGCAATATCACACTGGAGGCCGTCAGCGACATTCCGGTGCAGATTTCCGTGGTGCTGGGCAAGACCAGCATGCAGGTGCAGCAGTTGCTGAAACTCGGGCGCGGCGCCGTGGTGGAGCTGGACCGCAAGGTGGGCGAGCCGGTCGATATTTATGTGAATAACCGCCTGGTCGCCCGCGGCGAAGTGGTGGTGGTGGAAGATAAGATCGGCGTGACGATGACGGAAATCATCAAGGCCGAGAAGTAACCGTATCCGGAAGACCGGAACGTTTAAACAAGAGGTGTGCATATGCGTTTATTGATTGTTGGAGATCTGGGCGGCCAATTGGGTGCAGCGAGCCGCATTGCGCGCGATCGTGGCGCGAAAGTGTCGCAGATCGGCGATATTGACGGCGCCTACCGCATGCTGTGCGACGGCCAGGGGGCCGACTTGATCATGGTTGAGGTGCACCAGGACATTGCGCGGTTTGCCGAGATGCTGAAATCCGAACGCATCACCGTGCCGCTGGTGGCCTGCGGCATCGAGGTGAGCGCCAAAGTAGCGGCCGATGCCATCCGCGCCGGTGCCAAAGAATATGTGCCGCTGCCGCCGGATGAGGAGCTGATCGCCGCCGTGCTGGCCGCGATTGCCGAGGAAACCCATTCCGTCATCCACGGTTCGGAAGCCATGCGCCGCACTTTGGCGCTGGCCGAGCAGATCGCCCCGTCGGACGCGTCGGTGCTGATTACCGGCGAATCGGGCACGGGTAAGGAAGTGATCGCGCGCTTCATTCACAAGAAATCGGCGCGCGCCACCAAGCCGTTCATTGCCGTGAACTGCGCGGCCATTCCGGCGAATCTGATGGAATCGGAACTGTTCGGGCACGAGAAAGGCTCGTTCACCGGCGCGCAGGCCCGCCGCATCGGCAAGTTCGAGGAAGCCAACGGCGGCACCCTGCTGCTTGACGAGATTTCCGAGATGGATGTGTCGCTGCAATCGAAGCTGCTACGCGCCATTCAGGAACGCGAGATCGACCGTGTCGGCGGCACCAAGCCGGTGAAGGTGAATATCCGCATTCTCGCCACCAGCAACCGCGACCTGGAAGCTGAAGTCAAAAAAGGCACCTTCCGCGAAGATTTGTATTTCCGCCTGAACGTCATCAGCCTGCACCTGCCCTCGCTGCATGAGCGGCTGGATGATATTTCGCCGCTGTCCGAGTATTTCATCGAGAAATATTCCAAAGCTAACGGCATGCCCACCCGTAAGCTCTCGGCCGAAGCCCTCACCAAGCTGCGCGGATATAGCTGGCCGGGTAACGTGCGCGAACTGGAAAATATCATGCACCGCGCCGTGCTGATGGCCCAGGGCAACATGATCGATGAAGCCGCCATCATGCTGCCCGTGCGCGCTGCCGCACAGCCAGCTGTGGCGCCTGTCGCGGCGGCCCCTGCCCCTATTGCCCAGCAAGCGATCGGCGGCCAGCCTGCCAAACGCAACGAACTGGTGGGCCGCACGGTGGAAGAAGTGGAAAAGGAACTGATTCTCGACACGCTCGACCATTGCCTGGGCAACCGTACGCAAGCCGCGCAGATACTCGGCATTTCCATCCGCACCCTGCGCAACAAACTCAACCAATATTCGGATACTGGTAGCAAAACAGGTAGCTATTAATATGAATCGTCATGGCGAGCGTAGCGCGGCAATCCATCTTTCGGCGTCGCGGGAAGATGGATTGCCGCGTCGCTTTGCTCCTCGCAATGACGGAAGGAAAGACTAATGGCCGAGGGCAACGCACTCACGCGTAACTTCAACCTGCCGGCCATGCGCGCCGGGGCGAAAACCGCCTCACGTCGCTCGGATATTTTCTTTGCACTGGCCATCATCGGCATCATCGGCATGCTGATCCTGCCGATCCCGGCGTTTTTGCTCGATATGCTGCTGGGCGTTTCCATCACCATCGCGGTGCTGATTCTGATGACATCGCTGTTCGTCAACAAACCGCTGGAACTTTCGGCTTTCCCCACCATCCTGCTGGTTTCGACGATGCTGCGCCTGTCGCTCAACATCGCCAGCACACGCCTCATTCTCAGCCACGGCCATGAGGGGCCGGATGCGGCGGGGCATGTGATTCATTCGTTCGGCAGCCTGGTGACAGGCGGTTCGGTGTTGATCGGCGCGATTGTGTTCGGCATCCTCACCATCATCAATTTCGTGGTGATTACCAAAGGCTCGGGCCGCATCGCCGAGGTGAGCGCGCGCTTCAGCCTGGATGCCATGCCCGGCAAGCAGATGGCCATCGATGCCGATCTTTCCTCCGGCCTGATTGACGACAAAGTGGCCAAGGCCCGCCGCCGCGAGCTGGAGGATGAAAGCAGCTTCTACGGCGCCATGGACGGCGCCAGCAAATTCGTGCGCGGCGATGCCATCGCCGGTCTGCTCATCACCTTCATCAACCTCATCGGCGGCATGGTGATCGGCGCGGCGATCGAGGGGCTGAGTTTCAGCGCAGCGGTCGAAACCTACACCAAACTCACTATCGGTGACGGGCTCGTTTCGCAGATTCCGGCGCTGATCGTTTCAACGGCGGCAGGTATTCTCGTCACCAAGGCAGGGGTCGATGGCTCGTCCGACAAGGCAGTGCTGGGCCAGCTGTCGCGCATGCCGGCGCCGCTGGGCATCACCAGTTCGCTGCTGATGGTGTTCGCCATTCTGCCGGGCATTCCGTTTTTGCCCTTTGCCACCCTGTCACTGGTGACCGGCTATATCGCCTATATGCTGCACAAGACCAACAGTCTGAAGCGCAAGGCCGAGGTGGCCGGCGGTGTGGGCGGTGTTCCGGGTGCAGCGCCGGGCACGCCGGGTGCGGCAGCGCCGGTGGAAGAAAAAATCAGCGATACGCTGGTGATCGACGGACTGCGGCTGGAGCTGGGCTATGGGCTGCTGCCGCTGATTAATTACCAGAAGGGTCATCGACTCACCGAGCAGATCAAGGCGCTGCGCAAGCAGATCGCGCGCGAGCTGGGCTTTGTGATGCCGCCGGTGCGCATCCAGGACAACATGCAGCTGCCGGCCAACAGCTATGTCATCAAGGTGAAGGAAGTGGAAACGGCGCGCGGCGACATCCGCCCCGATATGCTGCTGGTGATGGACCCGGCCGGCAATAAAATCACCCTTCCCGGCGAGGATACGGTGGAGCCTACCTTCGGCCTGCCCGCCATGTGGGTGACCGAGAATTACCGCGAGGAAGCGCTGTTCCGCAACTACACGGTGGTCGACCCGCCCACCGTCATCACCACCCACCTTACCGAAGTGGTGAAGGAAAATATGGCCGACCTGCTGAGCTATGCCGAAACGCAGAAGCTGCTCGACGACCTCGGCAAGGAAGAGCAGAAGCTGATTTCCGAAACCGTACCCAGCCAGATTTCCGTCTCGGGCGTGCAGCGGGTGCTGCAGAACCTGCTGGCGGAGATGGTGAGCATCCGCGATCTGCCGGCCATCATGGAAGCCATCGCCGAATCCAGCCGCGTCACGCAGAACATCCAGCTCATCACCGAGCATGTGCGCATGCGGCTGGCGCGGCAGATCAGCCATGCCAACACCAATGCCGATAATTACATCCCCATCCTCGCCCTCTCGCCGGCGTGGGAGCAGGGCTTCATCGAATCGCTCTCGGGTGACGGCGAAGAGAAAATCCTCTCCATGGCGCCCAGCCGGATTCAGGATTTTATCACCGTCGTGCGGCAGAAATATGAAGCGCTCGCGGCGCAGGGCGAATCGCCCATCCTGCTCACCAGCCCGGCCATCCGCCCCTATGTGCGCTCGATCGTCGAGCGCTTCCGGCCGCAGACCATCGTGCTGTCGCAAAATGAAATCCACCCCAAGGCACGCATTAAAACCGTCGGGCAGCTGGCATGAGAATGAAACATATCAGCGCCCCCACCATGCAGGAGGCCCTGCAGATCGCTAAGCGCGAACTGGGGGAGGATGCGGTGCTGCTCGACACCAAAAAGCACGGCGCCAGCGGCATCACCGTTGTATTCGCGGTGGATGACGAGGAGCCGGTGCGCTTCGACGATATCGATTTCACCCTGCCCGAGCCCTTCACGCCCGAGCCGCTGCCGCGCGCCGCCTCGGGCGATGTGTCGCACCCCGTGCACGAATTGCTGCGCGAGGCGATGGCCTATCACGCCGTGCCCACGGGCCTGGCCACCCAGTTGCTCACCCGCATCGCCGGCCAGCGCATTCCGCCGGGCGCGTTGATCGATGTGGCGGAAACCACGCTGGCCGAGGCGCTGGGCGCCCTGCTGGTGTTCAAGCCGCTGGCCACCGCCGCCATCATTCCGCCGGCGCAGGTGCTGATGCTGGTGGGACCGCACGGGGCGGGCAAAACTTCCGCCATCGCTAAAATCGCTACCGAGCTGACGCTGCATAAGCGCCGGGTGGTGCTGGTCTCGGCCGATAACGAGCGCATTGGCGCCACCGACACGCTGCAGGGGCTGGCCGACTTGCTCGGCTGCGAATGCCGCATCGCTGATACGCGTGCCGAGCTGAAAGACATCGTGAAACATTACCTCGGCCAGGCCTGGGTGCTGGTCGATAGTGCGGGCGCTAATATTTATGAGTTCAGGCAGTTGAAGGCGCTGGGCGAGCTGGCTGGTTTGCAGGGCGTGGAGCCGATTCTCACCTGCCCCGCCGGCATGGATAAGGAAGAGGCGCAGGAGCTGGCCGGGGTGTTCAGCTTCCTGCCCATCGAGCGCATGCTGGTGACGCGGCTGGATGCGACGCGCCGGCTGGGCAGCCTGTTTTCGACCTTAAGCGCGGGCGGTTATGCGCTCGCCAATTTTTCGCAATCGGCCAGCCCGTCGGAGGCGTGTTCGCCCGCTTCCGCCCCGGCGCTGGCGCGGTTGATGCTGCGGCAAGTCCGCGAACGTGTTACGCATTGAGCAGGAGATTTCGATGACCGAATCGGCCACCAACATCCACCCCATTCCCGGCACCATGCGGGGCGAGAACATCATCGCTGTCGCCAGCGGCAAGGGCGGGGTGGGCAAAACCTGGTTCTCCATCACCCTCGCCCACCTCTTCGCGCGGGCCAGCCGCAAGACGCTGCTGTTCGACGGCGATATCGGCCTGGCCAACGTGGATGTGCAACTGGGGCTGACGCCGACGCGCGACCTGGGCGCCGTGTTCTCCGGCCAGTGCAAAATGAGCGAGGCCATCACCTATTACGAGCCGGGCAAGTTCGATATCCTTGCCGGCCGCTCTGGCTCCACCTCCATGGCGGGGCTGGGCGCGGGGCGCATGCAGCCGGCGGTGCAGCAGCTGCTGGAGCTCGCCCCCCATTACGACCATGTGATCATCGACCTCGGCGCCGGCATCGAGCAGCATGTGCAGGTGATGTCGCAGATCGCCAGCAAAGTGATCGTGGTGGTGACGGATGAGCCGACCTCGCTCACCGATGCCTATGCCTTCATCAAACTCTGCATCGCGCGCGAGAACCCGCCGCAGGTGCAGGTGGTGATCAACCAGGCGCAATCACAGAAAGAGGGCGAGGCGACCTATGGCGCCATCAACCGCGCTACCACCAGCTTCCTGAATTATTCGCCGCCGCTGCTGGGTGTCATCCGCAAGGACGGCAAGGTGAAGGATGCCATCCGCAGCCAGTCGTCGCTGCTGGAAAAAGCACCGCACACCACCGCCGCGACGGATGCCGCCACCATCTCGATCAAACTGTTGCGCAAGGATTAACGCGGGGGCGGCATGGCAGATCAGCTCGCAGCGCCGCCAGTCAACCCTGCCGTCAGCATCCGCCCGGTGACGACAGCCGCGCCGGAGCGCGATATGGCAAATGCGCAGACACAGCTGGCCACCGTGCCGGTCGGCACCATTCTCGAAGGCTTCGTAGTGGGGCGCGACGGGCAGAACAACCCCATCATGCGCACGGCGGTGGGCGATGTTCAGCTGCAAAGTGATGTGTTCGTGAAAACCGGCAGCACGCTGACCATCCGCGTCGATGCGACACAGAACGGCCGTATCGTCACCATCGACGGCATGGAGCCGCAGGATTACGCCGCGCAAAACACCCGCGTGGCGATGACGGAAGACACCATCATGCCTAGCTCGCTGCAGGCCACAGCGCAAATGCCGGTAGAGGCCGAAGCGCAAGCCAGCACGCCGGCGCTGCCGACGCTTCCTTCGGCGGCCACATTGCCGGGCGGCATCGCGCAAGCCCTGCCGCCACTGCAGGCGGGAACGGTGCCAGCACTGTTTCTCAACCCACCGGCAGTGGCCGGCAAGGCGATGCCTTTTGCCGCACTGCCTGTCATGCCGCTGGAGAATATTCCGCAGGCATTGCAGAAACTGCAGGCCGGCACGCCGCTGAAAGTAACGCTGCTGCAATTGAGTATGCCTGCCGGCGCGACACCCAATGCCGCGCCGGTGGCAACGCCCCCTGCTGCTTCATTATTGCAGGCGGCTGCCCAACCCTTGCAGCCCTCGCCGCTGCCGCAATCGGGAATGGCCGGCCTGCCGGCCGCGAAAGCCGCATTGCCGCAGGTGCCCGGACCGGGTACGGCATCGCCTCCGATAGCAGGAGAAGTGCCGCATGCGCCGGTGGGTAATACGCTGCCTTCAACTGCGCCTGTCGCTGCCTCGTCTGCCGCGCCGGCTTCACAGGCAACCGTCTCGCTTCCTCAGCCAGCTGGTGCGAATATGCCACCTGCTTCCAATCAACCTGCCCCACTGCCGCCAACGCCAGTGACGCCGTTACAGCCACTGCCAGCCGCGATGCGCCCTCCTTCCGCGCCCATGGCTTCCGCCCCCTTGCCGCCGAACAGTTTTCCTGCGGTGGTGATCGGGCATGAGGCAGATGGGGCGAATATCGTGCAGGCGCATTTCGGCACGATGAAAGTCTATACGCCGACACCGCTGCCCATCCATAGCCAGCTGGCCCTGCGCGCCGAGCCCGATACCAGCGCCCAGCCGGCGCACCCTGTCGCGCAGACGCCCTATGCATCGCCAAGCACCAGCACCGCAGGCAGCAGCGACGATGACAGCATCACCCCCCTCTCGCGCGATTGGCCGGCGCTGGACGATGCCGTGGCCGCCAGCGGCGCGCAGGCGGATGTGCCACAGCTGCAGGCCGTGCCGCAGGCCATCCCGCATATCGACAGCCCGAAGCTGGCCAGCACGCTGCTGTTCTTCCTCTCGGCGGTGAAGAGCGGCGATCTGCGCCAGTGGATGGGCAACAAGGCGGTGGATGCGCTGGATGCACGCCTGCCCGCCCTCGCCGCGCGCATGAAAACCGACATGGGACAGATGCAGCAGCTGTTCACCAATTCGCCCATCGAGCAGTGGTCGGGCATGCTGTGGCCGGTGATGGTGGAGGGGCAAACCGAATATGCCCGCTTCTACCTGCGTGACGAGCCGGAGGACCAGGGGAATGTGAAACCCGTGAAGGCTCCGCGCGAGCAGCGTTTCATCCTGGAGCTGGAACTGTCGCACCTCGGCGATATGCAGTTCGACGGTTTCGTACGCCAGGCCACGCCTGCCAAGCAGTTCGACCTCATCGTACGCAGCGCGCGGCCTCTGGCGCCGGAAATCAGCAGTGAAATCCGCCAGCGCTTCGAGACGGCGATCGGCGTGACGGGCTATAAGGGCTATCTCGGCTTTCAGCAGGGCGCGCAGCATTTCGTGCGGCCGCTGGCCATGACGGCGACGAAAGATCCCAATACAATCCTTGCCTGAGGGCGGTTTTCTCGGTAGTGAAGCCCCATGCTCAACGCCGCCCTCACCCCACCCGCCAAGCCCGACCTCGCCGCCCTGCGCGCCCTGGTGGGTGACGACCTGGCGCGGGTGAACGACGCCATCATGGCGCAATCGCAAAGTGAAATTCCGCTGATTTCGCAGCTGGCATCGCATCTCATCGCGGCGGGCGGCAAACGCATGCGCCCATGCCTCACCATCGCCGCGGCCAAGCTGTGCGGTTATGAGGGCGCGCGCCATGTGCAGCTGGCGGCCAGCGTGGAGTTCATCCACACCGCCACCCTGCTTCATGACGATGTGGTGGATGACAGCCATCTGCGCCGCGGCGAGGCGACGGCGAACGCGCTATGGGGCAATAAATCCAGCGTGCTGGTGGGCGACTTTCTGCTCAGCCGTGCGTTCCAATTGATGGTGGCCGATGGCTCGCTCGACGTGCTGAAGGTGCTTTCGGATGCGGCGGGCATCATCTCGGCCGGTGAAGTCCACCAATTGACAGTGAGTCACGATCTTTCCATCACGCAGGACATCTATGAGCAGGTGATCGGCGCCAAGACGGCGGCGCTGTTCGCGGCGGCCTGCGAGCTGGGCCCCATCGTCAGCGACCAGCTGCAATGGCGCGAACGGCTGCGCGATTATGGCTATGCGCTCGGCATGGCTTTCCAGCTGGCCGACGATGCGCTCGATTACATGGCCGACGAAACCGCTCTCGGCAAAGCTATCGGTGATGATTTCCGTGACGGCAAGGTCACCCTGCCCGTGCTGCTCGCTTACGCGCAGGGCACACCCGAGGAGCGCGCATTCTGGGAGAAAGCGCTGGAGGGCGGCGAAGCGCTCGATGCGCCGATGCTGAACAAAGCCAAGCAATTGCTGAAAGCCCACCGCACCTGCGAAGCCACCATCGCGCGGGCCGAGGAATTCGTGGCGCAGGCCGTAGCACTGCTCGCGCCCTTCCCCGAATCGGCCGCTAAGGAAGCGCTGATCGAAGCGGCGAATTTCGCCTGCCAGCGCGCCTACTAACTATTCCTTATCCTTCACCAGCCCGGCTTCGCGGTAATAGCGCAATGCACCTGGATGCAGGGGGGCAATGAGGCCGGAGGCCACCATGCGGTCTTTCTCCAGGTTGGCGAAAACGAAATGCAGCGTTTTGAAGCTGTCGAAATTGTCGAACACCGCCTTGGTGAGCTGATAGACGGTTTCATCATCCACATCCGCCGTGGTCACCAGGGTGGCTTTCACGCCGAAGGTGGGGGTGTTCTGCGGGTTGCCGACATACATGCCGCCGGGAATGGATGTGCGGGCATAATAAGGGTTGTCGGCCAGTAATTTATCCACTTCCTGCCCTTCCACGGGCACCAGCTTAGCGCCACAGGTGGCGGTGAGCTGCTGGATGAGGCCGTTCGGGTGACCGGCGGTGAACACCATGGCATCAAGCTTGCCGTCGCACAGTGCCGCCACGGCTTCGCTGGGTTTCATATCGGTGGCGCTGGCGAAGGTCTGGTTGCTCCAGCCCTTGGCGGTCATCAACTCCTGCATGATGGCGCGCATGCCCGAGCCCTTATCGCCCAGATTGACGCGTTTGCCCTGCAAGTCGTCGAATTTTTTGATGCCGCTTTTTGGGTTCACGGCGACGGTGAACATCTCGCTATGCAATGAGAACACCGAACGCAAATCCTTGAAGGCCGGCTCGGCGGCGAACACGCCCTGACCGTTATAGGCCGCATATTGCCAGTCGGACTGCACGATGGCGAAGTTGATGTCGCCCCGGCGCAACGCGCGCAGGTTATAGATCGATCCGCCTGTCGATTGCGCCGAGCAACGGATGCCATGGTCCTTATTACCGCGGTTCACCAGGCGGCAGATGGCGCCGCCGGCGGGGTAATAAACTCCCGTCATCGCGCCGGTGCCGATGGTCACCACGCGGTCGTCCGCCTGTGCGGCGGAGGCCAGGAAGGCAGCGGCAATAACGGCTACAATAGCAAGGCGCTTCATTCACATCCCCTAGTAGAGGCGGCTCATGTAATCGGTCCAGAAACGCTCGAGCTGGTGCATGGCCTTGTTGGTTTCAGTCAGGAACGCCAGGCCGGGGCTGCGCTTATCCAGCTCGGCTACGTTGCGCTCGATCAGTTTTTCCATCTGGTTCACCAGATTCGCGCCCTTGTCCGACAGCTTGACGCGGGTGGAGCGTTTGTCGTGCGGGGCTTTTTCCTGCATCAGGTAGCCGTTGGCCACCAGGTGCTTCACATTATACGACACGTTGGTGCCGAGGTAATAGCCGCGGTTGGTCAGCTCGCCCACCGTCAGCTGGTCCTGGCCGATGTTGTAGAGAATCAGCGTCTGCACGTTGTTGATGTCCTCGATCTTCAGGCGGTCGAGCTCGCTCTTCACCACGTCGAGAAAGCGGCGGTGCAGGCGCTCGATGAGGAGGATGGTTTCGAGGTAGGTTTGTTTCATTCGTGGCTCCGTCTTCAGTGCGTAGGGATGCTGCCATATTGCAGCGGGTTAATCAATCGAGCAATGCGGGGTCGGATGTGAGGCGGACAGTCACTTTCGTGCCCTGCCCCTTCACGCTTTCAATCTTGATCTTGCCGTGATGCAGCTCGACCAGCCGTTTGGTGAGCGGCAGGCCGAGGCCCGCGCCCTCATATTTGCGGTTCAGCCCGGCATCGGCCTGGTTGAAGCTCTGGAAGGCCTTGCGGATGTCGTCCTCGCTCATGCCAATGCCGGTATCCTCCACTTCGAGCGTGAAAAAATGCACACCGTTCTTGCTGGCCTCCGCCCGCACGCGGACGACGATATGGCCGCCCTCGGCGGTGAATTTGATGGCGTTGGAGAGCAGGTTCAGCAGAATCTGCACCAGGCGCACGCGGTCGGCGACGATCTGCGGCAGCTTGGGCGGCAGGTCGGTATAGATATCGATCTTGGCGGTGTGCGCCTGGCCGGCGACGATATGCAGCGCCTTATCGACCAGTTTGGGCAGCTGCAGCGCCTCGAACTTCACCGTCAGCTTGCCGGATTCGGCTTTCGAGAGGTCGAGAATATCATTGATCACATCCAGCAGATGCCGGCCGGAATCATGGATGTCGCGCGCATATTCGATGTATTTCTCGTTGCCCAGTTCGCCGAACTGCTGTTCGCGCAGCATGGTGGAAAAACCGATAATGGCATTCAGCGGCGTGCGCAGCTCGTGGCTCACATTCGCCAGGAATTGCGATTTGGCGGCGTTGGCGGCTTCCGAGGCGGCGCGGGCTTTTTCCAGCTCCACCGTTTTGCGCATCAGGCGGCTGTCGCGGTCTTCGATTTCTTTCAGCATGGCGTTCAGCGAATCGATCAGCGAGGCGATTTCGCTGGGCACTACATCCAGCGCGCCGGTGGTGACGCGCAGCGAATAATCCTTATAGAGCGAGACGCGCTGGGCAGTGCTGGCGATCTGCCGCAGCGGGCGCAGCAGTTGGCGGCGCAGTTTCTCGCCCAGCAGGCCGCAGGTGGCCCCAAACAGCGCTACGATGCCCAGCAGCGCCAGCAATGCATTGCCCATATGCAGCGCCATGGCCGGGGCGCGCCCCACCAGCAGCACCTCGCCGATTTTATTGGGCAGGTTGGGCGGGGTGATGGCGGCACTGCCTTCCAGTCCGCCGAACTCACCCTCGCCGCTGCGGGTGGAGGTGCAGAGTGCCATCGCATCCTCCCCTTCATGCAGCGCGTGGCCGGCGACAGCGGTAGCAACATGCCCCGTTTCATTGAGCAGGCAGGCCGCGGCGACATGGCGGTTCACCGTGGCCAGCGCCAGCACTTCCTGCGGGTGGGCCAGGTCGCCCTGGGCGGCGAAGTTGCTGGCCAGCATCACGGCCTGGGTGTTCACTTCACGTTCGTAATCGGCGCGGACATGCACCAGCGAAAACAGGATCAGCGCGACGATCAGAATGCAGCTGAGCGCGAGGCAAAGGGCCAGCACACTGCGGCGGTAAAGCTTCTGAACGGATTCATGCATGGGTTAGTGCTAGTCGCTCGTGCCAGCGCTAGGAAGAGAAAAGTGATTTATTGCAGCGCTTTCTTGCTATTTTTGCTTTCGGGCGGCGAACGCCGGCAACGGGCGCTGCCCTGTTACCGAATATAACATTTGATGCAGCGCGGCACGCATGTTAACCGCATCGCCAGAATCGTCATTCCGCGCAAGCAGGGTTCTGCTACGTTTTACGTATCACCTCCAGAGATTCCGCTTTCGTGGGAATGACCTGTACCAGTTGGGGATAGACTATGTGTGGAATTATCGGCGCCGCCGGCAGCAGCAACACCGTACCGCAAGTGCTCGATGCGCTGAAGCGGCTTGAATATCGCGGTTATGATTCGGCGGGCATTGCCACCAATGCGGGCGGCCGGATTTCGCGCCGCCGCGCCAAGGGTAAGCTGGCCGCGCTCGAAGCCGCGCTGGCCGCGCAGCCGCTGGCGGGCAACACCGCCATCGGCCACACGCGCTGGGCCACGCATGGGCTGCCCAATGAAACCAACGCCCACCCGCATGCCACCGACAAGGTGGCCGTGGTGCATAACGGTATCATCGAGAATTTCCAGGAGCTGCGCGCCGAGCTGGTGGCCAGGGGCCATGTGTTCACCAGCCAGACCGACACCGAAGTGGTGCCGCAGCTGATCACCCATTACCTCAATGAAGGCATGAAGCCGCGCGAGGCGGTTTCTGCCTGTCTGAAGCGGCTGGAAGGCGCCTTCGCGCTGGGCATTATTTTCGCCGAAAACGAAGGGCTGCTCTATGCCGCCCGCCGCGGTTCGCCGTTGGCCATCGGCCGTGGCGAGGGTGCCAATTACCTGGGTTCGGATGCGGTGGCGCTGGCTCCCCTCACCCAGAAAATCACCTATCTGGAGGAAGGCGACTGGGCCGAATTGTCGAAGGATTCCGTGACGATATTCAATTCATCCGATGAGGTGGTTGAACGTCCAGTTAAAATATCGTCGGTGACGGGGGCCACTACCGGCAAGGGCAATTTCCGCCATTACATGCTGAAGGAAATCTACGAACAGCCGACGGTGATCGGCGAAACGCTGAACGTCTATTATAACCCCACCACCGCGCGTATCACCCTGCCCGAATTGCCGTTCGACCTGGCCAAGGTGGAAGAGCTGACCATCGTCGCCTGTGGCACCTCTTATTATTCCGGCCTGGTGGCGCGCTATTGGCTGGAGCAGTTGGCCCGGCTGCCGGTGCATATCGATGTGGCGTCGGAATTCCGCTATCGCGAGCCGGTGCTGAAAAAGGGCGGCCTCACCATCGTCATCTCGCAATCGGGCGAAACGGCGGATACGCTGGCCGCGCTGCGCTATGCCAAGCAGGCGGGGCAGCATACGCTCGCCATCGTCAACGTGCCGGAATCGAGCATGAGTCATGAGGCGGAGCTGACGCTTTACACCCATGCCGGTCCCGAAATCGGCGTCGCTTCCACCAAGGCATTTACTACGCAGCTGACGGTGCTGGCCTGCCTGGCCATCGCCTTCGCCGAGGCGCGCGGCACGGTGGATGCGGCCGAGATGGCCCGCCTCACCCATGCATTGGCCGAAGTGCCATCGCGCGTCGCCGAAGTGCTGCATCATGACGATGAAATCGAGAAGCTGGCGAGCACCCTGCAGCATGCGCGTGACATGCTCTATATCGGCCGTGGCACCTCGTTCGCGGTAGCGCATGAGGCGGCGCTGAAGATGAAAGAGATTTCCTACATCCATGCCGAGGCCTATGCGGCGGGCGAAATGAAACACGGCCCCATTGCGCTGATCGATGAATCGGTGCCGGTGATCGCTCTGGCGCCGCACGACGCGCTGTTCGACAAAACGGCCAGCAACGTGCAGGAAGCGGCGGCGCGCGGCGGCAATATCATCGCCTTCTCCGACAAGAAAGGCATCGCGGCGCTGGGTGATGTGGTGAAGCAATCGGTGACGCTGCCGGCCGTGCACCCGTTCGTGACGCCGATTCTCTATGCCGTGCCAGCGCAGCTGCTGGCCTATCACGTCGCCGTGCTGAAGGGCACGGATGTCGACCAGCCGCGCAACCTCGCCAAGTCGGTAACGGTGGAGTGATGCGCGCCTACCGGCCCGATATCGATGGGTTACGGGCCGTGGCGATTCTGGCGGTGGTGGCGTGCCATGCAGGGCTGCTGGCCGGCGGGTTTGTCGGCGTCGATGTGTTTTTCGTCATCTCGGGATTTCTGATCACCGGCATTCTGCAGGCTGAGCTGGCCGCCGGGCAATTCTCGATCGCGCGTTTTTATGGCCGGCGCATCCGCCGCATTTTTCCGGCGCTGCTGACAGTTCTAACCGTCTGCTGGGCGTTCGGCTGGTTCGCGCTGCTGCCGACGGAATATGCGCAGCTGGGCAAGCATCTGGGCGGGGCCAGCCTGTTCATCTCGAACCTCGTGCTGTTCAGGGAGACGGGCTATTTCGACCAGGCCTCGGCCACCAAGCCGCTGCTGCATCTGTGGTCGCTGGGGGTGGAGGAGCAGTTTTACATTCTCTGGCCATTGCTGCTGGCCGGCGCCTGGGCACTGGGGCGCTATGTGCTTGGTTTGGTATTGGTATTGTTTGCAGGTTCGCTGCTGGCCAACCTGCTGCTCACCGCGCCTTATCCGGAGATGAGTTTTTTCCTGCCCTTCTGCCGTTTCTGGGAGCTGATGGCCGGCGGCCTGCTGGCCTGGGCGCAGGCGCATGGGATGCTGCAACGAAACCGCCGGCATGCGCTTTCGTTGTTGGGGCTTGGGTTGATTCTGACTGCATGCATCACTTACCGCAGCACCGATATTTTCCCCGGCTGGCGCGCGCTGCTGCCGGTGGGCGGCGCGGTAGCGCTGATTGCGGCGGGCAGCGAGGCATGGGTGAACCGCCACCTGCTTTCGGCGCGGGCGATGGTGTGGGTGGGGCTGATCAGCTATCCGCTTTACCTCTGGCATTGGCCGCTGCTTTCCTATGCGCGCATCCTGCTTTCAGGCGAGCCGTCGCTGGCGGTGCGGCTGGGCGCGGTGGCGGCGACATTCGGGCTGGCCTGGCTGACTTATCGTGGCGTCGAGCAGCCGGTGCGGCGGCGAACGACGCCGCGCGCGCTATGGCTGCTGCTGGCCTTGCTGCTGGCGTTGGGCGGGCTTGGGTTGCTGACGATGCAGCAGCGCGGCTTCCCGCAGCGCGCCGGCCTGCACGACCTGATGCTGGTCGACCTTGGCGGTACGGATGATTTTCGCAAAACGCTGCTGCGCTGCCCGGCGAACTATCATGGCGAAGATTTGAGCTGGTGCTACCTCTCGCAACCCGGCGCGCCGCGCCTGGCGCTGTTCGGCGATAGCCATGCGGATCATCTGTTTCCCGGCATTGTGGCGCAGCATCCTGCGCCGGGGTGGCTGCTGATCGGCCATTCCTCCTGCCCGCCGCTGGTGGATATCGCCGAGCATCAGCCCGGCAAGAGCGACCGTTGCGTGGAGAAGAACCAGCGCGCGCTGCGGGCGATTGTCGCTGAGCCGAACATTCATACGGTGGTGCTGGCGACGCTTTCGACTTTTTATGTGGGCGGCAGCATCTCGCCGCAGATCGCGCAGGACAAGCCGCAGATCGTGGAGAGCGTGCGGGCGGACGAGCGCGGGCTGCCGAGGCCGGAGTTGTTTTACCGCGGCATGGATCGCAGCATTTTGGCACTGGAGAAAGCGCATAAGCGGGTGGTGTTTTTCATGGATGTACCGGAGCTGGATTTCTGGCCCGCCGCCTGCATCGCCCGGCCGTTGACGGGCGCGGCGAAGCAGCCCTGCGCGGTGCCGCGGGCGGCGCATGATGCGAGTGTGCGGGATTACCGCGCGCTGGTGGCGCGACTGAAGGCGGCGCATCCGAATTTAGAGGTATATGACCCGACCGATGGTTTTTGCGATGCGCGTTTTTGCTACGCAACGCGGCCCGGCATGCTGCGCTACCATGATACGCACCACCTCGGCCTGCGCGGCAGCGCCGAGGTGGCGCAGCGGTTTCTGCCGTGGCTGCACGCCAGCGGACTAGAACGCTAGCAGCGGCGCGACGATGGCCAGGGCGGCATAGAGCGGTGCGCTGCGGCGTCCGGCCAGGGCGGGCAGCAACAGGAGCGGCAGGCAGGTGACATGCAGCGGCACGCTGGCGGCGATGAGAGCGGACCACCAGATCCACGGCGTATCGAACGGGGCGCTGGGCTTCTTTTGCAGGGCGGCCACGATGCGCGCGACGATGCTGGCCAGCACGAACATCAGGAAAAAACCTTTCAGCCAGCCATAGATGGTGGCCTCGTGCAGCGTGCGGGCCAGGGCGGCGCAGGTGATGGCGTAGCCGTAAATGCTGGAGGACAGCCAGCCCTGCTGCCACTGAATGGCGGCGAGGATGACGGCGAAGACTTCCATGGCGCTATAAAGCAGGAAATTTTCGCTGATGCCGAAATGCAGGAAGTTGGCGACGAAGATCACCAAACAGGCCAGTTCGATGACGGTGTAGATGCCGGGAATGGGGCCCTGGCAATAGCGGCATTTGCCGCGCGTGCTGAGCCAGCTGAGGATGGGAAACAGGTCGCGCGGCTGCAGATCGGCGTTGCAATGGCCGCAGAACGGGTGCCGCTCGAACGGCGTTTTGCCCAGCGGCAGGCGGTAGACGACCGAGCAGGCGTAGTTGCCCACGGCGGGGCCCAGCACGAGCATGAAGATGATGCCGGTGAGGAAAAACTGGTGGGTGGCAATGGTGGTGAGCATGGGGCCCCAATGTTTCACGTGAAACAATTTTTTATTTCATACCAGATACTTACCGGAGAAGGCAATGGCTGATAAAATCCTGCGCTAATTTTGCAGGGCTGCTTTGGGGTTGACCAGCGTGTCGAGATAGCGCCCCTGGAAAAGGCTCAGGCCCATGGCGTGGCCGTAGGCGAGCGCCTCGGCATTGTCGCAGCGGGTGAGGATAACGCGATTGCTGCCGCAGGCATTGATGGCCTCGGCCAGCTTGCGGTTGGTGGCGGTGGTGGCGTCGCGCGCGTTGTCGGCATTCCAGATGAGCTTGATGAGGTCGAAGCCTAAGCGCTGGCGGTCGATCTGTGGGAAGCTGAGTTCGGTGACGCCATCGAGGCAGACGCGGTAACCGAGTTTCTGCACGGTGTCTTTCGCCAGCAGGAAGGCCGACATATCGGCGAACACATCGGCAATTTGCAGCTCTACCACCACCGAGACTTTGCTCGAGGGCTTGATAGCCGCATCGAACTCGGCGAAGCGGTTGGAGAGCAGCGTCGCTATATTGAGATTCAGGCTCACCGGGTTGGCCAGGAAACGCGCCGGGTTGCGCTGGATCATGTCGAGCATCTGCACGTCGAGCACCTGGGTGAGGTATTTGAACAGCCAGCGGTTGGAGCTGAGATCGACCTGAATGCCCATGCTCTGGCGCAGGTGCTGGATGTTGATGTACATCTCGTCGAACACGGTGCGCATGGTGGTGTCGGGCACGGCGGCGCAGACCGGCTGGCGGCGGATGGTGGCGCTGATGTCGATTTCCTTCAGGTCGCGCTCGATGGCGGCGAGATTGGTGGCGTTGAAGGGCTGGATGGGGCCGCGCGGTGTCGGACGCGTGGAGAGGCCGACGGATTCCATGGCGCCGGCGGCGGCCGGCGAGAGGCCGCGCTGCTCGGCATGGGTTTTACGCACGCGGGTGACCAGGCGGCGCTTGCTGAGGTCCATGAATTCCTGCCACTGCGTTTCCATGTCGTAGAAGCTGACGAATTCGGGGTTTTCGTCGCCTTCCATGGTGTAGGCGAGCGGGTCATCCATGAACAGGTAGCGCAACTGGAAGAGCATTTTGTCGAGCAGGGGCTTGGGCAGGTGGCGCACCATGATGTTGATGCTGGCATCCTCCGAAAGATAGATCGCGCCGTCGCGTTCGCCGAGAATGTCGTTCATCAGGTTGGTGGCGATTTTGATCTGGTATTCGCTGCGGTAATGTTCGAGCAGTTTTTTGAAATGCAGGCTGATGGCCAGCCAGCCGTTGCGTTGCTCCTGCACGAGGTTCAGCAGCTCGATCAGGTGGGCTTCCGGCTCTCTGGTGATAATCCGCATCAATCCCCTATTTCTGTCGCCGGGTGTGGTTACTTACGGCGCTTTTTCTTTTTCGGCGTATCGTCGTCCTCGTCCTCGTCTCCATCGTCTTCGTCGGAGGGTTCTTCGTCTTCATCCTCGTCGTCGTGGTCTTCGTCGGTTTCGATATGGTCTTCCAGGTCGTCGACCAGTTTTTCCTCGCCGACCATTTCGGTGAACATCTCGTCGTCAGCATCGTCGGAATTGGGGTCGGCCTCTTCCTCCTCCTCATGCTCCTCGACTTCTTCCAGCGAGGTGAGTTCGACTTCATCGTCCTCCACCGGCTCCAGCTCTTCGATGCTGTCGTCGCCCTCCACCTCGGGCATGTCGGGCAGGCCGCCGGCGATTTCATCGTCCTCCACCAGCTTGCGCTTGGGCTTGGGGGCCTCCTTCTTCGGCTTGATGGTCTTGCCGGGTTTGGGCGGTGCTTCCTTCCATGCCTTGCCACATTTCGGGCAGGTGATGGGGTCGGCTTTGCCGAAATCATAGAACTTGGCGCCACATTTCGGGCATTGGCGTTTCGTGCCTAAGTTCGCGCTGCACATAGTTCAAGTTCCTTCGTTGCTTATTCCTGCTGATGCGTCTAAATCACCGCACTTAGAACCACCTAACGTAACTTTTTAAAAAAACGCAAGCAGCGATGAGCAACGCCGAAAACAATCCACAGACCACCCCGCGTCCGGCCACGTCGCGTCGCTCGGGGGCATTGGGTGGAACGCTGACGGTGCCGGGCGATAAATCGATTTCGCATCGCGCGCTGATGTTGGCCAGTCAGGCGCTGGGCACCACGACCATCCACGGGCTGCTGGAGGGCGAGGATGTGATCGCCACCGCCAACGCGCTGCGCCAGTGCGGCGTGCCGATTACCCGCCGTAACGACCGGGTATGGGAAGTAAAGGGCGTGGGCATCGGCGGGCTGCAGGAGCCGGGCGACGTACTGGATATGGGTAATGCCGGCACTGCCGTGCGCCTCATCATGGGGCTGCTGGCCCCCTACCCTTACCATGTGCAGTTCACCGGCGATGACAGCCTGCGCAAGCGGCCGATGCAGCGGGTAATGGCACCGCTGGAACAGGTAGGTGCGAAATTCACGGCGCGCGAGGGCGGCCGCCTGCCGATCGCGATGGAAGGCACCGGCAACCCGTTGCCGATTACCTACACGCTGCCGGTGGCCTCGGCGCAGGTGAAGTCGGCGGTGATGCTGGCGGGGATCAATGCACCGGGCACCACGACGGTAATCGAGAAAGAGCCGACGCGCGACCATAGCGAGCGCATGTTGCGGTTTTTCGGTGTGCGGGTGGATGTGAAGGCGCAGAAGGATGGCACGCATATCGTGGTGCATGGCCAGCCGGCGCAGACTTATATGGACCGCGATTTCCAGGTGCCGGCAGACCCTTCCTCGGCGGCGTTTCCGATTGTGGCGGCGTTGCTGGTACCGGGGTCGGACATCACGGTGGAAAATATCTGCTTGAACCCGACGCGCACCGGGCTGTTCGACACGCTGAAGGAAATGGGCGCCGACTTGACAATTCTGAACCCTCGCGAAGTAGGTGGCGAACCAGTGGGCGATATCCGCGTGCGGTATTCGGCGCTGCGCGAGGCAGATGTGCCGGCCCATCGCGCGCCCTCGATGATCGATGAGTTTCCGGTGCTGGCCATCGCCGCCGCCTGCGCCAAAGGAAAAAGCGTGATGCGCGGACTGGGTGAACTGCGGGTGAAGGAGAGCAATCGCCTCGCCGCTATCGTCGCGGGCCTGCGGGCCTGCGGGGTGGAGGCTATCGAGGATGGCGATGACCTGATTGTGTATGGGCGCGGCAAGGCGCCAGCCGGAGGCGGCACCGTCACCACCCATTATGACCACCGCATTGCCATGAGCTTTCTGCTGCTGGGGCTGGTGAGCGAACAGCCGGTAACGGTGGATGATGCGCGTGCCATCGCCACCAGCTTCCCTAATTTCATGAAGCTGATGCGCGGGCTGGGCGCTATTATTGAAGAGAGCTTTTCGCCCGCTGCGATCCGTGCCGGCGGCCAGCGGCTGCTGATCGCGGTGGATGGGCCGGCGGCCAGCGGCAAGGGCACCCTCGCCCGCCGCCTGGCCGACCATTTCGGCATCGCCTATCTCGATACGGGTAGCCTGTACCGCGCGGTGGGGATGCGGGTGCTTTATGCCGACCAGAAGCCGAGCGATATTGCGGCGGCCATTGCGGCCGCACGGGCGATCAAGGAGCATGACCTCGCTAATCCCAAGCTGCGCGGTGAGCGGATCGGCCAGGCAGCGAGCATCGTTTCGGCGATTCCGGAAGTGCGCGAGGCGCTGCTGGATTACCAGCGCAGCTTCGCCGTGCGTGATGGCGGGGCGGTGCTGGACGGGCGCGATATCGGCACCGTGATCTGCCCGGAGGCGGATATCAAAATCTTCATCACCGCCAGCCTTGAGGCACGTGCTAAGCGCCGCCACCGTCAGCTGCAGGATTATGGGATTACGGTTGAATATCAGTCGGTCTATGACGACCTGGCCGAGCGCGATGCGCGCGATTCGGCCCGCACCGTCGCCCCGCTGAAGCCGGCGGCGGATGCGATTATTCTCGACACCAGCAACCTCACCGCCAATGAAGTGTTCGCGCGGGCGCTGGAGCTGATCGGCCAGTAGGCTGAATTGTCATATAAGCTTCATACATGCATGATGCATATCCGATATGTTGGGGAGTGATAGCACCATGCTTCACCCTCAGGGATGGACCTTATGTTCGACAGTCTGCAAGACAGGGAAAAAAGAATCACCGAGTCACTGAAAGCCAACCCGCTGGTGGCCGTATTCAAGGCAGAAACGCATGGCACCGGAAAACCGGCCGACCTGCGCAAAGATGCCGAAACAAAGGTCGCGGCCATGTATGCGGGCGGGGTGCGCACGTTCGAATTCCTGCTGCGCGGCGACACGAAGATGGCGCTGGATACCGACTCACCGCTGGGCAAATTGAAGGGTATTACCGACCCCGGGCAGACCTATATCGGTCAGATGATGGATATTATCCGCGACCTGGCAGCGGCCTATCCGCAGGCAAAATTCGGCGTTGGCACCATTTCCAGCCCGGAAGTGATGCGCAAAGTGGTCAGGAACGATGCGATTTCTTTCTGTATGACGGCGCATTACCCGGGCGCGGAAGATGGCAGCATCGTTTCCCTGGCGGTGAAGGCGAAAAAGCCGATTCTCACGACGGCTTCCAGGCTGACGGATGTGCCGATGAAGATTTACAGCAAAGGCGATAACGAGGGTTTTGCCTTTAATGGCAAAGATGTGCTGGGCGCCGATACAAGCGCGAAATTCGCCGCCAGCGGCGAAGGCGAGACGATTGAATTCAGCCCGAAAGATAAGGGCAAGGATGAACTCGACCCGCAGGCGCTGAGCGAAATTCGCGCGGCGGGCAGCGGGCTGTTCAAGGCATCGGATTTCACCGAAATGGCCAAGACGCGCGCCAGCAAGGCGGATGCCGTGAATGTCCGCAGGTCTGGCGCGGCAATGCTCAATGGGTTGGTTATTCCGGACCATGGCTGGCGTGCGCAGGTAGATGCCAAGGAGCCTGACCCGCTTACCAAGGTGGCGTTAGGGCTGATCGTGATTGCCGAAGCAGTGCAGCAATCCTATGCCTTGGAGGGCAAAACGCTGCCGCCGGGCAAAAGCTTCACCGTCGCCACCACGGGCGGGGTGGACCAGGGAACGCTGCCTTACTTGGCGGTGGGGATTCACGACCCGAAAGTGGCCCAGCGCATCACCGAGATCGTGGGCCAGGCGGATGCCGAAAAATTGTTTCAGGTGCTGCGTAAAACGACGCTCGGCGCCGGCGGCACCTTCATGACCAAGGAATTCGACGCGGCAATGGATCAGGCCGTAAAGGACGGCGATACATCGCCCGAAACGTCGGCGGTGGCCGCCGTGAAGCTGACCAATAAGGCCCTCGAAGCAGTCAGGAAAATCGAAGAAGCCCAGGCGCAGGCCAAGGGGCGGAAACAATAAATCCGCCCACTCCAAGGAGGCGGCACCCGCTAAAAACCAGCTTTCAGGCCTTTTTGAGGCTGAATTTCGCTTGATTTTGCCTCATTTCAGCGTATGAATCCCGTCCCCCTCGCGGGTGCGGGCGGGCGCGGGCACACTGGTGTGCCGGTGATGAAGCAACCTCAACCTCTACTTGAATTGGATTAAAACATGGCCAAATCGGCAGCTGTCCTTAAGGACGAACTGGAAAACGACATCTTCTCGACCGGCGAAAATTTCGCGGATCTCTTCGAGAACGGTACTTCGGGTAAATTGACCGAAGGCGGCGTGGTGAAAGGCACCATCGTCGGCATTGAAAAAGACCTCGCTATCGTAGACGTGGGCCTGAAATCGGAAGGCCGCATTCCGCTGAAAGAGTTCGCCACCGCTGGCGTGACCCCGGAACTGCGCATCGGCGACACGTTCGACATTTATATCGAGCGCATCGAGAACCGCCATGGCGAAGCACAGCTGAGCCGCGAAAAAGCACTGCGCGAAGAAGCATGGGTGAAACTGGAGCAGCTGCATAAAGACAACGCCAAGGTTGACGGCGTGATCTTCGGCCGCGTGAAAGGTGGCTTCACCGTGGACATCCAGGGCGCTGTGGCGTTCCTGCCGGGTTCGCAGGTGGACATCCGCCCGATTAAAGACGTGACGCCGCTGATGGGCGTGACCCAACCCTTCATGATCCTGAAAATGGACCGCCGCCGTGGCAACATCGTGGTGTCGCGCCGCGCGGTGATGGAAGAGTCGCGCGCCGAAGTGCGCACCGAACTGCTCGGCAAAATCGCCGAGGGCCAGGTGCTCGACGGTATCGTCAAGAACATCACCGATTACGGTGCGTTCATCGACATGGGCGGCGTGGATGGCCTGCTGCACGTGACCGATATCAGCTGGAAACGCATTAACCACCCGAGCGAAGTGTTCGCCATCGGCGACCAGGTGCGCGTGATCGTTACCAAGTTCGATGCAGAGACCAAGCGTATCAGCCTCGGCATGAAGCAGCTGGAATCGAACCCGTGGGAAGGCGTTGCCCATAAGTTCACCCCCGGCGCGAAGCTGAAGGGCAAAATCACCAACATCACCGACTACGGTGCTTTCGTTGAGCTGGAAAGCGGCATTGAAGGCCTCGTTCACGTCAGCGAAATGAGCTGGACCAAGAAGAATGTCCACCCCTCCAAGCTGGTGCAGACCGGCCAGGAAGTGGAAGTTCAGGTGCTCGACGTTGATCAGAACAAGCACCGCATCAGCCTCGGCATGAAGCAGGTGATCGACAACCCGTGGACCAGCTTCGCATCGACCCATCACGAAGGTGACGTGGTTGAGGGTGAAGTGCGCAACATCACCGATTTCGGTCTGTTCGTGGGCCTGGCCGGCGAGATCGACGGCCTCGTTCACCACAGCGACCTGAGCTGGAGCGAGCCAGGCGAAGAAGCCATCAAGAAGTACAAAAAGGGCGACAAGGTGAGCGCGCGCATTCTCGTGATCGATATCGAGAAAGAGCGCATCTCGCTGGGCATCAAGCAGCTGGAGGAAAATCCGGCCGGCGATGTGACCTCGGGCTATCACAAGGGCCAGGTGGTTACCTGTAAAGTGACCGCTGTCGAAAAAGACGGGATTGAAGTAGAGATCGCCGAAGGCGTGAAGAGCTACATCAAGAAGTCGGAACTGTCGCGCGAGCGCCAGGACCAGCGCCCCGAGCGTTTCGCGGTTGGCGATCGCCTGGATGCGAAAGTCACCACGGTCGATAAGCGCACCGGCAAAGTCGGCATCAGCATCAAGGTGCTGGAGCAGGACGAGCACAAGCGCGCCATCGACGAATATGGCTCGAGCGATTCGGGTGCCAGCCTCGGCGACATCCTCGGCGCTGCCCTGGAAGAAGCCTCGGCCAAGCCGAAGAAGAGCAAGAAGAAAGAAGACTAACCTCGTTAGACTTTCTTTTGCACAAGATCAGCCCCGGCCGGGAAACTGGCCGGGGTTTTTCTTTGCCTCGGTTGTCTCGATTTTCTTCGCTTACCATTCCGTCATCCCCGCGAAGGCGGGAATGACGGGGTGAGATGCGAAATGCTTGCGAAACCCCTTGTCTTTTAGGATGGATACGGGCAAGCCATTGGCACCACCCAAGCGAGGATATATGAACGAAGGCGATCTGCTGACCGACCGCAAACGACTGAAGCGCCATCTGGTGATCTGGCGTGCCCTCACCGTGCTGGTGCTGGTAGGCGCGCTGGTGTTCATCGCACGTCAGGTGGAGGGCAAGAAGGTCGGCGGCGTGGGCGGCGATTATATCGCTCTTGTCAGCGTCGACGGCGTGATGGCCGACAGCCCCGATCGCGACGATATGTTCCAGGACATTGCCGACGACCCGCACGCCAAAGCCCTCATCGTGCGGATGGATTCGCCCGGCGGCACCGCCATGGGTGGCGAGGAAATGTATTACGACCTGAAAAAGGTGGCCGCCAAGAAACCGGTGGTGAGCGTGATGCGCACGCTCTGCGCCTCGGCCTGCTACATGGCGGCGATGGGCACGGATTATATCGTAGCGCGCGACGGCACCCTCACCGGCTCGATCGGCGTGATGCTGCAGGCGGCGGAATTCAGCCGGCTGGCAGACAAGCTGGGCATCACCCCCATCACTATCAAATCCGGTAAGTATAAGGATGTACCTTCGCTGACCGACCCGTTCACGCCGGAACAGCGCGAGGTAGTATCGTCGATCGTGATGGATGCGTACGACCATTTTGTGAAACTGATCGTGCAGGGCCGCAAGCTGCCGGAAGAGCGCGTGCGCCAACTGGCCGACGGGCGGGTTTACACCGGTTCGCAGGCCTATAACCTGAAGCTGATCGATGCCATTGGCGGGCAGGATGAAGCCATCGACTGGCTGGCCAAAACCCGCCACATCAACCCCAAGCTGGAGGTGGATGAAGTGAAGCCCGAGCCGCAGTTTGATTCACTTTTAGATAAACTGGGCGGCTATACGGGCATTAAAATATTCGGTAAATCAACGGTAGGGCTTGACGGGCTGGTAAGCATCTGGCATCCTTCGCTTATGAATTAACTGCATGAAATGGCGCGCAAAATGACGAAATCAGAGCTGATCCAACGTCTCGCTAAACGCTATCCCCACCTCTATCAGCGCGATATTGAAGTGCTGGTGAACACCATGTTCGGTGAAATCACCAAGGCGCTGGCTGCCGGCAACCGCGTGGAATTGCGCGGCTTCGGCGCCTTCTCGGTGCGCGAACGCGAACCGCGTGCCGCCCGCAACCCGAAGAACGGGGCGATGGTGGAAGTGGGTAAGCGCCGCGCCATTTATTTCCGCACCGGCAAAGAGCTGCGCGAGCGGATCATCTCCGTCATCCCGAAAGATTAAGGCGTGATTAGCCGCCTGCTCACGGTGGTTTTTTACACCGTGCTGGGTGTTGTCGTGCTCGGCTTCATGTTTTCCAACCGTCAGGCGGTGGCCATCGATGTTCCGCTGCTGGCGGAAATCAACACACCGCTTTATGTCGCCCTCGGTATCAGCTTCGCGCTGGGGCTGCTGGTGGGGCTTTCCTATGCGGCATTTGTCAGTCTCGCCTCGCTCAAGCGCGAGCGGCGGCAGCGCCGGGCTATCCAATCGCTGGAACGTGAAGTGGCGACGCGGCAGGAACTTTCCAAATCATGACTATCATCAAAAACTGCGGCCTGAAAACCATCGGTGATCTGGCGGCTGCGGCAGCGCATGGCGCTGAGTTCGCCGGCTTCGTGCATTGCGAGAAATCACCGCGCCACCTGTCGCTCGAAGCGATCAGGCCACTGCTGGATTATGCGCGGCCGTTGCGCACGGTGCTGGTAACGGTGAACCCGGATGAAGCGCTGTTGGATGCCACCATCACCCGCCTGCGGCCGGATTATCTGCAGGTGCATGGGGTGGATGTGGTGCGGGCGCAATTCATCGCAGCGGCGACGCGGTTGCCACTGATTATCAGCGTGGCCATTACCAGTGCGGCGGATATCGCCACCGCGCAGGCGCTGGAGCCTTATGCGGCGCACCTGCTGCTCGATGCGAAGGAGAGCGGCAGCGGCGTGGCGTTCGACTGGAACCTGCTGCAGGATGTGCAGTTCCAGAAGCCGTGGTTTCTCGCCGGCGGGCTGAATGCGGCGAATGTGGCCGAGGCTATCCGCATCACCGGCGCGCCGATGGTGGATGTATCGAGCGGCATCGAAGCATCACCGGGGCGCAAATCGGCGGAAAAGATTGCGGCGTTCAATGCGGCTGTGTTAAACGCATCGGCATGAGCAACAGCTTCACCCAGCAGCCGGACGCGCAAGGGCATTTCGGCATTTACGGCGGCCGCTACGTGGCGGAAACGCTGATGCCGCTGGTGCTGGAGGTAGAGAAACATTATAACGCAATGAAGGTTGACCCGGCCTTCCGTGAAGAGTTCGATGCGCTGCTGCATTATTATGTCGGCCGTCCCTCGCCGCTTTATTTTGCCGAGCGGTTGACGGAGCATCTGGGCGGCGCGCAGGTGTTTCTGAAGCGCGAGGAGCTGAACCATACCGGCGCGCATAAGATCAACAATTGCATCGGCCAGATTCTGCTGGCACGGCGGATGGGCAAGCGGCGCATCATCGCCGAAACCGGCGCCGGACAGCATGGCGTGGCCACGGCCACCGTGTGTGCACGGTTCGGTATGGAATGCATTATTTATATGGGCGCGCGTGATATCGAGCGGCAGAAGCCGAACGTGTTCCGCATGAAGCTGCTGGGCGCCAAGGTGGTGCCGGTGACCAGCGGTTCGCAGACGCTGAAAGACGCCATGAACGAAGCGCTGCGCGACTGGGTAACCCATGTGCACGACACCTATTACCTCATCGGCACGGTCGCCGGCCCCCACCCCTTCCCCGAGATGGTGCGCGATTTCCAGCGCGTCATCGGCGATGAGGTGAAGGCGGCATTCGAACAACGCTATCTCTGCGCGCCGGATTCGCTGGTGGCGGCGGTGGGTGGCGGCAGCAATGCGATCGGGCTGTTCTACCCGTTTCTGGATGATGCTTCGGTGAAAATATGGGGTGTGGAAGCGGCCGGACATGGGCTGGATAAGCAGCATGCGGCTTCGCTCAGCAAGGGCACGCCGGGGGTGCTGCATGGTTGCCGCAGCTATCTGCTGCAGACGGCTGATGGACAGATCGACGAGGCGCATTCGATTTCGGCGGGGCTGGATTATCCCGGCATCGGGCCGGAGCATGCATGGTTAAAAGATAATGGGCGCGTTGAATATGTTTCGGTGACGGATACCGAGGCGCTGGAGGCGTTCCAGTTACTGTGCAGGCTGGAGGGTATCATTCCGGCGCTGGAGTCGGCGCATGCGCTGGCTTATGTGATCAAGCAGGCGCCGCTTCTGCCGGCTTCGCACCGGATGGTGATGAACCTGAGCGGGCGTGGCGATAAGGATATTTTCACTGTCGCCGGCGCGCTGGGGGTGGAGATATGAGCCGGATCGACGCGGCGTTTACCCGCTGTAAGAGTGAAAAGCGCGCGGCGTTTATCCCGTTCATCATGGCGGGCGACCCGAACCAGGAAGCGGCGCAAAAGATTCTCGATGCGCTGCCCGATGCGGGGGCGGATATCATCGAACTGGGCATTCCCTTCTCCGACCCGATGGCCGATGGGCCGGTGATTCAGGCGGCCGGCCTGCGGGCGCTGGAAGCCGGAATGAATTTGAAAAAAGTGCTGGCGATGGCGGCTGCCTTCCGCGCTAAGCATACGACGCCGCTGGTGCTCATGGGTTACCTGAACCCGGTCTATGTTTACGGCTACGAACAGTTCGCGCGCGATGCGGCGAAGGCGAGTGTGGATGGGATTATCCTGGTGGATGCACCGCCGGAAGAAGCCGCCGAAATCGAGCCGGTGCTGAAGGCGCAGGGCATCGCGCTGGTGCGCCTCATCGCGCCGACTTCGGTGCCGGCGCGGCTGCCGCTGCTGACGCAGGGGGCGAGCGGGTATCTCTATTACATCTCCATCACCGGCATCACGGGGGCGGCATCGGCGACGCCCGAGGCGGTGAACAAGAGCATCGCGGCGATTCGTGCGGTGAGTACACTGCCGGTTTGTGTGGGGTTTGGGATTCGCACAAAGGATGATGTGGCTTCATTTGCCAAACAGGCGGATGGGGTGGTGGTGGGTTCGGCCATCGTGCAGAAAATCGCCGAGCACAAAGGCGATGTAGCGGCTGTCAGCACTTTCGTACGTACGTTAGCTGATGGCACCTGCTAACCCGCTCACTGAGATTGTCATCATATTTTCATATTGTTTTTTCCGGCATTCCTTATGCTTATGGCTGGGGAGAATAGAATGGATTGGACTAAAAAAAGCGAAACGACGCTGCTCGTCGCACTTATCATGAGTGCTGCCGGCGCTATTTATTTTGTGGGTACTGGCGGACTTGGCTGGGCGGCTTCTCTCCTCGGCCTCAATATTATGCCGACCGGGCGCCAGCCGCAGCGGGAAGATGCCGCCATGTCGGAACAACTGCCTCTTATCCAACAGCCATTGCCGCCTGTTTTAAACGGGCCGCAGCCGCGCATTCTCAAGGAATCGCTGCAGCAGGAAACGCTGGTAGTGCCGCAGCAGCAGACGGCTATCTAAAAACTCTCCAGCAACCCAATGGTCGGTTTACCGTGCACCTGTTCGCTGGGCTCGATGCGCTGGCGCAGGCCCATTAACGTAGCGGCCAGCATGGCGGTGATGCAGGCAGCGGGGTCGGCATTGGCGCAGGGGACGCGGTGTTCGATGCGCTTCATATACGGGTCGTCGATCATCGGAATGCGCAGGGCGCAATAGCGGTTGTTAACGCCCCAGCCGGCGATTTTTGGTACATGGTCGGCATCATTCAGGCGGGCGTAGTCGCGCGGGCTGGGGAAGAAAACGGGGAGATCGTTTTCCAGCCGGCTGAGCAGGCCGCCGAGGCTCCAGCGCAGGGCATCGGAGGTCCATTCCTCGGTTTTGTGGTAGGTGTTGATGCCATCGGCATCGGCGAGGTGCAGGTGCAGATGCAGGCCGCTGGAGGGCTCGCCGGCCATGGGCTTAGCGGCAAAGCTGGCTTGCATGTTCTGCGCGATGGCTGCCGCCTCGATGCTGCTGCGGATGGTGGCGAGCGCCCAGGCCAGAAGCTCGGGCGTGGTGATGTCGGTGACGATTTCGAACTGCAACGCGCCGCGTTCTTTTTCGATGCGCAGCAGGGGCACTCCGGCGGCCTTCCATTGCTCGGCCAGCGGGCCGAAGAAAGCATCCACCCCTTCCTGGGTAATTTCAGGAAAGGAGATGTAGCATTCGATTTCGGCGGCCATCACGGGGGTGAGGCCGAATTCATCGTGCAACGACTGGATGATCTGTGCGAGAGAGTGCATCGCATTGATTTACGCTAAGTGCATGCAAACGCAATGGGGGTGTGGAGAATCTATCCGTTGCTATCGCGCATTAAAGTGTACAGCGAGCATAGCGAATGACTTTGAAGCGAGCCGCTAAGCAACCAAAGTGTTCAGCCACTCGACCAACTGGCTTTTCGGCATGGAACCGACTTTGGTGGCTACCGGCTTGCCATCCTTGAACAGGATGAGGGTGGGAATACCGCGCACGCCGTATTTCTGCGGCGATTCGGGGTTCTGGTCGATGTTCACTTTGGCCACGGTGATTTTGCCCTCCAGCTCTTTCGCCAGCTCGTCGAGCACGGGGGAAAGCTGCTTGCAGGGGCCGCACCATTCCGCCCAGAAATCGACCAGCACGGGGGTGCTGCCGCTGGTGATGGCGCCATCGAATTCGTCGTCGGAGATGTGTTTGGTGCTCATGGTGTCCGCCTGGATATGTTGTTTCGTTGTATGGGAATGTAGTCCTGTTCGCACTGCCGTCAAGCATGCGGGCGGGTAATGTGGATGAATTATTGGTTAACTAAAGCCAGATCAGCCGCGGGCCGCTGGTGTAGAGCAGCGCGGTTTTGATGGGTTTCTGATAAATAGGCGTCAGCAGGGCGCGGTAGATGGCCAGCTGGCGGCGGTAGGATTCGGGCACGGCGGCGGCATCGGCGGGAATATGGGCGCCGGTTTTGTAATCGACCACGATGACTTCATCGGGCGTGATGATAAGGCGGTCGACTTGTCCGCTATAGCGCTCGCCATCGACCTCGCCGGCGATGCTGGCTTCGGGGTAGGCTTCGTGCGCCCAAAGCCAGCCATGGGCGGCGTGCAGCGCCATGATCTGCGCAAGGGTGGCGGCGTGGGTTTCGCCGTCCCAATCCGGCGCGGCGAGACGGAGGAGCTGGGCGGCATGGGCGGCATCGCTATCGGCACGCAGGAATTGCAGCACACGATGGATGCGTACGCCGCGGATATTGGCGCCCGGCGCGCTGCGGATGGCGGCTTCGCTCTCCGCCGCCTCTACCAAGCGCGAGGGGGAGAGGATGCGCGTGCGCGTCGCGGCGGCAGGCGGAGTGACATGCAGCCATTCCGGCAAGGCGGGCGGCAGGGTGATGGGCTCGGCGGGCCTGGGCGCGCGGGCGGCGGCGTCCTGCAGGATGGTGGCGCCTTCTTGCGTGGTGGTGGGCAGCGTGGCCACGGCCTGGGCGACCATGTCGTACCAGCTGGCGGGTGCGGCGGGCTCGGCGGCGAACAGGTGCAGCTCTTCCTCAGCGCGCGTGAGGGCGACGTAAAGCAAGCGGTAATATTCATCGAGCAGGACCTGCTTGCGCTGCTCTTTCGCGGGGGCGATGGCGGGTTTGGCCTCGTCGGAAAAGGCGATGGCGGGGGTGCCCTCGGGGCCGCGCAGCACGCGCTCGCGGGCGGTGTCGGGCAGCCTGGCGGGGTTGACGAGCATCACTACCGGGGCCTCGAGCCCCTTGGCGCCATGCACCGTCATGATGCGCACATGGCGGCCCCTGCCCTCCTGCTGGCGCTTCACCTCGCGGCCGGAGCGGGTGAGCCAATCGGCAAAGGCGGCGATGATAGGCAACTGGTTGGACGGCATGGCAAGTGACTGGGCTTTCAGTTCGTCGAGCACCTCGGCCACCTCCTGGCCGAAGCGGGCGACGAAGCGGCTGCGCGCGCCCTGCACTTCCAGCAGCCGGGTGAGGAAATCATAGGGCGTGGCGTGGCGGGCCTCAAGCAGTGTGGCGAGCTGCGCGGCGATGTGGGGCGCATGGTCCTGCACTTGCTGCCAGAGGGTGGATGGGCGGGCGAAAGCGAGGTCTTCCAGTGTCTGCTCGGCCATGCCTATGATGGGAGAGCGCAGCAGATGCGCCAGTGCCAGATCATCGCCCGAATAGCTGCACCATTGGATGGCGGCCAGGCAATCGCGCACGGCGAGATGCTCGGCCAGAGCCAGGCGGTCGAGCCCGGCGACGGGGATGTGCTGCGCCTCCAGCGCCTGGATCAGCGCATCGGCGAAGGGCTGGCGGCGCCAGAGGAGAATGAGGATATCGCCCGGATGGTGGCGGCCTTCATCGAGCCAGCCACGGATGGTGGCGGCCATGCGGTCGGCCAGTTGCTGGGTACTGGTTTCGCGCGTGTGATATTGGGTGGGCAAGGTGAAAGGCGGCCATTCGGCGCGCTGGGTTTTTTCGCCTGGCGGGTGAAGGACGACACGGCCGATGCGATCGGGGCGACGGAAGATGTGGCGGGTGGGCTCGCCGCCAGCGCTTAAGGCCCGCGCCACTTCCGGCAAGGCGCCCACCGCATCGACCAGGGTGAGGATGGCTTGCGCCGAGCGATAGGATGCCTCCAGCCGGCGCAGCTCCAGCGGTTGGCCGGCATGGCGCAGGCGCTCGGCGAAATGGCTTTCCTCGGCCATGAATTGCTGCGGATCGGCCCCCTGAAAACTGAAGATGGATTGTTTTTCGTCGCCCACCACCAGCAGGCTGCGCGGCACGTTACCGGAGCCGATGCCGCCATCGCTCAGCAACTCGTCGAACAGGATGCGCACGATGCGCCACTGGCCGGCGCTGGTATCCTGCGCCTCGTCGACGAGCAGGTGGTCGATGCGGTGGTCGAGCTTGCTCATCACCCAGCCGCTATGGGTTTCCAGCAGGGCCGCCGTGTAGGTGATGAGATCGTTGTAATCGAGGCTCTGATGGGCGGTTTTCAGCTGGCGGTAATGCTCGAGATAGCGGATGGAGGCGAGCGCGGCGGCGTAGCTTTCCTCGGCCAGCGCCAGGGCGCCGCGTTGCTGCTGCAGGGCGATGCAGCGCTGGGCGATGGTGGCCAGCGCCTCGGGCAGCGGGGCTTTCTGCGTGAAGGGTTTTTTCTTCGGCTCGCCTTTCTGGGTGAATAGCTGGGCGCAGAGCCGGTCGAGCAGTTGCAGCCTGTCGCCGCTGCCATCCAGCCAGGCGGTGAAGATGTCGCCGAAGGGCTGGTCGGTTTTCATGGTGAACTGGTGCAGCACCGGACGCAGCTGGCGGGCGAGCGCATCATCGATCAGCGTATCGGCCAGGGCCCGGCAGAGCGCGGCATCGGTGGTTTCGGTCGCGATGCTCTGCGCGGTGAAGATGGCTTCTTTCAGCGGCGCGGGCAGCGGGTAGGTTTCATGCAGCTGCCGCCAGTAACCGCTATCGGCGATGGCACTGCCCAGCAGCTCGCGGAACCCGTGCTCGCCCGCGCGGTCGGCCAGCAGTTCGAGGGCGGCGGCCAGTTCGCCCTCGGCTTCGTCGATCAGGCGCTGGCGGGCCAGACGTTCGAGGCGCTCGCCCTCGCCATTTTCCATCACGGTGAATTGCGGCGAAAGGCCGGCCTCCAGCGGAAAACGGCGCAGCAGCTGCTGGCAGAAACCATGGATGGTGGTGAGCTGGAGGCCGCCGAACGGACTATCGAGCACCCTCGCAAACAGTCGCCGGCTGATGGCGGTTTGTTCGTCGGTGGGGGGTGCGCCGAGTAAATGTTCCAGGCGGGTGCGGCAGGATGCTTCGTCCATCAGTAACAGCTGGCGCAGCTCGTGGAGGATGCGGGTCTGCATCTCGGCGGCGGCGGCCTTGGTGTAGGTGATGCAGCAGATGCGCTCGGGCGAAACGCCGCGCAGCAGCAGGGCCACCACCCGCTCGACAAGCGCAGTGGTCTTGCCCGAGCCGGCATTGGCGCGGATCCAGCTGGAGGCGATGGAAACGGGGGTTTGCTTGAGGGCGGGGGCGGCCACGAAATTACCTAAAATCCAACTTATCGTTAAGGATATCTTTACCGGACGTAAGGTAGAGTGGATTTAAGAAAAATAATAACGAAAAACTCGAGCGAGGATGACCTATGCGCCCCATTGCGAAAGCAAGCGAAGACCATGGCCAGCTGCTTTTCCTTCCCAGCGTATTCAACGAGACTTTGGCATTGCTGTTCGATGCCCACCATTATTTTCAGGCCGGTTCGCCGGGCGAGCAGCTTAATGCGCTGCCCGACGGGCGGGCATTTTTCGCCAGCGAAATGACGCGCATCACTATGCGCCTCACCAGTGTCATGGCCTGGATCATGGTGCGTCGCGCCATCCATGCCGGGCGGATCGATGAAGACAAGGCCAGCGAGGAATATCGCCTCGAGGGCAAAGACCTCTGCCGCACGCATGATGCCGAAGTGCTTACCAAGCTGCCGAATTATATGATTTATCTGTCAGAGCGCAGCCTGTCGCTTTACGAGCGCGTGGCCCGTCTGGATGCGTTGGCCTACGGCACCCGGCACTAGTTTTTAGTTGGCGGCTTGCGCCGCGTTGGGGGCGGCCCCCCCCAGCGCTACCGCTCCCCCCTCGTTCGGGACGGGGCGCTCCGGCTCACTCGCTGCCGCTCGCTACGCAGGGCTCTCCGTTCTGTGGCTCTCCGTTAGAACTCCCAGGGCGCCGACTGGCGCCCCGCGCAGCGGCAGGGATTGGGAGGCACCAGCCGAGCAAAGGGGGGCAAGCCCCCTTTCAGGCGCGGTAGCGCCCACTAACCCTAAAGTTCACCGAACTGTCACATTCTCCATTCGGGGCGTGTGCTAGATTATATGGTGAAATATTCTCTATGGGGACCATGGCCGACAGCCAACAGAACGATGAGGCAGGCACCACGAACGTGATCGTGAACCAGCAGCGCTATGGCGCGCCGGGCCTGGCGCCTGTAGCCCCTTCCCGCACGACGACGGTGACGGAAGACAAGCCCGTGCAGCATATCAACTGGGGCGGCATTCTGAAGGGGGCCGCAATTGTGGCGGGTGTGGTGCTGGTAGGCATTGTGGGCGCCTGGGCGGTTGGCGGGCTGGTGGGCATGCTTGCCCATGGCGCAGTGACCGGCAGCGTGGTGAATTCGCTGGCGATCGGCGGCCATGCCGCAGTGAATGGAACCGGCACGTTTTTCGGCGTAGTATTCCAGCAGCTATCGCATATGGCCGGCATTGTGATGCATGGGCTGGGCATGCATACGGCGGCTATGGGACCGGCTGGTGTGGCGGCGACGCATACGGTGGCCGGGCCGATGGAGTGGCTCACCGGGCTGTTTACCGGCGGGGTGGCGCTGCACCAGGCCATGCCGCATCTGATGAATATCCACCCCACGACGATGGGTGTTGAACATGTCACCACCACGCAGACGGCGCCGGAGACCGGTGGCGCCGAGCATGAGCTGGACCCCGGCACCGCCGCGCTGGCGAGCAGCAAGGTGATGAAAGTCGGCTATCATGTGGCCGAGGACCATAGCGATTACCACGACGAGCGCGGCCGCGCTGCCCTGATGGCCAAGCGCGCCGCCCTTGCCAGCCAGAGTTGGGCCGAGAAGGTCGGCGGGCCTCAGATGGGGCGTGCTGTCCCCACCCAACCCGCTGCTGGCAGTTTCGCCGAGCGGATGGATGCCCAGCAGCAGGCCGCCGCCCTCGCGACCACGGAAGCTGCTCGATAGGCTGACTTTTCTGCCATTGTCACAAAAGCTTCACAAAGATTATGACGGGCCGTCACACAACTGTCATATTTCTATGTTAGAGATGGTTGTAAGGAATCATTGAACGGGTAACAGCATGCCTTCTTACGATTATACAACCAGCTGGCAGAAAGCCACCAGCGCCGCCAACAGCTTCCTGAAAGAGCGTGCGCCCAAAACTTCCGAAGAACAGGCTGCTGATCAAGCTCGCCTGGCTTTGGAAATGAGCGCTTTGCACCAAGATGCGCAGGCGCAGGTGCAGCTGGCTGTGAATGGCCTGGTAGTGCCGCATGGCAACTTCTCGGGCGGCTATGATCATGATGTTACGCTGGTAGCTTACCAATCGCAGGCAACGCGCGATGCACTGCTCGCCATGGTTGGTGATGCGGGTTCTGCCAAGAAACTGGAAGTGGCCCATGTCGAGGGCGACATCAATGGCATCACCGGCGGCAAGATTCGCCTGCGCGATATTCAACACACCTAGAATATCACTCCAAAAACGAAAAAGGCGCCCTTGTGAGGCGCCTTTTTTATTTCAGCAGTAAGCCGAGGCTTACTTCTTTTTCCCATCGGCGAACGGGGTGAACATGCTGAACGCCTTGGTGAAGAGTTCCATGTTCTGCTTGCCGAATTCTTCCATCTGGGAAGAGAACTGGTTGAAGCCTTCGAGCGGATTGCCGACGCCCGGGATAGCCGTTATGCCGGTGATGCCGAAGGCCTCACGCAGCTTTTCCTGATTTTTCACGAAGCTCTGAATGCTGCTTTCGAGATAGTGCGGTACAAAGTCCTTCAGCGAATTGTCGTAGAAGCCGATGAGGCTGCGCAGGAAATTCACGGGCAGCAGGCTCTCGCCTTTGCCTTCCTGTTCGAAGATGATTTGCGTGAGCACCGAGCGGGTGAGGTCTTCGCCGGATTTGGCGTCGTAAACGATGAATTCGGAGCCTTCTTTCACCATGTCGCACAGGTCGTCGAGCGTTACGTAGCTGCTGGTGTCGGTGTTGTAGAGGCGGCGGTTGGCGTATTTTTTGATGACGATCGGTTCAACCTGGGGCTTCTTGGTCATGTTCTACCTGCGATAAAGTTTTGCTTTACTTGAATTAGGGGTGACCTAACATCAATCAAACCCAAATGGCAAGTAGTTATGGCCCGAAACGATGATGCAGCCCGGCAGGCCGCCGAATTCCTGAAACAGTGGCAGGAGCAGATGACGCGGCAGATGACGGACCCCGCCACCATCCACGCCATGCTCTCGGCTTTGGCCGCGTTCAACCCGAAAGGCAACCCCGATGCGCACGCCCGACGCCCTGCCCCTTCAGATGATGCTGATGATGATGCAATCGCAGCTCTCCGGCGGCGTGTCGTCGCCCTGGAGCGCGAACTCGTGGAACTTCGAAAATCCGTTCATGCCAAGGCTGAAAACCCCGCTCGAACAAGGAACCGAGTGGTGGCAAAAGCAAAGCCAGCAGGCAAGCGAACAGTGGCTAAACCTGTTCCAGCCAAAACCAGGCGCAAAGCAAAAACCCGAGCCGTGGTCCGCCCCGCCAAAGCCAAAGGGCGTAGAAAAGCCCCAGCCAAAAAGCGACGCTAGTTTTACCGACGCCCTGCCCCATTTTTTTCAGCCGGAATTCCTCCAATCGCTGGGGGAAAAGGCGTGGCAGAACAGCGCCGGGTTCATGCAGGGCATGCAGGCCTATCTCACCAGCGATTATGAGCGGCCGGAGCCGGATTACAAAGTAATCTGGAAACGCGGCAGTGCGCGGCTGCTCGATCTCGATCCGAAAAACCGCGATGGAGTGGCGGTGTTGTGCGTGCCGTCGCTGATCAACAAATTTTATGTGCTGGATCTCTACCCCGAGGCATCGCTGGTGCAGTATCTGAAATCGCAAGGCTTCCGCCCGCTGATTCTGGATTGGGGCACGCCCGGCAAGGCGGAAATGGATTTCACCGCCGCCGATTATATGACCGGCTATGCGTTGGATGCGCTGCAGAACCTGCGCGAGCAGCATGACGGGCCCATCGCCCTGCTGGGCTATTGCATGGGCGGTATTTTTGCGGTGGCGATGACGCAGCTGGCGCAGCTCTATGTCGATGCGCTGATTCTGCTGGCCACACCGTGGGATTTCTCGGCGGAAGACACGCCGCGCGTGTTTCTGGAGCCAGGCACCCAGCTGATGTTGCGGCAATGGATCGGCGCGCAGAACCCGGTGCCGCCGCTGGTGATCCAGACTGTTTTTCACCTCATCAACCCGTGGCGGGTGCAGGAAAAATATTCGCGCTACCTGTCGCTGGACGCCGGGCAGCAGAAGCATTTTCTGGCGGTCGAGCAATGGGTGAATGACGGCGTGCCGCTGCCGCAAAAAGTGGCCGAGGAAGCGTTTGTCGACTGGCCGCAGGGTAATATCCTCGCCACCCATCAATGGAAGGTGGGGCGGCGGTGGATCGAGCCGAATGCCATCACCTGCCCCACGCTGGTAGTGCTGCCGACGAAGGATGCGATTGTGCCGCTGGGCGTGAGCACGCCACTCACCCGCGAAATACCGCGCTGCGATATTTTAAAACCCGAGACGGGCCATGTGAGCATGATGGTAGGCAGCAAGGCCAAAGCCGCGCTGTGGAAGCCGCTGGCCACATGGTTGCAGGAAAAGTTTTAAAGCCTATCTATCCATCTGGACAACAGCCGCTCGCTCACATAAAAGGGCCGCGCACGCATTTCAGGAGAAACCATGAGCAATAAGAACGATATCGTCATCGTCGATGCGGTACGCACCGCTGTCGGCAACCTCAACGGCGCATTGGCCGCCCTGCCCGCGCATGAGCTGGGCAGCACCGTCGTTAAGGCGCTGCTGGCACGCACCAAAGTAGCCGCGGCCGATGTCGACCAAGTGATTCTCGGCCAGGTGCTCACCGCCCTCGCCGGCCAGAACCCGGCACGCCAGACGCTGATTCATGCAGGTATTCCGCAGGAGAAGCCGGCGCTTACCATCAACCAGGTCTGCGGCTCGGGCCTGCGCGCGGTGGCCGAGGGCATGAAGGCTATCCAGCTGGGCGAAGCGAATATCGTGGTGGCTGGAGGCCAGGAAAGCATGAGCCAGGCGCCGCATGCGATGAACCTGCGCAACGGCACCAAGTTCGGCGATGCGAAGATGCAGGACACCATGATCGTCGACGGGCTGTGGGATGCGTTTAACAACTATCACATGGGCATCACCGCCGAGAACGTGGCCGAGCTCTATAAAATCGGCCGTGCGGAGCAGGATGAGTTTGCTGCAAAGTCGCAGCAGAAAGCAGCCAAGGCGCAGGCTGACGGCAAGTTCAACGATGAAATCGTGCCCGTGACCATTAAAGGCAAAAAGGGCGATACGGTGGTGGATAAGGATGAATTCATCCGCCCTGATACCACGGCCGACACGCTGGCTAAGCTGCGCCCCGCCTTCAAGCCGGATGGCACGGTGACCGCCGGTAACGCCTCGGGCATCAACGATGGTGCTGCTGTCGTGCTACTGATGTCGCGCGCAGAAGCCGAAAAACGCGGGCTGAAACCCCTGGCCGCAATCAAATCGTGGGCCACGGTCGGTGTCGATCCGAAAGTGATGGGCACTGGCCCGATTCCGGCCACCAAGCTGGCGCTGGATAAGGCTGGCTGGAAAACCTCGGACCTCGACCTGATCGAGGCCAACGAAGCATTCGCTGCGCAGGCACTGGGTGTCTGCAAAGGGCTGGAACTGGATAATGCGAAGGTGAACGTGAATGGCGGCGCGACCGCCATCGGCCACCCGATCGGCGCTTCGGGCGCACGCATCCTCACCACCCTGCTGCATGAGATGAAACGCAGCGGCGCAAAAAAGGGCCTCGCTACGCTGTGCATCGGCGGCGGCATGGGCATCGCCATGTGCGTCGAGGCCGTTTAGCTACGCTAAACGTATTGATATTGTTCCCTGCTTGCGCTACTGCGCGCGCAATGGAACGCAGCTTCGCTGGCTCATGGTTGGCTCGGCCTCCTGGCCTCGGTAATGTAACGACGTTTGTGGAAGGAATATGTGTATGACGAAAGAAGGCAGCATGAAGGGCCGCGTGGCACTGGTAACCGGCGGCACGCGCGGTATTGGCGCGGCGATTGCGAAAGACCTCAAGAAGGCCGGCGCGAAAGTGGTGGCCACCTACCATGGCAACGACGATGCTGCGAATGCGTTCAAGAAAGAAACGGGCATTGAAGTCATCCGCTTCGATGTGGCGGATTTCGACCAGTGTTCGCATGCGGTGAAGCGCATCGAGGCGGAAGTCGGGCATATCGATATTCTGGTCAACAATGCCGGCATCACGCGCGATGGGTTCATGCATAAGATGGGCGTCGAAAGCTGGAACGCGGTGATCGAGACCAACCTCAGCTCGTTGTTCAATATGTGCCGCGTGGTGATCGAAGGCATGCGCGCGCGCGGGTTCGGCCGCATCATCAATATCAGCTCGGTGAACGGGCAACTGGGCCAGGTGGGTCAGGCGAATTACTCCGCCGCCAAAGCTGGCGTGATTGGCTTCAGCAAGGCGCTGGCGCGGGAATCGGCGAACAAGGGCATCACGGTAAACACGATTGCACCGGGCTATATCGAAACGGATATGGTGAAAGCCGTGCCGCAGAATGTGCTGGAAAAGATCATCTCGGGCATTCCCGTCGGTCGCCTTGGCCAGCCGGAAGAGATCGCCCGCGCGGTATGCTTCCTGGCCGCCACCGAATCCGGCTTCATCACGGGTGAAACGCTGTCGGTCAACGGCGGCCAGCATATGGAGTAGCTGCGCTCACTTTCACGCGGAGCGTGAAAGTGCATTTAATGAAAAAGGGGTCTGTAAAACGTGGTTTACAGACCCCTTTTAGTTTTTGGCGAGGCTTCGCTAGGCGTCAAAATCTTCCGATTTCGCTTTAGCGCGGGTGAGTTTAATGCGGTTGGTGCGCTTCTGGGCGGATTGCGCGCTGGTCTCTTCGTCGTGCCAGACACCGCTGCTGGTCGCGGCCCCGAGGGCGGCGTTGAGCGCGGCATATTTCACAGTTGCGGGGCGACGGGCCGCGGTCTTTTTGTTCACACTGATATACATACAATTCTCCATTCCCTGTGGTTTAAACCTACCACCGCGGGGTTAAAGCTTGGTTAACGACGACGATTTCTGGATTGTCCGGACTTTGCGCCTCTAGAGCCAGATAGGCACATCCCCCTGCTTCCCGCAAGGGGGAACCGCAAGAAAAGTGGCAAATTTACAACAAATTTATGCCGAATCGGGCAAAAATAGCACAAATCACTGTGGGGCCTGATGGCTAGAACGCCAGGGCCTTCACATCCGTGACGCTTGGGAGTTTGCCGATTTTACCGAGCAAACCGGCATCCACGTTGCTATCGACCTCGATCAGGGCGACGGCGGCTGTGGCTTCCTTGTTACGGCCCAGATTGAAGTTGGCGATGTTCACTTTCGCATCACCCAGCAGCTGGCCAACATTGCCGATGAGGCCCGGCTTGTCTTCGTTGCTGATGAACAGCATGCGGTTGCCGAGGGCGGCCTCCACCGAGATGTCGTTGATGTTGGTGATGCGCGGCTTGTCGCCGAACAGCGTGCCGGCGATTTCGAATTTGCCACCGTTAAATTCAACGCGCACGCGCATGAGCGTTTTATAGTGCGCGGTGCGCTCGTGGCGGATTTCGCTGACATCGATATTGCGGTCTTTCGCCACCACGGGGGCGTTCACCATGTTGACGCCTTCCATCAGCGGCGTCAGCAGGCCGCTGAGGGCAGCGGCGGTGAGCGGCTTGGTATTGAGTTCGGTGACTTTGCCCTCGAACTCGATGTTGATTTTGGTGAGGCCGCCCTTGGTCATCTGCCCAGCGAATGCGCCGAGGGCGCTGGCCAGCTGCAGGTAAGGCTTCAGGCGCGCAGCATCTTCGGCCGATACGCTCGGCATGTTCAACGCGTTGGTGACGGTGCCGACGGTGAGGTATTCAGCCATCTGTTCGGCCACCTGGATGGCGACGTTTTCCTGCGCCTCGGTGGTGCTGGCGCCCAGGTGCGGCGTGGCAACCACTTGCTCCATCCCGAAGAGCGGGTTGGTTTTGGCGGGCTCTTCCTCGAATACGTCGAACGCCGCGCCGGCAACGTGGCCGGATTCAATGGCGGCTTTAATATCGGCTTCCACGATGAGGCCGCCGCGCGCGCAGTTGATGATACGGACGCCCTTCTTCGTTTTCGCCAGGGTATCTTTATTCAGCAGGTGGCGGGTGCTATCGGTCATCGGCGTATGCAGCGAAATGAAATCGGCGCGGGCGAGCAGCGCGTCGAGCTCGACTTTTTCCACGTTGATGGCGCTCGCGCGTTCGCTGGAGAGGAACGGGTCGAAGGCGATGACTTTCATTTTCAGGCCCTGCGCGCGGTCGGCGACAATGCTGCCGATATTGCCGCATCCAATGAGGCCCAGCGTTTTGCCGGCCAGCTCGACGCCCATGAAGCGGTTCTTCTCCCACTTGCCTTCGTGGGTGGATTGGTTGGCGACGGGAATCTGGCGGGCCAGCGCCATCATCAGCGAGATGGCATGCTCAGCGGTGGTGACGCTGTTGCCGAACGGCGTATTCATGACGATGACGCCGCGAGCGGTGGCGGCTTTCACATCGACGTTATCGACTCCGATGCCGGCACGGCCAACGACTTTCAGCTTCGTGGCAGCTTCAAGCACTTTGGGCGTAACCTTAGTGGCGGAACGGATGGCAAGGCCATCATACTCGCCGATGATTTTCAGCAGCTCTTCTTCCGACAGGCCGGTTTTGACATCGACCTCAACACCACGATCCTTGAAGATCTCGATGGCCTGGGGGCTGAGTTTATCGGAAATAAGAACTTTGGGCATGGCTTGACCTTTGAAAAAGAAATGAGATGGCGTTGCTTAAACGGCAAAGCCCTTCAAAGGTCAAGCGAGCAGTCGTGCTGGATAGCGCCTAATATCGCTTGGCATCGCGGCATTGAACGGACGACGCATAACCCAGCGACTGCAGATAGCGTACCGCCTCTTCCAGCAGTGCCATCATGCCCTGCTTTTGCACCTCGATGGGTTCTTCCATTAAACGGGTGCGGGCGATACGGCGGACATGGGCATGCATCTCGCAGGCGATGGCATGTTCGTTATCATGCATGTTGCGGTCGGGTTTGGTTGTCATTTGCTTCTCCTGTTATTGCATTGCGGTCCGTAAGAAAAGCAATGGATATGCCAAGAAGCGCCTGCTATCACAGCATTATTGTTCTATAATAAAAATTTGATGTAGATAAAATTTTGCTAGAATTTTATCGATACCGGCAAGCGGCAGGACTTGCCGCTTCAGGCAGCTTTTGCTGCCGTGGCCTTCACTTCGCCCCACGCCCAGTCGAGCCAGGGGATGAGGGCTTCAATGTCCGAAGCCTCCACCGTACCGCCACCCCAGATGCGCAGGCCGGCGGGGGCGTCGCGGTAGGCGCCGATGTCGTAGGCGATGCCTTCTTTTTCCAGCAGGGAGGTCAGGTCTTTCACGGCCTTGGCCTGGGCGTCGTCGGAAAGAGTACCGTACCAGCCGTCGGTGATGGTGAAGCAGATGGAGGTGGCCGAACGGGCTTTCACATCGTCGCAGAGGAAGGAAATCCAATCGCTGCTGTTCACCCAACTGGTGAGCGCCTTCAGGTTCTTTTCGGAACGTTGGATGAGGCCTTTCAGGCCGCCGACACTTTCGGCCCAACGCAGGCCGTCGATGGCGTCTTCGACGCAGAGCATGCTGGGAGTGTTGATGGTTTCACCGACAAAAATGCCGTCGATGAGCTTGCCGTCTTTGGTCATCTGGAAAATTTTGGGCAGGGGCCAGCTGGGCTTGTAGCTTTGCAGGCGCTCCACCGCGCGCGGGCTGAGGGCAAGCATGCCATGAGCACCCTCGCCTCCCAGCGCTTTCTGCCAGCTCCAGGTGATGACATCGAGCTTCTTGAAATCGACATCCATGGCGAAGACGGCGCTGGTGGCGTCGCAGATGGCGAGGCCTTCACGCTTGTCGGGAATCCAGTTCAGGTCGGGCACGCGCACGCCGCTGGTGGTGCCGTTATAGGTGAACACCACATCGCGCGACCAGTCGGCTTTTTTCAAATCCGGCAACTGGCCGTAAGGGGCGTCGTAGACATTCAGGTCGGCGAGTTTAAGCTGTTTTTTGCAATCGCTGCCCCAGGTTTTGCCGAAGGCTTCCCAGGCCAGCACATCGGTGCCGCGAGCGCCGAGCATGGACCATAGGGCCATCTCCACCGCGCCGGTGTCGGAGGCAGGCACGATGCCGAGATAATAATCGGCGGGGATGTTGAGGAGCGCCTTGCTGCGGTCGATCACTTCCTTCAGCTTCTGTTTGCCGATTTTGGCGCGGTGCGAGCGGCCGAGCGCGGCGTCTTTCAGCGCATCGAGGCTCCAGCCCGGGCGCTTGGCACAGGGGCCGGACGAGAAGTGGGGATTGGCAGGTTTCTGGGTGGGTTTCATGGGTGCCTCGCAATGTGAGAGGCTGTTCTAGCGGCAGTGCAGCAAGAATGTCAATGCAGGCTAGTGGCCCGGGGCGCCCGTATCGGGAAGACCGCCGGGAGTTAGTGGTATATTATCATCTTCCGGTGGTTCGTTATCGTTCGCGGGCGGGCCGCCATTCGTAATCGCAAGAGGCTGGGCACTTTCCAATCGCGGGCGTTCGGCGATGATACCGGCCGCGTAGCCCTGCTCTAACTTCGGCGCGATTGCCGGCAGCTCTGCGCGGGGATCGCGGATCAACCCATCACCACCAAGCTCCATGTGTTTCTCCTTAATTGTTCCTGGTAAAAATCTATCCCAGAAACATGTCAGCTTGATGACGGATTCCATTTTTATTTATCGCCAAGATTGCATGGCTTTTTAGGTAATAATGGTTAACAAAAACGTAAGTACCAGTTAATGGGCCGCTATGAGTTAATGGGGTAACCACAAGGAGATACCCATGCCGTTCTCATATAACCAGACCCCCGCCCCCAGCCGCAAACCCCATCCGCTTTTCGCGCCGATCTTCAGCATGGCGGCGGCCATGCTGGTAGGGTTAGGCATCGGGGTGCTGCATGTTCCCGGCAAACTGGAATCCTATGCCGCGCTGTTCGTGCTGATCGGCATCCTGTTTTACATCTGGTCGGCGCATTTCTGGGCGCAGCAGCGCTATGCGATGCTGGAAGAAGAGCTGGTGCGCATCCGTCGCAAGCTGGAAGCCGAGCGCTAACCGATGATCCTCGCGATGCGCCCGCCAGCAGCGGCGCGCCAGCTTTGCCCATCGCTGCGGCCTGATGCCGGCTTCTCGCCCACAGCAGCGCATTCATAGGGAACGGGTTCAACCGGTTCATCGCCAATCGGCACTTCTTCTTCGTCAGGTCCTGTCGTCATGATGCCTCCTCGCTGTGAGGGGTCACCTTAGTTGCCAAGCGTGACAATCGCGCGTCAAAACCATCAAGGGCTGATGACGATTGAGTTACAAAATCAGATAGATAACGCGTTGCGCATGCGGGTGACGGCCTCGGTCAGCAAGGCGAGGTCGTGCGGGCGGTTGAGGCGGTGGTCGCCGTCTTTCACCAGGGTGAGCAGCACCTCGTCGCCGGTGAGTTTTTCGCTGATGGCGAGCGCGGTTTCCCACGGCACATCCTCGTCCTGCTGGCCCTGCAGCAGATGGATCGGGATGGAAAGCGGAATCGGGTGGTCGAGCAGCAGGTGCTGGCGCGCTTCGGTGATGAAGCGCATGGGAACGGGATAATCATTGTCGTAAAAATCGCTATGCAGGTAGAGCACGCCATCGCGCTCGAGCATAGCGCGCTGCTCGGGCGAAAGCTTTTTATACATCAGCCGCTCAGTGAAATCGGGTGCGGCGGCGACGCCGACGAGGCCGCGCACCTGCAGCGGACGCTGCAGTGCGCAGAGCAGCGACACCCAGCCGCCCATGGATGAGCCGACAAGGATGACCTCGCGGCCAGCGACTTCATCGAGAATTTGCAAGGCATCGCCGAGCGCTGCGCCGATGGTGTAGTCGATGAACTCGCCATCGGACTGGCCATGGCCGAAATAATCGAACCGGGTGAAGGGAATGTCGTGCGCGGCGCAGTGCTCGGCGAGGGTTTGCGCCTTGGTAGAGGCCATGTCCGAACGGTAGCCGGCGAGGAACACCACGCCCACCCCCTGCCCCGCCTGGTGGCGATAGGCGATGCGGTGGCCGGTTTCAGTGGTGAGGTAGAGGGGCTTATTCATGCAGGTTCCGTCATTGCGAGCGATAGCGCGGCAATCCATCTTGCAGCGCCGTTAAGATGGATTGCCACGTCGCTTTGCTCCTCGCAATGACGAATTGGGTGTGACCCTGTGCATATCGCCGGATTTAGGTGACAAGGAATTTCAGGACGATAAAAAGACCCCATGAGCGAAAACCCACCCATCATCCTGCAAGTACTGCCGCGCCTGGAATCCGGCGGGGTGGAGCGTGGGACGATTGAGATGACGGCGGCCATCAGGCAGGCCGGCTGGGTGGCGCTGGTGGCGTCGAGCGGCGGGTCGATGGTGCCGCATGTGACGCATGCGGGGGGCGAGCATATCACCCTGCCGCTGAAAACCAAAAACCCGTTCAAGATTTATGCGAACGCGCATCGGCTGGCCAGGCTGATCCGTGAGCGCAATATCAGCCTTATCCATGCGCGCTCACGGGCGCCGGGCTGGGCGTCCTATCTCGCGGCGAAATGGACGGGGATTCCGTTCGTTACTACTTTCCACGGCGTTTACAGCTTCGAGGGCAAGTGGAAATGGCGCTATAACCGGGTAATGACGCTGGGGGCGCGGGTTATCGCCGTGTCGCAGTTCGTGAAAGAGCATGTGATGCGGGAATATCATGTGCCGGTCGAAAAAGTGCCGCTGATTCCGCGCGGGGTGGATTTTTCGGTGTTCGGCGCCAAGCATGTAATTCCCGAACGGCTGGCCAAGCTGACCAAGCAATGGCACCTGCCGGATGAGCATGTGCCGGTAATTTTCTGCCCCGGCCGTATCAGCCGCATCAAGGGCCAGCATGTGCTGATCGAGGCACTGGCGCTGATGAAGGACGAGTCGTTCGTCTGCATCATCGCAGGGACGGATGAGGGGCATGAGGAATATCGCCACGGGCTGCAGGAGCAGATCATCGCCGCCGGGCTCGAGGGCAAGGTGCGCATGGCGGATGCGACGAAGTTCATGAACGAGGCCTACCAGCTGTCGCATCTGGTGGTGGTGCCGTCGATCAAGCCGGAATCGTTCGGGCGCGTGGCAATCGAGGCGCAGGCGATGGGGCTGGCCGTGGTGGCCACCGACCATGGCGGTGCGCGCGAGACGATTATCCAGAACGAAACCGGCTATCTGGTGCCGCCCGACGATGCGCAGGCGATGATGGTGTCGATTAAATATGCGCTGCACCGCGACCCGGCCACCGCACGGGCGATGGGTGAATTCGCCAAGCGCCATGTGCGCGAGCATTTTTCGTCGGACCAGATGAAAGAAAAAACGTTGCAGGTCTATACGGATGTTCTGGCGGAAGCAGTGCCGACACCGGCGCCCGCAGCGGAAGCAGACGCGGCATGAATATCCTGGTGATCAAACACGGCGCGCTAGGGGACCTGGTGCTGGCCACGGCGGCCTTCAAAGCGATCCGCGAAAAATTTCCGCTGGCGCATATCACGCTGCTGACCACCAAGCCCTATGCCACGCTGATGGCCGCCTCACCGTTTTTCGACGAGATATGGGTGGATAGTAAGCCCAAGCTGCTGCAGCGCGAGGGCCGCCGGCGGCTGAAGGTAATGCTGAACAGCAAGCCATGGGAATGGATTTTCGACCTGCAGACTTCCTCGCGCACTACTCTATATCAATGGCTGCTGAAACGCCCCTGGCCGAAAATTTCCAACGCCAGCCGCTGGGTGAGCCATCCGCGCGGGGAATATGATACGGGTAAGCACGCGCTGGCCAATATCCGCCACCAGATGGGGCTGGCGGGCATCGAGATCGGCGGACCGGATATCAGCTGGATGCAGGCGGATATCAGCGCTCTTACCCTGCCACAGCATTTCGCCCTGCTGGTGCCCGGCGGCGCGCCGCACCGGCCCGAGAAACGCTGGCCGGCCGAGCAATATGCCTCGCTGGCGATGGAGCTGGTGGCGAAGGGCATCACCCCGGTGCTGGTCGGAACGGTGGCGGAAGAGGAAGTACTGAATTCCATCGCGGCGCGGGTGCCACATACCATCAATCTCTGCGGCAAGACGAGCATTCCGCAACTGGCCGAGCTGGCGCGCCATGCGCAACTGGCCATCGGCAACGATACGGGGCCGATGCATGTGATCGGCGCCACCGGCTGCCCCAGCACGGTGATTTTCTCGTTCGCGTCGGACCCGGTGCGTTCGGCCCCCGTGGGCAACGTGCAGGTGCTGCGCGAGAAAAATCTGAGCGAGCTGAGCGTCGACCGGGTGCTGGTAAGCTTGACAGACCGCGCTTAAAGCGTAGGCTACGCGCCCCTTAGGAGAGAATATGAGCCAAGCCCAGACCGCCGAAAAAATGATCACGCTGACGCTGCCCGATGGCAGTGCGCGGACTTACCCGGCCGGCACCACCGGCGAGGAAGTGGCGCTCAGCATCGGCGCCGGCCTGGCCAAGGCCGCCGTGGGGATGAAGATGGATGGGGTTCAGCGCGATCTGTATCTGCCGCTGGAGGCCGATGCGAAATTCCAGATTCTGACGGCGAAGGACCCGGAGGGTCTCGACATCATCCGCCACACCACCACGGCGCAGATGCTGGCGCTGGCGGTGAAGGAACTGTGGCCCACCGCCAAGCTGGCGATTGGTCCGACGATTGATAATGGCTTCTATTACGACATCGATCTGGAAGCGACGCTGACGCCGGATGATTTGCCGAAAATCGAAGCGAAGATGCTGGAGATTCATAAGCGCGGCAAAAATGTGAAACGCGAGATGTGGGATAAGCAGAAAGCCATTGCCCTGTTCAAATCGCGCGGCGAAAATTATAAGGCCGAGATCATCGAGGGCGCGCCGGATGGGCAGATTTCGCTCTACCGCCAGGGCGAAGGGGATGATGCGTTTATCGACCTCTGCTTCGGGCCACATGTGCCGAACTTCAGCAAGATTCCCCTCGCCTTCAAGCTGACCAAACTTTCGGGTGCTTACTGGCGGGGCGATTCGAAAAATAAAATGCTCCAGCGCATCTATGGCGTCGGTTTCGCTAACGAGAAAGAGCTGAAAGCTTACCTCCATATGATGGAGGAAGCCGAGAAACGCGACCACCGCAAACTGGGTCGCGAGCTTGATTTGTTCCACCTGCAGCAAGAGGCCCATGGCAGCGTGTTCTGGCATCCCAAGGGCTATCTCATCTGGCGTCAGCTGGAAGCCTATATGCGCCGGGCGATCGATGATGGCGGCTATCGCGAAGTGAAAACGCCGCAGGTGATGGATGCGCGCCAGTGGGAGCAGTCCGGCCACTGGGGCAAATACCGTGAGAATATGTTCGTGATTCCGGATGAAGTGCCGAATATCGCGGATGAAGGTCCCATCGTGTCCGACAAGGCCGAATGGATGGCGCTGAAGCCAATGAACTGCCCGGCGCATGTGCTGATTTTCAAGCAGGGCATCAAGAGCTACCGCGACCTGCCGCTGCGCATTTATGAGAACGGCTGCTGCCACCGCAACGAACCGCATGGCGCGCTGCATGGACTGATGCGCGTGCGCCAGTTCACGCAGGATGACGCGCATATTTTCTGCCGCGAAGACCAGATCGTCAGCGAAACCCGCAAATTCTGCGAGTTGGCCGACCGGGTATATAAAGACCTCGGCTTCACCAGCTACACCATCAAACTGGCTCTGCGCCCCGAAAAACGCTTCGGCAGCGATGCGATGTGGGACAAGGCTGAAAACGAACTGCGCACGGCAGTGCTGGAAGCCGGGCTCGACAAGGAACACGGGTTCGAGGAATTGCCGGGCGAAGGCGCGTTTTATGCGCCGAAGCTGGAATGGCACCTCACCGATGCGATCGGCCGCACATGGCAGGTCGGCACCATCCAATCCGACCGCGTGTTGCCGGAGCGGCTGGATGCCAGCTACATCGCCGAGGATGGTGAGCGCCACCGGCCCGTGATGCTGCACCGCGCGATTTTTGGCTCGTATGAGCGTTTTATCGGCATTCTGATCGAGCATTATGCCGGCAACCTGCCTACCTGGCTGGCGCCGAGCCAGGCGGTTGTCTGTTCCATCACCAATGAGTTCGACGGGTATGCCGAGGAAGTGGCCAAAGCCTTAGTGGCTGCCGGTATCCGCGCTGACACCGACCTGCGCTCGGAGAAGATCAACTTCAAGGTGCGCGAGCACAGCCTGCAGAAAGTGCCGTTCATTCTGGCGGTTGGTGGGCGCGATGCGGAAGCGCGCACGGTTGCCGTGCGCCGGTTCGGCAGCGAAAAGCAGGAAATTCTGCCGCTTGACGAAGCAGTGCAGACCCTTGTAAAAGACTGTTCCGCACCGGCCTAGGCCGGGCGTCACCCCTGGAGTAATTTACCTATGACGGCACGCCATGAGTTTTAAGGATAAGCGCGGGAGCGACGAGCCCCGTATCAATCGCCAGATCACGGCGGAAAAAATCCGACTCGTAGGTGCTAATGGGGAAATGGTGGGCGTAGTGCCGTTGCGCGAGGGTCTGGCTTCAGCCGAGATCGTCGGGCTGGACCTGGTTGAGATTTCTCCCAATGCCGAGCCACCCGTATGCAAAATCCTCGATTACGGCAAGTTCCGTTACCACGAGCAGAAAAAGCAGCAGGAAGCGAAGAAAAAGCAGAAGGTCATCCAGATCAAGGAGATCAAGCTGCGCCCGAATATCGACCCGCATGATCTCGGCATCAAGCTGAAGCAGGTGGAAAAGTTCCTCGGCGAAGGCGATAAGGTGAAGTTTACCCTGCGCTTCCGCGGCCGCGAAATGGCGCACCAGGAAATCGGTATGAACCTGCTACGCAAGGTGCAGGAAATGCTGGAAGGCAAAATCAAGGTCGACCAGTCGCCGAATATGGAAGGCCGCCAGGCTGTGATGGTGGTGTCGCCGGCGGCGAAGCACTAATTCCACGTTTCAAAGTCACTCGCTGCGCCCGCTGTGCTTTGGAGCGCATATTGCCTGTTGCTTCGCGAAAGCGTGGTTTCGCTACATAATAGCAGTTTAATTGTTTTATTTTTTCAAAAACCGGCTACCCGGCTTCACGGCTTCGATGGTGGCCAGTTCGGCGGGCACCTGGTCGGCGGGGAAGGTTTTTACTTCCAGGGTCAACAGCGCGATCAACGGAAATGGCATTTTTTTGGATTCGCCGCCGGAGCGGTCGATGAGGCTGGCTTCGGCGATGACTTTGCCGCCGGCAGCCTCGACGCATTTTACCGCTTCCAGGCTGGATTTGCCGGTGGTGACGACATCCTCCACCATCAGCACGCGCTGGCCGGGTTCGATGCGAAAGCCGCGGCGCAGGCGGAACTCGCCCTCCTCGCGCTCGCAGAAGATGGTTTCAACGCCCAGCTGGCGGCCCATTTCGTAGCCGACGACGACACCACCCATGGCGGGCGCGACTACTATGTCTATTGGAAGGGGGGCTTGCCCCCCCTTCGCTTCGCTGACCCCAGCCCCCAGCGCTTGCCTTACCTTCGTGGCCAGCGCGGCGCAGAGTTTTTCGGCACGTTTGGGGTTCATCAGCACGCGGGCGCATTGCAGGTAGGTGTCGGAATGCAGGCCCGAGGAGAGGATGAAATGGCCGCGCAGAATGGCTTCGGCAGCCTGGAATTCGTTGAGCACTTCGGCGTCGGTCAGCATGGCTACTCCAGCGGAATGTTATCGATGAGTCGGGTGGTACCAAGCCAGGCGGCGGCAAGCAAGCGCGCCGGTGGCTGATAGGACGATTGCACCTGGAACGTATCGGCGTTGCGCAGGTCGATGTAGTCGACGCGCAAGAAAATACCGTCGAGCTCCTTCTCGGCTTCGCGCAGCAGAATATGCGGGGCATGGCCTGCTCGGATCAGGCTCGCAGTTTCCTGCAGTACACGGTGCAGGTTGGCGGCTTTCTGGCGCTCTTCGCCACTGAGATACTGGTTGCGGGAGGACATGGCGAGACCATCCGTCTCGCGCAGGGTCGGCACGCCGATGATGCTGATATTCAAATCCAAATCTTTGACTAAACGTTTAATCACACAGAGCTGTTGATAATCCTTCTCGCCGAAAAAGGCGATATCCGGCGCCACCTGGTTCAGCAACTTGGCGACGACGGTGGCGACGCCATCGAAATGGCCAGGGCGGAAAGCGCCTTCCAGCTCGTCAGTGATGCCTTGGATGTGGATAGTGGTGGCAAAACCGGCGGGATACATGATGTCTGTGCCGGGTAGCCAGGCTGCATCAGCGCCGGCTTCGGCGAGCTGGGCAAGGTCGCGTTCAATAGGACGCGGATAACGGTTAAAGTCCTCGTTGGGACCGAACTGGGTGGGGTTGACATAAATGCTGGTAATGACGCGGCTGCATTGCGCCTTTGCCGCCGCCACCAGCGATAAGTGCCCGGCATGCAGCGCGCCCATGGTGGGCACGAGAGCGATGGTGTCGCCCGCCGCGCGCCAGGCGGCAATGGTGCTGCGCAGTTGGGCGAGCGTGGTGAGTTGCTGGGTCATCGCTTTATTTTCCATGTTGTCATTGCGAGGAGCAAAGCGACGTGGCAATCCATCTTCATACGTTGCAAGATGGATTGCCACGCTTCGCTCGCAATGACGGATACCGATTACGCCATGACCACACAAGCCTCTCCTTTCATCAGCCAGTATCGCCAGCGGATTGCCGGGGGGCAGCTGACGGCCGACCCGGGCCAGGAAAAGGCGGCGCTGGCGCTGGATGCGGTGTATCGCACCCTTCTGAGTGGAACAGCCTCGCGCGGGCTGTGGGAGCGGCTGACAGGCAGCCGCCATGTGCAGGGGAACGGACTTTATCTGTGGGGCGATGTGGGGCGCGGCAAATCGATGCTGATGGACCTGTTCGTGCATATCGTGCGCGAAACCGCAAAAACGCAAAAGACGCGACGCGTCCATTTTCATGCGTTTATGCTGGATGTGCATAAGCGCCTGCACGCCTTCCGCCAGCTGCATGGCGGCGACGACCTCATGCCGCGGCTGATTGCCGAGCTGGTGGATGAGGTGGATTTGCTCTGCCTCGACGAAATGCAGGTGCAGGATGTGACGGATGCGATGATCCTCAGCCGCCTGTTCGCCGGGCTGATGGATGGCGGGGTGAGTGTAGTGTTCACCAGCAACCGCCCGCCGCGCCAGCTTTACCAGGGCGGCCTGCAGCGCGAACAGTTCGAGTTGTTCGTGGATTTGCTGGAAGCGAGCATCCCCATCGTCGAACTGGTGAGCCCGCATGATTATCGGCTGGAGAAGCTGAAGGCGATGGCGCGCACCTACGTCTATCCGCTCGGCGAGGCGGCGGATGATTTTCTGATGGAGAGCTGGCAGGCCCTCACCCATGGCGGCGAATCGCAGCCGTTGCGGCTGGAGGTGCAGGGCCGCACCCTCCGGGTGGATAAACATTATCACGGCACGGCATGGCTGACATTCGATGAGCTGTGCATGCGGCCGCTGGGGGCGAATGACTATATCGAGCTGGCGCAGGTGTGCCATACGCTGCTGTTACAGAGCATCCCCGCCCTCACCCGCGATTACCGCAACGAGGCAAAGCGGTTCGTGACGCTGATCGATGCGCTGTACGAGCAGCGGGTGAAGCTGATCGCCACCGCCGAAACCCCGCCGGAAGGGATTTACACCGCCGGCGACGGCAATTTCGAATTCCACCGCACCGTATCACGGCTCATCGAGATGCAGAGTGAGAGCTACCTGGCGCTGGCGCATCTGGGTTAGGCATCTCGCCGCCCACGCAGTTCAGCTGATTCCTCTTTGCGGCCGCTATGTGAGGGGCTATATCGCTGGCATGGAAAATACACTGAAAGTCTATCTCGCTGCGCCGCGCGGGTTTTGTGCGGGGGTGGAGCGGGCCATCGACATTGTCGAGGAGGCGCTGCGGCTGTATGGCGCGCCCATCTATGTGCGCAATGAAATCGTGCATAACCGCTGGGTGGTGGAAGACCTCAAGCGCAAGGGTGTGGTGTTCGTGAAGGAAGTGGCCGAGGTGCCGGTGGGCGGCATCACGGTATTTTCGGCCCATGGCGTGGCACAGAAGGTGGAAGATGACGCGAAATTGCGCGCCCTCCCCGCCATCGATGCCACCTGCCCGCTGGTGACGAAGGTGCATAATCAGGCACGGCGTTACGAGCGCGAGGGGTTCGAGATTGTGCTGATCGGCCATGCAGGGCACCCGGAGGTGGAGGGCACTTCGGGCCGGGTAAAAAAAGTGTATCTCGTTGAGAAAATCGAGGATGTGACGGCGCTGCGGGTGGCGACGCCCGAGAAGCTGGCCTATGTGACGCAAACTACACTGAGTGTGGATGACACGCGCGGGATTATCGATGCGCTGAAGGCGAAATTTCCGGCCATCCATGGGCCGGATATCAAGGATATCTGCTATGCGACGCAGAACCGCCAGTTAGCAGTGAAGGAATTGGCCAAGCAGGTGCAGTTGCTGCTGGTGGTGGGCTCGCGCAATTCATCGAACTCTAACCGCCTGCGCGACTTGGGGGTGGAGCATGGGATTGCGGCTTACCTCATCGACGATGCGACAGATATCAAGCCGGAATGGCTGGAAGGTGTGGAGCGCGTCGGGCTGACGGCCGGCGCCTCGGCGCCCGAGCTGCTGGTGGAACGGGTGATCGCCTACTTAGAGACCCTGCGGCCGGTGGTGGTGGAGCCCTTCGTGGTGGTGGCGGAGACCATGGAATTCAACCTGCCGAAGGAAGTACGCTCGCAGCCCTTCCGCGACCGGCTGAAGGCATAATAAAAGCCGCACGAAGCGGCTTTTATTACGATGAACACGTAACGCTTAGCGTTTCGAGCTCGACTGGCCACCTTTGCGGCCGGCTTCCGCCGCGCGCTTCGGGTCGTTCTTGAAGTTGCCGCTGTTCTGGCCCTGACGGCTTTGGCCTTGGTTACCTTGGTTGCTAGGCATAATCATCTCCTATCAAAAGACGGGCGGAATTGCCCGTGGAAGGCACCATGCGCCCGCCGCCATCAAGATGCAGTTTCGCTGTGCCGGTTCTTCATCAAGGCCGAAGCAAGGGCGCATATATGGAGCTTGCGCAGGCGCATACGCATGCTATAAGGCGGCCCTCGCGTGGGTGATTAGCTCAGTTGGTTAGAGCGCTACCTTGACATGGTAGAGGTCACAAGTTCGAGTCTTGTATCACCCACCATTTCCCCAAATAATTCGCCGACCGTCATCAGAACGTAACATTTTTCTTATACACTGATGGGCGAGATGACCATTTATAATAACACGCGCGCGAATGCGGAAATTGCATCGGTGGAATTTGCTTCTTCCGGCGCAGGGCAATTCGCGTTTTTTCATCTGCGCAGTGAAGCGGATGAAGAGACCGTGCGCCAGTGGCTGAAGGCAAGCGGTTTTGAGGTTGCCGCCAAAACTCAGGGAGCGCCGCCGATTCTGGTAGTGAAGGGCGCCAAAGCGCCCACGGAAATGTTTGCGCTGCTGCAGGCGCGGGGCGATGGCTTTTCCGCCTATGTGCCGCCGAAAAAATTCCAGCCATGGAAATGGCGCGGCACATTCAGCCTGCTGGGGCAGATGTGCGAGTTGACCTCGACCGTCACCGCACACCACCAAGGCTCGCGCACCAAGGGCGATAACCTGGCTTATTTCACCTATGCGACCGCCAACCTCACGGCGGCCATGATGGAAATTCTTTTCGGCGCGAATGTGGAGCCGGACAAGCACCGGCTGCATGCGCTGAAATCGCAGGCGAATGAGATGCTGCGGCCCTATCTGCCGCAGGGGACTGAACTACCGGCACCAGAGGCAAAGCTGAACCCGGAGTCGGATAGGCCGAAATCGGTCGGACAGCAGGCACATGATTTCGTGCGGCGCTATGCAGTATATATTGAAACGGGCCTGCGCTATTTCGCGGCATTCAGCCTCGCTTTTCCCATCGCCCATATCGGGCGGGCGATGAAGCATTTGCGGACCGGCGATGTGGGCAAGGCGCTTAAGGGCGCGGTGAATGAAAACCCATTCACGCTGGCGACGGGGTTGGCCATCGTGGTGGGTAAAGCCGTGACGCTGTGCTCTAAAACGCCCGACCCCTATGACCCCAAACCGCGCTCGGCGCTGGATCAATTCCGCGAGAATGGCACCTTCAAGCTGGGCACTATCATCGAAGGCTTCGGCACGATTCCGATGGTATATAACGGCTTCAAACCGCGCCTAGTGAATGGGCAGATGCACAGCAACCCCATCGCCGGTGTGGGCAACAGCCTGTTCCTGGCGGGCTATACCGCACGTTATTTCGCGCCGTTTGGTGTGCGGAAGCTGGATATGCCGGAACTGCAGGCGCATCTGGTGGAAGGGCTCTCCAAGGTGCCGCATGCCCAGTTGCCGCAGTTGACGGCTGATATCACTGCAAATGTCGTGCGCCAAACGACGGACCAGGAAAAAGCGCCGGAGTTCGGCCAGCTTTATGTAAAGCTGCTGGATGGGCTGCCGCAGGCACGAAGCACGGCCGCCACAGAGCCCCCTCCCCGTGAAACCAGTTTTGCCCAGGAGAGCCTGAAGCGCAAGGCGGCTGGCATAGCGGCTGAGCTGGCGATTTAAGGCGCCTCTTCACAAAAGCTTCATATTGGCCGGCAGCCGAATCTGCTAATATGGTGTGATGAAACGGACTCTGTTTGCCCTCTCCTTTCTGCTGCTGGCATCGTGCCGGCCGCCGGGGACGTATTTTGTCGAGCCCTCGGGGCCGCCGGAATATAAGCTGGGCTGGCAGGATGGCTGCGATTCGGGCGTCGCCGCGCAGGGCGGCATGGTCTATAAGATGGCCTTCGGTTTCCAGAAACGACCGGAACTGGGCGATAACGACCTGTATAAAACGGCATGGAACGAAGGCTTCACCTACTGCCGCTTCTCGACCGACCCGGTCGATAAATCGACGTGGTATAACTAGGCCAGTACCCGGGCGGGTATGTTTTTTACCCCCCTCCCCCATAATAGACTTGCGAATGATTCTCAGCCGACTATTGGCTGCGGCATTGCATCGTTACGGGGGAATCATGAAACGCCAGCTTACCGCCATCGCACTTACCTTCACGCTCACACCGCTTGGCGTCATGGCGCATGGCATCGCGGGTGACCGCTTCTTCCCCGCCACGCTGAATATCGACGACCCCGCCGTGGCCGATGAGCTGACGCTGCCGCAGATTGACGTGGCTAAGGAACGTGAAGATGACGGCAGCGCACCGTGGACGGCGGATAATGAATTCGAACTCTCGAAGCGCATCACCAAGGATTTCGGCATGTCGCTGGAGGGCGGCTACATCCACCAGCAGAAAATCAACGGCAACAAAGCCGTGAATGGGTGGGATAATTTTGGCCTGTCGGCGAAGTACCAGTTCTATACGGATGCGGATAGCGAGACGATCATCTCCGCCGGGGTGGATTGGGATATCGGCGATACGGGCAGCAACGCGGTGGGGGCCGAACATTTCAGCACCTACACGCCGACGCTGTTCTTCGGCAAAGGTTTTGGCGACCTGCCGGACTCGATGGATTATATGAAGCCCTTCGCCATCACCGGCCAGCTGGGCTTGGCGGTGCCGGATGATAACTCGGTGGCCGGCGACCCGAACAGCGACGATTTCACCTATGGTTTCACGGTGCAATACAGCATCCCCTACCTGCAGCAGCACGTGAAGGACCTGGGCATTCCCGCGCCGTTCAATGGCATGATTCCGCTGGTGGAGGTAGCGTTCGACAAGCCGCTCGACCGCGTGGCCGACCAGCAGACGACGGGCACCATCAACCCCGGCTTCATCTGGGCGGGCAAGACCAGCCAGGTGGGGCTGGAGGCCATTATCCCCATCAACCACGCTTCGGGCAGCGGGGTTGGGGCTGAGGCGCAGCTGCATTTCTATCTCGACGATTTATTCCCGCAGAGCTATGGCAAACCTTTAATCGAGTAGGCAAATGATACGTCCCTGGCTTCTCACGGTTGGTTTATGTTTCTTCGCGGCGAACGCCCTCGCCTGCCCGATGCTGGAATCGGCCAGCCCGAAGGTGGGCAGTGAACTGGATGCGCCGCCCGACCATGTGGAGGTGCATTTCACATCGACGATTTTTCCTGAGAAGAGCACGCTGATCGTGCAGGATGCTGCCGGTAAAGAGGTTGAGACAGGCAAACCCTATGGCAGCGAACTGGTGATTGCCGCCAGGCTGAAGCCCTTACCCGCCGGCACCTATAAGGTCACCTGGAACGTGCTATGCGATTGCGGCAGCCTGACGCCCGGGCATTATAAGTTCACCGTGCGCTAAGGCAGCGCCAGCCAGCCATGAATGCCAAGATATGCCGCAATGATCGTGATAACGGCGGCGGAAAGATAGGGCGCACGGTGCATCAGCGCATCGAACCCTGACCAGTGGCTGGCGAGGTGGCGGGCGCTCAGGGCGGCGAATACACCCGCCAGCACCATCGTGCAGGCAAGCCCCAGACTGAAACAGAGAACAATCACCGCACCCAGCACCAACTTTTTCAGCTGAAGGCAGAGCAGCAGCACGGTGATGGCGCCGGGACATGGAATTAAACCGCTGGTGAGGCCGAACAGCACGATCTGTCCCGTGGTGACAGTCCGGCCGGCAAAATGGCGCTCGATGGCGCGGGCATGGGCCAGGGCGTGGGCGTCTTTGTGATCGTGGTGATGGTCATGGTGGTGATGGTCGTGGTGATCATGGTCATGGTCATGCTCATGATGGTGCGGGTCGGCAGCAGCTTCGCGACGGATGCGGTTTACCATCCAGAGCGCCATCAGCAGCATGATGGCGGCAGAGGCCATTTGCAGATAGGGCTCGATGGTTTCACTGTCGACATCGCGCCAGAGATAGGTACCGCCGAGGGCGATCACCCAGACGATCATCGTATGCGACAGGGTGGCGCAGAGACCCAGCAGCACCGCCTGCTTCACCGTGCCGCGCACGGCGATGATGAAGGCCGCCATCATGGTTTTGGAATGGCCCGGCTCCAGCCCGTGCAGTGCGCCTAGCAGGATGGCGCTGGGGAGAAACAGCCACGCGTTGCCGTGGCTGAGCAGTTCGGTGAAGGTGGTCATGACAGCTCCTGTTTGCCGCCTGTATAGACGCCTTCATTTGTAATGTCACCCCGACCCCGTCCGGGCCGGGATGACAGTTTATATTACGCCGGCACGTCGATCACCAGCACCTCGGCATCACTGAGGGCGGTGATGTGCAGGGTGTCATCGCCGGTGATTTCGGCGCCGTCACCCTGTTTCAGTTCCTGGCCGTTGATGCGCAAGCTGCCGCTGGAGGCCAGCACATAGGCCTGGTGGCGGATAGGATGGTTCACTTCAGTGCCGGCCGTCAGTTTTCCGCCATGGATGGTGGCATCTTGGTGGATATAAAGCGCACCTTTGCCGGCATCTTCCTGGTAACCGGATACCAGCAGCTCCAGTTGGCCCTTCACCGGCTCTTTCGGGAAGGCCTGAGCCTCCCAGCGCGGGGCGACACCGTCTTCGCGCGGCTCGATCCAGATCTGGTAGAGGCGCGTGAGGCCGGGTTCCTGATTGAATTCGGCATGCACCACCCCGGTGCCGGCACTCATCACCTGCACATCGCCGGCGGCGGTGTGGCCTTCGTTGCCCAGGTTATCGCGGTGGCTGATGGCGCCTTCGCGTACATAGGTAATGATTTCCATGTCGTTATGCGGGTGCGCGCCGAAGCCGCTGCCGGCGGCGATGCGGTCATCGTTAATAACGCGCAGGGTGCCGAAATTATGCCGTTTCGGGTTGCGGTAGCTGGCAAAGCTGAAATGGTGGCGGGCATCGAGCCAGCCATGGTCGGCATGGCCCAATTGTTCATACGGATAGACGGTGATCATAATCACTCCTTGATGGTAAATTTATATGAAGGGCATATGGTGCTTGCCGCATCTAATTCAATAGCCACCGAAAGGAACCGCACCATGCCCGTCAATGTTCTCTACCGCACCAGTGCCACCGCTACCGGAGGCCGCGACGGCCGTGCCGTGACCACCGATGGTTCGCTGGCCGTGAAACTCTCCACGCCGAAAGAACTGGGCGGCGGCGGGGGCGAAGGCAATAACCCCGAACAGCTGTTCGCCATGGGCTATTCGGCCTGTTTCATCGGCGCAATGAAAGCGGTGGCCGCCAAGGAAAAGCTGAAAGTGCCGGATGATACCAGCATCACCGCCACCGTAGGCATCGGCCCGCGTAGCGAAGGCGGTTTCGGGCTGGAAGTAGAGCTGGCCATTATGCTGCCTGGCATGGAGAAGGACGCCGCCGAGGACCTGATCCATAAAGCGCATCAGGTGTGTCCTTATTCCAACGCTACGCGCAACAATCTGGATGTGAAGCTGACATTAGTCTAGAATTGGCGCGCTGCAGCATGACATGCGGCCGCGCGCTTGCTACGTTCCTCTGTACCACTGCATAGGAGATTACCGCATGAAACGCTCTCGCCTGCTTTCCCTCCTTTTCACCAGCTTTCTTGCCACGCAGGCACATGCCGCGGGCTTTTACATTCAGGAATCATCGGTCAGCGGTGAGGGCAATGCCTTCGCGGGCAGTGCCTCGCATGCCACCGACGCGACTACCGTGTTCTCCAACCCCGCCGGGATGGTAGATCTCACCGGCGCCCAGACCACTGCCGGCGTGGCTCTGCTGATGCCGACGGCGAAAATCGACGACCACGGCTCGACGCCCGTGGGTGGCGGCAATGGCGGCAACCCGTACGTGCCGACCGCCGTGCCGGATTTCTATGTGGCTGCTCCGGTGAATGACCGTCTCTGGCTTGGCCTGTCGGTGACCGCGCCGTTCGGCCTGGCAGAGGATTACGGCCCCACCTGGTTCGGCCGCTATGATTCGACCAAGACCGAACTGACGACGGTAAACTTCCAGCCCTCGATCGCTTATAAACTGAACGATCAATGGTCGCTGGGCGCCGGGTTCGATATTCAATATGCCAATGCGCGACTGGATGCGGCGGTGAATGACGGCGCCGAGGGCGAAAGCACCCTGAAGGGCGACGATTTCGCCTATGGCTATAACGCCGGCGTGCAATGGAAACCTGTCCCGGGCACAACGGTAGGCGCGACCTACCGTTCGGAAATGCACCATGACCTGGATGGCACTATCATGGTCACCGGCACGGCCAGCCACGACTTCCTCACCGGCGGCAGCGCTAAGCTGGAACTGCCGGATATCGCTGCCCTCGGCGTGACGCAGGACATCCGCCCCGACTGGCGCGTGATGGGCCAGGTAAGCTGGTTCGGCTGGAGCAATTTCCATGACATCACCGCCGTGGCCGATAGCGGGGCGGTAGTGGAATCGACCACCGAGGATTACAAGAACACCGTCTCCTTCGGCGTGGGTACGGAATATGACCTCAACAAACTATGGACGGTGCGTGCCGGTTATCAGTTCGACCCCACACCGACGCGTGACGGCTTCCGCGACACCCGCGTGCCGGATGGCGACCGCAACTGGTTCACCACCGGAGCTACCTATAAGCTGGCTTCCGATATCTCACTCGACCTGAGCGCGGCGTACATCAATGTCGGCAAGGAGCCGATCAACCTGGTGCGCAATGGCGGTACGATCACGTATGATGCCAGTTCCAGCGGCGATGTAGGTATTGTCGGTGCGGCAGTCAGTTATAAATTCTAAAGGACTTGTGGACGGGGCTCTGGTTTAGTTCGCCTTGTGCGTGCATCAAGGCTATATCAATTCCCTATATAACAGGGAGTAACCCATGACAATCTTCGCACGCTGCCTCGCTTTCACACTGGTGGTTTTTGCCAGCCTGCCCGCCATGGCCGACGACGACGACGCCCCTTATAAAGACACGGTATTCGGTGACTGGGGCGGCCTGCGCACGGATTGGAAAGAGCACGGCGTCGATGTGAACGCGGTCTATACCGGGCAGCTTTGGAGCAATGTCTCGGGCGGCGCCAAACGCGGCAGTGTTTATGACGATAACACCGAACTGACTGCCGATATCGATGGCGAAAAAGCGTTCGGCAGCCCGGGCACCCATATTTTTCTTTATGTGCTGAACAATGATGGCGGCCACCCGAATTCCGATGCGGGCACGGTGCAGGGCGTCGATAACCTGGAAGTCGGCGTGCCGACGGCCAAGCTTTATGAGGCCTGGGTAGAACAGGCATTTCTCGATGGTAAACTGAAAGCGCTGGTAGGCCTGCGCGATCTGAATGCCGAATTTTATGTGACCGAGCCGGCAGCGAACTTCATGCACCCGGCTTTCGGCGAGGGCCAGGAAATCGCTCAGACCGGGCGCAACGGCCCGTCGGTGTTTCCTTATACGGCCCCTGCCCTGCGGCTGAAATACCTGCCGACGGAAGACAGTTACATTAATGTCGCCGCGTTCAATGCGGTGGCCGGCGACCCCGACCATCCGCACGGCACGCATATCGAAGGCTTCAGCGATGGCGCGTTGCTGGTTGGCGAAGCGGGGTACACGCCGGGGGCGACGGATGACAGCGTGCCCAACAAACTGGCCATCGGTGTGTGGAGCTACACGCATGACATGCCTGACCTGGCCGGCACGGGTGGTGAAAAGCAGTGGGGCGTCTACGGGCTCGCCAGCCACGAATGTTACAAGGATGACGACGGCCGCAAGGTTACACCGTTCCTGCGCGTCGGTTATGCCGGCAGCGACACGGTGCAGACGGATGTTTCCTTCCAGCTCGGCGTCGCTGCTGCCGGCTGGGTGCCAGGTCGGAAGGAGGGCGAATTCGGCCTTGGTGTCAGCCAGGCGCGCAACAGCAATCCGTTCATGGATGTGACCGCCGGCGCCGACCGCGTCGAAACCGCGTATGAGTTCTATTACCGCGACCACATCATGCCCGGCGTAAGCCTGCAGCCGGATGTGCAATATGTAGTGAACCCCGGCACCGACCCGACGCTGGATAATGCCACCGTGCTCGGCCTGCGGATGGAAGTGGCGTTCTAGCCGATCTGGCTTTCGTAGGTGGCGCGTTTGGTTTGCTCGACAAAGCGCTCGGCCAGCGTGTGGTAGAGTGAATGCGGGCTGATAAGCCGCGCGACGCCGCTGCCGATCACCGCCGAGGCGATGAGCGGCACGGCCATGGTGCCCCCGCCGGTGATTTCCAGCACAATGACAAAGGATGTAATGGGCGCCTGGGTGACACCGGCAAAATAGCTCACCATCGCCAGCAACACCATCGTGCTGATGGCCGTGGAGGGAAACAGCCAGCCCATGCTGCTGCCCAGGGCCGCGCCGACAGAAAGGCTGGGGGCAAAAATACCACCCGTTACACCGCTGACGGCACAGAGCAGTGTCGCCAGGAATTTGGCGGGCAGTTGCCACCAGCTGGCAAGCAATTCGCCATGCAGCAACGCCCGGCCCAGCCCATAGCCGGAGCCGAATGTGGCGCCGTGGGTAGCCACACCGATGATGCCCACCAGCATGCCGCAGACGATGCCGACGGCCAGCGGCGTCGGCCGCATCACCTTCCCCAATTGCGTGCGCAGGAATGCTGGGCCATCCAGCATCAGGTTGGTGAACAGGCCGCCGAGCGCACCGCCCAGCAGGCCGGTGGCGATGATGGGCATCCAGTCGCGCGCTAGGTCTACCTGGGCGGCGGTGTAGCCGAAATAATCGTAATTGCCGTTGAGGGTGAGTGCCGCCGCGCCCGAGAGCACGATGGCGGTCAGTACCAGCCGGCTGTGGCGATGTTCGAACGAGCGCGCCATCTCTTCGATGCCGAATACGATGCCGGCCAGCGGTGTGTTGAATGCGGCCGCCACGCCGGCGGCCGCGCCGGCCAGCACTACGCCGCGCCGCGCTGCCAGCCCGCTGATATCGGCGCAGAGCAGCATCAGCCCTGCCCCCACCTGCACGCTCGGCCCCTCGCGCCCGATCGATGCGCCGCCGAGCAGCCCCACCAGCGTCAGCAGAATTTTACCGATCATCACGCGCGGGCCGAGCAGATAGGTGCGGCTTTTTCGGTCGCGCAGGGTGCGCGCCGCCATGGTTTGCGGAATGCCGCTGCTGATGGCCGCCGGCACATAGCGCGCCGTGGCCCAGGCGGAAAAACCCATCAGCACCGGGGTGATAAGCAGCGGCAGCAATGGCTGTATGGCATAGGCGCGGTCGAACAGGTGCTGAGCGAAATCGGCGCCGCGGGCGAAACCGCAGGCGACCACGCCCACCATCACCGCGCCAAGCCCGAACACCAGCCGCTTGCGCCAGACGCGCAGGGTCAGGAACAGCAGCCGGAATTTGCGGTATTTGATGCTCACCCCTGGCGCGCCTTGTCGGCCGGGTAAACGCCGAGCAGATTCACCTTGTTGGTGAAGAAGCCCAGCTCCTCCAGCGCCAGCTGCACGGGGCGCTGGCGGGGGTGGCCTTCGAACGTCATGAAGAATTGCGCGCTGCTGCTGACATTACTGCGGATGTAGCTTTCCAGTTTGATCATGTTCACATGGTTGGTGGCGAAACCGCCCATCGCTTTGTACAGCGCCGCCGGAATATTGCGTACGGTGAAGAAAATGCTGGTGAGCACCTTGCCCGCTTCCGGGTCCGGGTCCACCGCCTCTTGTGCCAGAACGACGAACAGTGTTTCGTTATCCTCCGCATCCTGGATGCTGCCGGCCAGTTTTTCGAGCTGGTATAGCTCGCCCGCCAGCGCCGAGCAGATAGCAGCTTTCGACTTATCCTTCCACGCTGCCACATCGCGCGCGGCGGTGGCGGTGTTATCGTGAATATGGGTGGTGAGCTTGTGCTCGGTAATGAAGCTGCGGCATTGCAGCAGGCCCTGGTGGTGGGAATAGACATCTGTCACCTCCGCCACCGTGGCGCCGGGGATACCATATAAGTTGTGCTCCACCTTCTGGATATGCTCGGCGACGATATGCAATTCCGTGCGCGGCAGCAGGTTATGGATTTCCGCCACCCGGCCGGCCTGCGAGTTTTCGATGGGGATCATGGCATATTTCGCCCGTCCGTCGGCCACCGCCTTGAACACTTCTTCGAACGAGTTCAGCCCCAGCGTGCGCATGTAGGGATAGTTCTGGCGGCAGGCCAGGTCGGCGTTGGCCCCTTCCACCCCCATGAAGGCGATGGTATGTTCGGCGTCGATACTACTGGACATGGCGGGTTCCCATCCTTATCTATACGGCAGATTTCCTAAGGTTAAACCATGGCACAAGCAACAGAAAAAGCACCCAAACTCGTCACTCCCGCATGGGATGTCGATAGCTGGCGGACAAAACCGATCAAGCAGCAGCCGGTCTATCCGGATGCGGTGAAACTCGCATCGGTCGAGAAAACGCTGGCCGGCGTGCCGCCGCTGGTGTCGCCGGAAGAAATCCGCGCGCTGAAGAAAGAACTTTCGCGCGCAGCGATGGGGGAAGCGTTTCTGCTACAGGGCGGCGATTGTGCCGAGAGCTTTGCCGAGTTCAACGAAGTGAACCTGCGCCGCTTTTTCCGTGTGCTGATTCAGATGACCATCGCGCTGATGTATGGTGCCGGCTCGCCGGTGGTGAAAGTGGGCCGCATCGCCGGCCAGTTCGCCAAGCCGCGTTCGGATGGCATGGAAACGCAGAACGGTTGCGAGCTGCCGAGCTACCGTGGCGACATGGTGAATGGCATGGATTTCGAATCATCGCAGCGCGTGCCCGATCCCGACCGTTTACTGCAGGGCTATTACCAGTCTGCCGCGACCCTGAACTTTTTACGTTCGCTGGCGCGCTCGGGTTATGCCGCGCTGCCGCGCGTGGCGAAGTGGAATATGGATTTCGTCGGCAGCTCGCCGCAGGGAAAACATTTCAACGAGATCGTGCAGCGCATCAACGACTGCTTAGCGTTCATGAATGCTACCGGCCTCAATCTTGAGGCCGCGGAGGAAGTAGCGGAAGCGCGCTTCTACACCTCGCACGAATCGCTGCTGCTGAATTATGATGCCGCTCTCACGCGTTTGGATAAAGAGACGGGCATCCACTATATCGGTTCTGCGCACATGGTGTGGATCGGTGATCGCACGCGCTCGCCGGACGAGGCGCATGTCGAATTCCTGCGCGGTGTCGGCAACCCCATCGGATGCAAGGTCGGGCCGAGCATGACGCCGGAGGATCTGATCCGCCTGTGCGACGTGCTGAACCCGCATAACGAGCCGGGCCGCCTCACCCTCATCTCGCGCATGGGCGCCGAGAAGGTGGAGAAGTTTTTGCCGCCGCTGGTGCGCCTGCTGAAAGCAGAAGGCCGCCACGTGGTGTGGAGCTGCGACCCGATGCATGGCAACACCATCAAATCACCGAACGGTTTCAAGACGCGCAAGTTCACCGACATTCTCACCGAGGTGCGCAAGTTTTTCGCGATTCACGCAGCGGAAGGAACCGTTGGCGGCGGTGTGCATTTCGAAATGACCGGGCAGGATGTAACCGAGTGTCTCGGCGGTGCGCAGGCGATTTCGGAATTGGATTTGTCGAACCGTTATCACACGCATTGCGATCCGCGCCTCAATGCATCGCAGTCGCTCGAACTTGCATTTCTCATCGCCGAACTTTTGAAAAAGCGCTAAGTGAAATTGCGGCGTCGCACGATGTTGCGATGCATTTTGTTGCGGGCATGCAACAAAATTATTCTGCGCGAGAAAAAATAATCTGCTTTTGCATCTTTCATGCACATCATCATGGCCAGCAGATGTTCAACACGCGTATAAAGGCTGTGTTGTTAACTTTGTATTTGGAGGACTACCATGGCTGTTGCCAAAAAGAAGACCGCTGCGAAAAAACCCGCCGCGAAAAAGACCGCTAAGAAAACCGTAGCTAAAAAAGCTCCGGCGAAAAAAACCGTTGCTAAAAAAGCAGCAACGAAAGCCGTCAAAAAAAAAGTAAAAAAGTAGTTGCTAAAAAGGCTCCGGCGAAGAAGGCCGTAGCTAAAAAAGCAACGAAAAAGAAACCGGCTGCCAAGAAAACCACTGCCGCCGCCAAGCCGGCTGCAAAGAAGGCCGCGAAAGCTGCCGAATAATTGAAG
>FTIZ01002019.1_pt2 | contig 118708 bp, 128 predicted proteins | sample 1658381 | NCBI WGS metagenome assembly FTIZ01 (sample SAMEA3914822, study PRJEB12502) | metagenome | biome: forest; material: soil | place: USA | collected 2012-03-12 | depth 0.1 m
TCTTCATCGTCGAGGGCGACTCGGCAGGCGGCTCGGCCAAGCAGGGGCGCGACCGCAAATCGCAGGCCATCCTGCCGCTGCGCGGTAAAATCCTCAACGTCGAGCGCGCGCGTTTCGACAAGATGCTCAGCTCGCAGGAGATTGGCACGCTGATCACGGCGATCGGCACCGGCATCGGCCGCGAGGAATTCAACGCCGACAAGGCGCGCTACCACAAAATCATCATCATGACCGATGCGGATGTGGATGGCTCGCACATCCGCACCCTGCTGCTTACCTTCTTCTACCGGCAGATGCCGGAGCTGATCGCGCGCGGCTTCCTCTACATCGCCCAGCCGCCGCTTTACAAAGCCAAGCGCGGCCAGGTGGAAACCTACCTGAAGAACGACGATGCGCTGGAAGAATTCCTGCAGAACATCATCATGGATGATTCGGAATTGCAGCTGGCCTCCGGCACGCTGAAAGGCGCCGAGCTGAAGAAAAAAGTGGAAGAGGCTGCGAAAATCGAGGCCCTCATGAACGCGCTCACCCGCCGTGCCCCGATGGCGATGGTGGAAGCGGCCGCGCTGAGCAACCTGTTCGGCGGCGGCAAGCTCGAGGGCTTCGTGAAAGTGCTCAACTTCCTCTCCCCCGGCATCGACCCGTGGAAGGCCGAGAAAACCGAAAACGGCATCACCGTCGCGCGCACCGTGCGCTCGGTGGTCGAGCATGTGCTGCTCGACGAGAAATGGCTGAACAGCCGCGAAGCCAAGGAACTGGCTGGCTACCACGCCATGCTGAAAGAGGATTTCGCCGAGCCGATCAAGTTCATCCGCAAGGGCGTCGAGAGCACCATCAGCACCCCCGGCCAGCTCTACCGCACGGTGATCGAGCAGGGCCGCAAGGGCCTCTCCATCCAGCGTTTCAAAGGCCTGGGCGAGATGAACCCCGAGCAGCTCTGGGAAACCACGCTCGATGCCACCAAGCGCACCCTCCTGAAAGTCAACGTGCAGGACGCCGCCGATGCCGACGAAGCCTTCAGCACCCTGATGGGCGACATCGTCGAGCCGCGCCGCGACTTCATCCAGGCCAACGCGCTAAAGGCGAGTGTGGATGCCTAATCCTACATAGGCTATAGCTGAATACCGACATCCTTCAGCAACTGCTGAATCCCCTTGCCCAGGTGATGGGCGATGCCCTTGGTGATGGTGGTATAGGGGGCGTCAACCGCTTTCCCCACCACCACTGCCGTGCCGCCGCTATGCGTGCGGTCGCCGGGCAGGTAGGGCGTGCTGCCCACCACATGCGCGCCGGCAGGCACATCGTCACCAGCACGCCGGGGTCGATGGTGGCGCCGGCGCCGATGGTGATGGGCAGCGGCTTTTTGGTCGCCAGGTCGAACCGGCAGATCACCAGCGCCTCCGTGTCGATGCGCGCCTGCTTGCCGATGGTGATTTTTCCCTCCAGCAGCGCGCAGGAAGAAAGGGCCGTGCCCTCGCCGATGGTCGCCGGCCCCAGCACGGCCACGCCTTTGCTCAGAATTACCCCGTCGCCACTTTCGGGTGGCGGCGGGCGATGCCATAGCGGTTCTTATCCGCCTCCAGCCCCGATGCCGCACCAAGCGTGACATCATGGTAGAGAAACACGTTGTTACCGATCTCCGCCGTCTCGCCGATCACCACGCCGGCGCCATGGTCGATGAAGAAATTCTCGCCGATCTGCGCGCCGGGGTGAATCTCGATGCCGGCGGTCAGCCGCCGCACGCCTTGCGAAATCGCCCGCGCCTCCAGCAGTTTCTGGGCGGCGGCCGAACGGTCGGTCTTCTTCAGCGCCTGCCCTTCTTCATAGATCGCATGCGCCTGCGCCTGGAGGGCGACGGCCTGCAGGCCTTGGTAAAGCTTCAGTTCGCTAGTGGCCTCGGCATCGCTGGCACCATTGAAGACGGGATCATTCGCCTTCGCCGTTTTTATCCAACCCGGATGCGCTTTCAGATATTGGTCAACGGCGCCTTGCACCTGCGCTTCCGTAGGCGTGTAAGTCATCTCACCCTTGGTCTCGACGCGCTTATTTCCCAGAAACGGCATGCCTGTCCCTTACTGCGCCAGTTCCAGCGCGGCCTGTGCGGCCATGCCCTGATGCTGCGCTGCTTGCACGGTAGGGGCGGGTGCGATGGCCGGCTGCGGTGTTTTCACATGCACATGCGCCGGCTGGTAGGGCGGCAGGCCCACCTGTTCGAACCACGGGTTCTGCCGCTGCACTTCCATTTCCTGGCGCAGGCGGACGATGATTTCTTCGTGCCTGTCCTTGATCTCTGGCCGCTCGCCGAGGAAGCGGGCGGTGGATTCGATGGCCGCCTCGCGCACGCCTTCCGGCTGTTTGTTGAGGATCTGCGCGGCGACGGAATAGACATCGCGTACCATCGCATCCGTTTTGATATCGCCGCCGGTGGTTTTGTTCGAGATGGAATAGAGGGTATTAGCCGAGACCATCGAGCCGACAGCCGCCATGTTCCATTTGCCCGATGCCGTGCCGCGGTTGGCCCAGGTGCCGCCGAAGTTCAGCGCGTTGAACGCCAGACCTGCCCAGCCGGCCAGCCGTAGCGGTTTCTCCTGGATATGCGCCACCAGCTTTTCAGTTGGGGTGGCGTTTTGCAGCTGTTCGTTATCCGGCTTTTTTTCTTTCACGGCGAGGGCTGCGCCCCAGCCGCCGACCACTACCGCACCACCAACGGCTTTCAGCCAGTTGCGTTCGCCCTTATCGTTTTTCTTCAGGCCTGAACGGAAAGCAAAATAACCACCCAGCACTTCCGCCGAGATTTTGAGCACGTTGATATGGTCGTGCATGAAATCGATGGCGCGCTCGCCAAAGCTGCGGCCCTGGTTGGAAGTCTCGACATAGATCGCCGCATTCTGCGGAATCTCGATGCCGGTGCTTTCCATATGGTGTTTCAGCTTGGTCAGCAGCGAGCGGAACTGCCGCGCATCGTCGCGCCCGCCGAAGGTGCCCAGCAGCGCATCTCCCGCCGCGAAGGAGAGGGCCATGCGCTTGTCTTCCGCCCCGGCAAGCTTATTGGTGTTATAGGCGCCCGCCATGTAATACATTGCGTTGCCGAGCATATAGATAAGGCCCGAGGCGCGCAGGCTGTTGTTCTTGATAAAATCGATGGCGTTTTCCGAAACCGCGCCTTTATCTTCACGCGCGCTGACGGCAGGCGTGCCTTTGATATAATCCGCCTTCTGCAGCATATCGAGCAGTTCGGAGCCATCCTTCAGCCCGCTGACGCGCAGCACGAACTGGCCGTCGCGGTGGTCCGACAGTGTGCCCCAGCCCATCAGGCGGATGGCGGAGCGGATGTCGGCGCGGCGCGGCAGCAGTTCGGGCCGATTGTCGGCATAGATATAGGCCACCGACCGTCCATTCAGCTGATGGCGGATGTCGATGCGTTGGATGAGCGCCTGCTCACCCCAGCGATATGAAACGGTCTTTTCCTTCTCGGCCATAATCCTCGTGCAAGGACAATGGGTCCCTTGCATCTTCCGTTATACCAGCCAATTATGACAGGATGATGACAATTCCCTGTAAAAATCAGCAATTTACATTGATTTTTGGTGATTTGGGCGCAGGCAAAAACGACATCAAAAGTTAATTGGTGCTTGACTGCTGCAGTGCAATAGCGTAGAGACCGCCATCTAAGGCGCGACAATGCGCCCAAACTATCCATCAAGTCAGACGACAAGAAACGAAAGGGTTTCGGCCATGGCAAGACGTTGTGCAATTACTTCCAAAGGTGTGCTCTCGGGTAACACCGTTTCCCACTCCAACCGCAAGGCGAAGCGCCGCTTCCTGCCGAACATGCAGCAGGTTTCGCTGCAGTCCGACGCGCTGGGTCAGACGATCCATATGCGCATCACGGCCAGCACCCTGCGCACCATCGACCATAACGGTGGCCTCGACAATTATCTGATGACCACCCACAGCAAATCGCTGTCGGAAGAGGCGCGCACCCTGAAGAAGCGCATCATCAAAGCCCGCGAGAACGCGAAGACCGCTGCGTAAGCTTCGGTAATAGATACGAAAGGGCGCCTCCGGGCGCCCTTTTTTATGGCTGTTGCTGGGGCGGTATTTTAGTGCCGCGGCTCTGAATGATAGCGACGGTGGCCTCCTCGCCCTCTATATCCATCACATATTCGCCATTCTGTTGGTGCTTTGCATGTTTGAGAATGGCCTGGGCGGCCTCACGCAGTTTTTCGGCGTCGATGCCTTGCAACCTTTCATGTGGCCGCAGGTTCTCATCCACCGCATCACCTTTAATGTAATAAACCTCACCATCGGCCGTAACCTTGATGGATTCATACATCCGGGCGGTGGTAGAGCCTGCCCCCGTCGGCTGGGTTTGGAAGGTGATATTGCCATGATCAAACGTAACGGTTTCTCTGTCCGGCGTGGATTTGTCGACCTCGGGAATGCCAATGAGGCGGGCCCATAAGGGGGTAAGCGAAACATTCCCATCGTCGCGCACCACGATATTGGCGTCCGACATGCTCTGTTGTGGCTGGTTGGGTGTCATGATTTTTCCTCGGTTATGGCTATCATAACCACTAAACATTAAAGAATCATAAAACCATATGGTTGGGGTAGAAACAAAAAAGGCACCTTACGGTGCCTTTTTCATGGGATACGAACCAGCGTCGTATCAGCGGTAGTAGCGGTAATTATGGCCCCGGTCCGAGTGGTGGCTATACTCGGGAATCGGATGAAACCGGGTGACGCTGCGCAGCGATTCCGCCATGCGGCGCCAGGTAGATGTCAGTCTGGGCATAGCTGCCTCCTTTTCGTTAGTGACAGGGCCAATCTAACGGCCAGCGGTTAACGATCACTTAACAATAGCGCAAATGCTTGCAATTTCCTCGCCACGTTTTCTTACACAATATTACGGGCACATTTCCACGCTCGCATAAGCGGCATAAAGGCTCAATCAGGAATGCATGGGTTATGTGCGGCGCGGATGCTGGGCGCGGGCAATGAGGGCATCGGCCTGCCTGCCATCGTCGGCAGTGATTTTGCCATGCTTCACGATGCCTTGTTCCAGCCCGCTCAGCTCGGCGGGCGAAATATCCGTTACCGGTGCGGGGCGGATGCCGGCGAAACTGAGCGTCACCTTGCCCTGGTCGAGGCGCAAATCCATCCCATGATCGAAGATATTGAAGGTTTCCTGCCCGGTGATCCGGTCGGGCGTCAGGTCGGCTTGTAGGCCGCCGGGGATGTGGTCTTGCGGCTTCGGGCCATAAAAGACCTGCTGCGGCGGCGTGATGATGGCGGCAACGAGATCGGTCAGGTGCGTCATATGCGCGCTGCCGGCGGTGTTATTTAGCTGCTCCAGCACCACGGATTTGAATAGCGCGGCGGAAACGCCCGGAATTTCCTGATGCGCATAAAAAACCCCCCGATGCTCGCCGCGGAAATAGACCTTGCCGTCCGGCTCGCCAACCAACTCGTAATTCTCGCCGGCGGCGGCCACCATCACGGCGTAGGTGGTGCGGCCGTCGCGCAGGCGGGTGCGTTCGCTGACATTGAATTTCTCAAGGTAAAGCTCGCGCCACTGGCTGGCGCCGGCAGCCACTTCCGCCGGGCTCGGCGCGCGCTCCATCCGGTGCCCGTTCGGGCCGTAATAGGCGAGGGTGACGTTATCGTTGGGTGAATCATCGGCCATGCGCTTGAGCCTAGCAGGAAATGCTTAAAAAATACTGAATTACGCCGCCCGCCGGCGCTGCGCCTTGCGGGTGAGGCGGATGTCTTCCTTGGCGAACAGGCGGGTGATTTCCTTCAGCATCGTGTCGCCCAATTGCTCGACATCATGCAGCGTCACCGCGCGGCTGTAATAGCGGGTGACATCGTGGCCGATGCCGATAGCCAGCAGCTCGATATCGCCGGCCTTCTCTACCTGCGCGATCACTTGCCGCAGATGCTGGTCGAGATAGCCGCCGGAATTGGCAGATAAGGTGGAATCATCCACCGGCGCGCCGTCGGAAATCACCATCAGAATCTTGCGCTGCTCGCGGCGGGCGCGCAGGCGCTGCACGGCCCAGAGAATAGCCTCGCCATCGATGTTTTCCTTCAGGATGCCGTCTTTCAGCATCAGCGCCAAGCTGCGGCGGGCGCGGTTCAGGCGCTGGTCGGCGGATTTGTAGATGATATGGCGCAGGTCGTTCATGCGGCCCGGGTCCGGCTTGCGGCCGCCCTCCAGCCAGGCCTTGCGCGCAAAACCGCCCTTCCAGTCACGCGTGGTGAATCCAAGAATCTCTACCTTCACCCCGCAGCGCTCCAGCGTGCGCGCCAGGATATCGGCGCTGAGCGCGGCGATGGTGATTGGGCGGCCGCGCATCGAGCCGGAATTATCGATCAGCAGCGACACGACAGTATCGCGGAAATCCGTATCCTTCTCGATCTTGTAGATGGTGGTGATATCCGGCCGCGAGACGATGCGCGACAGGCGCGCATTATCGATCATCCCATCCTCCAGCTCATAGATCCATTGCCGGGTCTGCTGGGCCAGCAGCAGGCGCTGCAGCCGCGTGGCCAGACGGCTGGTGACGGTGTGGTATTGCTTCACCTTCTGCATCAGCGTTTCGAACAGGCGCTGCAATTCCTCGGCGGGGGCCAGGGCGTCGGCCTCGATGATTTCGTCGTAGGCGGTGGTGAAGGCGTGGTAGGGCGGCACCTCGCCGAAGCCGAAATCCGGCCGGTTGGGCAGGGCGCGCGGCGCTTTTTCGCGCGGGCTGCCTTCCTGCTCCATCTCGCCATCGACTTCGGAGCTGGCCTGCTGTTCGCTTTCAGCCTCCTGCATGTCGCCATCTTTGGAATGGCGCATCGACTCCATCGGGTCCTGGCTGTTTTCCTCGTCATCCTCATAGCGCTGATGGCCGGTGCTGTCGGCCTCACTCTCGCCTTCGTTTTCGGTGCTGCCCTCCTGCACCGGGCGGTGGGTAATGAGTTCGAGGTCGTAGAGCACATCCTGCACCACGCGGGCAAACAGCTGCTGGTTGCCGATGCTGTGCTTCAGCTTCTCGAAATGTTTCGCTGCCTGCCCCTCCACCCAGCCGCGGCTCAGCGCCACCAGCCGGCGGATGGATTCCGGCGGCGTGGCGCCAGTAATCGCCTCGCGCACGATCATCGCGGCGATATCGGCCATCGGCAGGTCGGCCCGCTCGCTCATCCGGTCGTAGCCATTGAGGCGGAAGGCGACATCGTAACGCTCGGCCAGGTTGCTGGCGATGCCGGGATATTGGCGCGCGCCCAGCGCCTCCAGCCGTACCTGCTCCAGCGCATCGAACATGGCGGCGGCCTTCTCATCCATCGGCCGCTGGTCGTGATGCGTCTGCGCCGCGTGGTATTTGAGGGCGAGCGCCGCCATATCCACCTGGCCGCGCATATGGCGCGTCACATCCTCCGGCGCGCCATCGAGCAGCTTGAAGATCATGATGCTGTCGCGCTGCGCAAGCGGGTCATCCTGCACCCGGTTCAGCCCCACCGTTACCGACAGTTCGTTCTTCCCCGACAACGCCTGCGCCACATCGGCCTGCGTTTTCAGGAATTCGGTTTCGTCTCTGTTGGTCGGTTTTGTCATCGGACCTGACGGTTAGGCCGCTGCGAGCAAATCCACATCGAAGCAGCGCTGATAATATTCGGCGATGGTAGCGCGCTCCATCTCGTCGCATTTATTGAGGAAGGAGAGGCGGAAGGCCTTGTCGGCATCGCCCAGAATCTCGGCGTTCTCGGCCCAGCTCAGCACCGTACGCGGCGACATGACAGTGGAAATATCGCCGTTCATGAAGCCCTCGCGCGTCAGGTTCGCCATGCTCACCATGCTGGCCACCAGCTTCTTGCCCTTGGCGTTGTTGAGATGTGCCAGCTTGCCCAGCACGATGCGCTCCTCCACCTCATGCGGCAGGTAGTTGAGGGTGGTGACGATGTTCCAGCGGTCCATCTGCCCCTGGTTGATGGCCTGGGTGCCATGGTAAAGCCCCGTCGCATCGCCCAGGCCGATGGTGTTGGAAGTGGCAAAAATGCGGAAATACGGGTGCGGGGTGATGACAGTGTTCTGGTCAAGCAGCGTCAGCTTGCCCTGAGCCTCAAGAATCCGTTGGATCACGAACATGACATCCGGCCGCCCGGCATCATATTCGTCGAACACCAGCGCGATCGGCCGGCGCAGGCCCCAGGGGATGATGCCTTCCTGAAATTGCGTCACCTGCTTGCCGTCCTGCAGCACGATGGCGTCGCGCCCGATCAGGTCGGTGCGGCTGATATGCGAATCCATGTTGATGCGGATGCACGGCCAGTTCAGCCGCGCCGCCACCTGCTCGATATGCGTCGATTTGCCAGTGCCGTGATAGCCCTGCACCAGCACCCGCCGATTATGGATGAAGCCGGCGAGAATCGCCTCGGTGGTGGCGCGGTCGAACACATAGGTGGGGTCGATGGCCGGCGTCAGTTCATGCGGCTCGGCGAAGGCGAGGGGCTTCAGGTGCGATTCGAAACCGAACAGCTTGGCCGTGTCGGCCTTTTTGCTGGGGGCTTCTTCGAAGCTATGTTCTTTGGCGGTCTTTTTCATGGTGGTTCTTTCGTAATTATTTGTCTTCCGGCGGGCGGTCGTCATAGCGGCAGTCGGGGTTGCGGATGACGTTGTAAAGCGTCTGCTCATCCATCTGCCAGTATTCGGGTTTGTTGGCGATGTCGCTCAGCAGTTTTTCCGTTTCCGGGTTCAGCGCGTCGATCGTCACCGTGTCGCGCTTCAGGCTGACGGGGGCGTTCGGGTAGTCCTTCTCGAACTGCTCGCGCATCGTCGGATCCAGCCGCCAGCGCTGGAAGATGCCGTGCACGACGGTGAAGCGATAGAGGCGGCCGCCTTTATCGTCCGGCGATTTTTTCATCAGCAGGTAATGCTGGCCGTTCAAATCCCAGCCATGCGCCAGCTTGCTCATATCCTGCCCGTTCGGGTCGCGGCGGAACTCGGTAGCATAGAGCGATTCAGCCAGTTTGCCGAGGCACTGGTCGGGCTTTGAATCGTTCCAGGCATGGCCGAAATCATCGACAAAAATGCAGCCCGAGAGCAGAAGAACGGCGGCGAGGGAAAGAAGGCGCTTCACTTGGTTACTCCACATAATGCGCCATCAAATGATGATAGGCGGCGGTGATTTTCTTGAACGTCTCTTCGGCGCGTTCATTGCCGCGGTTCACATCGGGATGATATTTTTTTACCAGCTCGCGATACTGCGCCTTCACCTTCGGCTTATCACTCGGGTGCGGAAGGTCAAGGATGGCGAGCGCATCTTTCGTGCGCGCGCTGATGGGCTTGGCATCGGCTTTGAATTCGTGGGCGCTGTTACCGTCGCCGAACATGCGGGCGAAGGCTTCTTCCATCTTCTGCTCGGCGCGCCGGCCCATCTGGTCCATCCGCCAGGTGGGGCGATGGCCGAGGGTGGCGTCTTTCTGGAAATCGTAGATTTCCTCCTGCGACATGCCCTCGAAATAGTTCCAGTTCTTGTTGAATTCCTTGATGTGGTCTTCGCAGAACCACTGGTATTCGCGCAGGTTATGGCGTGAGCGCGGCGCCCGGAAATCGCCCGGCGCATTGCACCCCGCCCAGTTGCAGCGATGGCCGCTGGGGGAAACCGTTTCTTCTTTTTTTCGTTTTGCCATGAGGGATATGTATGGTCTATCAAGCGGCAATGGCAAGTGTCGCACAGCAGATTCACACCGCTTTGAAAGCCCTCAACCCCACCGCCCTGCAGGTGATGGATGATTCGGCGAAACATGCCGGCCATGCCGGTGCGCGCGCCGGCGGTGAATCGCATTTCACTGTGCATATCGTGAGTGAGCTGTTCGCTGGCCAAAGCCGCGTGGCGCGCCACCGCATGGTGTATGAAAAACTGCAGCCGCTGTTCGAGGCCGGCCTGCATGCCCTGGCTATCGACGCCAAAGCGCCGGGCGAGGCTTAGGCCGCCGCTTCGGCGCGCTTCACGCCTTCGATCGACAGCAGTTCCTCTTTCACCGTTAGCCCGCCCAGCGAGAAACCGCCCAGCGAGCCATCCTTGGCCAGCACGCGATGGCAGGGGATGACCAGCGGCAACGGGTTGGCGCCGCAGGCCGACGCCACGGCCCGCACCGCCCGCGGAAAGCCGACGCGTTCGGCCAGCGCGGTATAGCTGATGGTCTGGCCATAAGGAATCTTGCTCATCGCCAGCCACACGGCGCGCTGCAGCGGTGTGCCGCCGCCGATATAGAACGGCAGGGCGAGGGGGGTGCGGCCGTTGAAATAAGCATCGAGCGCCGCCTTGGCGCCATCGAAAAACCCATCAAGCTGGGTGATGACCAGGCCCGGGAACTGGCGCGCCATTTCGGCGGCCGCGTCTGCTTCGACCAGGCGGATGTAATGCAGCCCGCGCGCATCGCCGGCCAATAGCAACTGGCCGATGGGAGAGGTGGTGGTGGTATAGTAGATGTGGTTGTTCATACTTGCCTCCGGTGGATGCAGCCCATCATATCGCGATGATCCATCAAAAACGAATGACAAACTGGTTAGGCGCTAGGCGGTCTTTTTTGCGTCGGCCGCTTTACGATTGAGATAATTCCAGATTTCTTTGGCCAGCGCACGCACTTCTTCGGCCGCGGTGCTGTTTGCATCGGCTTCCGTCACCCCCAGCCCGTGCAGCAGCGAGCCGGCGAAAATCACCCGGTTGCCGAAGCGGTTGGCGGTGAGGCCTACCATGTCGCCTGAAATCGCGGCCGTCAGCTTTGCCTGCGGGTGCACGCGGTTCAGCACCATTTTCACCGGCACTTTTTCCTGTTTGCAGATCTGGATGGTGGCCGAGGTGGCCCATACATCCATCGGTGAGGGCTGCAGCGGAATCACCACCAGGTCGGCGCAACGGATGGCGGTGCGCGCCTCGGCGTCGGTATGGGGCGGCGAATCCACCACAATGATGTCATGCGTATGTTTCAGCCGGTCGATCTCCGATCGTACCCGCCAGCCGGAAATGGCGGCGAAGGTGATACCCGTGCTGTCATCCAGCACCGACTGGCGCACTTTATACCACTGGGTGAGCGACCCTTGCGGGTCGGTATCCACAATGGCTACCTTGCGCTTCTGGTTGGCCCATGCAACGGCGAGATGCGCCGCCATGGTGGTCTTGCCCGCGCCGCCTTTTTGCTGTGCAACTGTGATGACGCGTGCTACCAAAACCAACCTCTGAGATACAATTCTTCGACACAATAAACAGTACTTGCCGAGCGACAAGATCAATGTAGTAACAACACCATATATTGTCAATGAACCCCGCAGAAATACTATATGTTGAGGTCGATCTTGTGGATAAGGCAATAAGCCTTTGGAAAGCAGGTCAACTGGTCGCCCTCCCCACCGAGACGGTCTATGGGCTGGCAGCCGATGCAACCAATGGCGAGGCCGTCGCCCGCATCTACAGCGCCAAATCGCGCCCGCAATTTAATCCCCTGATCGTGCATGTGGCCGATGCCAAAACCGCACGCCAATATGTGGAATGGAACGACGCCGCCGAGCAACTGGCCCGTGCCTTCTGGCCCGGCCCGCTGACGCTGGTGCTGCCGCGCCGCGCCGATACGCCCATCAGCGAGCTGGTAAGCGCCGGGGGCGACAGCATCGCCATCCGCTGCCCGGCACATCCCGTCGCGCGCCAGCTGTTGCAGGCATGGGGCGGCGGGCTGGCAGCCCCCAGTGCCAACCGTTCCGGCCGCGTCAGCCCCACCACGGCCGCCCATGTGCGCGAGGAATTGCCGGATGTGCTGGTGGTGGATGGCGGCGCCTGCGCCGTAGGCATTGAATCGACGGTGCTCGACCTTACCACTGAGCGGCCGGCCATCCTGCGTCCCGGTAGTATTACCTATGAAATGCTAAAAACCGTCATCCCGAACTTGTTTCGGGATATGTCTGTGCAGCGCAACGACAAGTTGAAATCCCCCGGCCAGCTGGAAAGCCATTACGCCCCCAGCATCCCGGTGCGATTAAATGTGGCCGAAGTGAGGGAAGGCGAAGCACTGCTCGCTTTCGGCCCGGCGCTGCTTACAGGCGCAGTGCAAACCCTTAACCTTTCCCCGCGTGGCGACCTGCTGGAAGCCGCCGCCAACCTTTTTGCCCACCTGCGTGCGCTGGACCGGCCGGCGCATACGGCCATCGCCGTCATGCCCATACCGGCGGAGGGTGTCGGCGAGGCGATCAACGACCGGCTGCGGCGCTCGGCGGCTTGAATGAACCGGCAGCGGGGATTACATTAGCCGCATGCCGCATCGTCTCACCATTCCGCAAAAATCGGTTCTCTACGCTTCCAAAACCCTGCTGGGCGGGCTGGTTTGCTGGTATGGATTAAGCTGGCTGGGCGTGCCGCACCCCATCTGGTCGGTCATCACGGTGATGATAGTCTCCGACCCCGACCTCACGGCCACGCGCACGCTGGTGCATGCGCGCATCGTCAATACGCTGGTGGGCTGTGTGATGGGGCTGCTGGCCATGCTGATATTCGGCTATTCGCCGCTGGCAAGCATCATCACGGCGGCGGTAACGGTGCTGCTGATCACCTCCATCAAAGACTACCCTACGAACTGGCGCCTGGCGCCGGTGACAGTGGTAATTCTGATGGATGCCGGCCGCCTGGCCGCCAACCATAAGGACGAATTCAGCTATGCCCTGCTGCGCGCCGGCGAGATTACCTTCGGCTGCTGCGTGGCGCTGTTTCTCGCCATGCTCTATACACGTTTGCTGCTGAACTATGCCCGCGGCAAAAGCACAGCGGGCGGCGATGGCGACTAGCCGTAGCAGGCCGTTTGGCCGGTGAGGTCTTCCACGATGCCCGGCGCCCCGAAAATTACCGCGATGCCGACCAGCGTCACCAGCACCATGCCGTGCGATACTTTCCCCATCAGCGCGCCGATGCCGAGAACGATCACCGCCAGCGTGGCGATGCCCTGGCCGATAGAGCCCATGAACCAGTAAGCCACGTTGCACAGCAGGTCGCCGATGGTGCTGCCGCTGGTGGAACCCACCGCGCTGGCGACACTCGTGCTACTGCTGCTGCCGGTAAGAAAACCAAGATTGAGGCCGATGCTGCCATTGCTGCCGATATTAAGGCCGAAACTAGAAAGGCTTGAGCTGGAAGAGCCGCCACCCGACAAAAGGCTATAGGAACCGCTCAGGCTATTGACATAAGATTGCCCTGCGGTGCCGTTAAGAATGGATGTCAGCTCAGCCGACGATTGAGCCGCGGATGCTTCTGCATTCGCCTCGTTACAGGCGTCCGAGCAATCGAACACGCAGCCGATGCAATTATCATCGGCGTAGCTGGGGCCTGCCGTGCCCAGCAGCACAAGCCCGGCGAAGAGAGACGACATCAGAAAAAGGCGCATTCGCAAGGTCCTTATGGTTAGTTCAACCTAATCTATAATATTTTAGTGAAAAAATGGTTAATTTTTTACTGAATGCAAGAAAAATGAAGTTTTAGAGTGGTTTGATGAGGCGTAAGCGGATCGCTCGCGGAGCCATAAAAAAAGGCCACACAAAGGTGGCCTTTTTTTATGGCTCCGCGAGCTGGATTCGAACCAGCGACCGTCCGATTAACAGTCGGATGCTCTACCGCTGAGCTATCGCGGAATACCATAGCCGCGATTGGGTTGCCCCCATCGCGCAGATAATATCACCTGCCCCGGATCGAGGCAGGCGGCTTCTATGCCACAAAGGATTTTGCGTGGCAAATTATTTTCTTGAGCCTTGTAATCGCAGCCGCGCACGCCAATTTACCCGCTATGCGCCTGATGACTTCCAAAGCTTATATTGCCATCGAACTGGTCGTGCTCACCCTGCTGGTGCCGGTTACCATCCAGCAACTGCATATCGTGCGTTATATGCTGCCAATGCTGTGGGTGATCAGCTTTTATTGCGCCACCATCCACCGCCTCACCACTGGCGAGCGCGTGCGCGATGCCTGGCGGCGCAGCGCGGTGAACCGCACGAACCTCAAGCCTATCCTGCGCTATTTCGCTCTGTGCGCATTATTCCTCGGTGTGGCGACGCTGATACTGGTGCCCCAGCGCCTGTTCAGCCTGCCGCTGCAGAACCCGGCCTTCTGGCTGCTGATTATGTTCGCCTATCCGCTGCTGTCGGTGATTCCGCAGGAGATTATCTTCCGCCTGTTCTTTATGGAGCGCTATAAACACATCTTCAACCGACGGGAGATGATGATCCTGGCCAGCGGCCTGGCGTTCGGCCTGGCGCATCTCATCTTCCAGAACTGGGTAGCGCCACTGCTGACGGCGGTGGGCGGCGTGCTGTTCGCGCTCACTTACAGCCGCCATAAGTCGCTGGCGCTGGTATCGCTCGAGCACGCCCTGTTCGGCGATTTCCTGTTCACCGTGGGGTTGGGTTTTTATTTCTATCACGGCTCGGTGGCGGCGATCGCGCAGGCGGCGCATTAACCACTGATTCTGCATCGCAACAAAAGAATGCTGATTTTCTTGGAGAAATCGGCTTTAATTTCTGTTACATCTAGAAAGTATGGATGCAACCACCCAGGTAATGACCCACTGGTACGGCGTGTGCGAACGCACCGGCCTTGGGCTGCTTGCCGAGCCGCTGAACGTGCTCTCATCCTTCGCCTTCATGGCGGTGGCGGTCACCATTTACCGCTTCTACCACCACCATGAAGACCTTGAGAAAAAATGGATATGGGACATCCATGCGCTCACCTTCCTCTGCTTCATCATCGGTATCTGCTCGACAGTGTTCCACGCCTATCCTACGCCCATCACCGAAGCGTTCGACCAGCTTTCCATCGTCTTCTTCATCGTTATTTATTTCTGGAGCGTGCTGTTCCGCATCGGGCGCTGTAACTTTTTCCAGGCGGCTATCTGCTTCGTCGCCTTCGTCGGCGGCAGCCACATATTGGTCACTCAGTTTCCGCATGCGATCAACGATTCCATCGGCTACCTCTCCAGCATGATCGCACTGATCGTCATCGCCATCCACCTGCACCTAAAGGCACGGCCCAGCTCGCAGCATTTCATGCTGGCGGCTATCGTCGGCGTCTGTTCGCTGTTCTGCCGGGCGATTGACCGCGATATCTGTCCGCAATTCCCGTTCGGCACCCACTTCCTGTGGCACACGCTGAACGCCACGCTGCTCTACATCCTGATGAAGCAGATCATCCGTAACGTGAACCGCGAGGCGCGGCTGAAACGCCTCGCTGGCGACTCCAGCGCGATATGAACATGGCCGATGCGACCACACTCACCTATCTCGACGGCTACTGCGAACGGGCAGGGGACCCAGGCATCTGGGGCGAGCCGCTGAATGCAGCGACCAACCTGTTCTTCCTCATCGCTGCGCTGGCGGCCGCTTATGCCATCGGTAAAATGAACCGCCCCGGCCGTGCGGTGATCGACCTGTGGCTACTGGTAGCGGCGCTGGCGGCCATCAGCATCGGCTCCGGCCTCTGGCACATTTTCCCGCGCGGCGACACCGTGCTGATGGATGTGATTCCCATCACTATTTTCATTAACATCTACCTTGTTGCCGCTCTGCGCCGGTTCCTGCAGCTGAGCTGGGTGAAGGTGATCGGCCTCTGGCTGGTTTACAATGCCATCGGTGTCGCGGCGCAGATCGAACTGCCGCCCGACACACTCAACGGCACCATCATGTATGTGCCAACCTACCTCACGCTGTTGGTGCTCACTTATACCATCCACAGGCGCGATGCGGCGGCCGGCAGGGCGCTGGTTCCGGTGGTGCTGGTCTGGACGGCATCGCTCATTTTCCGCACCGTCGATATGCAGATTTGCCATATTTTCCCGCTCGGTACGCACTTCCTTTGGCACACGCTGAATGCCTGGGTGCTCTATCGCCTGCTGATGGTGCTGGCCGCTAAGGCAAAATAACCGCAGAAATGCTTGCAGTCTCCTAGGTTCGTGCTACACCACGACTCCCAATTTTGGCACAACCATCCTAATCGGAGACACAAAATGGCTAGCACTGCTAACCTCGGCTTCCCCCGCATCGGCGCGAACCGCGAACTCAAAAAAGCTCAGGAGAGCTACTGGAAGGGCGAAACCACGCAGGCTGACCTGTTCGCCACCGCCAAAGCCATCCGCACTGAAAACTGGAAGCGCCAGAAAGACGCTGGCATCACCGCCATCCCCAGCGGCGACTTCGCGCTGTACGATCAGGTGCTCAACCATACGCTGATGTTCGGCGCCATCCCCGCCCGCTACGACGCGCTGAAGGCCGACCCGTTGGCCCTCTATTTCGCCATGGCCCGCGGCCACCAGAAAGACGGTGTCGATGTCGTCGCCTGCGAAATGACCAAATGGTTCGATACCAACTACCACTACATCGTCCCCGAATTTTCGGATGAGACGAAGTTCGACCTGGGCTTCGCCCCCGTCGTTGAACATTTCAACGAAGCCAAGCTGCAGGGCGTGGCAACCCGCCCGGTAGTCATCGGCCCCGTCACCTATCTCAGCATCGGCAAAATGAAGGGCGGCAAGGATGCCATCAGCCTGCTGCCGAAACTGCTGCCGGTCTACGAGCGCCTGCTCGCCACGCTGAAAGATGCCGGCGCCGAATGGGTGCAGATCGATGAGCCATGCCTGGCGCTCGACCTCACCCCGTCGCAGAAAGCCGCCTACAAAACGGCCTTCGAGGTGCTGAACAAATCCGGCCTGAAAATCGCGCTGACCACCTACTTCGCCGGCCTGCGCGACAACACCGACCTGGCCTTCGGCCTTGGTACCCAGACCGTGCATATCGACCTGGTGCGCGAGCCGCAGCAGCTCGACGCCGCGCTGAAAGCCATCAAGCCCGAGCAGCATTTGTCGCTCGGCGTGGTCGATGGCCGCAACATCTGGAAGAACGATTTCGCCAAATCGCTTGAGCTGCTGAACAAAGCTAAAGCAGCCCTCGGCGGTGACCGCATCATCGTTGCCCCCAGCTGCTCGCTGCTGCATACGCCGGTCGACATGGCCGCCGAAACCAAGCTGGACGACGAGCTGAAACAATGGCTCGCCTTCGCCCAGCAGAAGCTGGCTGAAATCTCCACGCTCGCTAAGGCCGTGAACGATCCCGCATCGGTGAAGGCCGAGCTCGATGCCAACGCCAAAGCCATCGACGCCCGCCGCACCAGCAAGCGCGTGCATAACGATGCGGTGAAAGCCCGCGTGAGCGCCGTGAAGGAGTCGGACCTCAATCGCAAGAGCGCCTTCCCGGCGCGGGCCAAGGCGCAGCAGGCCAAACTGAACCTGCCGCTGCTGCCCACCACCACCATCGGTTCCTTCCCGCAGACCGCCGAAGTGCGCAAAGCCCGTGCCGACTTCAAAGCCGGCAGCCTCAGCGCCGCCGACTATAAGAAGTTCCTCGAGGCGGCTACCACCGACTGCATCCGCAAACAGGAAGCCACCGATATCGACGTGCTAGTGCATGGCGAATTCGAGCGTAACGACATGGTGGAATATTTCGGCGAGCAGCTTTCAGGTTTCACCTTCACCAAGAACGGCTGGGTGCAATCCTACGGTTCGCGCTGCGTGAAACCGCCGGTCATCTTCGGCGATGTTTCGCGCCCGACCCCGATGACCGTCGACTGGGCCAAATTCGCCCAGTCGCAAACCCAGCGCTACATGAAAGGCATGCTCACCGGCCCGGTGACCATCCTGCAATGGAGCTTCGTGCGCGACGACCAGCCGCGTGAACTCACCTGCAAGCAAATCGCCTTCGCGATGCGCGACGAGGTGGTGGATCTGGAAAAAGCCAACATCGCCATCATCCAGATCGATGAGGCCGCGCTGCGCGAGGGCCTGCCCCTGCGCAACGCCGACAAAGCCGCTTACCTCCAATGGGCCGTCGATAGCTTCCGCATCACTGCATCGGATGTCGCCGACACCACGCAGATTCACACCCACATGTGCTACTCGGAGTTCAACGACATCATCGAAGCCGTCGCCAAGATGGATGCCGATGTGATCTCGATCGAAACCTCGCGCTCGGCGATGGAGCTGCTGGAAGCCTTCGTGAACTTCAAATACCCCAACCAGATCGGGCCGGGCGTTTACGACATCCACAGCCCGCGCGTGCCGAAGCAGGAAGAAATGGTTGCCCTGCTGCGTAAGGCACTCGAGGTTCTCAAGCCCGAGCAGGTCTGGGTGAACCCGGATTGCGGTTTGAAAACCCGCGGTTGGAAGGAAGTGGAGCCGGCCCTGCACGCCATGGTCGCCGCCACCAAACAACTGCGCGCCGAGCAACAGGCCAAGGCCGCCTAAACAAACCTAATCGAATTTTGATAGCGTGCGCCGCATGATGCCCCAAAAGGGGATATTGCGGCGCACAATTTCTGCTTGCGCAAAGCTTGACGTTTTCGCAATTCCTTCTATAGTTTCGCTGCATCGCACCATTTTAAAAATTCGGGAGATACCACATGGCTACCGCAAAGAAGAAAAAAGCCACCGCCAAGCGCGTGACCAAACATGTCGCCAAGGCAGCAACGCATCCGTCGGTGAAAGCCGCGCGAGATATCCAGCATGACATGCAATCGGCCTGGCAGCAGCATAGCGCCAAGCTCTACCAACTGCCCTTCGCCCAGGGCGACGCGGCGGAAGTTACCAAGCAGGCTGCAGCTTCCATGCAATCGGCCACCGAGAATTTCATGCGCATGGGTTCCGACGCCCTGAAGCAATGGTGGAGCGCTGCGCAAAGCGGTGCCACCAACCCCGATTTCATCGCCGCCCAGGCAAAGGGCAAGGTAAACGAGCTGTTCGCCAACGTCCCGGGTTATAGCCAGTTGGCGGCCAACTTGCCGAACTTCAGCAACCTGCAGCAGCATTTCGATGCTTCGCAGGCGCAGGAGAAACTGGCCCATTTCGGCCGTGAGTCGGCCGAGCAGTTCACCAAGTCGGCGCAAGGCGTCGGCCGTGCGCTGAACGAGGCGATGGACATCAGCCGCGAGAACGCGGAAGCCGTGGTGGAAGTAAGCACCGTGGCCGTCGGCCTGTCGAAAGAGCTGGGCGCTGAGGTGATCAACTACCTCAACCGCAACTTCTCGCAGAATGTTGAACTGAGCAAACAGGTGCTGGCCTGCCGTACCCTGAACGACCTGTTCGACCTCGGCAGCCGCTTTATGAAAACCAACCTCGACGGTTTCTTCAGCGAAAGCGTAAAGCTGTCGGAGCTGATGTTCCAGGCTTCCAACGAAGTCTCCGAGCCGTTGAACGACCGTATCTCGGAATCCTCCGAGCGCCTGAGCAAAGCCCTGGCTGCTTAAGCCGCGGCGAACGCCAAAACGAAAAAGCCCGCGAAGCGATTCGCGGGCTTTTTATTATTTAGTAATCAACAACGCCTGGTCGCGTAATCTTAAGTGTAAAATTAAGTTGCGCTTATGCACAGCATTAAGCCGCTTTGGCTTCTTTCGCTTCGTAAGCAATGCCCAGGCGCGCATAGATCTTCACCAGCGCGCGGCACAATTCGGCCATCATGGCCTCGGTGTGAAACGGGGTGGGCGTGATGCGCAGGCGCTCGGTGCCTTTGCGCACGGTGGGGTAATTGATCGGCTGCACATACATGCCATATTCTTCGAGCAGCATGTCGCTGGCCTGTTTGCACAGCACGGGGTCGCCCACCATCACCGGCACGATATGCGTCGGGTTGTCGAGCACCGGAATGCCGGCGCCCTTCAGCATGGCTTTCAACGCGGCGGCGTTTTCCTGGTGCTTCTCACGCTCGGCGCTGGAGGCCATGAGGTAGCGGATGCTGGCCTCGGCCCCTGCAGCCACTGCGGGCGGCACTGTGGTGGTGAAAATAAACCCCGGCGCGTAGGAGCGGATCATGTCGACCACCACTTTGCGCGAGGCGATGTAACCACCGATCACGCCATAGGCCTTGGCGAGGGTGCCCTGGATCAGGTCCACCTCATCCATGATGCCTTCGCGCTCGGCGATGCCGGCGCCGCGCGGGCCATACATGCCCACCGCATGCACCTCATCGAGATAGGTAAACGCATTATACTGGCGGGCGAGGGCGCAGATTTCTTTGATGCGGCCGATATCTGCATCCATCGAATAGACCGATTCAAACGCGATGATCTTCGGCCGGCGGATATCCACGCTGGCCAGCAGCCTGGCAAGATGCTCAACATCATTATGGCGGAAAATCTTTTTCTCGGCGCCGGATTGGCGGATGCCGTGAATCATCGATGCATGGTTCTCCGAATCCGAGAAAATCACGCAATTGGGCAGCATAGCGCCCAGCGTGCTGAGGGATGCCTCGTTGGCGACATAGCCCGAGGTGAACATCAGCGCGGCTTCTTTCTGGTGCAGCTCGGCAAGCGTATTTTCCAGCGTCACCACCGCATGGTGGTTGCCCGAGATATTGCGCGTGCCGCCAGCGCCGGCGCCCATCGTGTCGATGGCATTTTTCATCGCCTCGCGTACCACGGGGTGTTGGCCCATGCCGAGATAATCGTTGCCGCACCACACCACCACTTCCTCGCCGGTGCGGCAGGCGGTGGCGCGCGGAAACTGGCCCGCCTTGCGCTCGAGGTCGGTGAACACGCGGTAACGGCCCTCGGCGCGGATCTCGTCGAGTGCCGCGCCAAAAATCTCGTCATAGACGATGGGGGAGGAATTCTGCATTTCTCTCACTATTTTTTTAAAGTCTTTACGCCTGCCAGGGGCGGCTGGTCAAGCAATTAAGCCTTAGTGAAACCATAGGTCTTCATTGCCCACAGACTGCTGCCCAAAAGCAGCAGTGCGCAAAGCTGGTGCGCCACCGCGATGGGCACGGCCACCACGCTGAGCAGCGTCGCCACCCCCAGCGCGAATTGCAGGGTGACGGTGGCCAGCAGCCATTTCAGCGGCTGCTTATTCGGCACTCGCCGCCAGCCATAAGCGACAAAAAGCAGCACGGCGGCGGCCACCATCAGCGCGCCCATACGATGTTGGAACTGCACCGTCAGCACATTGCTGGCCGAGAATAATTGCAGCCCGCCGGGAATGAATTGCCCATCCATCAGCGGCCAGGTGTTATAGGTGAGGCCGGCTCGTAAGCCGGCTACCAGCGCGCCAAAAACGATCTGGATAAAGATAAGAAGGGAAACGAAACGTGCGCTCCATGCCACACCGCGCGGGGCGGGTGAGGGGCGTGCCTCGCCAAGCTGCCAATAGGTCCACAGTGTCACGAGGAAAAACACGAAGGCCAGCGACAGATGCGCCGCCAGCTTGATAGGGGCCACACGCGGCTGGTCGACCAGCCCGCTGGCCACCATCAGCCAGCCGACCGCCCCTTGCGCCGCCACCAGCACGAACAGCAGCGTCCCGCGCTTCAGCATGGCGGGCGACAACATCCGCCGCGCGGCGAAATAGAGGAAGGGGAGGAGGATCACCATCCCCACCAGCCGGCCGATGAGGCGGTGGATATATTCCAGCCAATAGATGCGTTGGAAATCGGCCACCGTGAAGTTGCGATTCACTTTCTGAAATTGCGGGCTGGTCTGATAGTCGCGGAACTCGGCCTGCCAGGCCGCATCGCTCATCGGCGGCAGGATGCCCGACACCAGCTTCCACTCCACGATCGACAAGCCCGATTCGGTGAGCCGCGTAGTACCGCCAACCCCCACCATCACCACAATCAGCGCCATCACGGTAAGCAGCCAGCGGCGTACGGCGGGGATGTGGGCGGGGTTCATGTTCATGGCTTGCCTATAACCAGCCCGGCAAATGCTAGCAATTGCATTCTTCTGTCGCTGCGTTTAAAGCACCGTCATTGCGAGCGCAGCGCGGCAATCCATCTTCCCCTGCGCAGACGAGATGGATTGCCGCGTCGGCGATGCCTCCTCGCAATGACGGAGGAGAATACATGAAACACCCCATTCTGCGCTGGCTATGGCTGGGCGTTACGGCGCTGGCGATTGCCGGCGTCTTTGCCATCATCCTCGTTGCGGCGCGCACGCCGCAGCTGGCGGTATTCGGCGGGCTGTTCTCGGTGGCGCTGGTGGTGCATGTCGATCTCTCCGTGCTGCTCTGGTTCCTCTGTGCGGGCGGCATGGGGTGGACGGCGCTGGCCCTGCGCCATGACGGCCCGCCGCCCTATTGGGCCGCCGGTGGGTTCTGGACCATGGCGGCCGCCACTGCCTGCATCGCCCTCTCGCCGCTGGGCGGCCATTGGGAGGTGGTGAAGAGCAACTACATTCCCGTGCTGAATAACTTTCCGTTCCTGATGGGCCTGGGCCTGCTGGCCGCCGGCCTCGTTGTTGTGCTGCTGCCGGTAATGTCGGTGGCGCTGTCGCCTGCGCGTCTGAAAAAGCTGGCGGGCGATGAGACCATGTTCGCCGCCGCCGCCGTCACCACCCTGCTGGCGCTGCTGATGTTCTTCCTCTCCGCCCGTATCGTGCCGGCGGGGCTGGAGGCGACGCAGCGCTTTGAAATTCTCTTCTGGTCGGGCGGGCATGTGCTGCAATTCAGCTTCAGCCTGCTGATGATGGCCGGCTGGCTGGCCTTGGCCGATGGGCTGGCCTTCAAGCCGGTGAAGCTGTGGTGGGTGCGCATTGCGGCCTTCATCGCAGTCGGGGCGGCGCTGAAGAGCGCCTCGGCCTTTCTCACCCACCCGTTCGATGCATCGCAGACGGCGAATTTCGACATCTCCGAATTCGCCTATTTCCAGACGCGCGTAATGATCGAGCTGGGCGGCATCGGTGCCGCGCTGATCGCCATCGTGCTGGCGGGCAAGCTACTCGTCGCCCCCACCATCACCCGCGCCAACCGGGCCTATGCTTCCACCCTGGCCGCCTCGCTGGTGCTGTTCGTCGCCGGCGGTGTGCTGGGCACGCTGATCCGCGGGCAGAACGTCATCATCCCGGCGCATTACCATGGGGCCATTGTCGGCATCACCCTGGCGCTGATGGGCTATGCCTACACGCTGCTGCCGAAATATGGTTATCCCTCGGTGGCCGGCTGGCGGCTGGCCTTCTGGCAACCCATCGTCTACGGCATTGGCCAGCTGATGCATATCGGCGGCCTGGCCTATTCCGGCGGCTATGGCGTGTTGCGCAAAACCCCGGCAGGCGAAACCCCCAACCTGGCGCCGGACGTAAAGGCCGCATTGGGCTTTATGGGCATGGGCGGACTGCTGGCCATCATCGGCGGCTTGCTCTTCGTGCTGGTCATGGTAAAGGTGCTGCGCGCCGGGCGCAGGGTGACTGCGCCAGCCACCGTATAAGCATATAGCGGCTTTACCTATACGGGCTACAATAACAGCAAGCCGCTATTGCAGCACAAGAAACAACTATTGGAGGATTCCATGCATACCACCAAATCAGCAGTCGCCATCCTGACGGCACTCGCCTTGCTCACCGCCTGCTCAGGCCAGCAGAACGCCTATAACGCCCAGCGCGGTGGCGTCACCAACGGCGGCGGGCTCGATAAACAGGATATCGGTACCGGTCTCGGCGCTGTCGGCGGTGCGGTGATCGGTTCGTCGTTCGGCAAAGGTAACGGCCGCGTGGTTGGCGGTGTGCTGGGCGGCCTGCTCGGCGCCGGCCTCGGCAACCAGATCGGTGCCTCGCTCGACCGTGCCGACATGACCTACTATAACCAGACCTCGCAAAAGGCGCTGGAAACCGCGCAGCCGGGCCAGTCGCTGCCGTGGAGCAACCCGCAAACCGGTAACTCTGGCACTGTCACCCCGCAGAAATACTACCAGAATTCGAACGGCCAATATTGCCGTGAATACAGCCAGACCATCACCGTGGGCGGCAAGACGCAGCAGGGCTACGGTACTGCCTGCCGCCAGCCCGACGGCACCTGGCAGATCGTCGGCCAGTAAACTGGCTTAAAAGCAACGAAACGGCGCGCGTGGCCTCCATGCGCGCCGTTTTTGTTGGGGTGGGTTGGTTTTGCTTGCCTTCGGCGTTTTAATGCCCTTATAACCCCCCAAAACACCACCGAGAGAGCCATGACCGAGACTGAGATCACCATCCCCACCGGCACCTTGATGAAGGGCAAGCGCGGCCTGATCATGGGCCTTGCCAACGACAAGTCGATCGCCTGGGGTATCAGCCAGTATCTGCACGCGCAAGGCGCGGAACTCGCTTTCACTTTTCAGGGTGAAGCGCTGGAAAAACGCGTGCGCCCGCTCGCGACCTCGCTGGGCTCGAACATCATCCTGCCCTGCGATGTGGCGGATGAGGCATCGGTCGAGGCGCTGTTCGCCGCGCTCGAGAAGCAATGGGGCAAGTTCGACTTCCTGGTGCATGCCATCGGCTTCTCCGACAAGAACGAACTGACGGGCAAATACCTGAACACCTCGAAAGCGAATTTCCTGAATTCGATGAACATTTCGGTTTTCAGCTTCACCGATGTGATCCGCCGCAGCTACAAAATGATGAACCCGGGCGGTTCCTACCTCACGCTCACCTATTTGGGGGCTGAGCGCGTGATGCCGCATTACAATGTGATGGGCCTGTGCAAATCGGCACTGGAGGCGAGCGTGAAATACCTCGCGGTCGATCTCGGCGAATTCAACATCCGCTGCAACGCCATTTCGGCTGGCCCCATCAAAACGCTGGCCGCCAGCGGCATCGGCGATTTCCGCTACATCCTGAAATGGAACGAATACAACTCGCCCCTCAAGCGCAACACGACGATTGAAGACGTCGGCGGCGCGGCGCTGTTCCTGCTGAGCGAACTGGGCAGCGGCACCACGGGCGAGAATGTGCATGTCGATTCCGGCTATCATGTCGTCGGCATGAAGAGCAAAGACGCACCCGATATTTCGCTGGTATAGCGCATGGCCAGCAACTCCTTTGGCAACCTGTTCCGCTTCACCACCTGGGGCGAATCGCACGGGGAAGCCATCGGATGTGTGGTCGATGGCGTACCCTCGCTGATTCCGCTGAGCGAAGCCGACATCCAGCCGTTTCTCGATAAGCGCAAGCCGGGCCAATCCAAATTCACCACCCAGCGGCGTGAGCCCGATACCGTCAAAATCCTCAGCGGTGTCTTCGAAGGAAAAACCACCGGCACGCCGATTTCGCTGATCATCTATAACGAAGACCAGAAGTCGAAAGACTATGGCGACATCAAAGATAAATACCGCCCCAGCCACGCCGATTTCACCTACGACGCCAAATACGGCATCCGCGATTACCGCGGCGGCGGGCGCAGCAGCGCGCGCGAGACGGCCATGCGCGTGGCGGCAGGCGCCATCGCCCGTAAAATCCTCAGCCAGCATGGCGTGAAGATCACCGGCTACCTCGTGCAGCTGGGTGACGACAAAATCAACACCCGCGACCTGAAACAGATCGGCAAAAATCCCTTCTGGTCGCCTGATGCCAAAGCCGCCGAGCGCTGGGCCAAAACTCTTGATAAGGTGCGCAAGGAAGGCAGCTCACTCGGCGCCGTTATCGAGGTGGTGGCCGAAGGCGTGCCTATCGGGCTGGGCGACCCCATCTACACCAAGCTCGATGCCAAACTCGCCGAGGCGATGATGAGCATCAACGCTGTGAAGGGCGTGGAGATCGGCGATGGTTTCGCCGCCGCTGCCCTGCGCGGCGAACAGAATGCGGATGAGATGCGCGTGAAGGACAAGAAAGTGACCTTCTCAAGCAACCATGCCGGCGGCATCCTCGGCGGCATTTCCACTGGCCAGCCGGTGGTGGTGCGTTTTGCGGTGAAACCTACCAGTTCCATCCTCACGCCGGTAAGCACGGTAACGAAGAGCGGCAAGAATGCCGATATCATCACCAAAGGCCGGCACGACCCCTGCGTCGGCATCCGCGCCGTGCCCATTGGCGAGGCGATGATGGCCTGCGTGCTGGTCGATGCGCTTCTCAGCTGGAAAGCCTACCGCTCCTAGAACAGCGCCAGATAGCTGCAATTTTTACCGCTGCCTGTGCCCACCGCATAGGTAGCCGACGGTGTGCGAACGGCGCTCACGCAGTTGGTATTGTTCCATGCGGTGCGAATTTTGCCGAAGGCGGGTTTACCGTCATCCATCTTCGTGTCGATTTCGCTCACTTCGCCGGCAGAGAAGGTTGCGCCGTACGTTAAGTCGCCTCCCTGCATACCACCGATGAACATGAAATTGCGATAGATGCCATCCGGCCAGTTGGGGTCGCCCGACATGGATGCCCAGTAATAAGTCGAAAAGCCAACGTTGGCCGCTTTGCCTCTCGGCACATTCACACCGGGCACCATGGAGTAGTTATTGCCGCTGCCGCCTGTCACGCCGGTATAGGTGCCCTCGATCAGCCCGGCATCGGCGAGGTGGTGCCAGATGCGCGTTTTCTCCATCAGCGTGTCATTGTCCAATGCGCCATTGCCATCGCCGTTGCAGGTTCTCGCATCGGTGCTGGGGTGGGTGACATCGCCGGGGCAGGCAGCTGCCTGGCCCCAATAATTCTGCGCGGTGGCCATATCGCCGGGGATGGCGTCATACTTGTCGCGGAACTGGTAATAGGCGGTTACGTAACGCTGCGTCTGCTGGATCGTGCTGCGCATCTCGGCCGAGCGGATGAGCGATTGCCCCGCCAGGATGCCGCCGACCAGCAATCCCAGGATCACCAGCACTACGGAAAGCTCGACGAGGCTGAAACCCTGGCGCTGGCGCATGAAAATCTCCTGAATTGACAAGGGATTCTAGCATATAACCCCTTTCGCAACAACTGTCATCACGCCATTGAAATCGCGCCGCCCGGGTCTATATCCTCCGGTAACAACGGAGTAACCAATGGCCACCGCCCAGAAAAAAGCCGCCCCCGCCACCGATGAAACCCGCAGCTTCGCCGCCGAAACAGCGCGCGTGCTGCACCTGATGATTCACGCTCTCTATACCAACCGCGATATTTTTCTGCGCGAGCTGGTCAGCAATGCATCCGACGCCTGCGACAAGCTGCGCTACGCGGCGCTCACTGACGGCGGGCTTTACGGCGACCAGCCCGAACTGAAAATCCATATCGCGCTCGATGAAAAAGCCGGCACCATCCGCATCGAAGACACCGGCATCGGCATGGACCGCGACGATTTGATCAACCATCTCGGCACCATCGCCAAATCCGGCACCTCGGAGTTTCTGACGGGGGATGACAACAAGGACGTCAACCTCATCGGCCAGTTCGGCGTGGGGTTCTATGCCAGCTTCATGGTGGCCGATAAAGTCACCGTTGAAAGCCGCAAGGCCGGCAGTGATGAAGTATGGCTGTGGGAATCGGACGGGCTGGGCGAGTACCAGATCAAGCCCGGCGGCGCTGCCGTCCGCGGCACTGCCATCACCCTGCATATGAAGGCCGATGCGAAACAATATATCGACCGCCATAAGCTCGGCCATATCGTCGAAACTTATTCCGACCATATCGGTTTTCCCATCACCCTGACGGATGTCGAGGGCGTCACCCACACGCTCAACAGCGCCGTCGCTATCTGGACGCGACCGAAATCCGAAGTCACCGACGCGCAATACCAGGAATTCTACCGCCACCTGGCCCACAGCCCCGAGAAGCCATGGGCCGTGCTGCATAACAAGGCCGAGGGCGCGGTGGAATATACCAGCCTGCTCTTCATCCCCGGCATCAAGCCGTTCGACCTGTTTCACCCCGAGCGCCGGCGCCGGGTGAAGCTGTACGTGAAGCGCGTCTTCATCACCGATGAGGGGGTGGAGCTGGTGCCGCCCTACCTGCGCTTCCTGCGCGGGGTGATCGACTCGGCCGACCTGCCGCTGAATATCAGCCGCGAGACGCTGCAGAAATCCGCCGTGCTGGAAAAAATCCACGATGCCGTCACCAACCGCGTGCTGGGCGAGCTGAAAAAACGCGCCGAGAAAGACCCGGCCGATTACGCCATCTTCTGGGATAATTTCGGCTCCGCTTTGAAAGAGGGCCTCTGCGAATCCACCGCCCCGCGCGACAGGATTCTGGAAGCCTGCCGGTTTTATAGCACCCATGGCGACGCGCTCACTTCGCTGGCCGACTACCAGTCGCGCATGCGGGAGGGGCAGGAGGCCATTTATTATCTCACCGGCGACAACCTCACCTCGCTGCGTCACAGCCCGCAGATCGAGGGATTCGTGAAGCGCGGCATCGAGGTGCTGCTGCTGGCTGACCAGGTCGATGATTTCTGGACCGGGGTAACGCTGAAATATGGCGCGCTGCCGCTGCGCTCCGTCACCCGCGCCGGGGCCGACCTCGAAAAATTCCCGCTTGAAGGCGAAGCGGAAAAGCAGGAGGAGCAGGCCAGTCACGATGCCGGCATCGGCAGCCTCATCGCCGCTATGAAGCTGCTCTATGGCGATAAGGTGCGCGACATCCGCACCACCCGCAAACTGGCCGATACGCCGATTTGCTTAGGGCTCGGCGAGAGCGATATGGACATGCGGATGGAACGTTTCCTGCGGGAGCACAAGCAGCTGCCCCGCGCCGCCGCCAAACTGCTGGAGATCAACCCCACGCACCCGGTCATCACTGCGCTGGCAAGCCGCATCGCGCGCGATGGCAGCAGCGAGGAAACCGATGACGCCCTGCTGCTGCTGTTCGACCAGGCCCTCATTGCTGAAGGCGAACCCGTGCCGGATGCCGGTGCTTTTGCTAAGCGTCTGGCGAAGTTCATGGGGAAGGGGTTAGGCGCGTAAGCGCTCAATAAATAACTACAGCGCTTCAACCAATGCACTTTCACGCCCTGCGTGAAAGTGAGCGAAGCTAGGCCGGCATGTCGGGGTAGATTTCCACTTCCAGCGTGGCGATCATGTCGCGCAGCTGCAGCTTGCGCTTTTTCAGGCGGGCCAGCTGCATTTCATTTTCCCAGCCACCACCCAGCTGCTTGATCTCGTCATCGAGGATGCGGTGCTGTTCCTTCAGCTCGTCGAGCTGCTTCAAAAGAACGATATCGTCATTCATAGCGACTTGCCATTGCGTGTACATTGCCGAGCCTTTTTTGTGAGCATGATTTTTGGTTTTTTCATTAGGAAACAGCGCCGAAACTAGCACAAACCGTGATAATTTCCAACAAGATTATCCGTTTTGTAATGTAGCGCCTGTGAGTAAGCTAACGCCTTGTAAAAACTGGCCGGCCGGCTGGCGCTGCTTGTTAGGCCGTTGTAATTCCAGCAGGCGCAGGGCCGTGCCGTCGCCCGCATTCACCAGCAGCTGGCTGTCGAGCAACTGGCCTGCGGGTTTGCTGGCATCCCCTTCCTCCAGCCGCGCCGCGAAGATTTTCACCGGCTCATCGCCCATCTGCGCGATGGCGCCCGGCATCGGGGCCATGCCCAGGATTTGCTGATAGATGGCGCGGCCCGGCTGTTCCCAACGGATCAGCTGGTCGGCCTTACCCAGCTTGGCGGCATAGGTAACGCCCTCGCTCGCCTGCGTCGCGGCCGGTGGTTTGCCGCTTTCCATGGCTGCCAGCATTTCCAGTACCATCCGCGCGCCCAGCGTGGCCATCGCATCATGCAGCTGGCCGGTGGTGGTGCTTTCAGCGATGTCATAAGGTACGCGTGCCAGCACCGGGCCGGTATCCAGCCCCGCATCCATCTGCATGATGCAGCAGGCAGTGGTCTGGTCGCCCGCCATGATAGTACGCTGGATGGGCGCCGCCCCCCGCCAGCGCGGCAGGTCCGATGGGTGGATGTTGATGCAGCCGAGCTTCGGCGCATCGAGAATCGCCTGTGGCAGTAACAGGCCGTAAGCCGCTACCACCGCCACATCGGCCCGGTGCGCGGCGAAGATAGCCTGTGCCTCGGCGGCCTTCAAACTCACCGGCACATGCACGGGGATGCCATGCTGTTCGGCCAGCTGATGCACTGCTGATGGCGTCAGTTTCATGCCCCGACCGGCGGGACGGGGAGGCTGGCTGTAAACAGCAACCACCTCATGCGGCGAATCGATCAACGCCTGCAGGGCGGGCACGGCGAAGCCTGGCGTTCCCATGAAAATGACGCGCACGGTTATTCTTTCTTCTGCTGCAGCTGTTGCTGCTGCTCGGCCGCGCCATCGACGGCGCATTGCTGGCGGATGGTCTGCAGCCGCGTATCCTGCTCGATGGTACCGCGCTGCGAGAGTTCGAGGAATTCGTCATGCGGCATCTCGCCCATCAGCTTATTGATAACGCAGGTGCAGGCCGGCAGCAGTTCGATATGAAAGCCGACGCAGGAGCGCACGAAAATCGGCACCGTATCGCGCGGCCAAAGCTTGCTGACGGGCGAGGGCGGCGTGGCGGGCGTGGCGGGAGCAGCGGCCGTATCGGGCTGCGGGGCAGTGGGCGCTTGCGGTGCCTGGGGCGCGGCATCCGGCTGGTCGGTGTTATTGCCGCCGGTGGCCTGGCCCACCTGGGTGATCGCCCAATCCGGGAAATCCGGCGTGTAGACTTGCGGTGTGACCGGTTTGGCCGTGGCCAGCACTTTACCCTGGCTGACCATCACCATCGGCGCGCTGCCGGTGCTCTGCGCGAAGGCAACGAGCGGCAGGGTAAGCAGGAGGCTGGTAAGTAAGAGACGCATGCGAAACTGGTAGCAGCGCGACGGGAGGCTGTAAAGCGGAGCCGGTTAGGAAGTCACACCCTCGGGCAGCTCGTGCAGCAGGCCCAGCTTCTTGGCCTTGGTGAGCTTCTTGATGATCATGTCGCGCTTCAGCTTGCTGATATGGTCCACAAACACGATGCCGTTCGTATGGTCGATCTCATGCTGCAGACAGGTGGCGAGAATGCCCTCGGCGCGGATGGTCTTCTGCTCGCCATGCTCGTTGAGGTAACGGATGGTCACGCCCGCCGGCCGCTCCACCTCCGAGAACTGGTCGGGAAAGGAGAGACAGCCTTCCATGTAAACGCTCAACTCCGCATCACCCTCGAGGATTTCGGGGTTGATGAACACCTGCGGGTCGTGCCCGCCCTCGCGCCGCGCCACATCCACCACGATGATGCGCTTATGCACGCCCACCTGCACGGCGGCGAGGCCGATGCCGTCATTCGCATACATGGTGTCGAGCAGGTCTTTGGCGAAGGCGCGGATGGCATCATCCACCACCTCGACTTTCTGCGAGGGGACGTTCAGGCGCTCATCCGGCGCGATCACGAGTGGTAAAACGGTCATGAAATCTATCTAAGCCTTTTTGCGCGGTTTTGCAAGCTACAGCGCCGCTTTCAGGCGTTTGATGGCCTCGGCTTTGCCCAGAATAGCCATGGCATCCGGAATATCCGGCCCGCTCATGGCGCCCACGATGGCGGCGCGCATCGGCGGCATCAGCTCGCCTAGCTTTTTGCCGGCGGTGGCGGCGGTGTCGGTGATGCATTGCTTGATAGCGGCGGCATCCCAGCTGCCAAGTGCCTCCAGCGAAGGGATGGCGAGCGCCAGGTTCTCGCGCCCTTTCTCCAGCGCGGCGGCGGCTTTTTCGTCGTAACCGGCCGGGGCTTCGAGGTAGAAGCCCAGCGCATCGCGCAGCTCCACCAACGTGCTGACCTTGGCCTTCACGCTGTCGATGGCGGCGGCCGAAACAGCCAGCCCCAGCAGCGCGGCCAGTTCGGCGCCGGGTTTGGCACGCAGGTAATGGGCGTTCACATGGTTCAGCTTGGCGAAATCCAGCCGCGCCGGCGCCTGGCCGATGGCTTCCAGGTTGAACCAGCGGATGGCATCTTCATCCGAGAAAATCTCGGCATCGCCATGGCTCCAGCCCAGGCGGATGAGGTAGTTGCGCATGGCCTCGGGTAGGTAGCCCATCGCGGCATAATCCGTCACCGCGGCAGCGCCGTGGCGCTTGCTGAGCTTCTTGCCATCCGGCCCGTGAATGAGCGGAATATGCGCGAACTGCGGCACGCCCCAGCCCATCGCCTGATAGATCAGCAACTGGCGGCCCGCATTGGTAAGGTGGTCGTCGCCACGGATGATATGGGTAACGCCCATGTCATGGTCGTCCACCACCACGGCGAGCATATAGGTGGGCGTGCCGTCGGAACGCAGGATCACGAAATCATCGAGCGATTCGGCGCCGAAGCGCACATCGCCCTGCACCGCGTCATGCACCACCACTTCACCTTCAATGGGTGCTTTGATGCGGATGGAAGGCAACGCGCCTGCCGGCGGCTCGGCGCTCACATTGTCACGCCATACTCGATTATATCGGAACTGCTCGCCCTTCGCCTCGGCCAGCGCGCGTTGCGCGGCCAGTTCCTCGGCGGTGGTGTAGCAGTAATAGGCCGCGCCGCGCTTCACCAATTCCTCGGCGATTTCCTTGTGCCGTGCCCCGCGTTTGCTCTGGAACACGGGCTCGCCATCGAAGCTGACACCCAGCCATTTCAACCCGTCGAGAATCGCCTGCGTCGCCTCGGGCGTCGAGCGCGCGGCGTCGGTGTCCTCCACCCGCAGCTTGAACTCACCCCCATGCCGGCGCGCATAGAGGTAATTGAACAGCGCCGTGCGCGCGCCGCCGATATGCAGCATGCCGGTGGGCGAGGGGGCGAAACGGGTGACGACAGCCATGGTAATTTCCAATCCGGGTGATAAAGTCGCGCCTTTATAGCAAGGTAGCGGATGATGTCACGCATCAAGCAAATGGCGGAATGGTGGGAGGCCGAGCGGCATCGGCACTTCCTTTTCCTCGCCAGCTTCTTTCCCATCGGCGTCGCGGCCTATTTCTCGCTGCGTTTTGAGCCCAACCTCATCGTGCTGATCGGCGCTGCGGCGTTCTTGCTGCTGATTCTTGTGACGGGCTATGCGCGCGGCCACAGCCTGGCCACGGCGGCCTGCCTGTTCGCCATCGGCGCAGCCTGGGCGGCATTTCTTACCCATCAGCAGCACCTGGTGGTGCTGGGCCATGCGCTCGATCCGCGCCCCGTCAGCGGCGTGGTGCAGCAGGTGGAGCGCACCGACCACGGTGTGCGCGTGACGTTGGAGAAGGTGACCATCAGCGACCTGCCAGCCGACAAAACCCCCGGCCGCGTGCGCCTCACCCTGCGGCTGAAGGACGGCATCGCCGCCGCCCCGCCACAGATCGGCCAGCGCATCTCGATGTTGGCCGGCCTGCTGCCGCCGATGGGCCCGGCCATGCCGCATGGCTTCGATTTCGCGCGCTATTTCTATTTCCACGGCATCGGCGCGGTGGGTTACGGCCTGCCGCCCTGGCAGGTGGAATCCGAGCGCGACGACAGTTTCCCCGCCCGCTTCGCCAACTGGCGCATCCGCCTGACGGACGACATCATCGCCCAGCTGGGCCCGCGCCACGGCCCCATCGCCGCCGGCCTCATCACCGGCGAGGCGCGCGCCATTTCCGAGGCGGATTACGACGCGTTGAAGGCCGCCAACCTCTATCACATCATCGCCATCTCCGGCGGCCACATGGTGGTGATTGCGGGGATGCTGTTTCTCATCGCGCGCTGGTTCACGCTGCTGTTGCCTGCCCGCTGGCGCTATCGCCCCGCTATGAAATCCTGGGCCGCTGCCGTCGCGCTCATCCTCACCACGGTCTATCTCTATGTCACCGGCCTGCCGCCCTCGGCCGTGCGGGCCTATGTGATGATCGCGCTGGTGCTGCTCGCCGTGATTTTCCAGCGGCAGGTCGACCCGATGCGCTCGCTCATCATCACCGCCCTGCTGATGATCGCCTGGAACCCGGCCAACCTGTTCGACCCCGGCTTCCAGCTCTCCTTCGCCGCCACGCTGGCCATCGTCGCGCTGGTCGAGCGCATGTTCCTGCGCAGCGACAGTAATGACAGCTGGCCGCGCTTGGTGTGGAAAATTTTCCTGGCCAGCTTCCTCACCTCCGCCGTCGCCGAGGCCGCCACCGCTCCGCTGGTAATCGCCCAGTTCAATATGTTCGGCATGTATGGCATCCCCTCCAACCTGCTGGCCACGCCGCTGGTCGATTTCTTCATGATGCCGGTAGTGGCCGTCTATTTCCTGCTGCTGCCCTTCGGGCTCGATCACTACGCGCTGCTGGCGCTCGATTACGGTATCACCGGCCTGCTGTGGATTTCCACCCATGTCGCCGCCATGCCGCGCGCCCTGCGCTATGTGCCCGCCCCGCCCGATTGGGGAACGGCCTGCTTCGTGCTGGGCCTGCTCTGGTTCTGCTTCTGGCTAAAGCGCCCGCGCTGGCTGGGTGTACCGCTGATGCTGCTCGGCGTTGCCAGCATCTTCACCGTCACCCTGCCGGATATTCTCGTCGGGCCTGAGCTGAAGCAGATCGCCGTGCATAGCAGCCACGGCTATGTGCTGGCCCGCGGCAAGCCCGATTCGCTGATTCCGCAACTCTGGGCCAATGGCCTCGGTCTGCCCGAACTCGGCGACCCCATCGACGATAGCGACGACTGGCGCTGCGACCGCCTCGGCTGCATCGCCAAAGTAAAGGGCCACTTAGTGGCCTTCCCTGAAAATGCCGTGGCGCTGGGTGAGGATTGTGAGCGCAGCGCCCTGCTGGTGACCGAGCTCTGGCACATCCATTGCAGCCGTGCCGTGGTAATCGATGGGGAAGAGCTGTGGCATGGCGGCGCCACGTCCGTCTGGCTCGATCCGCTGCATATCGAACATAGCGCCGACTGGCAGGGCACCCGACCCTGGAGCATCCGCTAGCTGAGCAGCATGCGCGTGGCGGCAGCCACATCGGCCTGGCGCATCAGCGATTCGCCGACCAGGAAGCAATGCATGTCCGCATCGCGCATGCGTGCAATGTCGGTGGGCGTGCTGATGCCCGATTCGCAGACCACCGTATAATCCGCCGGAATCTGCCCGCGCAGTTCCACCGAAGTGCCGAGGCTGACCTCCAGCGTTTTCAGATTGCGGTTATTGATGCCGACCAGCGGCGATTTCAGGTGGGTGAGGGCGCGCGCCAGCTCATCCGCATCATGCACCTCTACCAGCACATCCATCCCCAGCTGATGGGCGATGGATTCCAGCTCCGCCGCCTGCGCATCGGAAAGCGCCGCCATGATGAGCAAAATGCAATCGGCCCCCAGCGCGCGCGATTCGAGAATCTGGTACGGCTCCAGCATGAAATCCTTGCGCAGCACCGGCAACGCCACGGCGGCACGCGCGGCGATAAGATACGCATCGTCGCCCTGAAAATATTCACGGTCCGTCAGCACAGAAAGACAGGTCGCTCCGCCTTCGGCATAGGCCTTGGCCAACACCGGCGGCTCGAACTGCGCGCGGATGAGGCCCTTGCTGGGCGAGGCTTTCTTGATCTCGGCAATGAGGCCCACCTTGCCCTCGGCCACGCGCTTTTTCAGCGCGGCATGGAAGCCGCGCGGCGGGGTCTGGTGCAGGGCGTCGTCATGCAGCCGCTGTTCGCTGACGCGCGCTTTTTGCACGGCGACATGTTCGCGGGTGGTGGCGCAGATTTTTTCCAGCGTGTCGGTCATACGGAGTGCGTTGCCTCAATCAGTTCATCCAGCTTGCGGGTGGCTTTGCCCAGCGCGATAGCATTTCTGGCCATGATGGCCCCATCATAAATCGCACCCGCTTTGCCGGCAAGCACCAGCACCGCAGCGGTATTCAGAATGACCGCATCGGCATAAGCGTTCGATTTGCCGCAGAGCACATCGCGCAGCGCATCGGCATTATTCGCGGCTGAACTGCCGCGCAGGGCGGCGACCGGGTGTGGCTTCAGCCCGGCATCCTGCGGACGGATGGCGACGTAGGACACCTTGCCGTCCTTCAGCTCCGCCACATGCGAGCTACCGCTGATCGAGAGTTCATCGCTGCCATCCTCGCCATGCACCACCATCACCTGCTTGCGGCCGAGCAGGTGCGATGTCTCGGCCAGCAGCGCGCAGAAGGGCGCGGCGAATACGCCGATCAGCTGTCGCTCCACCCGCGCCGGATTGCAGAGTGGCCCGAGCAGGTTGAATAAGGTGCGCTTGCCGATGGCTTTGCGGATGGGCGCCACCCGCGCGAAGCCGGGGTGGAAGGTGGGGGCGAACAGGAAGGCAATGCCGGTTTCGCTCAACACACGTGCCGATTGCTCGGGTGTCAGGCCGGTGGCGACACCCAGCGCCTCCAGCACATCGGCCGAGCCGGAGGCAGAGGTGACAGCGCGGTTGCCATGCTTGGCGATCTGCAGCCCGCACGAGGCCGCGACGATGGCCGCTGCAGAGGAGATATTCAGCGAATGCAGCCCGTCGCCGCCGGTGCCGCAGCAATCCAGCGCGTCGGGAAAGGTGGGGAAGGGGGCGGCGCGTTCCATCACCGCATCGACAGCGCCGGCCAACTGGCTGGGCAGCAGCTGTTCCAGCTCGATGGCGGAAAGCTGCGCCACGGCGGCCTCGCCGGTGATGGTGCCGTCGAGCAGACCGCCGACCAGCACCCGCGTCGTCTCGCGCAGGTTCATAGGGCCTTCAGGAAATTGCCGAGCAGCGCGTGCCCATGCTCGGACGCGATGGATTCCGGGTGAAACTGCACGCCATGCATCGGCAGCGTGCGGTGCTGCAGGCCCATGATGAGCCCATCCGTCTCTGCCGTGATTTCCAGTTCCGCCGGCAGTGATTCACGTTCCACAATCAGCGAATGATAGCGCGTGGCGGTATAAGGGCTTGGCAGCCCGGCGAACAGCCCTTTGCCGGTGTGGGTAATAGGGCTGGTTTTCCCATGCATCAGCTGCGGCGCGCGGATCACCTTGCCGCCGAACGCCTGCCCGATGGCCTGATGCCCCAGGCACACGCCCAGCAGCGGCACCCGTGCCTTGGCCGCCGCGCCGATTAACTCCAGGCACATACCGGCTTCGTTGGGCGAGCAGGGGCCTGGCGAAATCACGATGCCATCCGGCTTCCTGCCCAGCAGGTCGGCCACGCGATGCGTGTCGTTACGCACCACCTCCACCTGCGCGCCAAGCGCGATGAGGTAATGCACTAGGTTATAGGTAAAACTGTCGTAGTTATCGATGAGGAGGATAGATGTCATGCTCCCGGATTAGCCTGCTGCGCAGGCATTGTATAGCCCCATTCCAGAACAATCTTCAGGCGCGCCCTTCGCGCGCCCGCCCTCCAACGAAATTACTTCGCGTCGGCGACTTTCTCGCCATCATCGGCCGGCGCGGCATCCGTGGTGGTGATGATGCGGCGGGTGGCCAAGCAACTGCCGCCGAACTTGGCTTCGGCGATGCCGCGCAGATAAGCCCGGCGTAAATTCCCGGCCTGGATGGCCTGCGTCACTTCCTTCTCATGTTTGTTGGCACCGGTGATGCGGCGCACAATACTGCGCAGCGGCAGGATGTTGGTTTGCGCACGCACGACGCCTACCACGGCATCCTGCACCATCTCGCCGCCGGTGGTGGCATATTCTTCCGTCGCGGTGAGGGCGACTTTCGGCCCGTCCACATCCGGCCCCAGCACCTTATCGATAGCGGCCATCTCCTGCTTCAGGTTATCGCATTCCAGGGTGGCCGGCGCAGCATAGGGGTTGTCGGCTATCTCTTTGAGAGTCGTTGGAATTTTGCGTTTACGCAGGCCCAGGTCTTCCAGCGGGCTGAGGGCGGCGGTGAAGGCCGCATCGGCCGTGCCGGCTACGCTGGGGTTCTCTTGATTAGACTGGAGGGGCTTCTCGGTAACGTTGCTGACGAGGTGGTCGCCGGTGCCGGAAGAACAGGCAGTGAAGCACAGGGCGAGAAGAAGGGGGCTTATAATTCTCGCCAGTTTAATCGGTGCCTGCGTGCTCATCAACATATGGTTAATTACAAGGCCAATTATAGCAAAAAAGCTATTATGAACCTAAATAATTCGTCCATGCAATGCAGCGTGACTGAGCCTGTGGATTACGCTATAATCCTAAGCGAATTTGGCGGCTTCGTCTGCCGCTCTCATGACCGCTTTCGCCTTATTGGTCGACTCGTCATATTCATCCTGCGCCACCGAATCCGCGACGATGCCGCCCCCCGCCTGCACGATCACCTTGCCATCCTTCACCAGCGCCGTGCGCAGGGTGATGCAGGTATCCATCGTGCCGTTGGCCGAGAAATAGCCGACACAGCCGCCATAGTAACTGCGTCGCACCGGCTCAAGCTCATCGATGATTTCCATGGCGCGGATTTTCGGCGCGCCGGAAACCGTGCCGGCCGGGAAGCCCGCCACCAGCGCATCCAGCGCATCGTGCTTCGGATCGATGGTGCCTTCGACATTGCTGACGATATGCATCACATGCGAGTAGTGCTCGATGATCATGTGCTCGGTAACCTTCACCGCACCGCCCTTCGCCACGCGTCCCACATCGTTGCGCCCGAGATCGAGTAGCATGAGATGCTCCGCCAGCTCTTTGGGGTCGGCCAGCAGATCGGCCGCCAGTTCAATATCCTCCGCTTTATTTTTCCCACGGCGGCGCGTGCCGGCGATGGGGCGGATGGTGACGGTCTCATCGCGCAGGCGCACGAGAATCTCCGGGCTGGAACCGACCAGCGCATAATCACCGAAATCGAGATAGAACAAAAACGGCGAAGGGTTCATATGGCGCAGCGAACGGTAGAGCGCGAACGCCGGCAGATCGAAATCCGCCGTGAAGCGCTGACCCAGCACCACCTGGAAGATGTCGCCGGCCTTGATATATTCTTTCGCGCGATCGATCATCGCGGCATGCTCGGCCTGTGTCATGTTCGAGGCGAACTGACGCGGTGCGACGCTCACATCCTTATAATAATTACGCTGGTCGAGCGGACCTTGCAGCGTTCGCGCCAGCTTCTCGATGCGCGCCACGGCCTCGTCATATGCTTTGTCGGCATCGCCGTTCACATCCCATACCGGTGCGATGATATAGACCACGCCATCCACCCCATCGAAAATCAGCTGGGCGCGGGGGCGCATGAAGCAGGCATCGGGAATGCCGATCGGGTCGGGTTTGCTGTCGGGCAGGCGCTCCATCAGCTTCACCATGTCGTAGCCCATATAACCGACCAGCCCGGCGGCCATCGGCGGCACGCCCTCGGGAATCTCCATGCGATGCTTGCCCACCAGCTGGCGCAGCGAGGCCATGCTGGCATCCCAGCTCGGCTCGAAGCTGTCGTCCTTGAAGGGCGGCACAGTGGAAAGCTCGGGCTTGTTGCCCATGCAGCGCCACACCATATCGGGGCTGAGGCCGATGATGGAATAGCGCCCGCGCGTCTCGCCGCCTTCGACGGATTCGAGCAGGAAGCGCGGCCCATCCTCCTGCGGCAGTTTCAGCATGGCCGAGACGGGGGTTTCCAAATCATTCACCCGCTTCAAATACACCAGCTGCGGCTTGCCGGCAGCGTAGCCGGCCTTGAACTCCTCGCGGCCGGGGCGGATGTTACTCATGGCTGCCATCGCCCTGCAGCTGCTGCAGCATCTCCTGGTTCACCCGTACCGGATGGTGCTTAGCGATGTCACGCAATTGGTTGCTGCTTACGGCATTGCCCAGTTGCGACTGATATTCCGCCTGCGCCGCGGCCCTGGTTTTCTCCGTCACCGCGCTGGGGGTGGTGTGGATGGCGGTCACCAGTGCCAGCTGCGCCTCGCCGTTGGCGGCGCTGCTCGGTCCGGCAATCTCGCCCACGGCATGGTCGAATACCGCCTGCTGCAACGCTGCGGCCAGCGGCCCGCCGCTGGCTTCTTTACCCGGACGCCCCACACCCTTGATTTCCTCGGCATGGCCATGCGCAGCTTCGGCCGCGGCATGCCAGTCCTTATTGCCGGCGAGGGCCTGCTTCGCCGCCTCCACCCGCTGCTGGGTGAGGTCGTAGGATTGCTCCTTCGCCACCTGCTTTTTCACTTCGGCCGCCACCTGCTCATACGGCTTCGGCGCCGCCGGGGTGATGGCTTTCACGTTCACCATATAATAGGTGCCATCGGGCGTCGATTGCAGGTTCGAGCTTTCGCCCTGGCCCAGCGCAAACCCCTGCTTCACCACATCGGTCTGCAAGGTCGGTTTGCTGCCGGCGAACGCATCGGCCTGCACATCCTTCAGCACGTTCGAGGTCGAGGCGATGCCCACACTCGCCACCGCTTCGCCGATCGATTTACCGCCCGCCAGCGCATCCTCGATATTCATCGACAGGTCCTGTAGTGCCTGTTCGCGCTGGGCTTCGGCCTGGTCCTTGTCCGTTACCGCCGCTTTGGCCTTGGCCTGCAGGCTGGCGCCATCCAGCACCACATATTCGAGGGTGCGGGTTTCGGGTTGGGTGAAATCATCCTTATGCAGGTCGTAGAAATCTTTCGCATCCTTATCGCTCACCGCGCCGACATCGACGCTGGCGGCAGGCACGGTGATCAGCACCACGTCGCGCGTCTGGGTGCCGGCGGCGGCGGAGAGGGCGGTGAAAGAAGCCGGCGCGGTGATGTCGCTGCTATCGATGGCCGCCAGCATGGCCTTGCCGCCGATTTCATGCGCCAGGTCGTCGAGGTAACCGGCTTCGCCGCCAGGGCGCTGGCTGATGCCGGTAGTGAACAGCTTCGCATCAAACTTGCCGTCCTTACCCTTGAACTCCGGCGAGGCCGCGATCGCCTGCGACAGCGCATCGCGCCCGACGCGCAGGCCGGTATCGTGCTGCCAGGCGGTGATCAGCTTCTGCTGAATCACCTGACGCAGGATTTCACCCTGCAGTGCATGCGGGTCGACCTGCGCTACGCCCATCTGCTCAAGCGCGCGCTGCATGCTGCGCTGCTGCGCCATGAACTGGCCGGGGCTGACGCTGTCATCGCCCACCTGCACCAGATAGGAACTGCTGCGGTTGCGCAGCGTATCGCCGATGCCCCACACCACGAAGGTCAGCACCAGAAACACCATCAGGGCCTTGGAAACGACGCTATCGGCGAGGCCGCGCATGGAATCGAGCATGGGAAATCCTTTGTCTGTTTGCGGTTGGTGTAGGGCCCTTGCAGCCTTTTGTCAAAGCTGCCATAGAACCTATATGCAGCAGAAAAAAACCTGGCTGATCGCCAACTGGAAAATGCACGGCACCCACGCCCGCGCCCGCGCCTTCGCCTACGCGGTGAACGATGCGCTGGCTATGGCCCCGGCCCATGTGGAAGCCGTGTTCTGCCCACCCTTCACCTATATCGAGGCGGCGCATAGCGCCATGCCGCTGAATGCGCGCCTGGCTATCGGCGGCCAGAACTGCGCGCGCGACGATAGCGGCGCCTTCACCGGCGGCATCAGCGCTCCCATGCTGAAGGATTGCGGGGCGCAATATGTCATCCTCGGCCATTCCGAACGCCGCCAGTTCATGCACGAGACCGACAATCAGGTGGCCGCCAAGGCCGAAGCCGCCCACCGCAACGGCCTCATCCCGGTGATCTGCATCGGTGAAACCGAGGCGGAATATAACGCGGGTAAAACACTGGAAGTGCTGGCCGCGCAATGCGCCTGCATCAAGGAATGGGTGCGGGGCGACACCCTGCTGGCCTATGAACCCGTCTGGGCGATCGGCACCGGAAAAACGCCGACGGTGGTTGAAATTCAGGCTGCCCACAGCCATATCAAATCAATCCTTGGCAGCGCAGTATCGGTGCTGTATGGAGGCTCGGTGAAACCGGCCAATATCGGTGAAATCCTCTCAATTCCTGGCGTTCATGGCGCGCTTATCGGCGGCGCCAGCCTGGAGATTGATAGTATGAAAGCGATGCTCGCGGCTGCAATGATATTATAAGGAATGATATGATCCAGGTTCTACTCGTCGTGCAAGTTCTGGTGGCGGCAGCCCTCATCGGCGTGGTGCTCATCCAGCGTTCGGATTCCGACGGGTTCGGCCTCGGCTCGGGCTCCGGCAGCAACTTCCTCAGCGGCCGCGCCAGCGCCAACCTGCTGACGCGCACCACCGCCATCCTGGCCGCCTTGTTCATCATCAACTCGCTGGCCCTGAGCCTGCTGGCCTCGCATGGTCGCCAGCATTCCATCGTCGATTCGGTGCAGCAGCAGGAAAGCGCCGCGCCGACCACCCCGCAAGTGCCGGATGCCGCGGGCGAAGCAAAAACAGTTGAACCGGCCAAAAACGCAGGTAAGAAGCAGCAGTAATTTTCAGGGTAAGGGAGAACGCATGCCGACACGTTATATCTTTGTAACCGGTGGCGTGGTGTCCTCACTCGGTAAAGGCCTCAGCGCCGCGTCGCTGGCTGCTTTGCTGCAAGGCCGCGGTTTCAAAGTGCGTCTGCGCAAGCTCGACCCCTACCTGAACGTCGACCCGGGCACCATGAGCCCCAGCCAGCACGGCGAAGTATTCGTGACGGAAGACGGTGCCGAAACCGATTTGGACTTGGGCCATTACGAGCGCTTCACCGGCGTCGATGCCAAGAAATCCGACAACATCACGGCTGGCCGCATCTACAGCACCCTGCTGGCGAAAGAGCGCAAGGGCGAATATCTCGGCGGCACCGTGCAGGTCATTCCACACGTCACTAACCTGATCAAGGATTTCGTCCGCCGCGATTCCGAAGGCGCGGATTTCATCATCTGCGAAATCGGCGGCACCGTTGGCGATATCGAAGGCCTCCCTTTCTTCGAAGCCATCCGCCAGCTCGGCTACGAGCTCGGCCATAACCGCGTGCTCTATATGCATGTCACGCTATTGCCCTACATCGCTGCGGCAAAAGAACTGAAAACCAAACCCACCCAGCACTCGGTGAAGGAACTCCGCTCCATCGGTATCCAGCCGGACTTCATCCTCCTGCGCGCCGACCGCGAAATCCCCGAGAACGAGAAGAAAAAAGTCGCCCAATTCTGTAATGTCGATCCGCGCAACGTCATCTCCGCGCTCGATGCCACCAGCATCTATAAAGTGCCGAAGAACCTCAGCGTTGAAGGGCTCGATCAACGCGTACTCGACCATTTCAAAATGAAGTCGAAAAAGAAACTTTCGCTGGCCGAGTGGGACCGCATCGTGAAGCGTTTCGAGTCGCCGCGCGGTGAAGTGAACGTCGCTCTTGTCGGCAAATATACCAGCATCGGCGACACCTATAAGTCGCTCACCGAAGCGCTCGACCATGCCGGTATCGAGCACAACGTGCGCGTCAACGTGCATTGGGTGAACAGCCGCGTGTTCGAATCGGCCGATGCCGAGAAAAAACTGCAGGGCATGGATGCCATCCTCGTTCCCGGCGGCTTCGGCGAAGAAGGCGTGCGCGGCAAAATCGCCGCTGTCACCTACGCGCGCGAACATCACGTGCCCTATTTCGGCATCTGCTACGGCATGCAAATCGCCGTCATCGAAATGGCGCGCAACATCCTCGGCGTGAAAGACGCCACCAGCAGCGAATTCGGCACCCCGCACACCAAGGACGAACGCGGCCAATTGGTCGGCCTGATGACGGAATGGACGGTTGACGGCAAAACCGAACGCCGCACCAAGGACAGCGACATGGGCGGCACCATGCGCCTCGGCGCTTACCCCTGCGTAATGGCCCCGGGCTCGCTCGCCGCGAAAATCTACGGCACCACCGAAATCACCGAGCGCCACCGCCACCGCTATGAAGTAAACATGGCCTACGCCGATGATTTTGCGAAACACAACATCGTCTTCAGCGGTAAATCGCCCGACGGCAAGCTGCCAGAGATCGTCGAAATTAAAGGTCATCCGTTCTTCATCGCCGTGCAATACCACCCTGAGTTCAAATCCCGCCCCTTCGCCGCGCACCCGATTTTCGCCGCCTTCGTTAAAGCCGCGAAAGACCGTGCCGCCGCCACTAAACCCGCGCTGGTGAAACCCAAGAAAGCAAAGGCCGCCGCATGAACCAGAAACATGTCAAAGCCGGCAACGTCACCTTCGGTAACGACCTGCCGTTGAGCATTATCGCTGGTCCCTGCCAAATGGAATCGCGCGACCACGCCATCGAGGTCGCCGGCCGCCTGGCTGAGATCGCCAAGGAAAAAGGCATCGGCCTCGTCTATAAAACCAGCTACGACAAAGCCAACCGCACCAGCATCAAGGGCGTGCGCGGCATGGGCCTTGATAAGTCGCTCGCCGTGTTCGAGGAAGTGAAAAAACTCTTCGGCCTCCCCACGCTGACCGATGTCCACGAAATCCCCCACTGCGCCGCCGTCGCGCCGGTCATCGATATTTTGCAGATTCCCGCTTTCCTCTGCCGCCAGACCGATCTGCTGATCGCCGCGGCGCAGACGGGCCGCGTGGTGAACGTGAAAAAAGGCCAGTTCCTGGCGCCGTGGGATATGAAAAACGTCGCCGCTAAAATCGTCGATTCCGGCAACGATAACGTCATGCTCACCGAGCGCGGCGCCAGCTTCGGCTACAACACGCTGGTCGTCGATATGCGCGCGCTGCCCATCATGCGCGATATGGGCTTCCCTGTGATCATGGATGCCACCCACGCCGTGCAACAGCCGGGCGGGCAGGGCACCAGCTCCGGCGGTGAGCGCAAATTCGTGCCCACCATCGCCCGCGCGGCGGTGGCCACGGGCATTGCGGGAGTTTTCATCGAAACCCATCCCGACCCCGACAACGCCCCCAGCGATGGCCCGAACATGGTCAAGCTCGCCGATCTCCCGGCGCTGCTCGACCAGCTGATCGCTTTTGATAAACTCGCCAAATCTTTCGCATAGAGAACCATGTCCAAAATTTCAAAACTGCACGCCCGCGAAATTCTCGATAGCCGTGGCAACCCCACCGTCGAAGTCGATGTCACCTTAGAGAATGGCATCACCGGCCGCGCTGCCGTGCCTTCGGGGGCATCCACCGGCGCCAACGAAGCGCTGGAACTGCGCGATGGTGATAAATCCCGCTATCTGGGCAAAGGCGTGCTGAAAGCCGTCGCCAACGTCAACAACCTCAAGGAACTGATCGGCACCGATGCGATGGACCAGACCGCGCTCGATGAACTGCTGATCAAGCTCGATGGCACCGACAACAAATCCAAACTCGGCGCCAACGCCATGCTCGGCATCTCGATGGCCGTGGCCAAGGCCGCCGCACAATCCGCCCGCAAGCCGCTCTTCCGCTATATCGGCGGAGTCGATGCCCACATCCTCCCCGTGCCGATGATGAACATCATCAACGGCGGCGCGCATGCCGATAACCCCATCGACATCCAGGAATTCATGATCATGCCGGTGAAGGCCGCCAGCATGAGCGAAGCCATCCGCATCGGTGCCGAGATTTTCCACGCGCTCAAAAAACAGCTGAAAGATGCCGGCCTCAACACGGCGATCGGCGACGAGGGCGGTTTCGCCCCCAACCTCAGCAGCGCCGAAGCTGCGCTGGACTTCATCTGCAAAGCCATTGAATCCGCCGGTTACAGGCCCGGTGACGAAGTGATGCTGGCGCTTGATGCCGCCTCCAGTGAGTTCCACAAAAACGGCAAATACGAACTCACCGGCGAGGGCAAAACGCTCGATGCCGAAGGCATGATCAAATACTATGAAAACCTGGTCAGCAAATTCCCCATCTTCTCCATCGAAGATGCCATGGGCGAGCACGACCAGGCCGGTTGGGCCGCCATCACCAAAGCCATGGGTAAGAAAATCCAGCTGGTGGGCGACGACCTGTTCGTCACCAACCCCAAAATTCTCGGCCAAGGCATCAAGGATGGCCTGGCCAACGCGCTGCTGGTGAAAGTGAACCAGATCGGCACCCTCACCGAAACCCTGCGCGCCGTGAAAATGGCACAGGATGCCGGCTACCGCGCCGTGATGAGCCACCGCTCCGGCGAAACGGAAGATACGACGATTGCGCAACTGGCCGTCGCCACCAACTGCGGCCAGATCAAAACCGGTGCCCCCTGCCGCACCGACCGCACCGCGAAGTACAACGAGTTGATCCGCATCGAAGAGCAACTCGGCAGCGCTGCGGTTTACGGCGGTGCCAAACTGCTCAGCGCATAGTTTTTCGCAGCGTGTGCAATTTGCATCACCGCATCAATATGCTGTAAATTCGGAAGAATATTTTGCATATTGAATGGATGGTCAGTTCTGCGATGGATTGTGGTTTAAAAATCCGCTCCATCCCACAGAAATTGCTACAAAAAGCAATCGGCCTCTGTTACAACTAAACCCATCAACAAGTTTAAAAACGCGCCACAGCGTTGAACGTTCGGACAGGCCAATAGATTAAAAAACCATGTGTTTTAATGGGTTAGTACGACGATGATGGTGCGTTCGCGCAGACAGGTGTTAACACCCGCGCGGCTTGTAAAGCCGCTGCTGATGGTCTTTGCCGTTTTTTACCTCATTTTCCACGTGCTGCATGGCGAGCGCGGCCTCTATGCGCTGTTCCGCGAAAAGCGCGAATTGCAAACCGCGCAAACCGAACTGGCCGGCGTGAAGGCGCAGCGCGAACAGCTGGAACTGCGCGTCTCGCACCTGCGTGACAATTCGCTCGACCTTGACCTGCTGGACGAACAAATGCGCCGCATGCTCGGCGTCATGAAGCCCGGCGAAGTGGTGCTGATGAACCCGCAGGGCTAGTCATTACGTCTGCGATGTTGCACTGCACTATAACATCCTCAAATCGCCGCTAAAAAGCTTGTGATTTGGCCGGGGGCCGCTACAACCGTCGCTTCCAATAGCAACCGTGTAGGAAACCCTCATGCCCGCTGCCACTGCCAAGAAAACCGCCCCCGCAACGAAAACCGCCGCCGCCCCCGCCGGCAAGGGCCATAACAGCCCCAGCAATCTGCCCAAGGCGAAGCTGCTGGAGATGTATCAGGAAATGCTGCTCATCCGCCGCTTCGAGGAGAAGGCCGGCCAGCTTTACGGCATGGGCCTGATCGGCGGTTTCTGCCACCTCTATATCGGGCAGGAAGCCGTCGTCACCGGCATCACCGCCGCCTCGGAGAAGGGCGATGCCTGCATCACCACCTACCGCGACCACGCCCATATGCTGGCGCAGGGGATGGACCCGAAAAGCATCATGGCCGAACTGACCGGCCGCATCGGCGGCGCCTCAAAAGGCAAGGGCGGCTCGATGCATATGTTCTCGGTCGAGAAGCAATTCTTCGGCGGCCACGGCATCGTCGGCGCCAACGTGCCGCTTGGCGCCGGCATGGCCTTCGCGCAGAAATACAAGAACACCGGCAAAATCACCATGACCTACTTCGGTGACGGCGCCGCCAACCAGGGCCAGGTATACGAGGCCTTCAACATGGCCGCGCTCTGGAACCTGCCGGTGATCTTCATCATCGAGAACAACGAATACGCGATGGGCACCAGCACCAAACGCCACGCGGCCAACACCGACATGCACCTGCGCGGCGTGCCGTTCGGCATCCCCGGCGTGCAAGTCAACGGTATGGATGTGCTGGAAGTCTACGAAGCTTCGAAAAAAGTGATCGAGCATGTGCGCGCCGGCAAGGGCCCGTACCTGATGGAAGTGAAAACCTACCGCTACCGTGGCCACTCCATGTCCGACCCCGCGAAATACCGCACCAAGGAAGAGGTCGAGGATTACAAAGAAAACCGCGACCCCATCAACACCTTCCGCAAATATCTCGAGAAGGAAGGCATCGGCAGCGAAGCCGCTTTCAAGAAAATCGAGGATGAAGTGAAGCAGCAAGTGAACGACGCTGCTGAATTCGCCAAAGAATCACCAGAACCGGAACCCACCGAACTGTGGACCGACATTCTGAGCCAGTAGGAGAACCGATATGCCGATGATGACCGTACGTGAAGCCCTGCGTGATGCGATGGCCGAGGAAATGCGCCGCGATGCGGATGTATTCGTGATGGGAGAGGAAGTCGCCGAATACCAGGGCGCTTACAAAGTAACGCAAAACCTGCTGCAGGAATTCGGCGACAAACGCGTGATCGACACGCCCATCACCGAGCATGGCTTTGCCGGCCTCGCCGTGGGTGCTGCCTTCATGGGCCTCAAGCCCGTGGTCGAATTCATGACCTGGAACTTCGCCATGCAGGCCGTCGACCAGATCATCAACTCCGCCGCCAAGACACTTTATATGTCGGGCGGGCAGGTGAAATCGCCGATCGTGTTCCGCGGCCCCAACGGTGCGGCTTCGCGCGTCGCCGCCCAGCACTCGCAATGCTACGCCAGCTGGTACGCCCACATCCCCGGCCTGAAAGTGATCGCGCCCTATGATGCGGCCGATGCGAAAGGCCTGCTGAAATCCGCCATCCGCGATCCGAACCCCGTGATCTTCCTTGAAAACGAAGTGACTTATGGCTGGCAATTCGAGGTGCCGGAGGGCGAGCATCTCGTCCCCATCGGCAAAGCCGCCGTGAAAAAACAGGGTAAGGATGTCACCATCGTCGCCTTCAGCATCTGCGTCAAATGGGCGCTCGATGCGGCGGAGAAGCTGAAAGCCGAAGGCATTGATGCCGAAGTGATCGACCTGCGCACCATCCGCCCGCTCGACAAGCAGGCGATCATCGATTCCGTGCGCAAAACCCACCGCCTCATCACGGTGGAAGAGGGCTGGCCCACCGCCGGTATCGGCTCCGAAATCGCCGCCATCGCGATGGAAGAACTGTTCGATGAACTTGATGCCCCCGTGGTACGCATCGCCGGCAAAGACGTGCCGATGCCCTACGCTGCCAACCTCGAAAAACTGGCACTGCCGACGGTCGACGATATTGTCGATGCCGCCCGCAGCGTCTGCAAACCGGCGGCCAAAGCCGCTTAATCTGACGGAGATGCGTATGCGCTTTCTTCCCGCCTTGCTACTTGGTACCGCACTGCTCAGTGCCGCGCCTGCCATCGCGGCGGAGGAACTTGCTCCCATCCGCAGTATTACCGTCAATGGCATAGCCGAGCGCAAGGTGGTGCCGGATGAAGCGCACCTCACCGTCAATCTCAACGCGCTGGCGATGAAGATGGGCGACGCCAAAGCCGCCCACGATGCCAAGCTGGAAAAGCTGCTCGCTATCGTGAAAGGCGAGGGGGTCGACAGCAAGAAAATCCGCACCCAATCGACCAGCGTCGAGCCGGTCTATAGCTATGTCACCGATCCCGCCACGCACCAGAATAACCGCCATTTCGATGGCTACCGTATGTCGAGCGGCATCGACATCACCGTGGCCGATACCGCCAAGCTGGGCACGCTGCTCGATAAAGTCACCAACGCCGATCTCGACAAGGGCAACGCGCCCGAATGGGGCAACCTGGTGAACCTGTATTACACCATCAGCAACCCCGACAAGCTGCGCGACGAGCTGCTGGCCGAAGCCATCGCCAACGCCAAGGCAAAGGCCGATAATATGTCGGCAGCGGCAGGCACGGCGGTCGGTCGCGTCTATGAAATCCGCGAAGGCGGCACGCCCGGCTTCACCCCCGTAGTGATGCCGATGATGGCGCGCGCCATGGCCGCCAGCGCCCCGATGGCGATGGATAAGGCCACCATGGCCCCGCCCGCCGGCGAACAGCAGATTTCCGCCAGCGTCACCATCACCTACGAATTGAAATAACGAGAGGACTGTCGCCAATGCCCATCGAAATCACCATGCCCGCACTCAGCCCGACCATGACCGAGGGCAACCTCGCCAAATGGACCAAGAAGGAAGGCGACAAGATCAAAGCCGGCGAAGTCATCGCCGAGATCGAAACCGACAAAGCCACCATGGAAGTGGAAGCCGTCGATGAAGGCACGCTTGGCAAAATCGTAATCCCCGCAGGTACCGAAGGCGTGAAAGTAAACGCCGTCATCGCCCTGCTGCTGGCAGATGGCGAAGACAAGAAAGCCCTCGCCAGCTGGAAGCCGAAAGAGGAACCGAAGAAAGAAGCCGCGCCCGCCGCTGCCGCTGCTCCCGCAGGCGGCGCTACGCCTGCCGCCGCACCGGCTGCTGCCCCCAGCGTCGCGCCCGTCGCCAGCAAGGCACCGGCCGCGCCGGTGGCTGCTGCCGCTGGCGTCGCCACCGCACCGGGTGGCCGCGTGAAAGCATCGCCGTTGGCCAAAAAAGTGGCCGCCGCAAAAGGCATCGATATTTCCAGCGTGCATGGCACCGGTCCCGGCGGCCGTATCCTGCGGGCGGATGTTGAGAATTACACCGGCGGCGGTTCCACCGGCGTTGTGCGCCGCAACGCGGTCGAGTTCGTGCAGGTGCCGAACAATTCCATGCGCAAAGTCATCGCGCGCCGGCTGCTGGAATCGAAGCAGCAGGTGCCGCATTTCTACCTCACCGTCGAGGTGGAGATGGATGCGCTGCTGCAGGCCCGCGCCACCCTCAACGGTGCAGCAGAGGCCAAGGCCCCCAAGGGCGCCCAGCCGGCCTACAAACTCTCGGTCAACGACCTGGTGATCAAGGCCACCGCGCTGGCCCTGCGCGACAAGCCGAACTGTAACGTGTCGTGGTACGACGACGCCATCATCCAATATAACAACGTCGATGTTTCCGTCGCCGTGGCGACCGATGGCGGGCTCATCACCCCCATCATCCGCAATGCCGACCAGAAATCGCTGCCGCAGATTTCCGCCGAGATGAAAGACCTCGCGGGCAGGGCCCGTGCCAACAAACTGAAGCCCGAGGAATTCCAGGGCGGCGGTTTCAGCATCAGCAACCTCGGCATGTATGGCGTGAAAACCTTCCAGGCCATCATCAACCCGCCGCAGGCCTGCATCCTCGCCGTGGGTGCCAGCGAAACCAAGCTGGCCATGAAGCACGGCGCGGTCACCAGCCTCAACGTCATGAACCTCACCCTCTCGGTCGACCACCGCGCAGTGGATGGGGCCTTGGGCGCTGAGTTCCTGCAGGTGATGAAGCGTTACATTGAACACCCGATCCTGATGTTCGCGTAAGCCATGGCCGGCATCACTCATATCTGCACCCATTGCGGCTATGAGGGAAAGCCCATCAAGCCGCCCGGCGACGAAGCGGCGAGCGACGGCGAAAGCACCAAAGCGCTCGAGCGCGTCGCCAACCTGCTGCTGCCGGGTATGGGTTTCATGGTGCGCCCGCTCGCCTGGGCTATGGTGCTGCCCATCTATCTCGTCCTCTGGCCCATCAAGCGCAAGCTGAAGGGCGGCCCGCGCCATTGCCCCAATTGCGGCCTGCCGCTGATGGTGCCGCTGAGCAGCGACGAGGGCTGGCTGGCCAAGCGTAAGCTCGATATCAAAACCGGCGCCTACATTCCCGGCGTCGGTGATCGCGACCTGCCGCCCCCCGTCGCCTTCGGTAAAGAAGTGATTTTGCCCGGCGACGAAGTAAAGCAGGAAGCCCCGCCGCCGCCCAGACTGGAACGGCTGCCATCGCTGGGTGAAATGCTGGAAGAAAAGCCTATATTACCCCCGGTGGAGGTTGCTGCGCCGCAATCCGAACCCAAGAAAACCACACCGGCCGCACCGGCCAAAAAACCCGATCCGGAAGCATGGTAACGCGTGACAACCGCCGCGCTGCTGGATATGAGAGCGACAACGCATTTTTAGCCTAGGAGAAGAACATGGCAGACCAATTCGACGTAGTAGTGATCGGCGGCGGCCCCGGCGGTTATGTGGCGGCCATCCGCGCCTCGCAACTGGGCAAGAAAGTCGCCCTCGTCGAGCGCGAACATCTCGGCGGCATCTGCCTGAACTGGGGCTGCATCCCCACCAAAGCGCTGCTGCGCTCGGCGGAAATTTTTCACCACATCAAGCATGCCGAAGAATACGGCATCACCGTGAAAGATGCGAAGTTCGACCTTAGCAAAATCGTCGCCCGCTCGCGCGGCGTTTCCGACCAGATGAAAAAAGGCATCGGCTTCCTGATGAAGAAGCACAAGGTTACCGTATTCGAAGGTTCGGGCGCCCTGGCCGGCAAGGGCAAGGTGAGCGTCGTCGATAAGGACAAAAAGAAAATCGCCGATCTCGAAGGCAAAGCCATCATCCTCGCCACCGGCGCGCGCGCGCGCAATCTGCCGGGCCTTGAGGCCGACGGCAAACTGGTCTGGAGTTACCGCGAGGCTATGGTGCCGGCGGAAATGCCGAAATCGCTGCTGGTCATGGGCTCCGGCGCCATCGGCATCGAGTTCGCCAGCTTCTATAACACCCTCGGCGTTGATGTGACGGTGGTGGAGTTGCTCGACCGCGTGATGCCGGTGGAGGACGAAGAGATCAGCAAATTCGCCCAGAAACAGTTCGAGAAACAAGGCATGAAAATCATCACCGGCGCCGTGGTGAAGGAACTCAAGAAGGGCAAGAACAACGTCACCGCTGTCGTTGAAAAAGACGGCAAGAAGCAGGAGATCACCGTTGATCGCGTTATCTCCGCCGTCGGCATCGTTGCCAACACTGAAGGCCTCGGTTTGGAGGGCACCAAGGTGAAGCTGGAGCATGGCCGCATCGTGGTGGATTCCAACTGCCAGACTGCCGAGCCCGGCGTTTACGCCATTGGCGACATCACCGGCGCACCGTGGCTGGCCCACAAGGCATCGCATGAGGGCGTCATCGCTGCCGAGCACATCGCCGGTGGCCATCCGCATGCCATGAAGCGCGAGAACATCCCGGGCTGCACCTATGCCAACCCGCAAGTGGCTTCGGTGGGTCTCACCGAGAAAGCCGCCAAGGAAAAAGGCTACGAGCTGAAAATCGGCCGCTTCCCCTTCATGGGCAACGGCAAGGCCGTTGCCCTCGGCGAGCCGGAAGGCCTGGTGAAAACCATCTTCGATGCCAAAACCGGCGAACTGCTCGGCGCACATCTGGTCGGTGCCGAAGTCACCGAGCTGGTCCAAGGCTTCGTCATCGGCAAACAGGCGGAACTGACGGAGGCCGATTTCATGGCTACCGTATTCCCGCACCCCACCCTCAGCGAGATGATGCATGAGAGCGTGCTGGATGCCTACGGCCGCGCATTGCATATCTAATCGGAACCTGCTATAACTAAGGTAACGCGCGCCTTACAGCGCGGCTTCACTGGCAAGCACCACATCGGAGGTGTCATGAAGCGCAACGTGCCTTTGTTCTACCGAACCGTTTACGACTACGAAGCACTCGATGATTGCTTCCATGATCTCATCCACGCCAAAATGTGCGACCAGGACAAGATCGAGGTCGGCTGCCTCATCCAGTACCTGATGATCCTGCGTTCTCACCAGCTGATGGAATTACCCATCGACATCAGCAAACACCGCCAAGGGCAGGGGCCGGATTTCACCATCTGCGGCAATGATGGCCTCAACGGCGTCGAAATGACCAAGGTCACCACCGCCGATTATCAGGTCTGGCTGAAGCGCCGCATGAACTATCGCCCCATCCGCGATCTCAGCGACTATATGAACTACCGCCCCGAGCAGCGCGTCGCCGCGCTCGCCGGCATGCGCGTGCTGCGCAAGAACTACAAAATCGAGAATTACTACGCCAGCATCCCCGACATGCAGCAGTGCGACCTCGTGCTGGAGGAAGACGGCGACACCGCGATGAACGAAACCGTGCTGATGGGCCTGCTGCAACAGGAAATGGCCCGACTGCGCATCCAGCGCTATCGCCGCATCAGCATGATCTCCGGCAGCGTGCTTTACTACGCCATCAATACCCCCGAAGCCCAGGTACTCTATGCCCCCGAAATCCGCCCCGAATGGCTAAAACCTCACCGCGCAATGCTGACGACACCGCCCACGGAAAGCTGGCATTAATTCCTCTTGCCCGGAAGAGGGATCAGGCGCGGAATTTCGGCAACCAGTCTTCTAATTTGGAAAAGCCCTCTTTCGCCTTTGCCTTCAGCTTTTCGATCTGCATCACATTCTCGATGCGGCGGCGGAGGAAGGCTTCGGTGTCCTGCAGATCGGGCGTTTTGTCGTCCAGCCATACATAGAGCGTGGTAGTGTAGACTTTCGCCAGCAGCAGGCGCTTGGTGTAGAAATTATAGTCGGTGCTGGTGTCGCCGGCGGCATGCCATATGGCATCGATGGTGGCATAGAGATGCTTCAGCGCATCGGCCGTGTGCCAGGGCATGGCGTAGACCGCCAGCGCGCGGCGGATGGCCTCGCGGTGCGGCTGGTTCTGGCGCAGCCGCACCATCACCGCGGTGGCGATGCGCTCGCGGATTTTCATGCTGGGCAAATTGTATTCGGTGCTGAGGCTCTCGATCATGCGCTTATCGGCGCGCTCCATCATGTAATTCAGCGCATCCACCGGCCCGCGCGGGAAGGCGCGGCGGGCGTCGAAGCCGCTGAGGCTCGCCCGCTCAGCGGCGCGCTCCAGCATCCCCTGCGTCCAGCCGTCGAACACGGCATCGGCCAGGGCAGCATCGAGAATTTTGTCACGATTGTCAGTCATGGGATGAGTTTATAGCAGCCTATATAAATTTGTCATTCCCGTGAGAGCAGGCTTGACGGGCTAAAAAGAGCGTTTTCGCTTGGCCGGCATGCCCGCAAGGATGCGCTCCTTGGGCAGAATCATGCTCACCACGGTGCCGCGATGGCGGATGGAATCGATCATGATGCGCCCTGCATGCTGGCTGGCCAGTTCGGCCGAGAGGGCGAGGCCCAGGCCGATGCCGCCCGGCTCGATATGCTTATAGCTCGAGGCCTGCTGCATGGCGCCGCGGATGGTGGCGAGCTGAGCGGGTGCAATGCCTTCGCCCTCATCGCGCACGCTGAGAATTACCCCGTCATCAGGCTGAATGCGTGCCATGATCAGCACCTGCGCCTGCTCGGGCGAGTGGCGCAGTGCGTTGCTGAGGAAATGGCTGAGCGCGCAAAGCAGTTTGCGCCGGTCGGCAAACAGGCGGATGTTGGGAGCGCAATCCACCCGCAGCTGCTGATTGCGGGCGAAAGCATTGTGCGAATGCATTTCCACCAGCTCATTGAACAGCTGGTCGAGGGTGAATTCCTCCTCCTCGATCACCACGCCGCCGGCATCGAGCGAGGCGATGTCGAGCAGGTCATTAATTTTCGAAAGCAGCGTCTCGCCGGATTCATGGATGTGCCCGGCATACTGGTGATAGGTCGGGTTTTCGAGATGGCCGAATACGCCTTCCTTCATCATTTCCGAAAAACCCATGATGGCGTTCAGCGGCGTGCGTAGCTCGTGACTCATGGCCGAGAGGAACGCTTCGCGGGCCCGGTCGCTGACGGCCAGCGCCGCTTCCAATTCACGCATGCGATCATGCATCGCTGCAAGGGTAGGGATTGCCTGGCCCGTTACCGATGCCACCGGCACCACGATAGCCTGCTCGATGCCTTCCGCGGGCAGCGGTTTTTCAGGTTGAGAAGCGGTGGCCGGCTTTGAGGCTGGCTGATAAAACTCGCGCGTAAAATGCAACCAGTACATGCCACACCATGACTTGAGGGTTACTTAAGTAATGCACGAAGTAGAACGTGGACAACACTGGCAAACCAGTGATTTCGAACCTTATAGCGTGTGGATAACTATGTTGCAACTATTTGCGGCATACTTGTCACAGGCGGCAGCGCCGCCGGGCGGTGTTTTGGAAACAGGCAGCTTAAGCGCCCAGCATTTCATCCAGTTTGCCGGCTTTGTCGAGGGCGTTCAGGTCATCAAACCCGCCCACATGGGTATCGCCGATGAAAATCTGCGGCACGGTGCGGCGACCGCCGGCACGGGTGATCATCTTCTCGCGTTCGGCGTCATCTTCCACACTGATTTCGGCGAAGCTGGCACCCTTGCGCTTCAGCAGGTCCTTGGCGCGCACGCAATAGGGGCAATAGGTAGTGCTGTAGACAGTAATATTGGGCATGGGTTTTACATAGGGCACGGGTGGCCGGAATCAAGCATCAAAAAAGCTGCGGGAAATAAAAGCCGCACTGGCGGGGGGTGAAGCTGAGATTATAAGCACCATTATAATCGGTATAGGTAGTGGAGGTGGTGCAGGAGGAAGCCCCCCAGGCATTATAGCTGCGCACCATCACCTTACCGCTGCCCGGGGCGCCATCGTCGATTTTCGTGTCGATATTCCATGCTTCCTCGGCCTTGAGCACTGTTGGTATATAGGTGTTACCACCCCCGGACGGCACGGCGCCAAACATGAACATATTGCCGTAATTATACTGGTAGATGACGGGCGACCCCGCCTGGTTGGGCAAATACGCGATGCTCCAGCCGGCGCTGGGCAGGCGGGAAGGCGGAATGTTGGCCCCAAACGTGCTATCAACCCCCGAGGCTGCGCCGGCTATCCCGCTATACATGCCTTCCATCAGCCCGGCCAACTGCAGCTGTTTCCAGAACTGGAATTCTTCACCTGTCTGGCCGGCGCTGTTGCCTGTGCCGATATTACCGTCGCCATTGCCGTTGCAGGTGCCGGGGGTAGCGGCCGTGCCGCTCTGGCCGTTGCAGTTGGTGGCATCCTTGCCCCAGATGGCGGTCGCGTTGACCATATCGCCCGGCACGGCGAAATACTTATCCTTGAAGGCGCTGATAGCGATTTTGTAGCGCGTATATTCCGTGCCCACCGCGCGCAGTTCCGCCGCATGAATCAAAGATTGCCCGGCCAGAATACCCCCTGCCAGCAACCCAAGAATCACCAGCACGATGCTAAGCTCGACCAGTGTGAAACCTTTACGCATTTACCCCATTATAGCCTAAAAATCCGGATCCGTATAATGATCCGGCGGGCGGAAGCCCTGCACGCGGTCTTCCAGCAGCTCGCGGAAGGCCGGGCGGCATTTGATCAGCGCATACCATTCCTTAACGCTGGGATAGCTCTCCCACGGCACATCGCCCAGGTAATCGAGCGATGACAGGTGCGCCGAAGCCGAGATGTCGGCCAGGGTGAGATACTCCCCAGCCAGCCAATTACGGCCCAGCAGCAGATGCGCGATGTAATCGAGGTGATAAAGAATGTTCTTCTTACCGGCCCGGATGGCTTCCGAGCTGGGCTCGCCATAGCCCATCAGCCGCTTGAACAGTTTCTCGAATAATACCAGCTGCGACACTTCGCGGTCGAACTTGCCATCGAACCAGTCGACCAGCCGGCGCACTTCAGCGCGCTCGGTAGGTGAATTGCCAAAGAACTGCACTTCGGGGTAGGTCTCATCGAGAAACTCGGCGATGGCATAGCTGCTGCAGACCACCTGGTTCTTGTCGGTCAGCAGCACGGGCACTTCGCCGGCGGGGTTCAGGGCGAAAAACTCGAAACGCCGCGTCCAAAAATCCTCGTTCTTCAGCTGGTGGGGGAGGTTTTTCTCCCTCAGCATCAGGCGAATCTTCCGGCAGGCGGGCGATAGCGGCGAGTGATAGAGCGTTAGCATGCCCAAATTCCTAGCGCGTCGCGCGCAGAGCGGCAAGCAGCATCACCACGCCCATGGCGAACAGCATGGCCGGGTGCAGCGTCATCCCGCCATGGATGCAGAAGGCAACGGTGTCGAGCACGACCACCGGCGTATAGGCCACGCCGGCGACGCGGAAGCTGGCCGCCCAGGCCATCGTCTCTTTGCGGGTCAGCGCATAGAGCCGGCCGGCGACAGCCAGCGCCAGCAGCATCAGCAGCCGCAGAATGGCGGAAATGGCAATCACGCCCAGCAACTGCTCGATTTCATACAGCGAGCGCGGCAGGGTGCTGGCCACATCGCCCGCATGCACAAACGCACCGCTGACGCCGATGGCGATAAACACCAGGAACAGAAAGGCGCTGTAATCAACGCCATAGCCCGAGCGCTCATCACGCAGCTGCCGGTACATCCGTGCCGAGAAAACCGAACCGAAGAAGTAGCGCAAATACCGCATCGCTAATTACGCACGTAGCGGGCGAGATATTCCGGCAGCCGCGTGCCGATGGCGGCCGGCTGCATGCCCAGCGAAGCAAAGCCAGCCGCGCCGTCGCCGGCCACGCTGTCAGCCTTCAGCAGACGCACCTGATCGCGCGTGAGGGCAGGGGGGATAGGCAGCAATTCGCAGAAAAAGCCCAGCAGCGACGCCAGCGCCGAAGGCAGCGGCAGCAGGCAGAAATCGCGTTTGGTCTGGCGGCGCAGCTCTTCCAGCAGCTGGCGGAAGGTGAATGTCTCCGGCCCGGCCAGCTCATAGGTTTTCCCGGCCGTATCCGCCTGCGTCGCGCAGTGGAAGATGGCGGTGGCCACATCAGCCACCAGCACCGGCTGGAACTTCGTGGTGCCGCCACCGATCAGCGGCAGCGCCGGCAGCAGGCTGCTCATGCGGGCGAAGCGCTGGAAGAAATCGTCCTCCGGCCCGATCACCAGCGACGGGCGCAGGATCACCGCACCCGGGAAGGCAGCGCGCACCGCATCCTCACCGGCCTTCTTGCTGCGCGCATATTTAGCGTCACCTTTGCCCGCGCTCAGTGCCGAGAGATGCACCAGCGTTTTGGCGCCTGCCTTAGCGGCCTGGGCCGCGACAGCACCCGCACCACGCACATGGACCGTATCAAATTTCTGCCGCCCGCCCTGATAAAGAATGCCCACCAGGTTCACCACCGCCAGCGACCCGGCAAATTTGCCTTCCAGCGTCTCCGGCCGCGCGATATCGGCATGGTCGAGCACGATCTGTCCGGGATAGCCGGCCATCTTCAGGAAATCGGCCTTCACGATGTCGCGCACCAGCACGCGCACGCGCCAGCCGGCATTGGCAAAATGCTTCACCGTGTGCCGCCCGATAAAGCCCGAGCCGCCGACAATCGTAACGAGAGGATATTGCTGCATATTCCATTCCATGCGTTTGGTTGCAGCACTCGTAGCAGCCACGGGGAAATAATCAATGGCTGTTGTAATTTTTCAATTTTTCCAGCGCTTAACCCTTTTTTAATCGCTCTTAGCTAATGTGGGTGATAAATAATCCAAAAATATGAAAAAGCGCCGGGCATGCCAGACGAATCCGAAAGACAGGACGACTTAGAAGACGTTCGTCGCGCGGCCGATAAGGCCGGGCGGGAATATGGCACGGCCGATGAATGGCTGAAGCAATGGGGCAAGATTTCCCAGGCGCAGCGCGCTAACTGGTATGAAGCCACCCGCAGCCTGCGCCAGCAATACGACAAGACAAGCCAGTATTATGCCGAAAATATGGGCACCATCGCCCGGAACGGCAAAAGCATCGCCATCGGTCTCTTTGACGAGCGGGATGAAGCCTGGAAACATCAGGTCGACGAGGTCTGGAACAAGGCATTCGCCGAGGGCCAGAAAGCAGGCCGCCAGGCCGCGCGCGACAATATCCACGACCTGCTATCTTCGCGCGTGCCGGAGGAAGGGCACTGGAAATCGGTGGAGGCGAGCCAGTTCAATGAAGAAAACGAATTATTCAATGCCCGCCAGATTGGCCGCAAACTGTCGGATGCCGAACGGGATTTGAATAACTACACCGCCACCCGCAACGACAAAAAGCCCCTCGACGCGAAGAAATACCAGGACCTTGAAGACGCTGTGAAAGCAGCGCATATGGATGCCCAGCAGGCCCGCGTTAAAGTGGAACAGATGGCGCGCGATTCCGGTAAATACCCCGGCGACCAATTGAGCAATTTCCTCGATCGCTGGGACCTCACCGCCCATTACAGCAAAGAAGACCAGAGCAGCTTCGACACCCGCACCGATTACATGAACAGCAGCACGGCCCAGGAGCGCGCCCAGCAAAGCCCTTATACCGGCAGCCTCGCCGACGACCATATCGCGCCCGGTAACCCCGAGATCGCCGAAAATGTGCTGAAAGGTTACAAGCAGGAATTGCTGCGCCTCAAAGGCGATGCGGAAAGCGCGTTCCACGCATTCGACAGCTATTACGAAGGCCTGGAATCCGTTTACGGGGTGTTCAAAAGCAACCACCCGCCCAACATGCCCATCGAGAAAGTCGCCAGGTTCAAGCAGCTGCAAGATGCCTATCTCGAAGCCGATAAAGCCTATGAAGACGAAATTAAGAATGCCGTCAGCGAAATGAAGCGCTACGGCGTGCCGGACCCCATCTGCAACGAAGCCGTGGATAATTTCGAGAAGGGCAGCGAGATCCGCGAACTCCGCGAAAAAGTCGCCAACGAGACGCTGGACAGGCTCGCTACCGAATCCTCCGCCGGCCGCGCCGACAGAGATACCCAGCAGCTCTACGACGAGACCTATAAAAACGCGGAAACCGCCTTCCACAACATGAACGGGCGCCTGCTCGGGATCGAGGCCGATTACCATTCGGCCATCACCCAGCGGCAGCTGTTCTATGACGGCGTGGCCCAGCGCGTCGGCGGCGATCCCGCGAACCATGCGCAGGTTGTCGAGAAACTGGAAGCCAGCACGGCTATTTCCACCAAGGAAAAAACCGGCATGCTGGTGCGGCTGCAGGAACTGGAAACCAACGTCGAAAAAGCCGGCAACGCCTTCGATAAGGAATGCGGCCGCATCGAAGCCGAGCTGGAGAAAACCTATCCCACCAAAGTCGTCAGCCAGATATTGAGCGACTTCGAGACGAACGAAAACATGGCCAACTTCCACGCCGCCATCGAAGAAGACCTGCTGCAGAAAATGTATGACGACGCGCAGGCCATCGACACCGTTACCAAACCGCCGCCCGCACCGGCTGCCGAGCCCACGCCCGCCACCGGCAATGTCGTCGCCTTCCCCAAAAAGCCCCAACGCTCGCCCGAGCAGTTGCATAAGGACCAGGACATTGCCCGTGCCGAACTCATGAAATATTACAACAGGGCTGAAGAAGCGGATAGGGTGCTTGGCAAAGCGCAAAGCCTGCAGGAAGCAGCTGAAAATGAAAACGGCGCCTGGGTCGGCCAAAGCGGCCTCACCCTAGACAAGCTGAAGGCCGATAACGCCCGCGCGCTTCAGGCGACCATCGACCTGGAGATGGAGTTCGATACCTATGTGAACGGGCTTCAGCAGGACCCGCAGCTCTATCAGGCGGTGACGCTCGATATGGACCCGTATGCGCCCTATCGCCTTTACCAGCATAAAGGCATGGATGAAGGCATCGCCGATGCGGAAAAGCTGCTGCGCACGATCCGTCCCCATCCCATTCCGGAAGGCGATTGGAAAAATGTCGCCGCGAATGATGGCAAGGCCGTCGGCTATTGGCAGGAGCGCCGCAACGAGGTGCAGTATCAGCTCGGCAGAACCGGCGGTAACGCGCATATGGAAGCAGTGCTGCGTGAAGAATATCAGACAACCCTTGCCAACCAGCGCGCTGCTGAAAGCGCTGCCACTACACGCATGGAAGCCGAATGGAACAAGCTGCACCTGCCAGATGGGCTGCACGGCCGCTTCAAGGATGAATATGATGCCATCCTGAATCGCAACAAGCGCGATGCGGAAGCCCTTAAACGCGCACAGGACGACGTCGAAAAAATCGTCGCCGATATCAAGGGCGGTAAATACGCTGCTACCGCCAACGACAACATTCCTAACGGTGAAGTACCGAAACCCACAGCCCCCACTACCACCAAGTTGCCGGGTGCTACGATCGACACAGCCCCTGCTAAGCCTCCCGCAGCCGCGAATAGCGCGGCGGTCGTCGAGGGCGTTGCCTCAGGCGGCTTCCGTCTGGCGAACGATGCCGAATTATATGGCGGCGGTGCCGTCATGGAGGCCGGGCTGGATACCGTCGGCCTGGCCGCGCAGGCACAGAATGACGGTGAGCCGCGCGAAGTGGCCGGTCATGCCCGCAATGAAACCATGCGCGCGCTGCAGGCAACCACCAAACAATTGGATGCCGACAGCAAGGCATTAAAAGCCGCCCAGGCGAATGCAAAGAGCCACCCGCATGACGCGCAGGCGCAGATGAAAGTCGCTGCCGCTCAACACCTGGTCGATGCCGATACCGTCGAACAGGGCAGGGACCGCAAGCTGCTCGGCCGCTGGATCGATATTGTCGGCGATGGCCAGCACGACGGCCAGCTACAAACGATGCAAGCCGCCAGAGCCCGCGTGGCCGGCGCTGCGGCCGATGCCGGTGCCGCCCATGGTGCGGCCAATGCCAGCCTGTCGGTCGCCGGCTTCGGCACCTATGACGAGGTAAAGAAAAAACTGGAAAACGGCACGCTGCGCGAAGACCAGATTCCCATCACCGCGCTACCCGACGTGCGCATCGCCCGCGCAAAAGACCTCGCGCTCGCCCAGGCCCAACTAGGCTATGCCACCACCGAGAACGATCTGGCCAAATCGGTCTATGCCGCCCGCGAAGAAATGGCCTCGTCGGATGTGGTGGAGCAGGGCAATCTGCTGGGCGAGGCCGAGGCCATCGAGCAGGCGCTTGAAGCGCAGCATCTCAAGCCCAACGACCCGCGCCTGGTGAACGCCAGAGCCAACGTAGCCGCCATGCAGGCCCGCGTAAAACAGGCCGAGAATAAAGCCGCCGCTACCGGACAGGAACTGGCTGCGGTCGACCCGCAATTCACCAGCGTGGTCACGCGTGGCGACCAGGTGAAACAGGATGCCAAAGACACCATCGGCGCCGTGCTGCATGGCGGCCTTGCCGGCGCGCCGCCGGCCGATGACAGCCCGGAGGGCCTGGCCCGGCAATATGCCCGTGCCTGGGCCATCAGCGCCCTGCGCAGCACCATCTCGCGCGACTGGAGTAGCCGTGAAGGCTCCGCCCAGGTGCGTACCGGTGTGCAGAACGACGATAAAACGCCAGCGCTTAGCAACAGCGATGTACTGAAAACCTTCCTCAGCGATCCCTCCCGCACGCCTGACCAGCAGAATGCCGTGCTGCTTGCCGCCTTCGACCAGGAATGGAACGCGCTGCATGATGAGGCCAAACCACTGCTCAGCGGCAAGCAATTACAAACTTACGAAGCCACCTATGCCGATGCCCGTGCCGCCTTCCTTGCCGACATCAGCCATGTGCGCATCGCCGCCGTGATGGGCGCTAGGGTGGCGCCGCTGCTGAGCGGCCTCAAGCGCGTCAACGGCGGTGGCGACGCCCAGCAATTCGCTGCCGATACGAGCTACGACGGCACCAAAAGTGCCCTTCTCGACGGGCTGCTGCCGGAAAACGACCCCGATCAATATACCTTGCCCGACAAAGATATCAGCGATTTCCGCGACCTGGTGACAGGCAGGCTCGATCGCAACGACAGGCTGTCGGACAAGGCGCGCGAGGGCCTGGAAGGAACAGCCGAGCATCACGGCGGCGAATTCGCCAAAGCCTGGAAACGCTTCCGCGACGCCAACAAAGATATCTTCGATAAAATGTGGGACATCGACCCCGGCCGCGAGGCGGAAGCCGAACAGCGCGCCTGGGAACAATTCGATTCGGCTATCGATGCCGCCATCCCCCGGTCGGATGCTTCAGGACGGCACGATTTTTCAGATAGGCATGCCAGTTACGACAGGGACGGCACCCCTTACGAGCACAAGAAAAACGAACCGAAAAAATCTACCTCTATTCTGCAGGAAGACCCGAAACATCCGGGTGTCTTCAAATTCTACCACACCGATGCCAGCGGCCAGCCAGACATGATCAGCGACCCCACCCCGCGCGATGAGAACGGCATGCCGCTGCAGAAAGACGTTAAACCTATCGACGGCGTCATCGCCAGTCGCGATGATGCGAATACCATTCGCACCGCCTATGCGCCTCAGGGCCAGGCGCACAGCGTCCCCAACCTTAAAGGTTCGGTGAAACAGGTATAACCTGAAAAAAGAAAGCCCGGCATAACCGGGCTTTCCATCATCGCACTGAGTCTGTTGCGTTAGGCTTTGGGGCGCGGCGAACCGGTTTTCCAGATGTCGAACGCGCTCACCGAAACATCGCCATGCAGGCCTTCGGAATCGAAGACATACACGTTCACATCGCCGTTAGCTGCCTGCGCGTTCGCATCGGCGTTCACCACCGTCACGCCGGCGCCTGTGCCAACATGCCAGCCCGAGCCGGTTTTCAGCTTGGCCAGGGCATCAGCCGTGCGGAACACATAGATTTCGCTGCTGTCATCGATACCAGCCTCGAGGCCAGCCGTGCCAGCGCCGATGCTGTAGTAGCCGGTGATTTTGCCGTTCTCGATCAGCGCGCCTTTACCGCCGGCGCCGCCGATGATCAGGTCAGCCTTCACTACCGACGGGAATACCAGAACGCCCGCGGCGTCTTTCGTCGTGTTAGCGCAGGAGGTCGAAATATGCTGACAGGTCTGCAGCGTGGTAGCCACCTTGCCATCGATATGCGGACCGGCGTAAGCGGCGGTGCCGGCCATCAGCACGGCAAACAGGGAAACCGCTGCAACCGGCAGGCGTTGAGCAAAAATATTCATATATTCTCCTTTGGTGAATGAATTGGAAGTGCAGCCTAGGCAACCCTGGATCAAGCGACGATAAGGACTATGCACTCGTTTATATGGCAGGTGTCAGGCCGCGTGCGTTATGCGGGTTTCTGCCGGGGCATTTCGCGCAGCTTCTGGCGCAGGTAGGCGGGGTCGAACGGTTTGGAGATATAGTCGTCCATCCCCGCTTCGATGCAGCGCTCGCGGTCGCCCGACAGGGCATGCGCCGTCATGCCGATGATGCTGATGGGCCGGCGCCGCTCCCGCGCTTCATATTCGCGGATGAGCCGGGTGGTCTCCAGCCCGCTGATGCCGGGCATCTGTACATCCATCAGCACGATGTCGAACCCGCCCTGCTTCACTTTCTGCAGGGCGTCCTGCCCATTAGAAACCACTTCATACGTATAGTTGAACTGCTCGAGAATGGTGGTCGCCACCAGGATATTCGGCGGATGGTCTTCAACCAGCAGCACATGCGCCTCGTGTAGCGGCTGGTCTTTCGCTACAGGTGCAGCTTCGGCCGGCGGCGCTGCGTTTTCGCGTAGCAGCGGAATGGTCACGGTGAACACCGACCCGCGGTTGGCCTGGCTTTCCACCGCCACATTGCCGCCCATGGCTTCCACAAGCGATTTGGTAATGGCCAGCCCCAGGCCTGTGCCGCCATATTTGCGGCTGATGGTCGAATCGGCCTGAACGAACTTGTCGAAAATAGCCGAGAGCTTGTCGGTTTCAACGCCGATGCCCGTATCCGCCACTTCGATGGCCACTAGCTCTTCGCTGGGCTGTTGCGACGGGGTGGCTTTGAGTGTAATCCGCACTGACCCACGCTCGGTGAATTTAATCGCATTGCTGCAGAGGTTCAGCATAATCTGCCGTAGGCGGGTGGTATCGCCGATATGGATCCTGCCACGCACGGCCGCCGTATCGCAGCGGAACTCCAGCCCCTTTTCTTCGGCCTTCACCGCCAGGATACGCGCCACTTCTTCCGTGATATCAGCCAGCGAACAGGGGCGTTTTTCGAACTCGATGGCGCCGGCTTCGATCTTGGAAATATCGAGCAGGTCGTCGATCAGGCCGAGCAGCGAATCGGCGCTGCTTTGCAGGGTATGCACGAACTCGCGCTGCTTTTCCGTCAGCGGCTGGCTTCTGGCAAGAATGGTCGACAGGCCGATGATGGCATTCATCGGCGTGCGTATCTCATGGCTCATGTTCGCCAGGAATTCACTTTTCGCCCGGTTGGCTTCCTCGGCACGCTGCGCCGTCTGTTTCAGCGATTGCTGATAGTGCTTATTCTCTGTGATGTCGCGCGTTACGGCGAGCAGTCGCACCGGCTTCCCGTCCGCCCCATAGATGGGCGTTACCGTCACATGCCACCATTTCGGCGTAGCAGTCCTGAGGGTAGGGAGCGGGCCTTCGAACTGGCCGGTTTCACCCGAGGTCGCCTGCCGGATGGCCTGCAGCGCCTTCGCGTGCTCCTCGCCCTGCCACAATCCTGGCCAGGATCTGCCGATGACCGATGCTGCATCATCGATCTCGAAAACCGCACAGCCGGATGCGTTGATGGAAAGCAGTTCCCCTTCCAGGCTCAGCACCTTGATGCAGTCGCGCGTGCTTTCGATAATGCGCCGGCTCAGCTCCTCGGCATGAATCAGTGCCAGCTCGGTCTGCTTGCGCTTCGTCACATCCATATGCGCGCCGAAAACACGTTGCGGCTTGCCGGCCGCATCCCGCTGAATCTGCGTGCGCGCATAAATCCAGCGCGTCTGTCCGTCGCTGGGGCGGATGATGCGGTATTCATTCTCGTAGGCATGGCAGGATGGGTTTTCCAGCGCTTCGAACAGCACCCGTTCCGCCTGCGCGCGGTCGTCCGGGTGGAGGCGATTGACCCAGTCGTCATGCGTTTCGTGCCGCACATGTTCGGGCAGGCCGTGGATACGTAAATATTCTGGCGCCCGGGTAGCGTTGAGACCGTGCACCACATCGACATCGATGCCGGCAACCTCGCCGATTTCCTGCACACGCGCCAGTTCCGCCTCCCGCGCCCGCAATTGCGCTTCGGTTCTGGAGCGTTCGAACAGGTCGGCGGTGAGCCGCGCCAGGATATCGAACAACAGAAAATCGCGCTCTGTCGGGGTGTGAGGGGTTTTCCAGTGGGTGGAGATCATGCCCAGCACTTCGCCTTCGCGGGTAAAGAGCGGAGTCGATTGCGCGGCGCGCATGCCCGCCTCCTCATGCGCTGCCCGTTGCACGGCGCTTAGCTCCGCGCATTGCCGCAGATCGTGCGCGCGGAAACGCGCCTTGCGCTGCAGCGCAAGGCCGCAGGTGCACAGGTCGCTCACATCCACCCATTTCCAGAAGGCGGCGCTGGCCGCACCGAACCCATGATGGGCAAGCAGTTCAAGCTGGCTTTTGCCGTGCGCGTCCGTATGCAGCATCTGCACGCTGGCAAAATCCGACCCCATGATGGCCATGGCCGCATCGATGATAAGCGGGTAGAGCGAGCTGGCATCCCGCTGCTCCAGCAATTGCGCGCTCATGCGCTGTAACAGGCGCAGGTCGGAGAGGTCCGATTCACCCATCATAATCGGCTGCTCGCTTTGACGGTGAAGAGGAATAACCATGTACCCACCTTAAGGCCCAATCTTTGCTGTCCATCTGTTGGCAAGGCGGTGTAAATAATCCATAAGGGAACGGGTTTTTCTTAAGAAATATGCCGTCCTGGCCGCACTGGCATACAGAAAGACGGGCAGGGGCGCAACCGTGGCGCTACCGAACCGGCGCGACAAATGACTTGTCAGGCCGCGACACCAGCATTACAGCGTCAGCCATGGACCTGATTTTCCTCAAAACCGCCTTCATCACCATGTTCGTGGCGCTCGACCCGCCGGGGCTGATCGCGATTTTCCTCAGCCTCACCGCCCATATGAACGAGCACGACCGCAAGGCCACCGCCTATCACGCGGTGATGGTGGCGCTGGCTATCCTCGTCGCGGCAGCGTTCGGCGGGCAGGCGACTTTGGGGCTGCTGGGCATCACCGTGCCGGCCTTCCGCATCGCCGGCGGGCTGCTGCTATTCTATATCGCCTTTGAAATGGTGTTCGAGAAGCGCGCCGAGCGTAAGGAGCAGAAGACCGAAGAGATCGTCGAGCACGACCACCCGAAGAACATCGCCGTCTTCCCGCTCGCCATCCCCATGATGGCCGGGCCCGGCGCCATCACCGCCACCATCCTGCAGGCCGACCGCGCGGTGGGCATTGTCAACGAAATCGGGCTGGTGATGATTCTGGCCGCCATCATCGGCATCTGCCTGGTCTGCTTCCTGCTCGCCACCCGGCTCGACCGCCTGCTGGGCAACACCGGCCGCATCGTCCTCTCACGTCTGCTGGGCCTGCTGCTGGCGGCCCTCGCCATCCAGATCGTCGGCGACGGCGTGATGGCCTTCGCGCGATAATCATTTGCAGAGGGGCTTGCCTTAAACCATTCGCCGAATGGTTTAGATCTTCGCTTCGCTGACCTCTGCCGCTTCGCGGGTCGGCGATGGCCTTTCTCACTTACCTGTTAGTAACTACTTGTAACCCCAGCGCGCGGCCATATGTAGCGGCGCATCCACCAACCAAGGAAATATTATGACCCTCTCGATGTACCAGGCTTCCGTGCCCGTGTTTGTGCGTGTGCTCACCAATCTCTCGGCCATTCTCGATAAGGCAGCCGCCCATGCCGAAGCGAAGAAAATCGACCCCAGCGTGTTCGTAAATGCACGCCTGGCGCCCGACATGTTCCCGCTCGCCCGCCAGGTGCAGATCGCTACCGATGTATCGAAAGGTGCCGCCGGCCGCCTGGCCAGCGTTGAAATCCCCAGCTTTGCTGATACGGAAGCCAGCCTCCCCGAACTGAAAGAGCGCCTCGCCAAAACCATCGCCTTCCTGCAGGCTCTCAAGCCCGAGCAGATCGATGGCAGCGAAGAGAAAACCATCCAGCTGAAAGTCGGCGGGCAGGATTTGAGCTTCACCGGCCAGGCCTACCTGCTGCATTTCGCCATCCCCAACGTGTTCTTCCACGAAACCACCAGCTACGCCATCCTGCGCCATAACGGTGTTGAACTGGGCAAGAAGGATTTCCTGGGCGCGGCTTAGGGCGCAAAGAAAAAGGGCTCATGCTTGCGCATGAGCCCTTTTCCTGATGGCGACTCACTCCACAACGGCCCGAAGGCCCTCACAAAGTCACCCGCCTCATCTCGAGCCGCGTCGCCTAAGCGCCGCTGGCCCTGCCGAGCGAGGATCGCTCCCCACTTTTTTGTTCGGCGCCCTGGCAGAGCGCCCCGGACTGACGTTAGGCCAGCCGGTCCGAGAGAGCGAAACGAACCCGAAGGCCCGTTTCGATTCCCGTGACAGAGCCTCTCGGCCGCCTGTCGTAGGCTCACCCCACCCCGGCCACCTTTCCCTGATCGCTCAGAGCCTCGTTGCCGGTGAAACCAGTTATGCCACGGCCACCCCCGGTTGGCGACTATGGCGACCTCCGTTATCCACATTAAATTTGAAAATGATTATTTATGGATGAAATTCCATACGCTTAAAATCCGGCCCTAGATGGGGATAAATCGAGGATAATTCGTTAATTTCGGGGTTCCGGCGATTTTTTGCCATCCACATTAATCCTTTTTTAGAAGTTTTATGGTGAGAATGGTGGTAGAAACGTCAAGAAGGCATAAAAACATGATCGTCACTGCAACCATCGCCATCCTCTCCGCACTCACCCTGGCCGCTGCCCGCGCAGCGCAGGCCCGCCGCCTGCAGGCGGTGAAAGTCGCCGCCCGCACCCGTCGCCGCGGCTAACACCCCGAAACCCATATTTCCTTGAGGTTCCTACCAAGCTATGGCAGGTTGCGCCCCCTATATTGGAGGCGCATATCGCTATTTTCCTGCATAAGAACGACCTGCCGGCCGACGTTATCTTCAAAGGCGATGTCGCTGTCGATACCGAAGCCATGGGCCTCAATAACCTGCGTGACCGCCTCTGCGTCCTGCAGATTTCCGACGGGCAGGGCGATGAGCACCTTGTCCAGTTCGAGCAGGGGCAATATGCCGCGCCCAACCTGAAAAAAATCCTCACCGACCCGAAAGTGGTGAAGCTATTCCACTTCGCGCGGTTCGATGTAGCCATCATCCAGCATTATCTCGGCGTTACCACCGCGCCCATCTATTGCACCAAAATTGCCAGCAAACTGGTGCGCACCTTCACCGACCGCCACGGCTTCAAAGACCTCTGCCGCGACCTGCTGGGCCAGGAAGTTTCCAAGCAGCAGCAATCGTCGGACTGGGGCGCCGCCACCCTCAGCCCCGAACAACAGGAATATGCCGCCTCCGACGTGCGCCACCTCCACCGTCTGCGTGAAAAGCTGGACGGAATGCTCTCCCGTGAAGGCCGCACCGAACTGGCGAAGGAATGTTTCAACTTTCTCCCCGCTCGCGCCAGGCTCGACCTCGCCGGCTGGCCCGAAATCGATATTTTCGCGCACTGAGCAGGAATTTCCCCGCTACGCCGTATAGGAACCATGCCAGAACTCAAAACAGCCAGTCACGATGATGCCATCCTCACCGCCGCGCGCCAAACCATCGCGCGTGAGGTCGAGGGCCTGAACGCCGTGGCCGATGCGCTGAACGGCCAGTTCATCGCGCTGGTTGAGAAAATCTATGGGCTGAAGGGCCGCGTCATCATCTCGGGCATGGGCAAATCCGGCCATATCGGCCATAAGATTGCCGCCACGCTCGCCAGCACCGGCACGCCGGCTTTCTTCGTGCACCCCTCCGAAGCCAGCCATGGCGACCTGGGGATGATCACGCCAGATGACCTGGTCATCTGCCTCAGCAACTCCGGCGAAACGCATGAGCTGCGCGACATCATCGCCTACACGCGCCGCTTCAGCATTCCGCTGGTCGGCATGGTGCGGCGCGAATCCTCCGTACTGGCCGATGCGGCCGACATCGCCATCATCCTGCCGGAAGTGCCGGAGGGTTCACCCGTCGGCGCCCCCACCACCAGCACCACCATGATGCTGGCCTACGGCGACGCCCTCGCCATGGCGCTGCTCGAAAAGCGCGGCTTCACCAAGGAAGATTTCGGCGTCTACCACCCCGGCGGCAAGCTGGGCACCCAGTTCATCCGCGTCGGCGACCTGATGCATAGCGGCGGTGAGTTGCCGCTCGTGACGCCCGAGACCCCCATGCAGCAGGTGCTCATTACCATGACGGCCAAGCGCTTCGGCTGCGCCGCGGTGGTGGACGGGCAGGGCGCGCTGCAAGGCATCATCACCGATGGTGACCTCCGCCGCCATATGGATTCCGGCCTCATCGAAAAAACCGCCGGCGCGGTGATGACGAAAAACCCCGTCACTATCACCCCGCAGATGCTGGCGGCGGAAGCCCTCGGCATCATGAACGGCAAAAACATCACCACCCTGTTCGCGCTGGAGGCGGGCAAGCCTGTCGGCATCCTGCATATCCATGATTGCCTGCGCGCCGGCATTCTCTAGCGATGGAAAAACCCACCGACAATTCCTTCTCCGTCTGGGCCGTGCGTGAGGTGGACCACCTGTTCTCGGCATTCCGCCGCTACACGCGCTTCGTGTTTTTCAGCAAATGGTTTCTCGGCGTGTTCGCCCTGGTGCTGATGTCCAGCCTCATCGCCTATCCGCTGCTCACCAAAAGCCGCGACGGCATGCGCGTTTCCTTTGTCGGCAGCGCCAACAACCCTGGCAGCGCCGCCGCTAGCCCGGTGATGAACAACCCGGAATTCCGCGGCACCGACGACAAGGGCCAGCAATATAAAATCAACGGCATCCGCGCCATTCAGCAGACGCAGGATCTCGTGGTGATCGAACAGATGAACGGCATTCTCAACAAGCCCAACAACAGCTACAACACCCTGAAGGCCGACCGCGCCGAGCTGCAGCAGCAGGAAAAAATCCTCAACCTTTACGGCAATGTCACGGTGACGGACGACACGGGTTATGTGTTCGTCACGCCACATGCCACGGTGAATACGCTCACCATGGATGTGGATGGCACCGATCAGGTGCAAGGCAACGGGCCAGAGGGTAACCTGCTTGCCATAGGGTTCAAAATCCGGGATAACGGCAACGATATTTTCTTCGGCGGAACCGGCCGGGTGAACGTGGTGATCGACAAGATGCGGGCGGACAGGAAATGAAGCAAATCAGCAGTAGTTGGGCAGCGCTTGCAATGCTGATGCTTGCCACCACCGCCCATGCGCAGGCGACGCTGAGCAACGACAAGCCCGTCGAAATTTCCTCCGACACGCTCGAGGTGCAGCAGGACAAGAACCAGGCCATCTTCTCGGGCAACGTACTGGCCAAGCAGGGCACCATCAACATGCGCTCCGACCAGATGATCGTGCATTACATCAACAACAACGCCAACAAGCCGGCCGACGGCAAGCCGGCGCCCACGCCCGCTCCGGCCCCCGCCGGCACCAACGGGGTAGAGCGTATCGATGCCTCCGGCAATGTCATCTTCACCAACCCGACCGATACGGCCAAGGGCGACTTCGCCGTTTACAATGTGGCGGCGCAAACGCTCGACCTCACCGGCACCGTGATCCTGACGCGCGATAAAAACATTCTCAAAGGCACCCATATGACCTATCATATGGATACGGGCCGCTCGGTACTGACGGCCGGTAACGGTGCCGTCACCACCAGCGGTGGCGCTGCCGCAAACACCACCGCTACCGGCGGCCGCGTGCATGGCTTGTTCGTGCCGCAGCAATCGAATACTCCGGCAAAACCGAACCCCCAACCGGCGGGCAAATAAATGACCGATTCCAATGACGACGGCCGCAAGCCTCCCCACGGCGATTCTCTGGGCGAAGGCTGGCTGATCCGCCCGCAGGCGCCGGCGAATCAGAATCAGGCTGCCCCCGTTGTGCCTGTAGCCGAAGCGCCGCAACCGGAAATCCCGCATCCCGACGCCCATGAATACCTGCCGCCGCCCGTGCCCTTCGGCATATCGCTGAAAGAGGAAGAGCCCGCCGCGCCACCGCCAGACGAGGAACCGCCCGCCGCCGTCATCATCGGCCTGCCACCCAAGCCGCAGCCCGAGCCGCGCAAGCCCGAGCTGGTGAGCAAGGATTCCGGCCTGGTGGTAAAAAACCTCGGCAAAACCTACGCCAAGCGGCCGGTCGTGCGCAATGTCAGCGTCAGCCTGCAGCGGGGCGAGGCGGTGGGCCTGCTGGGCCCCAACGGCGCCGGCAAAACCACCTGCTTCTACATGATCACCGGCCTCGTCGCCCCCGATTACGGCAGCATCTATATGGACGGCACCGATATCACCAACCTGCCGATGTATCGCCGTGCCCGCCTGGGCATCGGCTACCTGCCGCAGGAGGCCAGCATTTTCCGCGGCCTCACGGTGGAACAGAACATCATGGCCGTGCTGGAAGTCAGCGAATCCGACCCCGCCAAGCGCCACGCGATGTGCGACGAGCTGCTCGCCGAATTCTCCATCACCCACCTGCGCAAATCGCCGGCCATCGCCCTCTCGGGCGGTGAGCGCCGCCGCTGCGAGATCGCCCGCGCACTGGCCGGCCGCCCGGCCTTCATCCTGCTCGATGAGCCCCTCGCGGGCATCGACCCCATCGCCATCGCCGATGTGCGCGACCTGGTCAGCCACCTCAAGCACCGCGGCATCGGCGTGCTGATCACCGACCACAACGTCCGCGAAACGCTGGATGTCATCGACCGTGCCTACATCATCCACGATGGCTCCGTGCTCATGGAAGGCTCGCCTTCAGATATCGTGAACAACCACGAAGTTCGCCGCGTCTACCTGGGCGAAAAATTCAGCTTGTGATTAATAAATTTTTAAGCACATTAGCCCATTCTATACCAAGAATAGTTCATTGAATATATTCTAAAACTGCCTGTGACGGGCAATGACAAGGGAGAACGACATGGTTGACAACCCAAGGCATCCTGCACCGCCGGTGGACCCACATTTTAAACCAGCTCCGCATGCGCCGATAGATCCTCACAGTCACACCGTCTATGACGCGAGGGGCAAAGAATTTTACGGTAAATACGACGGTAAAGATGCGCCTCCTGCGCCCCCGGTAGCGCCACTTGAGGGTGGTTACGTGCCGGGCTATACGCCGCCGCCGCCGCCTCCCGCCCCCAATGGCGGTAAGAGGTTCAGGGGGGGGATAGAGCGCCTCTCGTAATCTAAAAATCAACAAACCCTCCTGAATATTGCGTTCAGGAGGGGTTTTTTATGCCTGCCTGCTTGAGTTTTATGCCGCAAGTGGTATAATTCTTGCATGGTTGGAATGAAACAAGAGATGCGGCAGTCGCAGCAGCTGGTGATGACCCAGCAGCTGCAGCAGTCGATCAAGCTGCTCCAGCTCTCGGCTGTCGAGCTCCAGGAATATATCGACGTCGAGATCGAAAAGAACCCGCTGCTCTCGCGCGAAGAGGGGGAGGAGCGGGAAAACCCTGCCGAGGGTGAGGCAGAATCTGCCGCTTCGGAAGAAACTTCCCGCGATGAAAAAGAGGTCAAGGTCGGCGAGGATTACGGCGATACCGAAGCCCTTTACGACGAATCCTACAGCAACGAGTGGGCAGGGGAGGAGGCTTTGAGCCTCGGCCGTGTTTCCGCCGGCACCCAGGGCGGCAGCGGCGGCGCCTTCAGCGAAGCCAGCGACGAGATGGGTATCGAGGGCGCCGCCAGCAGCGACCAGACATTGCGCGACTACCTGCTCGAACAAATCCGCATGGATATCGCCGACCCCATCGAAGCGCTGATTGCTGAAAAACTCGCCGACATGATCGACGATTCCGGCTACCTGCGCGAAGATACCTCGCAGTTGGCCGAACAGCTGGGCACTGACAGCGCCGACATTAATAACGTCATCACCAAGCTGCAGCAGCTGGAGCCGGTGGGCGTGTTCGCCCGCAACCTGCAGGAATGCCTCCGCCTGCAACTGGCAGACATGAATCGCCTCGACCCCGTGATGGAAATCTTCCTCGCCAACATGGAAATGATCGCCAGCGGTGAACTGCAATCCCTGCGCAAAAAATGCGGGGTGGATGAGGAGGATTTCGCCCAGATGATGGCCGACATCCGCCGCTGCAACCCCAAGCCCGGCGCCGGTTTCGCGCGTGAGGACACCCAGGCCGTCATCCCCGATGTGGTGGTGCGCCGTGGGCGAGGGGGCAAGGGCTGGCACATCGAACTGAACCCCGATGCGCTGCCACGGGTGCTGGTCAACCGCCAATACACCGCCGAGGTCGGCGTGAAAGCTATCGACAAGGAAGCCAAGAAATTCCTGGGCGAGCAGCTGGCCAACGCCAACTGGCTCATCAAAGCGCTCGACAGCCGCGCGCAGACCATTCTCAAAGTCACCGAAGCCATCGTGAAAGAGCAGGAGATGTTCCTGCTGCACGGCATCCGCTTCCTGAAACCGCTGGTGCTGAAGGATATCGCGGCGGCGGTGGGCATGCATGAGTCCACCATCAGCCGCGTCACCACCGCCAAATACATGGCCACCCCGCGCGGCACGCTGGAGCTGAAGTTTTTCTTCAACAGCTCCATCAACAGCGGCAGCGGCGGCAATGATTTCAGCAGCAAAACCGTGCAGTTTTATATCAAGGACCTGGTCGAGAAGGAAACCGTCGCAAACGTTCTCTCCGATGACTCGATTGTCACCCTGCTCAAAGATCGCAACATCGATGTCGCCCGCCGCACGGTGACCAAATACCGCGAAGAACTCAATATTCCATCGAGCGTCATCCGCCGCCGCCAGAAGCGCGGGGCGTGATTCAGGTTATTGATTTTCTATGGAATTTATTTGCCTGCTGCATTAAGCAATCCTTCACCTTTCGGCTTTATGCTGTTTGAAAGATTGAAGAAAAAAACCTGCACAGGAAATCAGTGACCAACGACCTCAGCGCATTTCTGGAGCTTGGCAACCGCGCCCCGCGCGCGGAACCGGTTTCGCCGCGCCTGGTTGCCGCCAAGCCGAACGGCGCGCACACGGCCGCCAGCATCGCCGATGTCTACCTGACGCCGGTGCCGAAACCGGTGGTCGAATCCGTTAGCAACGAACAGATTTCCGAGGCGGGCGAGGCCGGCCAGTGGAGCACCACCTTCCCGCCCGCACCTATCGCCAAACCCCGCCGCCGGGTAGTGGGTGTCGAGATGCCGTCGCTCGGCATGATCGAACCGCTGATGGCGGATGACGACGTGCATGATATTCTCATCAACGGCATTCAGCCCATTTATGTCGATGTGGCCGGAGAAATCATCGATACCGGCATGCGCTTTGCCTCGCATGATGAGGTGTGGAAGCTTGCCGAAATTATCCTCGAATCCATCGGCCAGCGCATGAACCCCGAGCGCCCGCTGATCGACACCCGCCTGCCAGATGGCTCGCGTGTCAATATCGTCGCACCGCCGATGGCGGTGGATGGCGTCACCATCTCCATCCGCAAATTCCCGAGCATCCATATCACGCTGGCCAGCATGGTCGAGCAGCGCCAGATGTCCGATGAGATGGCGCATTTCCTCAGCCATATCGTCGCCGCGCGTGTCAACCTCATCATCGTCGGCGGCACCAGCAGCGGCAAAACCACATTGCTCAACGCCCTCTCCGGCGCCATCTCGGAAAAAGAACGCATCGTCACCGTGGAAGACGCCGCCGAGCTGCGCCTGCAGCAACCGCATGTGGTGCGGCTGGAGGCCAAGGCATCCGTTGAGTCGCCGGAGAACAGCGTCACCATCCGCGACCTGGTGAAGAACGCCCTGCGCATGCGGCCCGACCGCATCATCGTCGGCGAATCGCGCGGGCCGGAGGCGTTCGACGTCATCCAGGCCATGAATACCGGCCATGAAGGCTCGATGACCACGCTGCACGCCAACAGCCCGCGCGACGCGCTAAGCAAGCTGGAGACTATGGTGTCGATGGCCATTCCGCAATTTCCCATGCGCATTGTGCGCCAACAGATCGCCGCTACCGTCAACGTCATTGTGCAGATGGGCCGCAGCAAGGATGGCCGCCGCCGCATCACCCATGTCAGCGAGCTGACGGGCATGGAGGGCGACAATTTCGTGATGCAGGATCTGGTGACGCTGCAGGAAACCGGCTATCGCTGGACGGGCAGCGCCCCCCGCAACCCGCATGTGTCGGATGCGGCACGGCAATCGGGAATGTTGAAAGGAATGCGCTAGGCCGGCGTATTTCGCGCGCTGCTTTGGCCCAAACGCGGTATAAGGAACCCATGACCGAACATCTGCTGCAACGCATCTTCGAGCTGGAAACACAGCTCAATCACCTCAAGCAGGAAGTGCCTGCCGAGCCGCTGTCCAATACGCTGGGCGATGCGATCCAGGAGCTCGAGCTCCTCCGCCCGCTGCTGGCCGATAACAGCATCACCGACATTCTCATCAACGGCCCCGCCAAAGTGTTCATTGAACGCGCCGGCAAGCTGGAGCGCGCCAACATCGCCTTCCCGAATGACGCGAAGCTGTTCGCCGTGGCCGAAGCCATCGCCGCCCGCGCCAATCGCCATATCTTCGCCAATCGCCCGCTGCTCGATACCCGCCTGCCGGATGGTTCGCGTGTCAACATCATCGCGCCGCCGCTGTCGGTGGATGGGCTTTCCATCTCCATCCGCAAATTCTCCAAGCAGCTCATCACGCTGGATGTGATGCGCGACCAGACGAACATTTCCCCCGGCCTGGCCGAATTTCTCAAAGTCGCGGCGCACTGCCGCCTGAACATCGTCATCGCCGGCGGCACTGGCTCAGGCAAGACCACGCTGCTGAATGCCATGGGCCAGCATATCGACCCGGCTGAACGCCTCGTCACCATCGAAGATGCTGCCGAACTGCGGTTGGAGCAGGATAATATCGTGCGGCTGGAAACCCGCCCCGCCACCATCCACGGCAATATGGAAGATGAGGTCACCATTCGCGATCTGGTGCGCAACGCCCTGCGCATGCGGCCCGACCGCATTATCGTCGGCGAGGTGCGCGGCGCCGAAGCGTTTGACATGATGCAGGCCATGAATACCGGCCATGAAGGCTCGCTCACCACCATCCACGCCAACCACCCGCGCGACGCACTGGCGCGCCTGGAGAACATGGTCACCATGGCCAATCTCGGCCTGCCCAGCGCCGCCATGCGCGCGCAGATCGCCTCCGCCGTTCACCTCATCGTGCAGACCAGCCGCATGCGCGACGGTCATCGCCGCGTCACCTTCGTATCGGAAGTGGTGGGCATGGAATCGGAAGTTATCACCATGCAGGACCTCTTCACCTTCCAGCCCAAAGGCGAGGATGAAAACGGCAAGCTGGTGGGCGATTTCAAATGGTCGGGCATCATGCCCCGCTTCCTGCGCCGCGTCGCCTATTACGGCGAGGCCGACCGCATGAGCGCCGCCCTAGGGGTAAAACTGCCAAAAATATAGACCCTTGATAAGCCCAGCGCCAAGCTGGCAATTCCTTGCGCAATTTGCTATACAGGAATTTCAATCTCCCCCTCCGCGCCACAGGCGCTCGCACAAAAACCACCCAAAAAGAAAGAGGAGTTTATGCAACTTCAAATCTCCGGCCGCCATGTCGATCTTGGCGAATCCTTCCAATCCCATGTCGAAAAACGCCTGGGCGACGGCCTCGGCAAATATCTCGACCGTGTCACCAATGTCGATGTCGTCGTCTCGAAAGCGGCGCATGCGCAATACCAGGTCGATATCCACGGCAACACCGGTACCCATTCCGGCATCAGCATCAAAAGCCAGGGCAGCGCCGGCGAAATCTACGCCGCGTTCGATGACGCCGCGACGAAGGCCGAAAAGCAGCTGCGCCGCTACAAGCGCCGCCTGAAAGACCATAACCGCGAAGGCAAAATCGCTGTCGCGAAAAAATACGTGCTGCAGCCCGAAGCGCACGACGGCGAGCTGGAAGAGAAGGGCGCACCCGTCGTCATCGCCGAGCAGGCCACCAATATCGAACATCTCAGCGTCAGCCAGGCCGTCATGAAAATGGATCTGGCCGACCTGCCGGCATTGCTATTCGTCAATTCCGGCACCGGCCGCATCAACGTGGTCTACCGTCGGGTCGATGGCAATATCAGCTGGGTTGATCCCGAAGGCATCGCCGCTTAGATGGCCACGCAGCCGCCGCTCGCCCACATCCACGCCACGGCAGTCGCCTATAGCGGTGCCGGGTGCCTCATCCTCGGCAAATCCGGCAGCGGCAAGTCGCGGCTGGCGGCCGAGATGATCCAGCTCGGCGCCCGCCTGGTGGCGGATGACCAGGTGATCCTCACCGTGCAATCCGGCATGCTGATGGCCTCAGCACCCAAAGAACTGGCCAATGTGCTGGAACTGCGCGGCATCGGCCTCATCCGCCTGCCGGATATCGTGCCGCGCCATGTGCTGCACCTCGCGATCGAACTCGACCCCGACGCTGAGGATCGGTTACCCGAGCCGCAAACTGCTACCATCGAGGGTCTCTCCATCCCGCTGTTGCGCCTGAAACCGCCGCCTATCACCGGCGCTGGCAGCGTCATGCTGGCCATCAAAGCGGTGCAGGAAGGGCGCATGCTGCCGCCCGATTGGCGCCCGGTTGCGGAAAAAACCGCATAAACCGTTGCGCAGCGCGCTAAACCGGCCTACATCACCCCCATGATTGGAATTATCGTCGTCACCCATGGCGCCCTAGCCGTTGAACTGATTGCCGTCGCCGAACACGTGGTCGGTAAGCAGACGCATATCATGCCCATCTGCATCGGCCCGGAAGACGACATCGAGCAGCGCCGCAACGACATCATCGCCGCCACCGGCAGGGTCGATCAGGGCAAAGGCGTCGCCATTCTCACCGACATGTTCGGCGGCACGCCCAGCAACCTCGCCATCTCGGTAATGAACCCGGGCAAAATCGAAGTGGTCGCCGGCGTCAACGTGCCCATGCTTATCAAGCTCATCAGCGCCCGCAGCAGCCTGTCGCTGATCGACGCGGTGATGGAAGCGCAGGAAGCCGGCCGCAAATACATCAACGTCGCCAGCAATCTGCTGAAGAAAGCGAAGGCGTCGTAGATGACCGCCACCGCACGCGTCACCATCTGCAACAAAAAGGGCCTGCATGCCCGCGCGGCCGCCAAGGTCGTCAACACCGCCGCCAATTACGATGCTGAAATCCAGCTCATCCGCCTGCCGCGCCCTAACGAGGCTGGTGAGCCGGTGGGGGCAGGGGCCACCTCCATCCTCAGTCTGCTGATGCTAGCCGCCGAAATGGGTGTCGATGTCGAACTGCGCGGCGAAGGCCGCCAGGCTGAAGAAGCCGTGGAAGCCCTGAAAGCCCTCATCGCCCGCCGTTTCGACGAGCAGGAATAGCGGATTCATCCACTTCAACTTATCCAAATAAAACATTGAAACAGTTAATGGAAAACTGAATCGTTAACGATTTGGTAACCACTTCCTGCTATCCTGCAAATAAGGGGTAGGAGCCCCTTCAAACATGACTCGCATCGTCGCATACGGCGACGCTATCGCCGCCGGTATCGCCAAGACCCACCCACACCTGCTCAATCTCGCAGGCCCGGGCCGTGGCTTCGTAAACAACAACCTGGCTCCCACCATCCAGATTCAACCGGAAGACGCGGTGATTATCAGCGTCGGCTGGAGCGATGCGGCGCAGCTGTTCAGCCCCAACCCGGTCATCCCCTTTGCGCTGTATGAGCGCCGCTATATGGCGCGCCTGCACGAAATTGCCGCGCGCAATAACCGCGCGCCGATCGTGCTGCTGGGTATGGAGCCGCTGACCCGGCCTTACCCCGGCCTAAACAACACGCTGCTGCTGCCGATGAACCAGCTGCTGGAAAAGCTGGCGCGCCGCGCTGAAATCTCTTTCCTCGACCTCGCCGCACACCCCATCGGCCACCGCGCCATCGATGGGTTGCTATATCAGCCCGACGGCTATCGCCTGCTGCTGGCGCGCTGTGGGCATTTAGGCAACGGGCTCAGCCTCAGCACGCAGGTTGGCACTTCTTTTATGCTGCGTCCGGCGCACTAATAAGCGATTCCAGTTACTTGTGGCAAGCTCTTGAGAGGCGCAGTCAGTCTGGCTTACGTCTGTTTATTAATTTCTTATCCACAGTTATTGTCCACTGATGAATTGAACCATCATTAAGCGTCCCGCGCTAAGCTGCTGATGCGCTATTAACTTCCAAAATGTCAATCCGTTGCGGAAAAATATATTTAAAAACTTGACTGCGCTTTCGCTTGCAATAGAAAGGCCGTTTTGTTTTCCTAGGCCTGTCACCCAATGTTGCAAGACCGGCCATCAGACCGGCATTCACCGGGGAAACTGGAAGCAGAATTTTCCCCACTACCTGACGAAGAGGTATCGTATGTCGCTAACGACGCATGTGGCAATGCTGCAAGACAAACACGGCAAACTCGAGGGAATGATCCATAACGAAACCCACCGGCCGATGCCGGATTTCGGGCTGATCCAGACCCTGAAGAAACAAAAACTCATCCTCAAGGAAGAACTTGAACGCCTACGCCTGCTGTCCGAGGAGCGCTTCGACGCTGCCTGAGACAGACTGGGCGAGGATTCACCGGCGTAGCGTTCCGCGCGCGGGTGAATCCTGCCAAAGCTCGGGTGCTCAGACCATCCGAACTTCGAGAGGGGAGCGTCCGCGGTTCCCCATAGTGAGCCCCGGGTACTCATTGAATTGAGTCCGGGGCTTCTTTTATTCGCTGTGCTGCGCTCACTTTACACGTGCGCAAAAGTGCTTCGTATCGTCCATCGCGGCGCGAAAGCGTGGTTTTTGCGATGATAGTTTAATGGCAAGAAGAGCGCTTCGGGCCGTCAAACATCTTCTCACCTGAAACTGCAAAGCCCTGCCGGGGTTCATTCCCGGCAGGGCTTTGGCAACCAACGCGCTTCAAACTACACTGAGCGCAGCTACGCCGCTTCCTCGTCATCGAACCCATGGTCCATGCCCAGGGCGCGTTTGTAGAGGTCGAGCATATATTCGGCTTCGGTGCGCTCGTTGCTCTTCATTTTGCGCAGTTTCAGCACCTGACGCATGGTTTTAGTGTCAAAACCGTTGCTTTTCGCCTCAGCGAACACGTCGCGCACATCGCTGGCGATGCCGGCCTTATCTTCTTCCAGACGCTCGATGCGCTCAATATAGGATTTCAGTTTCGGTGCTTCTACGCCGCCCATCTTAACCATTGCTTACCTCGATAATTGGTTGTTTTTATAGACCCAGCCACGATATGGGCCTTGTCCACCGCCTGCAACTAAGCCCTTGCCATCATCCACAGGCTGGGGATATAATGCGCGTCCGTTTAAAACGTACGGTTGGGCAGTCCCCACCGGACACTGAAGAATTCTTAATCCCGTGGAAGGGGGTATTGACTCGTGGTTGAAGTTGTTGTTCGTGACAATAACGTGGATCAGGCGCTTCGCGTTCTGAAAAAGAAGATGCAGCGTGAAGGCATCTACCGCGAAATGAAAATGCGCAAGCATTACGAGAAACCTTCCGAGAAACGCGTACGCGAGAATGGCGAAGCCGTTCGCCGTGCCCGCAAACTGGCCCGCAAGAAGTCGGAGATGTTCGACTAGGCGGTTTCCAGTACGGAAACGAAAGGGCGCCTCCGGGCGCCCTTTTTTATGTTCGGATTTCGATAAATTAATAAAATTTTAATTATCATGCTATAGGCTGTTCAATGACAAGGAAGCCCGGGAGTTTGCATGTTCACACCAGTTACCAGCCGCAAAGCGCAGTCGCCCGATGGCGCTGCTATCACAATCGAGGGGTGGATAATCCACTGCAAAGAGGGCGAACGGTTGATGGGGTTCCCCGCGCAACTATGCGCCCCATTATCGCGCGAATACGAAGCGCTTTACATGATTTACTTCCCGCTCGATGCGCGCTGGCAGGCGCCCCATCACGATGAGCAGGTGGACTATGCGACTGTTCAGCGCGTTAAGCAGCATCTGATCGAAGGGCTGCATGCGCTGAATTGTGAAGCCGAATTTACCCTCCAGAATTAAGGATGAGCCCCCATGGTTGATGCAGCAGGTGACCAATCCCTAAAAGAAGATATCGCTAAGTCCAACGACACGCTGTCGGAGCATCGTGATGGGCGCGTGTTCTGGTCGAACGATTATGGCACGGGAGCGGATGGTAAATTCCACCGTTGGAATAAAGAACGCGCCGATGCGGCTGCAAAGGACGGTACCGGGAAATACACAGAGCTCGATCGGCTGCTGCCCTTCATCGATGAGCTGGATACAGGTAAATACCAGGGCAAGGAAATTTCGCCCGGCGCCCAGCAGGCAGCCGAGGCCGAGCTATCGTTGGATTATGCGAAAATGGCACGTGGCACGGTGGTGATTTATGCCAATAACACCGGCGCCACTTCCTATTTTCGTAAAACGGAAATGCCGGTGCTGATGGATAATCAGGATGTCCGGCATGTGACCTATGTCGATACTGCGGGCACATCCCACACAGTGCCGAAAGCGGAATGGTATAACACGCAACGCCAGCAGTGGGTGGATGCCCGCATCAGCAAATTACAGCAGTCGGGCGATAAGTGGGAACAGGACACGCTGGCTTGGGAGAAGGGCGGGCAACAAGGCAAGGCCCCGGCCGCCTACGATGTAAACGATTATGCGCATGAGATGTCGAATTCCTATGCGGATCTGGCCGATCCGAAGCCGCTTTCCTATATCGATCCGGCGCGCGAGCAGCACTACCTGACGCAAATGAAAGAAGAGCTGGCCAGGCACCCTGATCCCGATTTCCGCAGCCGCATGATGGAGAAGGTGCGTGCCGACCTGAAAGACAATCCCGCCGCCCTGGCGCTGGTAGAGAAGGATTACCCGGCATTTAGCTCGCTCATGACGGTGGGGGCAGGCAAACCGGATGAATTGCGTGCCATGCTGGCGCCCGGCTCGGATTTCTATCAAAGCAAAGCCGCACAGGCTGCAGGCCTCACGCCCGGTAGCCCTGTCGTCGCCAAGCTATTGAAGCTCACCGAAGGCGGCGTTACCGTTTATCCGCATAACTTCCACGTTCACACTGCCGAAGAATCCGGCCTCACGATGGCGGATCTGCGCAGCCTTGGCGCGCTGAACGAAAAATTCTCCCTCATGGTCACGGTGAAAGACAGCCACGGCAAGCCCGAGCAGCTGGTGCCCAGCGAGTTCATCGCCTGGCAGGGCATCGGCGGCAAAAGCATGGCCACCGCCTATCCCGACCTGCCGATCGATGTTTTTGCCGCGAAGAACGGCGTCACCATCCAGAATACCGGACCGGGCATCGACGTGGCCGGTGGCATCGACCGCGATGGCGGCCAGCATTATGATCTTGAAAGCGATATCGGTTCGAAACGTCTGGTCGCTGTCGGCCGCGTCGTCGCCGGCCCCTATGCCTGGGCTTATGGCAGTGAGAACATTCGCGATACGGACCCCAAATCCGCCTCCTACGGCCACCCCATCAACGTGGGCGACGGTGCGCTCGATATCTACGCGCCGCCGGAAGTCGTCAAACAGGTGAAGAGCGGCCAACCGTATTACGGCCCGGTCAGCATCAAGCTTCGCGTCGAGAATGACGGCATGAACAGCGACGCCCTTGTGCGGCCCGACCCCAAAGTGTTCCTCTCGCCCGACCCGCACGCGGCTATCCTGGCCGAATCCGCCAACTGGCAGAGCACCAACCCCGATGGCACGGTGGTGAAAGAGGTGGAAGTCAGCCATCTGGCCGGCGTTACCTTCGACCCGCCCGTCACACTGAAGGAAGGGGTGGTGAAGGATTATGCCAACCATCAATCCAGCTTCGTCAGCATGAGCGGCGCGCAATACCAGGCCTGGAAATATGCGCTCGGCGAGCATAGCGAACTGCGCGGCGAAGCGCCGGATACCTGGATCAGGCAGACCTACGGCAGCCGCGAGAATTTCGATGCCGTCTTCAAAAATTACCCCGACGGCCAGCCACTCACCCGCGAGCACTACCACCACACGATTGCCGAAGGCGCTAAGCTGGAAGTGAAAGAAGTCAGCGCCCTGCTGCGCGACACTGGTAACGTCACGGCCGTCGAAACCTTCCTTCATGGCAAAGACGGCACGCACGACGGCAAATTAACCGCCGATGAAATGACCGGGACCTTGAATAAGGTGCAACTCAAAGGCCTGAGTGCGGAGGGGATGGCGGAGCTGGAAACCTTACGGACCGCCCTGGCCGCATCCGCCGTCAGCCATACGCAGGCTGAGGCCGCTTTGAGCATACCCGCGCATCGCCCCGCAACGACGGGCAGGGGCGTTCATTAAGGGGTTTTTATGGGCTGCCTGCCGCTTTAAGCGACGCTGCTGCTTTTTTCCGTCTGCTGCGCCATCTGGCTTTGCATGGTGAGACGTGCGGCACTCACGCGCCCATCACGCACCTGTGCTTTTGTATGGCCAAGCCCGATGGATTCGGCGGTCTGGAAGCAGGCATATTCCAGCGCCGCCGCATAGGGCACAGCGGCGCGCTGGGCCGGGTTCATGCCAACAGCGAATTGCACCGGCGGCAGGCTATCCGCTTGCAATGGCACCCTGGTCGAAAGCACGGCAATCGTCAGCAGCGCTTTGTCGAGCGGGTCGCGGCGTGCTTTGGGCAGGCCTTCCTCATGCTGCAGGAATTCCTTAAGATCATAGCCCAGTCCTTTAAAGGCGCGCATGGCCATGTCGCGTGTTTGTTCGGTGAGTTCTACCGGCAGCAAAGTGCCATTGCGCTGCGCTTCGGGGTCGCGGCGCGCCGTACGTACCAGCCCGGCGATATATTCGCCGAATGGCCCGCTCAGGGCGATGGATTGCGCATCATCGGCATGCTGTAATGGATCGGCCATGCAGCCAATCTACCACGCGACCATGACGGTTTCATGACGGCTACAGCGCCTTCAGCGCCTTCACCAGGTTCTCGGTGGCTACCTTGGCATCGCCGAACAGCATCATGGTATTATCCTTGAAGAACAGTTCGTTCTGGATGCCGGCGTAACCCGCCGCCATGCCGCGCTTGTTGAAAATCACGTTGCGCGCATCGGCCACGTTCAGTACCGGCATGCCGTAGATGGGCGATTTGGGGTCGCTCTTCGCCGCCGGGTTGGTCACGTCGTTCGCGCCGATCACATAGACCACGTCGGTGGTAGAGAAATCATTGTTGATCTCTTCCAGTTCGAACACCGAATCATAGGGCACGTTGGCCTCGGCCAGCAGCACGTTCATATGGCCCGGCATGCGGCCCGCCACGGGGTGGATGGCATATTTCACCTTCACGCCGCGATGTTCCAGCGTCTCGGCCAGCTCGCGCACGGCGTGCTGCGCCTGCGCCACCGCCATGCCGTAACCGGGCACGATGATGACCGAATCCGCATTGGCCATCAGGAACGCCGCATCCTCCGCCGCGCCGGATTTCACCGGGCGCTCGTCCGCACCCGCTGCCGGCCCGCCGGCCTCCGCCGCCGAACCGAAGCCGCCTAGGATCACGTTGATGATCGAGCGGTTCATCGCCTTGCACATGATATAGCTGAGGATGGCGCCCGATGCCCCGATCAGCGCCCCCGCGATGATCAGCAGCGGGTTGCCCAGCGTGAAGCCGATGCCCGCCGCCGCCCAGCCCGAATAGCTGTTAAGCATCGACACCACCACCGGCATATCCGCCCCGCCGATGGGGATGATAAGCAGCACGCCCAGCGCCATGGCCAGCAGCGTCATCAGCACGAAGAAGAATTTTGCCTCGGTGGCGCAGAATAGCAGGATCAGCGCCAGCGCGCCGGCGCCCAGTGCCAGGTTCACCTTATGCTGCAGCGGAAACCGTACCGGCGCACCGGAAACCAGCCCCTGCAATTTGGCGAAGGCCACGATGGAGCCGGTAAACGTAATCGCCCCGATCACCACGCCGAGGCTCATCTCGATGCGGCTGCCGAAATGGATATGCCCCTCGCGCAGGATGCCATAAGCCTCCGGCGACCAAAGCGCCGCCAGGGCGATCAGCACCGCGGCCAGCCCGACCAGTGAGTGGAAGGCCGCCACCAGCTGCGGCATCGCCGTCATCGCGATGCGCTTGGCCACCACCCAGCCGATGCCGCCGCCGATGGCGATGGCAAGCACGATCCACTCATAGGTCTGCACCTTGGGCAGAAACAGCGTGGTGACGATGGCCAATGCCATGCCGCCCACCGCATACAGATTGCCTTGCCGCGCCGTGGCGGGCGAGGAGAGGCCCCGCAGCGCCATGATGAAGGCCACCGCCGCAACCAGGTAGAGAATGTAGAAGATGCTGTTCATACGCCCGTCTTTTCTTTCCATGCATTGAGCTTGTCGCACGCGTAGAGCTTGCCCAGCAGCAGCCCGCCCAGCGTCCATTTCACGATGGCGCTGAAGAACCACATCACCGCCAGCTTGCCGGGGATGGGCAGGTAGATGTACGTCGCGGCCCAGCAGGCGCCCAGCAGCATGCCGGCCCACATGCCATAGCCCATCGCCTTGCGGTAGGGGCAATCGCAGCTGCCCACGGCGCCTACCGGCACGCGCTTGCGCCAAGCGAAGAAGCCCTTGGTGATGAGGTAGGCCACCACCAGGTGGAACAGGATGCAGAATGGGAGATTCGCCTGCATCTGCTCCGGCGCGCGCCAGAGACTGGCGGTCTCGATATAATAAGAAGCGAAGAGCTTGCCCTGGGTCAGCCAGTCGAACAGGAAGGTGTAAACCGTCACCACCAGCGCGCTGACCATCACGGCCTTGCGGTAGCAGCCTTTGCCGCAGGTGACGGGTTTATCGGTGGCGTTGTCCATTATTTGCCTCCTTTTTCACGTTTGCGGAACATCTCGAGCATGCGCTGCGTTACCACGAAGCCGCCGAAGATATTGATGCTGGCGATCAGCACCGCCACGAACCCGAACCCGTGCGACAGTGCCGAACCCTGCGTGCCCAGCGCGATGATCGCGCCCACGATGATGATGCCCGAGATGGCGTTCGTCACGCTCATCAGCGGCGTATGCAGCGCGGGTGTGACGCGCCACACCACGTAGTAGCCCACAAAGCAGGCCAGCACGAACACGGTGATGCCGAAAATGAACGGATCGACAAACGCGCCATGCGCGGCCTGTTCCTGCAGCGCCTGCGTCTGCGCCTGTAAATCTGCCGCCTTGGCGGCGAGATCGCCCGCCTGTTCGGAAATGGTGGAGTAATCAGCCATCTTAAACTCCTGTCAGTAGAGGATGCACAGCCTTGCCGCCTTTCAGCAGCAGCGTGCCTTTAATCAACTCGTCATCGGCCTTGATAGCGAGGGCCTTGCTGCCTTTTTCCATCATCAGCGTCGAGACGAAGTTGAACAGGTTGCGCGCGTAGAGCGGGCTGGCGTCCGACGCCGCGCGGCTGGGCAGGTTGGTGTAGCCGAGTAACGTCACCCCATGCGCCTGCACGGCTTCGTCCTTGCGGGTGAGCTTGCAGTTGCCGCCGCTGGCTGCGGCGAGATCGACAATCACACTGCCGGGTTTCATGGCTTTCACCATCGCCTCGGTAATCAGCTCCGGCGCGGGTTTGCCGGGGATGAGGGCGGTGGAAATCACGATATCATGCACGGCGATGGAAGCCGCGATGGCGGTCTCCTGACGCTGCTTATATTCCGCATCCATCTCCTTCGCATAGCCGCCGGCGGTTTCGGCATTGGCGCTGGCTGCCACTTCCACGAATTTCGCACCAAGCGACATCACCTGCTCTTTCACAGCCGGGCGCACGTCGAACGCACTCACTACCGCGCCGAGGCGTTTAGCGGTGGCGATGGCCTGCAGCCCCGCTACGCCGGCGCCCAGCACCAGCACCTTGGCGGGCGGAATGGTGCCCGCCGCGGTCATCATCATGGGGATGGTTTTGCTGGTGGCTGCCACCGCCTCGATCACCGCGCGGTAGCCGGCGAGGTTGGATTGCGAGCTCAGCACATCCATCGATTGCGCGCGCGAGATGCGCGGCAGCAGCTCCATCGCATACACATGCAGCGAACGGGCGTTCATCGCGCCGAAATCGGTGGTTTTGCCCAGCGGGTCCATCATCCCCACCAGCACCGCGCCTTCGGGAATATGGGCGAGCGTTTCAGCCTCCGGCGCATCGACGCACAACACAATGTCGGCACCCGCAAACGCAGCCTGTGCGCTGGCGGCTACGCTGGCGCCCGCATCGATGAATTGCTGGTCGGAAATGCCTGAAGCCAGCCCGGCCCCGGCCTCCACGCTGATATCGGCGCCCAGGGCGATGAATTTTTTCACCGCATCGGGCGTGATGGCGACACGGGATTCAAGTGGCGAGGTTTCTTTGGCAATGGCAATTTTCATGGATTGCTTCCTTTGAATGCGTGCATGTTCTTAACGCAGGTTTGACCATGCAGCAACCTTGATGTATGAGCGTTATTCACTTTCATGTGGATGGCTTATGCCCACGAAAAAACCTGTAAAAAAATCCGGCTCCAGGCCCTGCCTGGTGAGCATCATCATGGGCAGCCAGTCCGACTGGCCGACGATGAAACAGGCCGCCGAGATGCTGGACATCTTCAAGGTGCCCTACGAAACCAAAATCGTTTCCGCCCACCGCACGCCGCAGCGGCTTTATGACTATGCCACCAAGGCGGCCGGGCGCGGCCTGAAAATCATCATCGCCGGGGCAGGGGGCGCCGCCCATCTACCGGGCATGACAGCTTCGCTCACCAGCCTGCCAGTGCTGGGCGTGCCCATCAAATCCAAAGCACTCGATGGCATGGATGCGCTGCTTTCCATCGCCCAAATGCCCAAAGGTATCCCCGTTGGCACGCTCGCCATCGGCGAAGCAGGCGCGGGGAATGCAGGCCTGCTCGCCGCCATGATCCTCGCGCTGGAAAACCCCGCCCTGGGTAAACGCGTGAACGACTGGCGCATGAAGCAGACCAAGGCCGTGGCCTTGGAACCGCAGGATTAGTGCGATGGAACGTATCACCCCGCCCGGCTCTACCATCGGCATCGTCGGCGGCGGCCAGCTTGGCCGGATGCTGGCGCGCGCCGCCAGCCGCATGGGCTACAAAACCCACATCTACACGCCGGATAAGGATTCGCCTGCCAGCCACGTTGCCACCGCCACCACCATCGGCGCTTATCAGGACACCACGGCCCTGCGCGCCTTCGGCCAGAGCGTGGATGTGGTGACTTTCGAGTTCGAGAACATCCCCGCCGAAACGCTGACGATGCTGGAAGCGATTGTCGCCGTGCGCCCGAAGCCGGAGGTGCTGTTCACCACCCGCCATCGGCTGCGCGAGAAGGAATTCATCACCGCGCGAGGCATTAAAACCGCGCCCTTCGCGCCGGTTCGCACCGCGGCGGAGCTGGCTGATGCCATTCAAAAAATCGGCACGCCGAGCGTGCTTAAAACCACCGAGCTAGGCTACGATGGCAAAGGCCAGGTGGTGATCAAAACCACAGCCGATGCTGCCGCTGCTTGGGCCGCGCTGGGCAAAACGGAATGCATCCTCGAAGGCTTCATCGACTTCGAGGCCGAAGCATCCGTCATCGTCGCTCGCTCGACCCATGGCGAAATGCGCTGCTACCCGCTGGTGCAGAATATCCACCGCGACCATATCCTGCATAAAACCATCGCCCCCGCGCCGTTCATCGACGCGCATCAGGAGCAGGCCGTGCATATCGCTAAAACCCTCGCCGAAGCGCTGGATGTGGTGGGCCTGCTGGCCGTCGAACTCTTCGTCACCAAAGACGGCCTGCTGGTTAACGAACTCGCCCCGCGCCCCCACAATTCCGGCCACTGGACCATGGAAGGCGCGCCCACCTCGCAGTTCGAACAGCATATCCGCGCCATCTGCGGCTGGGCATTGGGCGACACCACCGCGCGCCCCTGCGAGATGATCAACCTGTTGGGCGATGAGTGGAAGCAGTGGGAGGAATATGCCCGCCAGCCACAGGCCCACGTCCACCTCTACGGCAAAACCGAATCCCGCCCCGGCCGCAAGATGGGGCATGTGACCATCGTGAAGCGCAACGGCTAGATGAAATTGACGAAGAACAGGCCGCAATCGAGGCTGCGGTTGGTGAGCTTATATTGCGCCACGCTATCGGCCACCGCCGCGACACCGGCCTGATCGGTGCAGAACCAGGTAGTACCGTCACCTTTCCAGTTCATGACCGAGCCGGTGCCCGGCTTGCCATCATCCATCTTCGTGTCGATATTCCAGGCATCTTCCGGCGAGATGACTGGGTAATAACCCGTCGCTGTCGAGGTAGGGCCGAAGAGCTGCATCATATGGCCGGTATAAGTAAACTGCGTGGCGCTGGTGGTGTTGGTGGCGTAGGAAATACCCCATGCCCCGTTCGGCATGCGCGATGGCGGCAGATTGAGACCCGCCACGAACGGCAGGGTATAGCCGCTGGAGTTGGTGCCGGCCGTGCCGGTATATTGCCCCTCGATCAGCCCGGCATTGGCCAGATGCTGCCAGAAGCGGAAGCGCTCATCGCGCGGTGATACGCTCTGGCTTATCTGCCCATCGCCGTTGCCGTTGCAGGTGGCGGTGCCGGTGGCAACAGTATTCTGGCAGGTGGTATCCGCACCTGTACCGCCTAGGCTTCCCCAGAAGGAAGTGGCATTATTCATATCGCCTGGCAGCTGGAAATATTTATCACGGAAGGCGCCGGCGGCGGCCTTGTAGCGCATGTAATCGGTGGTGACGCTGCGCAGTTGCGCTGCATGGATCAGCGATTGCCCGGCGAGGATACCGCCTGTCAGCAGGCCGAGGATGACCAGGACGATGGATAATTCAACAAGGCTGAAACCTTTTTTCATACGCCCATTCTACAACAGTCGTGCCATGGGAGCAACTTAACGCAGCATTGCCCCAACCTTCGCCGCGCTGGCGATAATGGCTTGAGCCACAGCGGTAATTTCGGCATCGCTCAGCGTGCGGTCAGCCGCCTGTAATGTCACGGTGACAGCGATAGATTTTTTGCCGTCCTCCACACCCTTGCCCTGATAGACATCGAAAACCGTCACGTTCTGCAGCAGCGTTTTTTCGGCTTTGTTGATGGCGGCCACCAGTTCGGCAGCGGGGGTTTTCTCATCCATCACGAAGGCGAAATCCCGCGTGACGGGTTGATAGTCGGAAGCCGCGAGCGGCTTTCGCTTGGCGGCTTTCACGGGCGGCAGGGCGTAGACGAACAGTGCAAAAGCATATACCGGAAAATCGACCCCGAATTGTTTTAGCAGCGACGGATGCAATTCACCGAACGATGCCAGAATATTTTTGGGGCCAAGGCCGATGACGCCGCTGCGGCCCGGGTGGAACCACGGCACGCTGCCGCTGATCGGCAGCACGGTGCATTTGCTGCTGTCGATGCCGACAGTATCGAGCAGATACATCGCATCGGCTTTCACATCGAACACATCGGCGGCGGCGCTGCCGTTCCAATGCAGCCCTTTGCGCAGGCCGCTGCGCACACCGACGAGCATGGTTTTCTGACCGGCGGGCGTGGTGTCGTGGAAGGTAGCGCCCAGCTCGAAAATCGCCACATCGGAAATGCCGCGCGCGTGGTTGGCCTTTACCGCTTCGACAAGATGCGGCGTGATTTTAGGGCGCATCACCGACAATTCAGCGCTGATGGGGTTAAGCAATTTCAGTGCATCGCTTTGCCCACCCCAGGCGGCGGCCTGCGCTTCCGAACAGAAGCCCCAACTATAGGTTTCATGCAACCCGCGGCGCGCGGCGGCGCGACGCAGCAGCGCATCGCGCGTTTGCGTGGCGCTGAGAGCCGGGCGGCTGATGCCCGCTACTTTCGGCAGTGGGATGGGCGGGATGGCATCATAACCTACGATGCGCAGCACTTCCTCGGCGAGGTCGGCTTTGCCGGAAATATCATGGCGCCAGCGCGGAATGCGTGCGTGGTTGCCCTCGATGGTGAAGCCCAGCGCGGTAAGAATCTCGCGCATGCGCGGCTCGGCGATGTCGGTGCCGCCAAGCGCGTTGATGAAAGCAGGGTCGTAGGGCACAGGCGTGGCTTCGGGCGGCAGCGCGCCGGTGAGATGCTGCGAACCGGCTTCGCCGCCGCAGAGACTGATGATGAAGGCGGTGATGCCCTGATCGTCGATAGGCATGGCGCCGATATCGATGCCGCGCTCGAAACGCGAACGCGCATCGGAATCGATTTGCAGCGCGCGGCCGGTTTGTGCGATACGCAATGCATTGAACAGTGCTACTTCGAGCAGAATATCCGTGGTGGTTTCATCGACGGCAGTGCTGCTGCCACCCATGATGCCGCCCAGACCGATAGCGCCGGAATCATCGGCAATCACGCAATCGCGCGGGTTCAGTGTATATTCTTTTTCGTTCAGCGCCGCGAACTTTTCGCCTTCCTTGGCGCGGCGCACGACCAGGCCGCCCTTGAGCTTCTTCAAATCATACACATGCGCCGGGCGGGCATAAGCGAGGGTAACGAAATTGGTGATATCGACCAGCGCCGAGATCGGCCGCATGCCGGCGGCGGTGAGGGTGCGCTGCAGCCATTCGGGTGACGGGCCATTCTTCACGCCGCGAATGATGCGGGCGTAGAAAGCGGGGCAGCCATCCGTATCCTCGATGGTGACCGGATAGGTTTCGCCATTGCCGGCGATGGGGCCGGGGTTGGGGTTGATTAGCGTGCCGAGGCCGACCGCGGCGAGGTCGCGCGCGATGCCGAACACGCCCATGCAATCGCCCCGATTGGCGGTGATGTTGAGGTCAAGCACCGGGTCGTTGAGGTGAAGCACATCGACAATGCTGGCGCCGATTTCAGCATCGGCCGGAAGTTCGATGATGCCGGCATGGTCGTCGCCCAACCCCAGTTCGCGGGCCGAGCAGAGCATGCCCTGCGATTCCACCCCGCGCACGGCGGCTTTTTTGATTTCCATGCCGTTGGTGGGGATGATGGTGCCGATGTTGGCGAGTGCCACTTTAATGCCCGCGCGCGCATTAGGCGCGCCGCAGACGATCTGCAGTTCGCCCTGCGCGGCCTTCACGCGACAGACCTGCAGCTTGTCGGCCTGCGGATGTTTTTCGGCATGGAGAATTTCGGCCACCACGAAGGGCGCCAGTGCTTTGCTGTTATCTTCAATGCCATCCACTTCCAGACCGATAGCGGTGGCGACTTCGGCGATTTTCTCAAGCGAAGCTTCCGTTTTCAGAGAATCCTTCAAAAGGGAGAGGGGGAATTTCATGCGCTGACTCCCTTCACGAGATTGGGAACATCCAGCGCGTGGAAGCCGTAATGGTTCAGCCAGCGCATGTCACCCGCGAAGAAAGTGCGCAGGTCGGGAATGTTATATTTCAGCATGGCGAGGCGCTCGATGCCGCAGCCGAAGGCAAAGCCTTGCCACTCGGCGGGGTCGAGGCCGCAATTGCGTAGCACGTTCGGGTGCACCATGCCGCAGCCGGCAATCTCCAGCCAGTCCGAGCCTTCGCCAATGACAAGCGCATCCTTCCCGCGCTTGCAGCCGATATCGACTTCGGCGCTGGGCTCGGTGAACGGGAAGAAGCTGGCGCGGAAACGCATCGGCAGTTTCTCAAGGCCGAAGAAGGCGGCCAGCGCATCATTCAGCAGGCCCTTCAGATGGCCCATATGAACGCCCTTTTCGATTACCAGACCTTCGATCTGGTGGAACATCGGCGTGTGCGTCATGTCGGAATCCGACCGGTAGGTGGTGCCGGGGGCGATGATGCGGATAGGCGGTTTTTCCTTCATCATGGTGCGGATCTGCACGGGGCTGGTATGGGTGCGCAGCACGGGATGCGTTTTTCCGTCGCCTTGCAGATAGAAGGTATCGTGCATCTGGCGGGCGGGGTGCGATTCGGGGATGTTGAGGGCGCTGAAATTATGGAAGTCGTCTTCAATCTCCGGGCCCTCCGCGACGCTGAAACCGAAATCGGCGAAGATGGCGGTGAGTTCTTCGATCACCTGCGTGATGGGGTGTATGCTGCCGCGCGCCACGGGCGCTGCGGGCAGGGTGATATCAATGGTTTCGGACGCCAGGCGTGCATCCAGTTCGACGCGCTCCAGCGTCGCCTTCTTTGCTTCGATGGCGGCGGTGAGTTCATCCTTGGCGGCATTGACCTCGGCGCCCTTGGCCTTACGCTCGTCTGGGCTCAGCGAGCCCAGCGTTTTCAGTACGGCGGTGATCTCGCCGGATTTGCCCAGATAGGCCACGCGCGCATCTTCCAGTGCTTTCACGGATTCGGCGGCGGCGACGGCGGCCTGGCCGCGTGAGAGGATATCGTTGAGGCTCATGTTCGTTCCTGTTTTGGAACGACACTTCTAAAGCGATGCCGCCGCGTTGCAATAAAAAAAGGGCCGGTATCGCTACCGGCCCTTTGTTCTTGTTCGCAGGTTGCGCTTACGCCTGGATGGCGGCTTGCGCTTTACCGGCGAGCTCTTTGAACATCGCGGCGTCTTTCACGGCGATGTCGGCGAGCACTTTGCGGTCGAGCGTGATGCCGGCCTTGTTCAGGCCATGCATGAACTCGGAATAGGTGAGGCCATGCTCACGGGTGGCCGCGTTGATACGCTGGATCCACAGCGCGCGGAAGGTGCGCTTTTTGGCGCGGCGGTCGCGGTAGCTATATTGCAGACCCTTCTCAACGCGTTCGATCGCAACGCGGTAGCAGGTGGAAGCGCGGCCACGATAGCCTTTGGCCATCTTCAGAATTTTCTTGTGACGGGCGCGTTTGGTAACGGAACGTTTTACATGTGCCATGGTGCGCTCTCCTTAACCGTTGGGCAGGAAGTTTTTGCGGATGGTCGTAGCATCCGACTCATTGAGGATCACCGTGCCGGTGGAACGGCGGATGAACGCTTTGCTGCGCTTACGCATGCCGTGGCGCTTGCCGGATTGGCCAGCGACCACTTTACCGGTGGCGGTCAGCTTGAAACGCTTCTTCGCCCCGCTTTTGGTCTTCATCTTAGGCATTATTTTCTCCGTTTGGTTTAGTTAGTGAAACCCGGTTTCCCGGTTTGGTGCCTGGGCAAATGCCATTCGCCCGGCTCCATAAATCCCCGTAAGGGGAGCGCGTGTATAACCACGGGTAATAGGAAAAGCAAGCGATTCGTCGGCCTAAAGCGAATGTGCCGTGCCCCGGCTGACCGCGGCCTTGACGGTTTTGTAGTTGGCCCGCAGGCGATATCCGGTGAAATCAGTGGGTAAAAGCCCTTTCTTTTCCTTGAAATAGTCAACATTCGTCAACCCATTGGCCTCAACGATGCCGAGCAATTCGCGGGCGCTGTCCTCTTCCACGACCTTGGCGCGCGAATAGGCGTAACCGCCCCCTTTCGGGCCGTCCATCCAGTAGGTTCCAAATGCGTACATGGCCATAGCCCTACATGGTTACAGCAAGGGCGGCTGCATGAATAGTTAGAATAAGTTTATGAAATGGCGCTATTAAGCCTGGGTCAGCACCAGCGCCAGAGCAGAGGCGACGACAAACGCGTTTTTCATCGGCTTCACCGAGGAATCCAGCCCTTCCAGCAGGTAATGGCCCGGCTTGCTGCCCGGCTGCACCCGGCGGATCAGCTGCTTGCCGCTATCCAGCTGTAGCACGCAGGGTTTTCCAATGAATTCATGGGGTACGCCGGGGAGGAGGGCGGTATATTCTGCCGTCCAGCGCTGATCGGTGTGGCTGTTGCGCTTGCTGCCGCTTTTGTCCGGCCCGCTGTTCCAGCTGAAACCCGGTTCGTGCAGGCCGCTGGCACCAGAAGCGGCGGTGGCATTGGTGGGGGCATCCAGGTCATCGATCCGGCATTCCAGCACGCGAGCCAGTTTGGCTTTCCACTCATGGCTCAGCGGTCCGCCGGCCTCAAGCTTCTGGATGGCCCTGGCCGTAGTACGGGGCAGCAGGGCGGCTAGTTCCTCGACGCTATAGCCTCGCTGCTCGCGCATGGTGCGCAGCCCATTACGCACCGGCGCGCTCTGGCCGAGCATGATGTGGGTGAGGTTCAGTACCTCCAGCATGGCCATCAGCTTATCGGCCGCCGGCATGCCGGATTTGTCGCGGATCAGGAAATCGCGTGGGGCATCATAGTTAAGGCCGGCCTGGCGGGCGAGGGTGGCGATATTCATGCCCAGCTCATCCATGCGTGCCAGCATGGCTTTCTTCAGTATCTCGCGTTTTATTTTCATGCCGCCAGCCTGTAGAAATGGCGGATTTTTGCCACAGGTATATTTCCCATTGCATAAAAAAGGAAATATCCCTATATTACTGAAAGATGATTTTAAGAGGAAATGAACGTGGGTATCGATCCTTTTGATAAAGAAGTGAAGCTGGAATTCTCGCTGTCGGAAGCGCTGGTAATGGCCCGCGTGCGCCAGCTCAACCTGGCCCTGCGCGCCCTGTCCGCGCCGGATGCTGCGCGTGACTTCGCCCTGCCTTCCGCGGAGCCTTTGCAAACAGCCGAAGCCGAAACCCCATGCTTCTGTCCGTGCTGCGAGTGATAGCGATGCTGCGCGCCACACCAATTTAGTCCGCTTTGGCAGTGCCCGGCTGTGTTTCGGCATACCGGGCACTGCACTTTTTTCCGATCGATTGAAAATAGCGGGCTTTTACCTACATAGTCACCGGTATCCGTTGCATCCCCCTGCAAGGGGCCTATAATGGGGCCGTTGTTAACTTAATGTTGGAGAAAACCATGAATCCCTGGAATCGCCCTGAAGCCGTCGTTGAGACGCAAACGCGGGCGGTCGATCAAGGCCTGCGCAGCTTTATGCTGAAGGTCTATAACTACATGACCAGCGGCGTACTGCTGACCGCCGTCGTTGCTTATTTCGCTGGCACCTCGCCGGCCTTCCAGCAAATGCTGATGTCGGTCGGGCCGGATGGCGCGGCCCATGCGTCGCCGCTGTTCTGGCTGCTGCTGGCGGCACCCGTCATCATGGGCTTTTTCGTGCTGCCGCGCATCACGAGCATGAGCGAGCAGGGGGCCAAAACCACTTTCTGGGCCTATGCCTTCGTTATGGGCCTCATGCTCTGGTCGATTTTCGCCGTTTATACCCAGGCGAGCATCTTCCGCGTGCTGCTGATCACCGCCGGCACGTTCGGGCTGATGTCGATCTACGGCTATAGCAGCAAGCGCGACCTCACCAGCCTCGGCTCGTTTGCGGCAGTGGGTGTGCTGGCCATCTTCTTCACTTCGCTGGCCAACGTGTTTCTGTTCCATTCGGCAGGGCTCGACCTGGCGCTTTCCTACCTCGGCGTTGCGGTGGCATTGGGCCTGGCTGCCTACCACACCCAGCAGACGAAGAATATCTACTACCAGGTGGGCCGCAGCGGGGCGATTGGCCATGCGGCCATTATTGCGGCGCTAAACCTTTATTTTGCCTTCATTTACCTGTTTATCAATCTGCTGCGCATCATGGGCGACCGCCGATAGTTCACGGCTTACTCAATCGTAATGAGGGAGGGCTGCAAAGCCCTCCCTTTTTTATGCCCAAATGCTTGACCTACAGCGCCAATCTGCTTATATTACGGTGACGACTTAAACAAAAATACGAATGCTGCACGAAGCGGCATCTTCCTCGTCACCAACCATGAAGGTCCTGACTGATGGCTGCCGGCCTCAGCAATCTAGCATCGCTTCTGATGTCTCCTTACGCGCAAGGCGCGTTGCAGGGAACCACTGCGCGCGACTCCACCGATGCGTTCAAGACAGGCACCAGCATCACCGCCCGCTATACGGTGGACGAGGATGGTGCGCTCGCCCTGCGCGATGTGAATATCAACGAACCGTCGGATGATTCGGCCAATGGCAATCGCCCGCGCTTCAATGCCGAGGAAGAGGATTCCCGCCCATCCACCACACTCGCCTCGCTGGCCCGCCCACGCGCCGTGATGAACCCGTCGGATGAAGTGGCGTTGTTCGCCGGCTATGGCGGCGAACTGGCCAGCCAACCCGCCGGTGCCAGCGGCAGCAACGTGCAGGACGCCGTGTTCGAGGAACTGGATGCCGACGGCAACAGCCTCGAGCAGCCCACCGACAAAGCGCCCACCACCGTCGCCGCCCAGAAGCAGACGCAGGTCGCTAACCTCTACGCCCGCAATGCCGATGTGATTTACAACGTCGACCCCATCATGAGCGACGCGGCATAATCCCCCTCCGTCATTCCCTGCAGAGGCAGGAATCCATTGCCGAGCCCCATCGGGGCGTTTTAATTACAACGCTGCGCGCCATTCCTGACAGTGGATTCCTGCCTTCGCAGGAATGACGGAGGGGGAGGCCATGCCGCCAATTCACGATGCTCGCTTGATTTCCCGCCGCATGCTGCATAGATAGCTCGCAACCAACGGAGATATCATGCGCACGAACTGGATCGGCATCGCCACCCTCTATAAACGCGAGACCTGGCGTTTTCTCAAAGTCTGGAATCAGACGCTGATCGCGCCGATGATCACCACGCTGATCTTCCTCGCCATTCTCACCCTGGCCATGGGCGGCGGCACGCGCGAGGTGCACGGCATGCCCTTCACCCATTTCATCGCCCCCGGCCTGATCATGATGGCCATGGTACAGAATGCCTTTGCCAATACCTCGTCGAGCTTCCTCATCGCCAAGCTGCAGGGCGTGATCATCGATTGGCTGCTGCCGCCGTTTTCGGCTGGTGAGCTGGTGGTGGGCATGGCCGCCGGGGGTATGACGCGCGGGCTGATGGTGGGCTGCACCGTCACCGTCGCCATGACGTTCTTCACCCATGTCGGCGTCTATGATGTCGGTGCGCTGATTTTCTTCGCCATCGCCGCCACGCTGATGATGTCGCTGCTCGGCATTATCACCGGCATCGTTTCCAACACGCCCGACCAGGCGGCCACCATCACCAACTTCGTGGTAACGCCGCTGTCGTTCCTCTCGGGCACCTTCTACTCCGTGCATAACCTGCCGGGGGTGTGGGAGACTATCAGCCAGTTCAACCCCTTCTTCTACATGATCGACGGTTTCCGCTACGCGCTCACCGGCTATTCCGATGGTAACCCGCAACTGGGCGCGGCTATCCTGCTCGGCACCATCGTCGTGCTCTGGACCATGGCGCAAACCATGTTCGCCCGCGGCTACCGTCTGAAGAGCTAACCATGCGCGCGCTGATTCCCCGCCGCAGCAGTGTGCTGGTGCTGATGCTGCTGGCGGCTCTGGCCTATTATTTCAACCCGCTGCCGCTGACACCGCCCATGGCCGGCCACCTGCCAGCCGATACGAACGAGGCGCGCCAGGCCTTCAAAGCGCGCGTGAAGGCGGCATTTCCTGTCGGCAGCAGCGAGGCGCACCTGATCGAGATTCTCGCCGCCCAGGGCTTCACCATGAAAGAGCACGAAGCCTCTTTCGCCAAGGAGCATTCCCTGTGTATGAAGGAATGGCGCATCCAATGGAAAACGGATGATGATGAAAACATCAAATCAATCACCAGCTCCTACGGCCTGACATGCCCATAACGCCCTACCTCCCCATCTATCGCCGCACCGGCATCCGCATGGCGCGTGGGGAGGGGGTGTATCTCATCGACGACAGCGGCAAGCGCTATCTGGATTTCGCTGCCGGTATTGCGGTGAATGCATTCGGGCACAGCCATCCGCATCTGGTGGAGGCGCTCACGCGTCAAGGCGCTGCCTTGTGGCATTGCTCGAACCAGTTCACCACCGAGCAACTGGAACGCTTTGCCGGCCGGCTGGTGGAGGCCACTTTCGCCGATACCGTATTCTTCAGCTCCTCCGGCACCGAGGCGGTGGAGGCGGGCATCAAATTCATGCGTCGCTACCATTACGAAACCGGCGCGCCCTACCGTCAGCGTGTCATCACGTTTGAGAACGGCTTCCACGGCCGCACTTACGGTGGCATCAGCGCCGGCGGTAACGATTTCGCTCGCGCCGGCTTCGGCCCGCTGCTGCTCGGCTTCGACCGCGTGCCACTGAACGACCTCGATGCCGTGAAGCGCACCATCAACAAAAACACCGCTGGCATCCTCGTCGAGCCCATTCAGGGTGAGGGCGGGGTGCATGTGGCTGACCACGACTTTCTGCGTGCCCTGCGCGCCCTGTGCGATGCTGAAGGCATCTTGCTGATGTGCGACGAGGTGCAATGCGGCTATGGCCGCCCCGGCAGCTTCTACGCCTTCGAGCAGGCCGGCATCACGCCTGATATCGTCTCCTCGGCCAAAGGTATCGGCGCCGGCTTCCCGCTGGGCGCGACGCTGCTCACCGAACGCGTGGCGGCGGTGCTACCTGCTGGCAGCCATGGTGGCACCTATAACAACAACCCCCTCGCCATGGCCGTCGGCAATGCCGCGCTCGACCTATTGCTGGCCGATGGCCTGTTCGCCCACGTGCGTGCCATGGGCGAGCACTTCATGGCTGGCCTGAAGCAGCTCCCTAACATCCGCGAAGTGCGCGGGCAGGGGCTGATGATTGGCCTCGAACCCATGGGGGACGCCCGCGCCATCGCGGCGGCCTTGCTGGAAAAGGGCTTGGTCACATCCCCCACCGTCACCGGCGTCATCCGTCTGGTGCCGCCATTAATCGTTGACAGAAGCCATATTGATGCTGCTTTATCCGCCCTTTCCGAAACCCTGTAGGGGGAAAGTATGCGCCATTTTCTTGATTTGCGTGATCTGACGACGGATGACCTTACCGCCATCCTGGCCGAAGCCAAGCGCCGCAAGCTGGTGCGCGGGCATGGCGAGGAGCAGGAGCTGGCCGGCAAAACCATCGCCATGATCTTCGAGAAAAACTCCACCCGCACCCGCGTCAGCTTTGAGGTGGGCATCCGCGAGCTTGGCGGCATCCCCATCGTTCTCCAGAAAGACGACCTGCAGCTGGGCCGTGGCGAAACCGTGGCCGACACCGCCCGCGTCCTCTCGCGCTATGTGCATGGTATGATGCTGCGCGCCTATCACCACAACACGCTGATGGAACTGGCGCAATATGCCAGCGTGCCCGTGATCAACGGCCTGACCGACCTGCTGCACCCCTGCCAGATCATGGCCGATATCCAGACGGTGGAAGAGCGTTTGGGCAGCATCGCGGGCAAAAAAATCGCGTGGATCGGCGATGGCAATAACATGGCCAACACCTGGATCACCGCCGCCATGAAGCTGGATTTTGAACTGGTGCTGGCCTGCCCGAACGGCCACGAGCCCGACGAGGAAATCGTCGAGGCGGCCAAGACCGCCGGCGCTAAAATCACCCTTACCACTAGCCCCGAAGACGCCGCGCGCGATGCCGATGTGGTGAATGCTGACACCTGGGTCAGCATGGGCGACGACGACACGCTGACGCGCAAGCAGGCCTTCTATGGTTATCAGGTGAGCGAAGCGCTGATGGCACTCGCCAAGCCCGAAGCCATTTTCCTCCACTGTCTCCCCGCCCATCGCGGCGAGGAAGTGACCGACGCCGTGCTCGACGGCCCCCAATCGGCCATCTGGGACGAGGCCGAGAACCGCCTGCACGCGCAAAAGGCGATCATGCTCTGGTGCAATGAGGCGATTTAATTCACTCAATTGTCATGCTCAGGCGTGAGGCTTATGCTATCATGCCTGTATGAAAGTGAACGCCAGCACTGTTGCCACCGTCACCGACCGCGCCGAGCCGCTGTTCAGAATTGAATTCAGCTGGCTGAAGCGCTTCTTCGCTTCGCCGGACACCCAGCGCGCCTTGGGCATTTATAACTAGCCGGCTTACGCTGCGGTGGCTTTTTTTGGGGCGTAGAGCGTCGCGACCTTCGCTGCGATCTGCGCGGCGTTCAGGCCGGCTTCATCATACATCTTCGCGGGCGCATCATGGTGCTGGAAGCTGTCCGGCAGGGTCAGTACACGTAATTTGGGATGGTTGGCGTCGAGCAATCCGGCATTGGCGGCATAGCTGAGCACATGTGCGCCGAAGCCGCCGCTGGCGCCTTCTTCCAGGGTGATGACCAGGGCATGATTCGCCAATAATTGCTGAATCAGCGCCTCATCCAGCGGCTTAGCGAACCGCGCATCTGCTACCGTCACACTGATGCCTGCGGCTGCCAACTGCCCGGCGGCTTTAAGGGCTTCACTCAAGCGCGCGCCAAAACTGAGGATAGCGACATCCTTGCCCTCACGGACGATGCGGCCTTTGCCGATTTCGATCGGCGTGCCGCGTGCTGGCAGGGCATCGGCATTGGGTGCCTCGCCGCGCGGAAAGCGCACGGCGAGGGGGCCGCTGTCATGCGCAGCGCAGGTGGCGACCATGTCCATCAGCTCAGGGCCATCGGCGGCGGCCATGACCACCATGTTGGGCAGGGTGGTGAGATAGGCGACGTCGAAGCTGCCGGCATGGGTGGCGCCGTCGGCACCCACCAGCCCGGCGCGGTCGATGGCGAAGCGGACGGGCAGATTCTGGATGGCTACATCATGCACCACCTGGTCGTAGGCGCGTTGCAGGAAGGTAGAGTAGATGGCGCAGAAGGGCTTGTAGCCCTCGGTGGCGAGGCCGGCGGCGAAGGTGACGGCATGTTGCTCGGCGATGCCGACATCGAACGTGCGTTCGGGGAATTGCTCGGCGAACTTGTCGATGCCGGTGCCGCTGGGCATAGCGGCGGTGATGCCGATGATTCTTTCATCGGCCTGCGCTTCAGCGATGAGCGCCTTAGCGAAAATACCGGTATAGCTCGGTGCATCGCTGGCCTTTACCTGCGTGCCTGTCTTCACATCGAACTTGGCGACGCCGTGGTATTTATCGTCCGAATCCTCGGCAGGGCCGTAGCCGTAACCTTTCTGGGTGACGACATGGATGAGCACCGGCCCGCTCTGCTTTTCATCACGCACGTTTTTCAGCACAGGCAGCAATTGGTCGAGGTTGTGGCCGTCGACAGGGCCGACATAATAGAAACCCAGTTCCTCGAACATGGTGCCGCCCATGGCCATGCCGCGCATATATTTCTCGGCATTCTTGGCGGCGCGTGCGAGGGGGGCCGGCAGCTTGTTGGCGACGATTTTTGCCACATGCCGCGCCGCGCGGTAGCTGTGCGACGAGATGAGGCGTGAAAGATAGGCGCTCATCGCGCCTGTCGGCGGGGCGATCGACATATCGTTATCGTTGAGGATGACGATCAGTCGGGTGCCCAGCGCCCCGGCGTTGTTCATTGCCTCGAAGGCCATGCCCGCGCTCATCGCGCCGTCGCCGATCACGGCGATCACGTCGAAATCCTCGCCCTTAAGGTCACGCGCGACGGCGATCCCGAGGCCAGCCGAGATGGAGGTGCTGGAATGGCCGGCGCCGAACACGTCATACTCACTCTCGTCGCGCTTGCAGAAGCCGCTGAGGCCTCCGCCCTGGCGGATGGTGGCGATGCGCTCGCGCCGCCCGGTGAGGATTTTATGCGGATAGGCCTGGTGCCCCACATCCCAGATTACTTTGTCAGCGGGCGTGTTGAACACGTGATGCAGCGCCACGGTGAGCTCCACCACGCCGAGGCCGGCGCCGAGATGTCCGCCCGTCTGCGCCACGGCGCCGATGGTTTCCGCACGTAGTTCATCCGCCAGCTGCTTTAATTCATCCACACTGAGTGTGCGGCTGTCGGCGGGCGTTTTGACGCGGTCGAGAATGGGGGTGGGTTTGCCTGCGTTCACTGTGTCTTGCCTTTGTTAGGTTTTAACTAGGCAATCCGCCATCAATTGGCAATGAAAAAGGCCCCGGTTTTAACAGCCGGGGCCTCCATCATTCGTAGAATCCGGCGCGGACTAGAACTTCAGCGCGTAGGAAACTTCCAGGCGGGCGGCATCGTCTGCCGCCGATTTGGTCAGGCCGAACTCGTAGCCAGCCGTGTAACCCAGGCTGCCATTGCCGATTTCGGCGATGTTGCCGGTGATAACCGGGCCGGCATACTGGCCTTTACGGTCGCCGTTGACGCCGAGGTCATTGGTTGCACCCCAGTCGGCAAAATACTCAATGCCGGGGTTGATGTATTTGTTAAGCTGGTAAACGCCCTGCAGCGCGGTCTCGATATCGTAGCCGCCGACGCGATCAGCGCCGAAGCCGTGGTAAACGCCCACATCGCCGGTGAATTTCACGTTGCCTTCCTGGCGGCCGAGCAGCAGGCCCAGTACGCCAACGCTTTCCGTGTCGTCATGGTAGGGCAGTTCGTAAGCGCCGCGCAGCGCGGAGCTGAGCCAGTAGTTATTCTTCTGGCTGGTCAGTTTATATTGCGCTTCCACGCCATAGCCGTCGCCGTTGAAGCTGCGGGTGTCGTAACCAAGGGTCGAATCCGCACCGCTACGGTAGCCGGTCGTAATCAGGCCGAACGAGAAATCGTTGGTGAAGCCATACATGCTCTCCAGCTGCCCGTATTGCAGGTTGTTCTGGATGGTGTCGGAGCTGTTGCCGTAACGTGCGGCGCTGAAGGTGGTCAACAACTCGCCTTTATTCACTTCATCCGGCGAGTAAACGCGGCTGACATCCAGGCCCGATGGGGTAACCGTGGGGGCGGGAAGAGCCACCGCAGCAGTAGCGGCCATGATAGCGACGGTGGTGACGAGTAAATGGCGGAGTTGCATAACGATCCTTTTAATTAAGTGATGGGGCTGTTTAGCAATATTCCCCTTGGATTCAAACCTTTTTCGCAGTTAGAAAGTAGATTATGGATAAAATAACCGTCATGGGTGGCAAAGCGATCATTTCCGGCCACAGCTTCACCGTCGCCCTTGGCCGTGCCGGGCTGACTGCCGACAAACGCGAGGGCGACCTGAAAACGCCCACGGGCGACTATCCCCTGCGCCAGCTCTATTACCGTGCCGACCGGCTGGAAAAGCCGCAGACCGCGCTGCCTGCCATCGCCCTCAGCCCCGATGACGGCTGGTGCGACGACCCGGCCGACCCGCATTATAACCAACTGGTAAAACTGCCCTGCGCTGCGCGTCACGAAACCCTCTGGCGTGAGGATGGGCTTTACGACCTCATCCTCGTCATCGGCTATAACGATGCGCCAGTGGTGCCGGGCAAAGGAAGCGCGATTTTCATGCATATCCGCCGCCCTGACGGGCTGGGCACCGAAGGCTGCGTGGCGCTGGAAAAGGCCGACCTGCTGGAATTACTGAAGCTGGCTGGCCCCGAAACCCGCATCGAAATTCGCTGATTTTCTTGCATTCCCCCTCGATTGGACTACATAGCCCGCATGCATCCAATCTCCCATAAGCCGGCGGCAGCCGCGCCCATCATTCCCGCCAATCTGGAAGAGGAAATCCTCCGCCTGAAGAAGGAAATGAATGCCGTCATCCTCGGCCATTATTACCAGGACGACGACATTCAGGACATTTCCGATTTCATCGGCGATTCGCTGGAACTGGCCCGCAAGGCCGCCGCGACGGATGCGGATGTGATCGTGTTCTGCGGCGTGAAATTCATGGCCGAGGGCGCAAAAATTCTCAACCCCACCAAGAAGGTGCTGCTGCCCGACCTCAAGGCCGGCTGCTCGCTGGAAACCTCGTGCCCGCCGGCGCAGTTCAAAGCATTCCGCGAGAAAAACCCCGAACATATCGCCATCACCTATATCAACTGCTCGGCCGAGATTAAGGCGCTGTCCGACATCATCGTGACTTCGAGCAATGCGGAAGCCATCATCAATTCGCTGCCGCGCGATCAGAAAATCATCTTCGCGCCGGATAAATATCTCGGCAGCTGGCTGAACAGAAAAACCGGCCGCGACATGCTGCTGTGGGATGGCAGCTGCATGGTGCATGAACGTTTCTCGGAAAAGGAGCTGGTGAAGCTGCGCACCGCGCATCCCAGGGCCCATATCATCGCCCACCCCGAATGCCCGGCCACGCTGCTGGCCTATGCCGATTTCGTCGGTAGCACCAGCGCCCTGCTGAAATTCACCGAAGACCGCCCCGGCCAGGCATTCCTGGTGATGACCGAAGCCGGCATTCTGCACCAGATGCAAAAACGCTCGCCGGGCAGCACGTTCATCCCTGTGCCCAGCGCGCTCGATGGCGGCGCCTGTGTCAGTTGCAATACCTGCGAATATATGAAGCTGAACACCATGGAAAAGCTCTATCTCTGCATGCTGCATCAGGAGCCGGAACTCATTCTGCCGCCCGAGCTGATCGTTGCCGCCCGCAAGCCGCTCGACCGCATGCTGGAGCTTTCCGCCGGTATCGCCTCCACCGGTATCAGCAAATCCTAGCGCCATCATCCGGCTTGATCCGACCCCCCATGCGATGATAAATGGATGCCAATCAACGGGGGATAGGTCGATGAAAAAATTTTTATTTGCCGTGCTTGGCCTGCTGCTGTTCGTCGCTGTTTATTACGCTGCCTGGCATTCCTATATCGCCTCCGATGTGGCGCGCATCCAAGCCACGCTTACCTACCAGAACGACCAGTTCCGCGGCAATAATCGCTGGATCGAACTGAAGGCCGATGGGGTCTATGGCAGCGGTTTCCCGTTCAATGCCTATGTGCATGTCGAACGCCCCACCATCACTTTCGTCTGGAGCGATGAGACCTATGGCGTCTCGCTCGCCTATGCCGATTTCCACCCGCGCGGCGAGAGTAACGGCATCTATGAAGTGACCTACCCCGCCACCGGCCAGGCCGTCTATGCCAAGTCCGGCCAGGCGCCCGAGAATTATGATGTCACCCCCGTGCCGCACATGGCGCTGATGATGCGCGCCTCGCCCGATAGCAACCGTTGCTCGAGCCTGCCGGGCCCCGGCCATTGCCCGCCCGTCGGCGAAACCGATCCGCTGATCAGCTACGCGCCGCAAATTCCGCCGGCGCTGGTGCTGAACGTGCTGGAAAACGGCGAAACGAAACAGGTGTCGTTCAGCCAGCCGCTGGCGGTGAGTGAACCGGTTTACATGACCATCCCCGCCGATATGAGCCAGCCGATTCAAACCCTGGTGAATATGCTGCGCGAAGCCTACCGCAAGCAGTTCTAGTAAACCCGCGCCTCAGGCGGGAAAGCCGGCGCATCTTCGCCCGCCAGCAGATGCACGCTGCGTGTGCCATGCGCGGCGGCGCCATGCCCATCTACCCAGACCAGCGAATGTTTCAGCCACTGGCTGTCATCGCGCTTCGGGAAATCCTCGCGGTAATGGGCGCCGCGCGATTCGGTGCGTTTTTCGGCCGCCAGCATGGTAGCCTGCGCCTGCGCCAGCAGGTTGGTGGCCTCCAGCGCCGACACCAGCTCCAGGTTCCATGCATGTTCATGGTTGCTGATGCCCAGCGGCTCGCTGCGCAGCGCCGCCAGCTTGGCGATGCCCTGTTTCAGCGTCGGCCCGGTGCGGAAGACGGGGGCGTGGTCGGTCATCGCCTGCTGCAGCTGCTGGCGCAGGGCGCGGGCGGGCAGGGTGCCCTCGGCATGGCGCAGCGCATCCAGCCGCGCGATGCTGGCGTCGAGCGAGCGGTAGGGCAAGGCAGGCGCCGCGCCGGCGCGCAAATGTTCATTCGCCCAATCCCCCGCCTGCTTACCGAACACGACAAGATCGAGCAGTGAATTGCAGCCCAGCCGGTTGGCGCCATGGCAGCTGTTGCAGGCGGCCTCGCCGATGGCCATGAGGCCGGGCACCGGCTGCTCGCCAGCTTCGGTGATGCGCAGCACCTGGCTGTCTACATTAGTGGGGATGCCGCCCATGGTGTAATGCACCGTCGGCACCACGGGGATGAGGTCGCGCTGCGGGTCGAGATGCATTAGCGTGTGGCAGAGGGTGGTGATATAGGGCAGCTTGGTCTCGAAAATATCGGCCGGTAGATGGGTGAGGTCGAGCCACAGATGGTCTTTCAACTCACCGGCCCCGCGCCCGGCGCGGATTTCCTGTACGATGGCGCGGGCGATCACATCGCGCGAGGCCAGCTCCATGCTCTGCGGCGCATAATCCTTGAGGAAGCGCTCGCCGGCGGCATTACGCAGGAAGCCGCCTTCGCCCCGCGCCCCCTCAGTGATGAGGATGCCCGAGCCGTAAAGCCCCGTGGGGTGGAATTGCACGAATTCCATATCCTGCAGGGCCAGCCCGGCGCGCAGCACCATGGCGTTGCCATCGCCCGTGCAGAGGTTGGCGGCGGTGGTGGAGCTGTAGGCCTGGCCATAGCCGCCGGTGGCCAGAATCGTCAGCGGCGCACTGAAGGCATGTAGCTCGCCCGAGGCGATATCCATCGCCAGCAGGCCGTTGCAGGCACCGTCATCGCCCATCAGCAGATCGAGCGCGAAGAATTCGCTGAAGAAGGTAATGGGGCGGCTGACAGCCCGCTCCAGCATCACCTGCATGATGGCTTGGCCGGTGCGGTCCTCGGCCGCCGCGGCGCGGAAGGCGGGGTCGCCGCCGTAATTCACCGTCTGCCCGCCGTAGGGGCGCTGATAGATGTTGCCGGCCTCGTCGCGCGTGAAGGGCACGCCCCAGTCGGCCAGCTCGCGGATGGCGTCGGGCGCGCGTTCGCACAGGCGGGCGATGGCATCCTGGTCGCCCAGCCAGTCGCTGCCGCGCACGGTATCATACATGTGCCAGCGCCAGTCATCCGGCCCGCGGGTGCCGAGGGCGGCGTTGATGCCGCCCTGCGCCGCCATGGTGTGGCTGCGCCGTGGGTCGACCTTGCTGATGGCCGCCACCCGCAGCCCGCCTTCCGCCGCCGCGATGGCCGCGCGCAACCCCGCACCGCCGGTTCCGACGATGACGACATCGAATGCATGTTGGGTAAGATCGTAACCGTGCATGGCAGTTGTGGTTTTCCCGACTATCCTCTAAGTCGACGGATAGGTAGTGAGTGGTGGAGTAAAATGCAACGCACGTTTGATATGATTGCCTTTCTGCGCGGCGCTTTGGCTGAGGATATCGGCGAGGGCGACGTTACCAGCAATGCCACCATCCCCGCCGATATGCAGGCGCGCTTCGCCATGAACGCGCGTGAAATGATGGTCGCCTGCGGGCTGATTTTCCTGCCCGACCTGTTCAAGCTGCTCGACCCGCGCGTGCAGGTGAGCATCAAGGTGCAGGAGGGCACGAAGGTGATGCCCGGCGGCACCCTGGCCGTCATCGAAGGCCCGGCGCGCGCGCTGCTGGCCGGCGAACGCACGGCGCTGAACCTGGTGCAACAGCTTTCCGCCACCGCCACGCTGACGCGCAAATATGTCGATGCGGTTTCCGGCACCAGGGCCGAGGTGGCCGATACGCGCAAAACCATCCCCGGCATGCGGGTGCTGCAGAAATATGCTGTGCAGGCAGGCGGCGGCAAGAACCACCGCCTCGGCCTGTTCGATGCCGTGCTGATCAAGGATAACCACATTGCCGTCGCCGGCGGTGTCGCCGCTGCCGTGAAGGCGGCCAAAACCACCGGGCTGAGTGTCGAGGTGGAGGTGGACACGCTCAAACAGCTCGACGAGGCACTGGAAGCCGGCGCCGACATCATCCTGCTCGATAATATGGACAACGCCACCCTGCGCAAGGCCGTGAAACGCACCGCCGGCCGGGCTAAGCTGGAGGCCTCGGGCAATGTCTCTCTTGAGACCATCCGCCGCATCGCCAAAACGGGCGTGGACTGGATTTCCGTCGGCAAACTCACCCATTCCGCCCCGGCCGTGGATATCGGGCTGGATTGGTAGGCCGCGTTCTTAATAAAAAATTTACCCTGCTGGGCTAATCTACAGGCTCAGGGAGTTTTTTATGGGCCATGATCCGAAACTTGAAGCAGGTATTATCCAACGTCTGGATGCCGAATTAGGGCCGGAAAATTCCGGCATCACCAAGCGCTATCTGGATAGCCATGGCCGTCCCGTGCTGCCCGGAAAAACGCTCGCGCGTGTCGCTGGTATTGAATATACCGACCGGGATGGGGATGTGGTCGTGACCAACCTCGATCACAAAATCCTCGGCATTACCGACCACGACCGTAATGGTCGACATTATGATCTGTTGAAGCTGCCGGATAATCTGGATATGCAGCCCACCAGAATCGATCGAGAAAATCTCGATTATTTTATGCAAAAAAACACGGAGATCGAGCTGGCATTGAACATCGACCATGCCACCGTGGATACCTATGCCTCAGGCCCCGGCGGTCTGCCGATCAATATGCGCGTGGATTATGATAGCAAGCCAAAAGGCCCGGCCCGCTAACTAGCGTTTCCCCAGCCCGATTTCTTTTGCCAGGCGGCTGCGCACCAGGGCGTAGTTGGGCGCCACCATCGGGTAATCCGTCGGCAGGTTCCAGCGGGCGCGGTATTCGTCGGGCGTCATGTTATGGGCGGCTTTCAGGTAGCGCTTCAGCATTTTCACGCGCTTGCCGTCTTCCAGGCAGACTAGGTAATCATCCTGCACCGAATCCTCGATAGCGATGCGCGGGCGCTTTGCACTGGCGGCATGGCCTGTATCCAGCGATGCCAGCGTGGCATAAACCTCGGCTAGCATAGCGTTGAGGTTGATACTCTCATGCGGTCGGTTCATGACGTAGGCGCTCACTAACTGCGCGCTCGCGCTCACCAGCACCTCATGTTGCGAGCGCTGGGGGGCAGGCATGTCGGTCGAAGCGGCGAGGCGAAGATTGGTTTGGGCTTTGCTCATGGTCGTTTCCTTTATGGCCGGTGCGAAGATGCGTTTATTTTTATGTATGCGTGCGCGCTTGCTAGAGCATGCGCGGCCAATGGTCAAGCGGCACCGACAGGCCGCTGCCGCACTGCGGAACAAGTGGCTGTTTTATCTTGCACAGGGCGCGAAACTACTTATGCTGCCCCGCTATGCCAAGCGTGCTAGAGCGCAAATGTATCGAGAAGGGCCTGAAGATGACCGACCAGCGTCGCGTCATCGCCCGTGTCCTGTCCGAATCGCACGACCACCCGGATGTGGAGGCGCTCTATCGCCGTGCCGCCGCGGCGGACCCTAATATCAGCATGGCCACGGTCTACCGCACGGTGAACCTGTTCGCCGATACTGGCATCATCGAACGGCATGATTTCGGCGACGGCCGCGCCCGCTACGAGGAGCACCCCGACGAACACCACGACCACCTGATCGATATGAAGACGGGCAATGTCGTCGAATTCAGCAGCCCTGAAATCGAGGCATTGCAGGAGCGCATCGCCCGCGAGCTGGGCTATCAACTCGTCGACCACCGGCTGGAGCTTTACGGCATCCCGCTCGACGAAAAAAAGAAGAAGTAGGAATTATGATTTTTGAAAAAGTGTTCGAGCCGATCCGCGCCGGCAATCTGATCGTGCGGTTGGCCGAGAGCGAGGCGGAAGTTACCGCCGCGCAGCATCTGCGCTACCGTATTTTCTGCGAGGAGATGGGCGGCCAGGCCAACCCCGAAGTGCAGGCGCAGAAGCGCGACTTCGACCAGTATGACGATGTCTGCCACCATCTGCTGGTGATCGACGATTCGCGTGCCGGTGAGGCGAAAGTCGTGGGCACCTACCGTCTGCTCACCCGCCCGAACATGCAGAAAATCGGCCATTTCTACACCGAGACGGAATATGATGTCAGCAAGGTGAAAGCCAATGGCGGCGAAGTGCTGGAACTGGGCCGTTCCTGCGTCGAGCAGCAATACCGCACCCGCCCGGTGATTCAGATGCTGTGGCAGGGCATCGGCAGCTTTATCTGGGAGAAGGATATCCAGTTGATGTTCGGCTGCGCCAGCTTCCACGGCACCAATGTCGCCGAACATAAGCACGCGCTGAGCTACCTCTATCACTACCACCTGGCGCCCGAGGAAATCCGCCCCCGCGCGCTGCCCGGTCAGTATGTCGAGATGAACCTGATGCCGAAAGACGAGGTAGTGCCGCGCGCCGCCATCAACGCGCTGCCGCCGTTGATCAAAGGCTACCTGCGCCTCAGCGGTTATGTGGGCGACGGCGCGGTGCTCGACCATGCCTATAACACCTGCGATGTTTCCATCGTGGTGAAGACCGACCTCATCAAGGGCAAATATGTCGATCGCTACGTGCCCGATGGTGAGTAGTCAGTTTAGAATTTCATCAATTCTTCACATTTAAAGTCCTTCTTAAGCCTTAAAATTGGCTGATCAACCAATCTAAGGAGAGAAAATGGGTCAGACAGTAAGCGATAGTGGATTGTTGCAAACGAACGATCACGGCCAGACCAGTAGCGCTCCAGGCGCAGATCCAGATGCGGCAACCCAAGAAGCAGTCGATAATGGCATATGGCTTCCTGGAGTATCTGCCACTGAAGAGCATAAACCTGAAGAACAGCGCGCAGTAGACGGGGTTTAATCCGTGGAGCCGCATCAGAGTTCATTCGCGCGTAAGGTGGCGTATAGTGGTGCCCGTAGTGTCTGGGCACTAATATTTCCCATGCCGGATGGGCGGCGACTATTTTGCCGATTGATGGTGCACCCCGCCAAAGTAAAAGCGTTCCGTCAATTAATGCAGGATGGACCGGCAAAAGGGCTTAAAATTTATCTGAAGGAATACGGCGAATTGTTGGAATCCCGCTGGCTGCAGCCTGGCGAGCAAGCAGGTTAATACTGGCGCTTGCTTCGGGCGGGCTTCGAGAATAATCAGGACGGGCAAGCCAAGCCTGTCCTTTTTTTGTAGTAAGCGCATGAATATGTTTCGCGGTATTGTTCGGGTTATCGTTTTACTTAGCTGGATGCTGGTTGGCCTGCCCATCGTCACCCTGGCCTGGGCGCTGAAGCTCGACGCGCTGCGCGGCCGGCTGGCCCAACTTTTCTACATCGGCTGCACCGCCATCATCGGCCTGCGCGTGCAGGTAGAGGGCAAAGTGAGTCGCGAGCGGCCGTTGATGCTGGTCTCCAACCATACCAGCTACGTCGATGTGTTTGTCATCGGTCGCCTGGCGCCGCTCTCCTTCATGCCGAAAAAAGATGTGCGCAGCTGGCCCGTCATCGGCTTTCTCTGCGTGCTGGCCGATTGTGTGTTCGTCGAACGCGTGCGCAGCGAAATGGCCGCCGCCACCGAAGAAGTACGCCAGCGCCTCAGCAACGGCAAAATCGTCTGCCTCTTCCCCGAAGGCACCACCAGCGACGGTTACCACATCAAGCCGTTCAAAAGCGGCTTCCTCAGCCTTGCCGAGACGCTGCAATTGCCCGTGCAGCCAGCCAGCATCGCCTACACCCATATCGGCCGCGAACCCATGACGCCGGCGCGCTGCGAGGAAGTTGCCTGGGTAGGCGATGCCACTTTCTTCGGCCATTTCTGGCATCTCATGACGCTGCCTTACGTGCGCGTGAAGGTAGTGCTGCACCCGGTGAAAACCATCGCCGAATTCGGCAACCGTAAAGCGCTGACGCAGGCCTGCGAAGTGGAAATCAAACAGCATGTCGCCGCCATGCAGGAGGCTATCCGTGTCATTGGTTGAGATCAGCCCCGCCACGCATCCCGTGCGCGTCGATTTGAAATACGCCACCGCCGATAATTTCACCGGCAAACCCGTCTACCGCGCCGATGCGCGCTGCTTCCTGCATCCCGAAGCGGCAGAAAAATTCGAAGTGGCCATTCAGCTCGCCGATGCGCAAGGCTACCAGTTCCTGATCTTCGATGCCTACCGCCCGCCAGAAGCGCAGTGGAAACTGTGGGAACACACGCCCGACCCCAATTTCCTGGCCGACCCGGCCAAGGGTTCGCCCCATTCGCGCGGCGTCGCCATCGACCTCACGCTGACGCGGCGTGACGGCACACCGCTCGACATGGGCACCGGGTTCGATGCTTTCACGCCGCTCAGCCACCACGGCAACCAACAAGTGCATGCGCAAGCCCAGCGAAACCGCCTGCTGCTGATGGGCATTATGACCACGGCAGGGTGGGACTTTTATCGCAATGAATGGTGGCACTACCAACTGTTCAACGCGCGCGCGACTTACCCGCTGGTTTCCGATGCCGAGGCAGGCACGAGAATCATGCCGTAATGGGCACAAAACCACGAAGTGCCTAAAATCCCACCGAATCTTTGCGCTTTCTTAATGGAAGCGTTCTATGCTATAGTTATTCTCATAATTGCTTCATGTAGAGGCTCAAAATAAAGTTCCAGGTAGGGGCTCAAGAAGGACGCTAGATTATCATGGATGCCACCTCGAACGCGCTTTCGGGCCTTCGCGCTGCGTCGACGCAACTCGGCAACGTCGCCAATAACATCGCCAACGCAAACACCCCCGGCTTCAAACAGCAGGATGTCAACCAATCGACCGACGCCAATGGCGGCGTCGAAACCCAGCTCTCCGGCACTAACCAGGATGTCGATGTCGATCAGCAGTTGGTGAAGGCCGATATTGCCACCTACAATTTCAAAGCCAACCTCACCGTCCTGAAAAAGCAGGATGAGATGACCCAGAGCCTGTTAGATATCAAGGCGTAGGCCTGCTCATATATTCCCATTTATCCGCTATCATATCTACTGGCGCACATGCTGCAATGCAGCGTAAGTCGTTGATGTATATTGTGTTACAATCTGCCTCCCGTCACCAAAATGTCATGTTTCTACCGTATGAAAGCGGCAACGGAGATGGCTATGGGACGCATGCGAATAGATATTGACCAGGAAGTGCGCGGACTTACCGAGCTGCTGGAAGCGGGCGATCCGCTGCGGCTCGCCGAGGCACGAGAAAGAATGGGGCTGGTGCATTTCAGCGCCGGGCGTGGGCATGATGACGGCCGGAGCCATATTCGCGGCCTCGATCAGGATGTGCATGATACTGACAGCGAACTGATACGCAAGTCGCATGAAGCCCGCTACCCGGTAAAGGCGGCATCCCTTAAAAAGTTTCTCGAATTCATGGCCGTAGCGGCGGCAATAGGCGCGATCGTCTATGAGTTTCTTGTTGAATAAACGGCGCCCCGAACTGCCGGAACGCGGCTAAACCGGCTCAACCGCCTGCACTTCCGGCACATAGTGCTTCAGCATATTCTCGATGCCGTTTTTCAGCGTGGCGGTGCTGCTCGGGCAACCTGAGCAGGAGCCGTGCATTTCGAGTTTCACGATGCCGTCCTCATAGGAATGGAAAATAATGTCGCCGCCATCCTGCGCCACGGCCGGGCGCACGCGGGTTTCCAGCAGTTCCTTGATCTGATCGACGATTTCCTGCTCCTCGGCATCATAGCTTCTGCCTTCTTTGGCTGCGGCAGCGCCGCCTTGCAGCATCAGCGGATGGCCGCCCTGGTAATGCTCCATCACCGTGGTGAGGATTTGCGGTTTCAGCACATCCCAGCTGCTCGCTTCGGTTTTGGTGACGGTGATAAAATCCGCCCCATAGAAAATCGCGCGGATATCCGGCAGCTCGAACAGCGCCAGCGCCAGCGGTGATTCCGCCGCATTTTCCTTCGAGGTGAAGAAGGCGGTTTTATCGCCCAGCACATCCTGCCCGGGCAGGAATTTGAGGGTGTTGGGGTTGGGTGTCGCTTCGGTCTGAATGAACATGGGAATCTCCGTTACCCGCCATATAGCGCCAAACCCAGTTAAAACAAGGCAACAATTGCTTGCGATGGGCGCTTTTTCTCTTTAACTCCACCCCATTCAACGAGGGAAATATGCAAAAGATCATCGAAGCCGCCTGGGAAAAACGCACCGAATACAACACCGCCACCAAAGGCGAAGTGCGCGACGCGGTGGATGCGGCATTGGAAGCCATCGATAAAGGCGAGCTGCGCGTGGCCGAGAAAACCGCCACCGGCTGGCAGGTGAACCAATGGGTAAAGCAGGCTATCCTGCTTTCCTTCCGCCTCAACGATAACAGCATCATCTTCGGCCCCTCGGCAGAAGATGGCACCCGCAGTGCCTGGTTCGACAAGGTGCCGCTGAAATTCACCGGTTGGGAGGAAAAGGAATTCCGCGCCGCCGGTTTCCGCGCCGTGCCCGGCAGCTTCGTGCGTCGTGGCAGCTTTATCGACAAAAACGTGGTGCTGATGCCAAGCTTCATCAATATCGGCGCGCATGTGGGCGAGGGTACCATGGTTGATACCTGGGTGACCATCGGCTCCTGCGCGCAGATCGGCAAGCATTGCCACATCTCGGGCGGTGTCGGCATCGGCGGCGTGCTCGAGCCGCTGCAGGCCAACCCCGTCATCATTGAGGATAATTGCTTCATCGGCGCCCGCTCGGAAGTGGCGGAAGGCGTGATTGTGGAAGAGGGAGCAGTGATTTCCATGGGCGTTTTCCTAGGCGCTTCCACTAAGATTGTGGATCGCGGCACGGGTGAAATTTCCTATGGTCGCGTGCCCGCCTATTCAGTGGTGGTGCCAGGCACTCTGCCGGGCAAAACACCAGGCGACCCGCACCTCGCCGCCGCCATCATCGTGAAGCGTGTAGACGAGAAGACGCGCTCCAAAACCAGCATCAACGAGCTGCTGCGTGACTGATGTCACCGCACTCGCCAAAGCGCTAATCGCTTGCCCCAGCGTTACCCCCCGCACGGCAGGGGCGTTCAATGTGCTGGAAGATTTTTTGCGCCCGCTCGGTTTCGAGGCGCATCGCGTGCTGTTCAAGGAAGAGGGCTACGAGCCGGTTGAAAATATCTACCTGCGCTACGGCAAAACCGCGCCAAACTTCTGCTTCGCCGGTCATACCGATGTGGTGCCGCCGGGTGATGAAGCGGCTTGGAAAGTGCCGCCTTTCGAGCCGCAGGTGGTGGATGGAGAACTGATTGGCCGTGGTGCGGAAGATATGAAAGGCGCCATCGCCGCCTTCATGCTCGCCGCGAAAAATTTCATCGAGAGCGGCCAGTGCAAAGGCAGCATCTCGCTGCTGATCACGCAGGATGAAGAGGGCGATGCCGTCAACGGCACCCGCAAAATGCTCGGCTGGATGAAAGAGCATGGCGAAAAAATCGACCATTGCCTGGTGGGCGAACCCACCAACCCGGATGTATTGGGCGAGATGGTGAAAATCGGCCGTCGCGGCAGCATTACCTTCCAGCTGAAGGTGAACGGCGTGCAGGGCCATGCCGCCTATCCCGAACGTGCCGACAATCCGGTGACGCGCATCGTAATGATGCTGCACGCACTGAAAACCACCCGCCTCGATGAGGGAAGCGAGCATTTTCAGCCCAGCAACCTGGAAATCACCTCCATCGATGTCGGCAACCCGACCACCAACGTCATCCCCGCCAGCGCCGGCGCCAGCTTCAATATACGGTTCAACGACCTCCATGCCAGCGCCGACATCGTTCAATGGGTGCGCGAGCGCTGTGCGCCGTTTGGCGAAGTCGAACTGAAACATCGCGTCACCGGTGAATCGTTCCTGAATGGCGATGCGAAGCTGACCGAGCTGCTGGTAGGCGCTATTAAAAAAGTAACGGGTCAGACCCCTGTTCTGTCGACTACCGGCGGCACGTCGGATGCACGATTCATCAAGGATGTCTGCCCCGTCATCGAATTCGGCACCACCGGCCGCACCGCGCATCAGGTGGATGAGCGGGTGGCAGTGAAAACGCTCGAAGGCCTTGCCGAAATCTACCAGCGTGTGCTGGAAGGCTACTTCGCCTAATAATCAACCCGCATGAAATACAGCCCGTGGGCCGGCGCAGTCACGCCGCCGGCACGGCGGTCGCGCGCTTCCAATGCCTGCTTCACCTGCTCGGGCTTCCATTTACCGCTGCCAACCATGGCCAGCGTGCCCACCATATTGCGTACCTGGTGATGCAGGAACGAGCGTGACGACACGCGAATCATGATCTGCTCCGGGTTATTGCTGCGGGTGGTGATGGTGATATCATCCATCGTCTTTACCGGGTCTTTCGACTGGCAGGTGCTGGAGCGGAAGCTGGTGAAGTCATGCTTGCCGATGAGGTATTGCGCGCCTTCGCGCATGGCATCAAGGTCCAATGGGCGGAACTGGTGCCAGGCGCGCGTCGCATCCAACCCCAGACGTGAGGAGCGGTTGATAATGCGGTAGAGGTAATGCCGCTGCTTCGCATCGAAACGCGCATGGAAAGTGGGTGCCACTTCCTCGGCCGCCAGCACGCTGACCGGGTGAGGCAGCATCAGCACATTCAGCCCCTCGCAAATGTTGAACGGCTTGCGCTCCACCGGAAAATCCACATGCACCACCTGGCCGCGCGCGTGTACGCCCGTGTCGGTGCGGCCCGAGGCGAACACTTCGACCGGGCCGACGAACTGTTCCAGCGCGGCTTCCACCACGCCCTGCACGGTCAGTTGCCCATCCTGGCGCTGCCAGCCGGCGAAGGGGGTTCCGTCATATTCAATCGTGAGTTTATATCGGGGCATCGCGTTTTTATATACAACCCGTCATTTCCGCGAAAGCGCGAATCTTGCACAGGCGGCCCGAGATTCCTGCTTTCGCGGAAATGACGTTTTTGCTATGAGGCATGTATGACCAACGAAACCGTACCGCTGAACCCCGATCTCGCCGCCCAGGCGCTGGTGGATGCCGAGGCCTATCGCACCATGTACGCCCGTTCGCTGGCCGATCCGGATGGTTTCTGGGGCGAAATCGCTGCGCAGTTCGCCTGGCGTCAACCCTGGACAAAAGTGAAAAACGCCAACTTCACCGGCGATGTATCGATTCAATGGTTCCAGGGCGGCAAGCTGAATGTCACTGAAACCTGCCTCGACCGCCATGCCGGGCGCACGCCCGACAAAATCGCCTTTATTTTCGAGGGTGACGAACCAGACGACATCCGCCGCATCACGTTCCGCGAGCTGCTGGAACAGGTGTGCAGGCTGGCCAATGCCCTGCGTTCGCTGGGCGTAAAAAAGGGCGACCGCGTCACCATCTA
>FTIZ01752028.1_pt1 | contig 116434 bp, 121 predicted proteins | sample 1658381 | NCBI WGS metagenome assembly FTIZ01 (sample SAMEA3914822, study PRJEB12502) | metagenome | biome: forest; material: soil | place: USA | collected 2012-03-12 | depth 0.1 m
AGGTCCTAGTGATCCGGTGGTTCCAAGTGGAAGGGCCATCGCTCAACGGATAAAAGGTACGCCGGGGATAACAGGCTGATCTTGCCCAAGAGTCCATATCGACGGCAAGGTTTGGCACCTCGATGTCGGCTCATCACATCCTGGGGCTGGAGAAGGTCCCAAGGGTATGGCTGTTCGCCATTTAAAGTGGTACGTGAGCTGGGTTTAGAACGTCGTGAGACAGTTCGGTCCCTATCTGCCATGGGTGTAGGAAACTTGAGAGGATCTGACCTTAGTACGAGAGGACCGGGTTGGACGTACCTCTGGTGCACCAGTCGTCATGCCAATGGCGCAGCTGGGTAGCTATGTACGGAATGGATAAACGCTGAAAGCATCTAAGCGTGAAACCAGCCTTGAAACTAGGTTTCCCAATGAGGGACGTGGTAGACCACCACGTTGATAGGCCGGGTGTGGAAGCGCAGCAATGCGTGGAGCTTACCGGTACTAATATCCCGATTGATTTATCTTACCCTGCCTTCGGGCAGGTGAAGCTTGATTCGATTTTGAACATCTCATACACAGTGCAAAGCAGATGCTTTTGACTGTGATGAAGTAGAGTTGAACTCATTAAGAGTTATTAGCTAGATACCTATTCACATTCCCCCGATTGACGCAGCCATGCGTTGGTCGAGAACAAAAAGCCCGTTTTGACGGCTTGGTGATTATAGCGAGAGCTGTCCCACACGTTCCCATCCCGAACACGACCGTGAAATCTCTCTGCGCTGATGGTACTGTGTCTTAAGGCACGGGAGAGTAAGTCGTCGCCAAGCCTTCAAAGCGGGCTTTTTGCGTTTCGGATGAAAGCAGGCTTTCATCCGCATGGTATGGCTGGTCGCGCGCGTTGCCTGAGCTGTGCTCGGCTCGCCTCCGCGCAGCTCAGAAATCCCATTTGTATAGTTGCAGGAAGAATATGTGTCTTTAGGATGCCATCCTCACCCATTGAGGATATTTATGGCTTCGGATTCCGTACCGTCTGTTCCCAATCATATTGCGCTGATGCGGCCGACATTGATGGCGTTGAAGGCCCTGGGCGGGTCGGGCTCGAATGCAGAGATCTACGATAAACTGATCGAGATCGAGGCGATTCCCGAGGCGGTGCAGAATTATATCGGTACGGGTTATGATAAGCCGTTGCTCGCCTATAAGGCCGGATGGGCCCGGAGTTACTTGAAGATGGTAGGGGCGCTGACCAATAGCGGCACTGGCATCTGGGCATTGACACCAGAAGGCGAAACCCTGAGCGACGAAGAAATTCAGCGCCGGGTAAAGCAACGGCTGAAAGAGGGCCATGAGGTGCGCAAAGCAAAGCGCCAGGCTAAGCAGGCGCAAGCCGCCGAAAATGCCGCTCGCCGCCAATCGCTCGCCAACCCGGTGGAAGCGGAAGCTGAAGAGGAGGGCGAGCACGAATCGAGCGAGCTGCATTGGCGTGAAGAGCTGCTGGAAGTGCTTTATACCATTCACCCATCGGCTTTCGAGCGCTTGTCGCAGCGGCTGCTGCGTGAATCGGGCTTCACCAAGGTGGAAGTCACCGGCAAAACGGGCGACGGCGGCATCGATGGTATCGGCGTGCTGCGGATTAATCTGCTTTCCTTCACGGTGTTCTTTCAGTGCAAACGCTATCGCGGCAGCGTAGGGTCTGGGGCGATCCGGGATTTCCGTGGTGCCATGATGGGCCGTGCCGACAAGGGGCTGGTAATCACCACCGGCAGCTTTACGGCGGATGCGCGCAAAGAGGCTACGCGCGATGGTGCCACCGCCATCGATTTGATCGATGGTGAGGACTTGGCCGATCTGTTGAAAAAACACCAGTTGGGCTTACAGACCGAGCTGATCGAAAAAGTCACCGTGGAAGCGGATTTCTTCCGTCAAATTTGAGAGGTACCTGCTCCCATAAAAAACCCGGCCATCTTGCGATGGTCGGGTTTTTGCGTTTGGCCGGGCGTCCTGGCTATTTCCCTTCGCCGGTCGGTAGCGGCGGAATGCCGTTGTCGGCACCGCCGGGGGCGGGGGGCATAGCCGGTGCAGCACCGGGCGCGGGCGGTATCGGCGCAGTGGTGCCGGGCATGCCGGGGGCTGCAGGAGCGGGGGCCGGAGCCATGCCGGGCATGGGTGCACCGGGCGCGGGCGGCATGCCAGGCGCAGCGGCGGCCGGCGGCATCGGCGCGGCGCCGGGAGCTGTGGGGGCAATCGCGTTGCCCGGGGGCAGCACGGTGGTGGCGGCCGGCGGGGCGGCATCGGCAGGTGCCGGGGCCATGGCAGCGGCGGCGGCAGGGTTGCCGGTTTCCGGTGCGGCGGGCGGGATTTCAGATTCTACCGGTGCCGGAGCGGGCGCCAGGGCAGCGCGCTTGGCGGCTTCTTTTTCTTCTTTTGCTTTCAGCGCAGCCTGGCGTTTTTCCTCGGCGCGCTTGGCAGCAGCGGCTTTCTCTGCCTTGATTTTAGCAGCTTCCTGTTTGATGGCTTTCTGTTCTTCCGGACTCAGCGGAGCGCTGGCGGCACCGAAGGGCGATGCGCCGGCCGGCGTGGTGCCGGCATCCTGGTGATAGGTGTCGCTGTTCGGGTCGTACTGCGCGAAGGCGCTGGTGGAGAGGGCGGTGGCGGCGGCCAGGCCAAGCAGAATCGTGCGGGTACGCATGGAAAGCTCCTATTGAGTTTTTGTATGATGAGCGGGACTTTGGCATAGAAAGCGCCGCTGTCTAATAAAAAATCAGGATTGTTTGACGAATTCGACGAAAATATAGCGCTTGTCATCAAGATGTAACCGTGGACCCGCCGAATGCGTTGCGGCACCGGTCGCCCTAGCCATGGTTCTTGGGGAACTCGATGTTGGGCACATGCGTGTCGTCCTTGCTGTTGCGCATGGACTTGCGCGAGTCAGCGGCGATGCTGTGATAGCGTGCACGGATGGCGCAGATTTCCTCGTCTTCCAGTTCCTCAAGATCGAGCAGCGCGGTATGGGCGCCTTCAGTAACTCGGATGAGTTCGTCGAGCTTGATCTGCAGGGCGTGGGTGTCGCGGTTCTGGGCGTTCTGGATGAGGAATACCATCAGGAATGTAACGATGGTGGTGCCGGTGTTGATGACCAATTGCCAGGTGTCGGAATAGTCGAAAATCGGCCCGGTGGTTGCCCAGACAATCACGATAACCAGTGCCAGGCCGAAGGCGATGGTGCGGCCCGTCCAATCGGCGATGGCCTTGGCGAAACCGGAGAATAGATGGTGCATGGCGCGTTCCTTTGGTGGTTGTCAGCCAAGGTAACGCGGATGGGATCAAGCGGGTGTTGGGATCGCGCGGTTAGCGCGTAAAGATGCCGACGACGGCCTGCGACAGCTCGGCCGGCGTCAATGGGGGCGGGTGCAGCGTGCTATTCGCCTGGGGCTGCGCAGCGGCATGCTGGGTGGCGGCGGTGATAAAGGCGTCGTTTACCCGCGGTGCGATGGCCTGCACGCCCGGTTCCGAGAAACGCTGGGCGCGCAGCAGGTTCAGGTAGTCCTCCGGCGACAGGCCGCTTACAAACGGCACATTCACTGCGAAACGGTCATGAGAAAGGGCGACGGTAAAGGCCGAAGTGCCTGCCGGCAGGGCGTCATAGCCGGCCTGGGCATCGGCTGCGGTGGGGTAGACGGTCTGCAGCAGGTGCTGGCCGTTCTCGTCCTTTTTCACACCTGCCTGACGGGGGGTCGTGCCCATGATGAATCCTTTTGTTCAAGGTTCATTCTAGGCGGCAAAGGTTAGGGAATCGTTAATTCAGGTTAGCGCTGGGCCTGGGCGGCAGCGGCCTGCTCGCGCTCGGCGAGGATGGCGCTGGCGCGCGACTTGTCATCCATATCGCGCGAGGCGAGAATTTCGGCGACGCGGTCGGTGCGGGCGGCGACGCCCATACGGTCGCGCCACTGGCTGGTTTCTGCCGCGGCGGCCTGCGGTGCATCGGGTGCCTGATCGGCGGCTTTATCGGCGGCGACGGCGGCGCCCATGGCGGGCACCATCACCGGCGTCAGGTCGCGCTCGCGGCTGATGGTTTCACTGCGGATGCGGTCTTCTTCCTTGGCTTCGCGGCTATTACGCATCACGCCCATGACGCCGCCGAACAGGGCAACGGCAAGTACCATCATCGGCCCGAAGGTGAGGGCGCTGGCGACGGTCATGTGGAAGAGGGCGGTGCCGGCGACGGCCTGGATGGCGAGGCCGAGCCCATAAAAGATACCGCTCATCAGCGCGCCGCTCACGGCGCTGCTGCCAAAACCCTTCATAAAGGCGGATACGGGCGATTTGTTAGAGTTTTCCATGGTTTTATTCTAGCGGATTGCGTAAGGAAATGTGTGACAGTTTCATGAACTATCATGGTGCCTATCGGCATGTTGGGGACCAAAGATGTCCCCACCGCTACCGCTCCCCCTATGTTCGCTTCGCTCCGGCTAGCCGCTCGATCGCGACTCCGCGCCGTATCCATTTACCGCTTGAATTGCTTGGAAGAATGATGATTAATCACGCCATGGCCGCTATTGCAAAAATGATTAATAAACAGGCGATTGAGAAAATCTTTGCCACATTCGCCAAGGCCAACCCGCACCCGGTAACCGAGCTGGTGGCGCCGAATGAATATTGTCTGCTGGTTTCCATCGTGCTGTCGGCTCAGGCGACGGATGTGAGCGTGAACAAGGCCACCGGCCCGCTATTCGCCAAGGTGAAAGACCCCGCCGCCATGGTAAAGCTGGGTGAGGGCGGGCTGAAGAATTACATCAAGACGATCGGTCTTTTTAACGCCAAAGCCAGGAACGTAATAGCTTTGTCCCACCAATTATTGGACGAGCATTCGGGTAAGGTGCCGCATACGCAGGAAGCGCTGGAAGCGCTGCCGGGCGTGGGGCGCAAGACGGCGAATGTCTGGCGCAACTGCGTGCTGGGCGAGCCGACGGTGGCGGTGGATACGCATGTGTTCCGCGTCGCCAATCGCCTAGGCATGTGCAACGAGACGACGCCGCTGGGGGTGGAACTGGCGCTGCTGAAGAAGATTCCGAAGAAGTTTTTACAGCACGCGCATCACTGGCTGATTCTGCATGGGCGTTATGTCTGCGTGGCGCGCACGCCCAAATGCCCGCAATGCATTGTGCGCGAATGGTGCGGCTATAAGGCGAAGACGCTCTAGCTACATCATATTGAAGATAAGGTTGCAGGCGAGGCTGCTGTTGCTGAGCAGGTAAGCGCTGGTCGCCGCGATGGCGACGGTGGTGGATGCCGCGGTGTCGGAGCAGCTACTGCCATAGGCCTCATAGGTGCGCACGCCGCCGGTGCCGGGTTTGCCGTCATCCATCTTGGTATCGATGTTCCAGGCTTCTTCAGGTTTCAGGATGGGGCCATCGGTAATGGTGCTGAGGTTGGTGGCGCCGAATGAAAAGCTATTCCCATAATTTCCTTCAAAAGTGAGGGTCGAGGCGACGCCGGGATTGCCATAATTATAAACACTCCAGCCTGCGCCGGTTAGTTTGCTGGTGGGAACGTTGGTGCCCGGCAGTGACAAGGCGGCGGAAGCGGTGGTGCTGTTAGCAACGCCGCTATAGCTGCCCTCAATCAGCCCGGCATTGGCGAGGTGTTGCCAGAAGCGATAATATTCGTTGCCGGTGGAAACGGTGGGATCGAGCGTGAAGTCGCCATTGCCGTTGCAGGTGGCGGCCGAGGTGCTGGGCGAGGCGCTGGTGCCGGGACAGGTACCGGCCGTTCCCCAGAAACTGGTGGCATTGGCCATATCGCCGGGAAGGGCAAAGTACTTGTCGCGGAAGCTGCCGACGGCGGTTTTGTAGCGCATATATTCGGTGCTGACTGCACGCAGCTGCGCCGCGCGGATGAGCGACTGGCCAGCGAGAATGCCGCCGGTGAGCAGGCCGAGGATAACCAGCACGATGGAGAGTTCGACTAAGCTGAAAGCCCGGATGCGGTTGGGGTGCTGCATGCAATTATCATACATAATATCTTCTGGTGAATGAACAAAAAACCGCGCCGGGCTGCCCCGGGCGCGGTTCTTTAGTGACGCTGCCTTATGTTAGGCGGCTTTTGCTTTGTTAGGCGTACCCGGTGCGGCAGCGCCGGCTTTGGCTTCGGCGACGTTGCGGATGTTGCCGCTGATCTGCCCGCCACGCTGGATCTCGATCTCACCGTAGGTGATGTTGCCGCGCACGCGGCCCGAGGCGTAGATGGTGATCTTGCCGCGCACGACGAGGTCGCCCTCGAAGCTGCCGGAAATCTCGGCGTCTTCCACCTCGGCGGTGCCTTTCAGGCTGCCGGTTTCGGTTAGCTCGACCGTGTGCACTTCACGCATGGTCGCGTCGACCATGCCCTCGATCACGACGCGATCGCAGGTGGTGATTTCGCCTTTCATCTGGATGTCGGGGCCGACCGTCAGCACGCGCTTGGCGCTGCGCGGGGCCGGGGTGTGCGGGCGTTCAACCGGGGCGGAAGCCATCGGCGCCGGAGCGGTTGGGCGGGCGGCAGCCATGGCGGCCTGCGGCGGCACCGGGCGGAAAGCCGGCGCAGCAGGAGCCGACGGGGTGGCGGCAACCGGGGCCGACGGAGCGCTGGGCGCCGTAGCGGCGACAGGTGCGGACGGGGCCGACGGGGCAGGAGCGGACGGCGTGTAGGCGCTGTCGTTATCGGGAATCAGTTCTTCGGTACCATCTTCCTTGCGGCGGAACATAGCGTTTCTCCTCTTGCCGGGCGGCGGCATTATCAGGGTTGTTTTTTGAGGCTGGAAGCGCTGTTGCCCCCGACCGAGTAGCAACACCGTAGCTAAATTGCTGCGGCGCTTCCAGTGAAAAGTGCAAAAAAATGACAGATAATTGACGGGGTGGTAGGAGGGGTGGATGGCCGTCTATACCCAACTCGCGAACGAAGAAATTGCCGCCCTGGTCGAACAGGATTACGGGCTGGGCCGCCTGACGCTGGCTGTCGGCATCGCGCAGGGGGTTGAGAACAGTAACTATTTGCTGGAGGTAGAGGCGACGGACGGCGTGCGTTCCAAGTATATCCTGACACTCTATGAGAAGCGCGTTTCGGCGGTGGATATCCCGTTTTTTCTGGGGCTGATGGAGCATCTTTCGGCACGCGGCATCGCCTGCCCGTTGCCGGTAGCGCGGCGCGACGGGGCATTGTGGGGCATGGTAGCTAACCGCCCGTCGGCGATGGTGACGTTTCTCGAGGGCAAGAGCCGCACACGGCTGGAGGCAGTGCATTGCGCCAGCATGGGCGGCACGGTGGCGCGGCTGCATGCCGGTGTGGAAGGGTTTGCCGACACGCGCGCCAACACGCTGTCGCTGGCGGGATGGCAGGGGCTTGGCGACAAGTTACGTGGTCGGCTGGATGCGATTCAGCTCGGGCTGGAGGCACTGGTGCAGGAAGAGTTGCAGTGGCTGGCGACGCATTGGCCGGCGGGGTTGCCGAGCGGTATTGTGCATGCCGACCTGTTCCCCGATAACGTGTTTTTCATCGACGATGCGGTGAGTGGCGTGATCGATTTCTATTTCGCCTGTACGGATGCGTTTGCTTACGACCTGATTATCACCATGAATGCCTGGTGCTTCGAGAAAAGCGGCGAGTTCAACCGCACCAAGGCAGCGCGGATGCTGCAGGAATATCAGAAGCAGCGGGCGCTGAACGCCGCGGAAATCAAGGCCCTGCCGGTGTTGGCGCGCGGGGCGGCGTTGCGCTTTCTGCTGACGCGGGCGCATGACTGGATCTTCCACGAGAAGAGCGCGCTGGTGACGCCGAAAGACCCGCTGGAATATGCCGGCAAGCTGCGCTTCCATCAGCAGGTGCGCGACGCGGCGGAGTATGGCGTATGAAAAAAGTCGTGGTTTATACCGATGGTGCCTGCAGCGGCAACCCCGGCCCGGGCGGCTGGGGGGCATTGCTGGTATTCGGCACGGCGGAGCGCGAGATCAGCGGCGGCGAGCCTGATACTACTAATAACCGCATGGAGATGATGGCGGTGATCAAGGCGCTGGGGCAGCTGAAGGAGCCGTGCCATGTGCATATCCATACCGACAGTAAATATGTGCTGCAGGGCATGACGGAATGGGTGAAGGGCTGGCAGGCCAAGGGCTGGAAAACGGCGGATAAGAAGCCGGTGAAGAATGTGGATCTGTGGCAGGCGTTGCTGGAAGCCGCCAGGCCGCACAAGCTGGAATGGACCTGGGTGAAGGGCCATTCCGACAATCTGCATAATAACCGGGTGGATGCGCTGGCGGTGGCCGCCTCCCACAAGTTTCGCGATGCGGCGAGGGCTTGAGCATGGTGAATTTATGGCGCCCGCGTCAGCATGAATTTTTGGAGGTTTGCATGTCCCGTTTCATTCCGATGCTGCTGGTGGCGACACTGGCGACGCCCGCGCTGGCGATCAATATCAGCAACCTCGACAAGGTGCCGCACCGCATCGCCTATGACATTGCCGGCAGCCACCATGAGGTGGAGATCGCCCCCGGCGACACGGCGCATTTTAACGGCGAGCCGAACGGCACCCTATCGTTGCTGACCTCGCCGCACCCGAGCGAAGGCGGCGTGGTGAATAGCGACGGCATATTATCCGGCTATATCGGCAACGGCCGCGACCAGAATATCGCGGTGGATGATGATATGAATGACTACGCCATCTGGCCGGGCGGCAAGCTGATGCTGCAACGGCGCATCAAGCAATATGGCGGCGACCGCTAGTTCTTCTTCGCTTTAATGGCGGCTTGGGCTGCAGCCAGGCGGGCGATCGGCACGCGGTAGGGCGAGCAGCTGACATAGCTTAAGCCGGCGCGCTGGCAGAAATCGATGCTGGCCGGATCGCCGCCATGTTCACCGCAAATGCCGAGCTTGATATCGGCACGCGTTTTGCGGCCGCGCTCGGCGGCGATTTTGATCAGCTCGCCCACGCCATCCTGGTCGAGGGTCACGAACGGGTCCTGCTCGATGACGCCCAGCTTGCGGTATTGCTCGATGAAGCTGCCCGCATCGTCACGCGAAATGCCGAGGGTGGTTTGGGTGAGGTCGTTGGTGCCGAAGCTGAAGAACTCGGCATATTCGGCGATGTCGCCGGCCTGCAGCGCAGCGCGCGGCAGCTCGATCATGGTGCCGACCATATAGGGGATGGTGACGCCGACATCTTTAGCGACGCCGTCGATCACATCCTTCATCAGCTGCAATTCTTTTTTGGTCATCACCAGCGGAATCATGATTTCCGGCAGGACGGCGCGGCCGTCGGCGGTGACCTGTTTGGCAGCTTCGAAAATAGCGCGCGCCTGCATCGCGTAAATCTCGGGGTAGGTGACGCCGAGGCGCACGCCGCGATGGCCGAGCATGGGGTTGCTCTCATGCAGGGCGCTCGCGCGGTGCTTGACGGCATCGAGCGGCAGACCGGCGGCATCGGCCACTTCCTGCATTTCGGCTTCGGTGTGGGGCAGGAACTCGTGCAGCGGCGGGTCGAGCAGGCGGATGGTGACGGGCAGGCCATCCATGATGGTGAACAGCGCGACGAAATCCTGGCGCTGGAAGGGCAGCAATTTCGCCAGTGCGGTTTCGCGGGCTTTCCTGGTTTCCGCCACGATCATCTCGCGCACGGCGATGATGCGCTCGGCATCGAAGAACATATGTTCGGTGCGGCACAGGCCGATGCCTTCGGCGCCGAAGCCGCGTGCGGTTTTCGCATCGAGCGGCGTTTCGGCGTTGGCGCGCACGCGCAGTTGGCGCACTTCGTCGGCCCAGGCCATAATGGTGCTGAAATCGCCGCTCAGGTTAGGCTCCACCGTGCCGACTTCGCCGAGCATCACTTCACCCGTCGAGCCATTCAAGGTGATGATGTCGCCCTCGCGGACGGTGAGGCCGCCTGCAACAAATTCCTTGCGCGCGTAATTGATGCGGATGTCGCCGGCGCCCGAGACGCAGCATTTGCCCATGCCGCGCGCCACCACGGCCGCGTGCGAGGTCATGCCGCCACGGGCGGTGAGGATGCCCTTCGCGGCATGCATGCCGTGGATGTCCTCCGGCGAGGTTTCGATGCGCACGAGGATGGCCTTTTCTTTTTTCGCGTTGGCGGCTTCGGCATCTTCCGCGGTGAAGACGACTTTGCCGGATGCCGCGCCGGGGCTGGCGGGCAGGCCCTTGGCGATGACTTGTTTCCTGGCTTTCGGGTCCAGCGTCGGGTGCAGCAATTGATCGAGCGACGCGGGGTCGATGCGCAGAATGCCTTCTTCCTTGGTGATCAGTTTTTCGGCCACCATGTCGACGGCGATTTTCAGGCTGGCCTTGGCGGTGCGCTTGCCGTTGCGGGTCTGCAGCATCCACAGCTTGCGGTTCTCGACGGTGAACTCGATGTCCTGCATGTCACGGTAATGCGACTCCAGCTTCTGGTAGATTTTCACCAGCTCGGCGAACACATCGGGCATCACTTCTTCCATGCTCGGCAGGTCGCCGCCTTCGGCTTTGCCTTGCACGGTGAGCGGTTGCGGGGTGCGAATGCCGGCGACGACATCCTCGCCCTGCGCGTTCACCAGGAACTCGCCGTAGAAGAGTTTTTCGCCGGTGCTGGGATTGCGGGTGAAGGCGACGCCGGTGGCGCAATCATCGCCCATGTTGCCGAACACCATCGATTGGATGTTCACGGCGGTGCCCCAGCTTTCGGGAATGTCGTGCAGGTTGCGGTAGGTGATGGCGCGGTGGTTCATCCAGCTGTCGAACACGGCGCGCACGGCGCCCCACAGCTGCTCGTTCACATCCTGCGGGAAGGGCTTTTTCAGCTTTTCCTGCACTTTGTTTTTATATTGGTCGACCAGTTCTTTCAGGTCGTCGGCAGTGAGGTCGGTGTCCTGCGATACTTCGCGCTCGTTCTTCATCAGGTCGAGCAGGTCTTCGAAATGGTGGTGGTCGACATCGAGCACCACGTCGGAATACATCTGGATGAAGCGGCGATAGCTGTCGTAAGCGAAACGCGGGTTGCCGGTTTTGGCGGCGAGCCCTTCCACCGTGGCGTCGTTCAGGCCGAGGTTCAGGATGGTGTCCATCATGCCCGGCATCGAGGCGCGGGCGCCGGAGCGCACGGAGACGAGCAGCGGGTTGCTCTTGTCGCCGAACTTGCGGCCGACGGCTTTTTCAATGGCGACCACACCGGCATCCACCTGCGCGGCGAGGGCGGCGGGGAAGTTTTTTTGCGCAGCATAATAAGCGACGCACACGTCGGTGGGGATGGTGAAGCCGGGGGGCACGGGCAGGCCCAGCGCGCACATGTCGGCCAGGTTGGCGCCTTTGCCGCCGAGCAGGTTCTTCATGGCGGCGGAGCCTTCGGCCTTGCCGTCGCCAAAGCTGTAGACCAGTTTGTCGGCGAGTTCGGTTTTCACAGCAGCGGATGATTTGGCCATGTCAGTTATCCCTCGATTTTTGAAAAGTCGGCAATGGTGGAAGCGGTCGCGCGCACGCTGGCAAGCAGGCCGAGGCGGGCGTCGCGGAATTCAGGTTCGGTCACCAGCACATCGGTGAAGAACTGGTTGATGGGGGCGGTGAGCGATTCTAAATCGCTGGCGCTGACGGCGGGCTTGTCCAAGACAGCGGCGAGCTGTTTTTCGGCAGGCAGATTTGCTGCAGCATTTTTTGCAGCAAACTGGGTTTTGGCTTTCTTTTCTTCGGCGGCCAGAATGTTCAGCGAACGTTTGATGGCGGCCAATGCATCCTTGCCGCCGGGGGTGGCCAGCCATGCGGTGAGCGTATGGGCACGCTTCGCGATGGCGAGCGCGTTGAAGCCGGCATCCTGCAAGCCGAAGCTGGCATCGATGATGTCGTGGCGGATGCCTTCGTCGCGCAGCACGTTCTTCAGGCGGTCGCGGAAGAAGTCTGCGACTTCAGGCGTGAAATGGTCTGAAAGTGCGGCAAGGTTAAGGTTCCAATGATGATGCGTGATCGTGCGCAGGATGCCAAGCGCGGCGCGGCGCAGGGCGAGAGGATCTTTACTGCCGGTAGGTTTTTCACCCGCTGCAAATAGCGAGAGGATGGAGTCAAGTTTATCGGCCGTGCCGACGATGGCTGCCAGCTGGCTTTCCGGTGCCGAGTCAGAGGCGCCGAGCGGTTTATAATGGTCGCGGATGGCGTCGGCGATCGCGGGTGCTTCACCTTGAGCGAGCGCATAGTAGCGGCCCATGATGCCTTGCAGTTCGGGGAACTCGCCGACCATGCCGCTGGTGAGATCGGCTTTGGCGAGCCTGGCGGTGCGCGCAACCAAAGTGGTGTCGGTGAAGCCGACTTCTTTGGCGATAGCGAGCGCGAGGGTTTCAATGCGGGCGACCTTGGCATCCATCATGCCGACCTTGGCGTGGAACACGACATCCGACAATTTCCTGCCCCAGTCTTCCAGCTTCGTTTTCTGGTCCTGGTTCCAGTAGAACTCGCCATCGGAGAGACGGGCGCGGACGACGCGGCTGTTGCCTTCCATCACCTTCTTGCCGGCATCCTGCGTGATCATGTTGGCGACGGTGATGAACCGGTTGCTGAGTTTGCCATCGGCACCTTGCAGGGCGAAGTAGCGCTGGTGGGTTTTCATTTCCGAGATCAGCACTTCCTGCGGCAGGTCGAGGAATTTTTCTTCGAACTGACCCAACAGCGGCACGGGCCATTCGACCAGGCCGGTGACCTCGTCGAGCAATGCTTCGTCGGTGATCAGTTTCAAGTTATGCTGCGCAGCAAGCGCTTCGACGCCTGCGGCAATCGCGCCGCGGCGTGCAGCATAATCGACCATGACTTTAGCGGTGGCGAGTGCTGCGGCATAGTCGCTCGCGTGCTTGAGCGTGATGGGCGCGGGGCTAAGGAAGCGGTGGCCTTCGGTGATGTTGCCGGCAGTAAGGTGGCCGAATTTTGCGGGAATGATCTGGTCGTCAAGCAACGCGGCAATGCGGTGCAGCGGGCGCACCCATTGCAGGGTATGCGCGCCCCATTTCATGCTCTTCGGCCAGACGAAGGCGCTCAGCGCCGCTTCGATGATTTCTTTGGCGACGGTGGCGACGGGCTGGCCCTTCTTCTCGATGCGGGCGAAATAGTAGCCATCGCGCTGTTCGCATTGTTCGGCGGTGAGGCCGACGGAATTCAGGAAGCCCTTCATCGCCTGTTCGGGCGCACCGAGCTTGGGGCCTTTGCGTTCTTCGCTGACATCAGGTTGCACCAGCGGCAAGCCGCCCAGCTCGATGGCGAGGTGGCGGGGGCTAACAAATGTTTTGATGGATTCGGGTTTCAGCCCGGCCTTGTCGAAACCGGCGGTGATCAGCCGCTGCAGTTGCTCGGCGCCGCCGCGCTGCATGCGCGAGGGGATTTCTTCGGAGAATAATGCGAGCAGCAGGGTGGCCATTATTTCTTCACCACTTTCTTTTTCGCGATGGGCTTCTTTATCGGCGCTTTCGGCGTGATGACTTTGCCAGGGCGTGATGCGCTGTCGGTTTTGGCGACGCGGTTCTTCGCATCGACCAGCACCACTTTCGGCTGATGTTTCTGCGCCTGCTTCGGCTTCAACTGGCAATAGGCGCAGATGATGATCAGGTGGCCGGGCTTCACCAGATGCGCGGCTGCACCGTTGATGGTAATCTCGCCGCTGCCGCGCTTTTTGCTTTTGATCGCATAGGTGGTGAGGCGCGCGCCGTTGGTGATGTCGAGCACATCCACCTGCTCATGCTCCAGAATGCCGGCGGCATCGAGCAGATCGGGGTCGACGGTGATCGAGCCGTTATAGTTGATATCGGCGCCGGTCAGCTTGGCGCGGTGAATCTTGCCTTTGAGCATGGTGAGGATCATTGGCGGGCTCCTTCGAGAGAGGAAACGGAAATATCATCCAGCGGCGCGGCCGTGGTGTAATGCACGTTCTGGTCGCAGGCGGCGAGCAGCAGCAAGGCGCTCAGTACGGCGTATTTCATGCCACCTCCGATTGCGTAGCCACCCAGGCTTCGCAGCAGGCTTTGGCGAGGGCGCGGACGCGGCCGATATAGGCGGCGCGTTCGGTGACGCCGATGACGCCGCGCGCATCGAGCAGGTTGAAGCGGTGGCTGGCTTTAATGCATTGGTCATAGGCCGGCAGGGCCAGCGGGTAGGGCTTGCCGTTGCGCTCGAAGGCGAGGAGGGATTTGCATTCGGCTTCGGCTTGTTTGAACTGGGCGAACAGTTGTTCGGTATCGGCGGCCTCAAGGTTATAGGTGCTGAATTCGACTTCGTTCTGCTTGAACACGTCGCCGTAGGTGAATTGCACTTCGCCTTCACGGGCGTCGTTCCATTTCAGGTCGTAGACGTTCTCGACGCCCTGAATATACATGGCCAGGCGTTCCAGCCCATAGGTCAGCTCGCCGCTGATGGGGCTGCATTCGATGCCGCCGACCTGCTGGAAATAGGTGAACTGGGTGACTTCCATACCGTCGCACCAGACTTCCCAGCCGAGGCCCCACGCGCCGAGGGTGGGGGATTCCCAGTCGTCTTCCACGAAGCGGATGTCGTGCATGCCGCTATCGATGCCGAGTTCTTTCAGCGAATCGAGATAGAGCTGCTGCAGGTTGTCGGGGCTCGGTTTCAGGATCACCTGAAACTGGTAGTAATGCTGCAGGCGGTTAGGGTTTTCGCCGTAACGGCCATCTTTTGGGCGGCGCGAGGGCTGCACATAAGCGCAGTTCCACGGCTTCGGCCCGAGTGTTCTTAAAGTAGTGGCGGGGTGAAACGTGCCGGCGCCCACTTCCATGTCGTAGGGCTGAAGCACCACGCAGCCTTGTTTCGCCCAGAAATTCTGGAGCGTGAGAATGATGTCCTGAAACGATTTCGCCATAGCGCGCCGCTTTTAGCGGGCGGGGGGCAGTTGCGCAAGGAAATTGGCGAGAATTTACGCGTGGCCGATGGTGGTGCTGAAGAAGGCCATGTCAACGCCGAGCGATTTGCTGGCGGTGGCCCATTTCAGCTCGTTTTCAGTGTGGAACACCAGCGCCGGCGTGGCGGGCACGGTGATCCAGCTGTTTTGCTCGATTTCAGCCTCCAGTTGCCCCGGCGTCCAGCCGGCGTAACCCACGACGAGGGCGGCTTCTTTGGGGCCGCGCCCGGCGGCCATGTCCTGCAGAATGGTGCTGCTGGCGGTGACCGCCAGTTCAGGGGTGCGGATCAACGAGAAATCGCGCTCGTAATCGGTGGAATGCAGCACAAACCCGCGGGCGCGCTCGACCGGGCCGCCGAAGAAGACCGGGAGCTGTTTTTCGCCGCCGTCTTTCGGCAGATCCATATCCTCGAGCAGGGCGGAATAGTTTACCAGCTCGAGCGGCTGGTTGATGATGAGGCCCATGGCGCCTTCGGCCGAATGGGCGAACATGTAGATGACGGATTTCTGGAAAACGCCCGAATCGATCACCGGCGTGGCGACCAGCAGCTGGCCGGCGAGATAGCCGCCGCCGGTGGAGGCGTCGATAATCTGCGGTGCGGGGAGGGCCGAGGGTTTGATGGCGATGTCAGGCTGTGCGACATCTTTCGGGGAAGAGAACATGGTGCCTACCGATTTGAGGAGTGACTTCATAAACGCCCGTCCGGCTCTTATTGATTTGTCTTACAAGCTAACATGTAGGAAGCGTGCGGCAAAATACAATACTCGCCGTTTGAGCGAATAAATTTATTGCAATGACCCAGCGGCTTGAAACATCGCGAGTTTCGGCTGCATCCAGCCCGGCGCGGTGAGGGTGACGGCGCTATCATCCACATGCAGGCCTGATAATTGCGCATCCTCGAATTTCAGGAAGGCCAGGCCGGTGCGGCCGGCGGCGCTGGTGATGGTGCCGAGGATGCGGCCATCGGCCACCAGCGCGCTGCCGGGGGTGAGGGGGGCGGCGGCATCGACCAGGAAGAAGCCTTTGCGGGCGATGTTTTTGTAATGCATGCGGGCGGTGACTTCCTGCCCGACATAGCAGCCCTTGGTGAAGCTGATGGCGTGCAGCAGGTCGTACCCCGCATCCATGGCGGTGATGCTGTCGGGTGCGATGTCGGTGCCGAATTCGGGGATGCCGAGGGCAATGCGGTCGTCGAGCACGGCGGCGAGCGGGGCGGGGGCAGCGGCTTCGGTATAGAGGCGTGGCGGCAGGGCAGGGTGGCGCGGGTCGGGGATGCCTTCACCGAGGGTGAGGCGCTGGTTTATGGTTTCCAGCGCCACCCTGGCGCGCAGCTTATACATGGTGAGGCGCTTGAGCAGGGTGGGGGCATTGGCGGCATCGGTGTCGATGAGAATCCAGTCGCCCTGGTCGAGCAGGAACATATCGTGCAGCAGCTTGCCCTGCGGGCTGAGCAGGGCGGCGAATTGCAGGCGCGCCTCGGCCAGCTTCGTGACATCCTGCGTGAGAATGCCTTGCAGAAAGCTGATGCGGTCGTCGCCCGTGAGGCGGATGAAGCTGCGTTCGGTCATAGGGGGGAAGTAAGCCTGGTGAGGGCGGTTTTCAAGCGGTCGGCCATCGCGCCGATGGTATATTCCTGTGCGACGCGGGTGCGGGCGGCTTTGGCGAGACGGGCGGCCAAAGCCGGTTCGGCCAGCAGGCGGGCCATGGCTTCGGCCATGGCGGCGGGGTCTTGCGGCGGCACGGTGAGGGCGTGCTTTTCATCGGTGACGATATCGCGCGGGCCTTCCACCAGGGTGGTGACGACCGGCACGCCATAGGCCATGGATTCGATAAGCACGATGCCGAACGGCTCGTGCCGCGAGGGCATGACGAACAGGTCGATGCTGCCGTAGAAATTCTCGTCGTTCTTTACCCAGCCGAGGAACTCGAAGCGATCCTCCAGCCCATGTTCGGCGACCAGCTGTTCGAGCAGCGGTTTGTCTTCCCCGTCGCCGCCCAGCACGGCGCGGAAATCGACGCCATGATGCTTCAACAGAGCCAGCGCCGCGATCCAGTCCTGAAAGCCCTTGCGGGCGATGAAGCGGCCCAGCGTACCGATGACGGGCGGGGTGTGCCGCCGGCGTTCCGGCAGCGCCAGCGGCAGGCGCACCATGTTGGGCATGAGTAACAGTTTCTTTTTCGCAATGCCGCTTTCGGCCAGCGTATCGCGCGCGTGGGTGGTGATGCAGAAGATGGCATCGGCGCTGGCGAAGCGTTTGGTGCGGTAATTATGCGCGACGGCAATGACGGGAATGCGCCCGCCCAGGGCGCGACGGGCGATGCGCAGCGCGCGGTTGCCATGGCAGATGACGGCGCGGGCGCGTTGCTGCTGGGCGATGCGGCGCAGGCGCTGGGCGGCGCAGGGGTCCCACCCGCCGGCATTGGGCAGGGCGATGTGCGGGGCCTTGATGGCTTCGAGTTCCGGTGTGATATGGGCGCCCGGTGAGGTGATAGTGAGCGCGCCGATGCCGGCATGGGCCAGCGCCTCGGCATAGTCGATGGCGGCCTGCTCCAGCCCGCCGCGCTTGCGGCCGAGCATCAGGTTCAGCACCGGCCCATCGGCCGGCAGCGGCGAAGCGCGGAAAATGAAATCGCGGAGGCGCATGGCGCTGTCTTAGGCCGGTTTGGCGCGCGAGGCAATGGGGCTATATGATCTTGCGGAAGATCAGCACGATAGAGAGTTCGACGAGGCTGAAGCCGTGACGTATGCGCATAGACGGAATGAACCATATCGCCCAGTGAAAGGCAACGCTAATGGATAGCGATGGGGCTGTTGATGAGGCGGAACTCGGCAGGGTTGATGAGTTCGGCATGCATGACTTTCACGGAGTGGATTTTGCCATCCAGCTCGCGGTTCCAGAAATCGATGAACTTGCCGAGGATGGGGAACTTGGGGGCCAGGTCCAGCTCTTGCCAGACATAGGCTTGCAACAAAGCAGGGTGGTCGGGGAAATGGTAGAGGATTTCCGCCGTGGTGAGGCGGTAGTCACGCAATAGCAATTCAAGGTCACGCTTCATGGATGCCATGAGATAACCTAGCATTTTTTACCGCTTCTGCCAACCGTCGCTTATTGCAGGGTAAGGAACAGGCGGCAGGCGCCGATGCTATTAGAGATAATATAGGAAGCGCTGGCGGCCGTATCGCCCGTAACGCAGCTGCCGTTCACGCTGCCCTTGTAGGTGCGGATCCAGCCCAGGCCGGGGTTGCCGTCGTCGTATTTCGCATCCACCTTTTCGGCGTCGAGGGGGGAGAGCGGCCCGTTGGCGAGGATGTTGCCCGAAGTGCGGCGTCCCCAGAAAAGCGGATGGATATAGTAGCCATCGAAGTAATAGGTGTCGCCGCTGACGATGCTGGGGGAAATATCGCCGAAGAGGTAGCCGCTTTCATCGATGGCGCCGGCGGGCACGTTGGTGCCGGGGATGGCGTCATAGCTGCTGGCGGGGCCGCTGCTGCCGGTATAGCTGCCGGTGATGAGGCCGGCCTTGGCCAGGTGCTGGAAGACAAGGAAATACTCGGCGTTATAGCCGGTGCCCCAGACGATCAGGCCGTTGCCATCGCCGTTGGTGACGCCCGTCCAGTAGCTGTTGGCGTTGGGCATATCGCCGGCGACGGCGCCGTAGCGTTGTTCGAACTGCTGCAGCGCGCCGATATAGTAGCGGGCTTCGTTGGTGGCGGTGTTCAGTTTGGCGTTATGGATATAGGACTTGCCGGCCACAATCGCGCCGGTCAGCAGGCCGATAATGGAGACGACAAGGGCCATCTCAAGCAGGGAGAAGCCAGCGCGGCTCGCTAAAATTTTCTTTAAATGCTGCATGGTTAGCCGGCAGTATAACGAAGATTTCATGGGATGGCTATGGCGATTTCTTTTGTGATTCGGCATGGCTCTTGCTACTATGCCTTCCTATGGCAAGGGTATGGGTAAAGGGTGCGGTATTATCAGCGCTGCTTCTGGCGGCGCCGCTGGCGCATGCCGCCGACCCGCTGGTGGAGGGCGCGCGCCAGTGCACCCAGCAATTCCCGGCGCAGGAACAGGCCAATGGCATCCCCACCCATCTGCTGGCGGCGATCTCGTCAGTGGAATCGGGCCGCTGGCACGACCAGCTGGGCCTGCCGCTGCCCTGGCCCTGGACCATCAACGTTGAGGGCAAAGGCTATTATTTCGATTCGAAGGCCGAGGCGGTCGCCAAGACATCGGCCTTCCTGCATCAGGGGATTACCAGTATTGACGTGGGCTGCATGCAGGTGAACCTGAAGCACCACCCGCATGCGTTCCGTTCGCTCGAAGAGGCGTTCGACCCGGCGCACAACGTGGCCTATGGCGCCCAGTTCCTGCGCAGCAATTATAATGACGAGGGCGACTGGATCAAGGCGACGGCCGATTATCACTCGCGCACCAACAAGCAGGGCATGGAATATCTGGCGCTGATCGAGAAGAGCTGGAACCGTATCGTTGGGAAGGTGCAGCAGGCGCGGGCCCGCCAGGGCATCGCCCCCGAGCAGGTGGCACAGCAGAATTTCACGCCGCCGGCGCGCAATACCGTGGTGGCGCGCAGCACGGTGGCCAGCAAGCCAATCGGCGAGATGCAGCATATGAAGGTGATTCAGGTGAGCGACCGCGAAACCAGCAACCCTGTACTGGTTGTGCATCCGGCACCGACGCCCTCCTCGACAGTGAAGGTAGCTGAGGCAGAACCCGCACAGCCGGAGATGATGGTGAAGGGCGGCGACAGTATTCGCCGGGTAACGATTGACAGCGAAGGTCAATCGTCCAACAATGGGGCAACAGCAACCCATTTTGTATTCGCGAATTAAGCATGACTGAAACCATCGAAACGCTTTCCCCTCAGGTCGCCTGCGACGGCGGCAATGGCGCGCTGGGCCATCCGCGCGTGTACCTGCATGTCGATACCGACAAGGGCGACCGGGTGGTGTGTCCCTATTGCAGCCGCACCTATGTGCTGAAGAACCCCCACCACCATACGGCGGCATAATGACGGCCGCCGGCACAGCGCTCCTGCTCGGGCTGATGGCAGCGACGCTGGTGGTGCTGATCATCGGCATCGTGCTGATGGGTCGCGGTGGTGAGGTTAACCGGAAATACAGCAATAAGCTGATGACGCTTCGCGTCGTGCTGCAGGGCTGCGCCATCGCGGTGGTGGGCCTGCTGCTTTATGTCACCAAAAAATAAACCGGGGGAACGATGCGTGTACTGGTCAGCGTAAAGCGGGTGGTGGATTATAATGTGAAGGTGCGCGTGAAGCCGGATGGCTCGGGCATCGACCTCAATAACGTGAAAATGAGCATGAACCCGTTCGACGAGATCGCCGTCGAAGAGGCGATCCGGTTGAAGGAAAAGGGCATCGCCACCGAAGTGGTGGTGGTGTCGATCGGTCCGAAGCAGGTGGAGGAAACGCTGCGTACGGCGCTGGCCGTTGGCGCTGACCGTGCCATCGCGGTGAATGTCGATGGGCGCATCGAGCCGCTGGTGGCGGCGAAGCTGCTGAAAGCGGTGGCGGTGAAGGAAAACGCCAAGCTCATCATCACCGGCAAACAGGCGATCGACGACGATGCCAGCCAGACGGGACAGATGCTGGCGACGCTGCTGGGGTGGCCGCAGGCGACCTTCGCCTCGAAAGTAGAAATCGCCAACGGCGAAGCCACCGTGACACGCGAGGTGGATGGCGGGTTGATGACCATCGCGGTGAAGCTGCCAGCCGTCATCACTACCGACCTGCGCCTCAATGAGCCGCGCTACGCCAAGCTTCCCGACATCATGAAAGCCCGCGCCAAGCCGCTGGCAGTGATGAGCGCTGCTGATCTCGGCGTCGATGTGACCGAGCGCAGCAAAGTGCTGAAGGTAAGCGAACCGCCCAAACGCAAAGGCGGTGGCAAGGTGAAGGATGTAGCCGAGCTGGTCGATAAACTGCGCAACGAAGCGAAGGTAATTTAGTGCTCGCTTCAAAGTCCTTGGGCTTCGCCGTTCCTGGGGCGGCCCGGCAAACGGCGATAGTATTTAGTGGAGAATAATTATGACCATCCTCGTCATTGCAGAACATGAACATGGTAAATTAGCGCCTGCGACGCGTGCAGCAATCGGTGCAGCAAAATTGATGGGGGGCGACATCCACCTGCTGGTGCTGGGACAGGGGATTGGCGACGTCACCAAACAGGCGGCGACGCTGGAAGGCGTAGCGCAGGTGCTGGCGAAGGATGATGCGCTGTTCGCCCATCCGCTGGCGGAAAACCTGGCGCCGAGCATCAGCGAAGTGGGGGGCGGCTATAGCCATATCGTGGCGGCGGCGACCAGCTTCGGTAAGGACCTCATGCCGCGTGTGGCGGCGCTGCTGGATGTGCAGCAAATTTCTGAAATTGTGAAGGTGGAAAGCGCCGATACGTTCGTGCGCCCCATCTATGCCGGCAACGCGCTGGAGACAGTGCAGTCGTCCGACAAGATCAAGGTGGTGACGGTGCGCGGTACGGCCTTCGACAAGGTGGCCGAAACCGGCGGCAACGCGACGGTGGCGGAAGTGCCGGCAGTGGCGGTGGCGCAGCAATCGCGCTTCGTCGGCCTGCAGGAAGCCAAGAGCGACCGGCCGGAATTGACCAGCGCACGCGTGGTGGTTTCCGGCGGGCGCGGCCTCGGCTCGAAAGAGAATTTTGTGCTGCTGGAGAAGGTGGCCGACAAGCTGGGCGCCGCCATGGGCGCTTCGCGCGCTGCGGTCGATGCTGGCTATGTGCCCAACGACTGGCAGGTGGGGCAGACCGGTAAGGTCGTCGCACCCGAGCTGTATATGGCGGTGGGAATTTCCGGTGCCATCCAGCACCTCGCCGGGATGAAAGAGAGCAAGGTAATCGTCGCTATTAACAAGGACGAAACCGCGCCGATTTTCGAAATTGCCGATTATGGGCTGGTGGGCGACCTGTTCCAGATCCTGCCGGAACTGGCGGAGAAGCTTTAGCTGTTGCGCTTGCGCCGGTGCGGTTTGGCGACGGCGCCGGTGGCTTCCACGGCTTTCATGATGCGCACGGTTTCGGTGATGGGTATCGTGGCGATGTAGCGGCCGCTGCGGTTCTCGCTGATTTCCACCGTCACGGGAATATGGTGGTCGCCGAGCACATATTGCAGGTCGGCCGCGTCGGTCTTGTTCAGGCGGGCTTCATAGACGTCCTTGCGCTTGCGCCACTCGACATCGGTGAGGGCGCGCAGGGCGGCTTCCATGGGATCTTCATACGGCATGGGCTATTGCTAGCATGGTTCGGCATGCTATGACAACAGCATGACAACGCAATTCACCCTGGCGCTTGCGCAGATGAACCCGAAAGTCGGCGCGCTGGCGGCCAATGCGGCGCGCATGCTTGAGCTGGCGGCGCAGGCGGCCGACCTGGGCGCCGACCTGGTGCTCTATCCGGAGATGGCGCTGGTCGGCTATCCGCCCGAGGACCTGGTGCTGGTGCCGGCTTTCCGTGAGCAGGCGATGCAGGCGGCGCGGCAGCTGGCAGCGCAGACCAGGGCGCTGCCCTGCGATCTGATATTCGGCAGCGTGTGGGAAGAGGATGGGCATATCTATAATGCCAGCCTGCTGGCCTCGGGTGGCGCGTTGACGCTGCTGCGCGCCAAGCATGATTTACCGAATTACGGCGTGTTCGATGAAAAGCGCGTGTTCGCCGTAGGGCCGGAACCCCGGCTGGTCGATTGGCGCGGTGTGAAGCTGGGGTTGCTGATCTGCGAAGAAGTGTGGGATGTGCAGGCGGCGCGCGATCTGGCGGCGCAGGGGGCGGAGCTGCTGCTGGTGCAGAATGCGAGCCCCTATCACATCGGCAAGGCGGGGCAGCGTAAGCAGGTGGTGCTGGATGCGGTTTCGGCTACGGGATTGCCGCTGGTCTATCTCAACCTCGTAGGTGGGCAGGATGAGCTGGTATTCGATGGGCGGTCGTATGCTGTGAGCGCCAGGGGCGAAGATACGGTACGGCTGGCGGCATTCCGCGAGGAGCTGGGATTGCTGCGGTTCGAGAAATCGACTATTGAAAGGGGCCTTGCCCCCTCCGCTGCGCTGACCCCATGCTCGCCAAGCGGCTCGCCTACGGCTACGCACGGTGCCCATGCAGGCTGGATATGCACGGGTGGGCCCATGGCCGCGACGCGCGGAGATGACGAGACGATCTATCACGCACTCGTGCTTGGCTTGCGCGATTATGTTGGCAAGAACGGGTTTCCGGGTGTGGTGCTGGGGCTTTCGGGGGGCATCGATTCGGGCATCACGGCAGCGATTGCGGTGGATGCGCTAGGGGCCGACAAGGTGCATGCGCTGCTGATGCCGTCGCCTTATACCTCGGCGGATAGTTTTGAGGATGCGACCCAGCTGGCCGATGCGCTGGGCATCCGCCTCGACCATGTGTCCATCATCGCGGCGATGGGGGAGATCGGAGCGACGCTGGCGCCGCTATTTGCCGGCAAGGCCAGCGACACGACGGAGGAAAATATTCAGGCACGGCTGCGCGGGCTGCTGCTGATGGGGCTTTCCAACAAGTTCGGGCCGATGGTGCTGACGACGGGCAATAAATCCGAAATGTCGGTGGGCTATGCGACGCTTTATGGCGATATGTGCGGCGGGTTCTCGGTGCTGAAGGATGTTTACAAAACCACGGTGACGCGGCTGAGCAGCTGGCGCTCGGCGCAGCCGGCCGATATGCTGGCGCTGGCCGGCTTCCTGGGCCCGGCCGGGCAGGTGATTCCGCAACGGATGATCAGCAAGCCGCCTACGGCCGAGCTGCGCCATGACCAGCGCGACGAGGATTCACTGCCGGCTTATGCGGTGCTGGACACTATTCTGCGCGGGTTGATCGAGCGGCAGCTTTCGGTGGCCGAGCTGGTGGCCGAGGGGCAGCAGCGCGCAGTGGTGGAGAAAGTGGCGCGCCTTGTCTGGGCGGCGGAATATAAGCGGCGGCAGAGCGCGCCGGGGGTGAAAATCACCCCCATGGCCTTCGGGCGTGACCGTCGCTGGCCCATCACAAACGGCTGGAAATTCGAGTAAATTCGGATGTTAACAATTTAACATAAAATTCGTTAACTTTTTCTTTACGCTCTCTTGATATCCTGAGTTTTCAGAACAAAAAACCACCTCGGGAGCCAAGCATGTCGGACAATCGTCTTTATAATGAACTTGAACGTAGCCGTGAAGCCTATTGGGCGCATCAGGAAGACCAGAAGGCGCTAGACGCGCTGCGCGTCCAGATGGAATCGGAACGCGTGATGGCGGAGAATGTCGGCGAATGGCAGAAGAAGAATAAGCCGGTCTAATTTCTCTCCGAATTGAATTACCACCAACCCCTCGCGCCCTCGTGGCCGGGGGGTTTTTGTTTAGGCGGCAGGCTTGATGGCGGGGTCTTCCGCCACTGGCTGTTTGCCGCGGCTGACACTGTCTCCATCGTTCGGACGCAGGAACAGGAAGACCAGGCCCGAGAGGATGGTGATGCCGCCCAGCGCCTGGAAGGCCCGGTGCAGCGCGGCGATGACGGCGGTATGGTCGGATTGCGGCAGGTAGCCGAGGAACCAGGCGGCGACGAGGGAACCGAAGGCCAGCCCGAAGCTGAGCGACAGCTGCTGGAACGAGCTGGAGATGGTGCTGGCCATGCTGGAATCGGCCGGCTCGACATCGGCATAGGCCATGGTGTTCATGCTGGAGAATTGCAGCGAGTTGAAGAAGCCCTGCGACAGGCCGAGCAGGATGATGAACGGGATGGGCGTGGTGGGTGTCACCAGCGAAAAACCGGCGATGGTAGTGCCGATGGCCACGGTGTTGAACAGCAGCACCGGGCGGTAGCCGAAATGGCGCAGCAGCCGCGCCGAGATCAGGCGCATACTCATGGCGGCGAGGGCGGCGGGCATCATCAGCAGGCCGGATTTCCAGGCGGGCAGGCCGAGGCCGAGCTGGTAGAGCAGCGGCAGCAGGAAGGGCATGCCACCGACGCCGAGGCGGGTGATGAAGCCGCCCAGCACCGAGATGCGGAAGGTGCGGATATTGAAAAGTTCGAGCTTCAGCAGCGGGAATTCGCGGTGGCGGGCATGCCAGACATAGCCGCCGAGCAGTGCAAACGAGAGGGCGAGGAGGGCAAGGAATTTACAGACGCCGATTTCATGCTCACCGAAAATTTCCAGCAGCCAGGAGAGCAGCGCAGTGCCCGTGCCGAACAAAGCAAGGCCGCCCAGATCGAGCGGGCGGGCGCGGTCGCCGAAATAATCGGGCATGTGTTTGTAGATGAGATATTGCGCCAGCAGGCCGACGGGCAGGTTGACGAAAAAGATCTCGCGCCAGGAGAGGAAATGCACGATGAGGCCGCCCACCGTAGGCCCCAGCAGCGGGCCGATGAGGGCGGGGATGATGACGAAATTCATGGCCGTCAGCAGCTCGGCCTTCTTGAAGGTGCGGATGACGGCGAGGCGGCCGACGGGCATCATCATCGCAGCGCCGATGCCTTGCAGGATGCGCGCTGCCACCAGCATCGGTACGCTGACGGAGAGGCCGCAGAGCATCGATGAAACGGTGAACAGCGCCACGGCGCAGGAGAAGACGCGGCGGGTGCCGAAACGGTCGGCCATCCAGCCGCTGATGGGGATGCAGACGGCGAGGCTGAGGATGTAGCTGGCCACCACGGCCTTGAGGCTGAGTGGTGTTACCCCCAGGCTCACCGCCATCGAGGGGACGGCAGTGTTGACGATGGTGGAGTCGAGCTGCTCCATGAACAGGGCAGCGGCGACGACCCAGGGCAGGTAGCGTTTGATGCGTGCGGAATCCATCGGTCCGTTGTGCGCAAGCCGGCGCAATGAAGCAATAAGATTATGCCGCCACGGCCACCGGTTCGGTGACGGGGGCCGTTGCCAGATGCGTATGTGTGGCGGCGCTGGCGCGGCGGGTATGGAATTTCCACAACGCCCAGCTGGCGGTGCTCACCAAGCGATGCAGCCGGCCGTTGGGTTTGAGGCCGATGACTTTGAGAATCATCGCGCTCATGCGTTCGATATGGCGTTTGGCATAGAGCTGGCCGGCATAGACGAGATATTGCCCGGAAGCCTGCTGCTGGTCGTAGCCCGCTAACTGGTGGCGGAGGTGCGAGGAGAAGAGGGCAAACGCCAGTTCGTTATCGCCCACCTCGGCGACGCGGCCGATGGCGATAGAGAGGCGCTTCAGCAGGCCGATGCCGTCCTGCTTCTGGTAGTGTTTCAGATATTGGTGGAACAGTTGGTAATGGCGGTATTCATCGGCCGCGATGCGCGCGCAGATCGCCTGCAGCACGGGCTCGCCGGTATGTTCGCGGATGGCGGTGTAGTAGGTGCTGGTGCCGGTTTCAACCACGCAGCGGGCGATCAGTTCGCCGCAGCGTGAACCGCGGATGGATTCGTGGATGTCGGTCGGCAGCTGGTGGCCTTGGGTGAACATGGTGAAGCTCTGATTGAAGTCGAAGGTGGGGTCGGCCATCTCCACCCAGCGGCGCAGCGCCATGCCATGCTGCACTTCTTCCTGGCCCCAGTTGATGGCGGCTTCCTGGAATTCGGCATTGTCGTGAAACACCTCGCAGAGGTAGCGGGTGTAGCTGTCGCCGTTATGTTCGACCATGCAGGCGGCTTTGGCGAGGGCGAGGTGGGCAGGCTCGATACGGCTGGCATCGAAACGCTCCCAGGGGATATCGTTGAGTGTCCAGTGCGACATAAGTAACTCCCGGTGGTGGTCGTCTAACTTGCGGCCATTGCTTATAAGAAAAAACCGCTGACGAGAAGCGCTTCTATAAGCAGCCCATAAAATGGCGCGCGTTTTCAATGGCGTAAAGCTGTTCGGCGGTATTGTCGAAATAGACATAGGCGTCGCGGTTCCGGGCGGTGAGCCAGTCGCGCCAGTCGCGCAGGGCGGCGTCGCTGTAATTGCCACGGTAACCCTCTTCGCGGCCGTGCAGGCGCAGGTAAGTGAAATCGGCTGTGGCGATGCGGGGCGAGCGGGCGGCGCCTTTTTCATAGAGGCAGAAGGCAATGTTGTAGCGTGTGAGGAGGGCGTAGACATCGGCATCGTGCCAGTCGGGGTCGCGGAATTCGATGGCGATGCGGCGCTGGGTAGGCAGCAGGTCGAGAAAGGCTTCGAGGCGCGGCAGGTCTTTCTTGAAGCGCGGCGGCAGCTGGAAAATCACCGGGCCGATTTTGCGCTTGTGGGTGATGCTGGCGATGAAATCATGCAGCGGCCCCTCTACATCATGCAGGCGATGCAAGTGCGAGATGAGGCGCGGGCCCTTGACGCTGAAGAGGAAATCATCGGGCACTTTTTCCTGCCAGGCGGTGAACTGCTCGGGTTTGGGCGGGTGGTAGAAACTGCTGTTGAGTTCCACCGTGTTGAAATGCTGCGCATAATAATGCAGCCACTCGGTGCGCTTGAGGGATTTCGGATAGAAACGGCCGGCCCAGGGGGCGTAGCTCCAGCCGGAAATGCCGACACGCCATTCCATCTACGCCGAGCGCTTGATGTGTTTGTCGAACTGGTCGAGGTCGCTGGCGAGCTGCCGGCTCAGAGGCAGGTATTCTGAGTAATTGAGGCGCAGGAAATTCACCATCTGTTCGCGGATGAAGTTCGAGAGGTCGGTGAGCTTGCCGCTGTCGGCAGCACTGATCTTCAGGCGGATTTCAAGATGGGTTTCGGTCATGTTCGTCACCTGCACGGCCTTGGCGCGGCGGTCCCACAGCTTGCTGGCATTCATCAGCCGGTCGAACTCCTCGCGGATGGGGGCGAGGGGCATGGTGTAGTCGACATAAAGCATCACGCCGCCGAGCAGCTCGCTGCTGGTATGGGTCCAGTTCTCGAACGTGTTCTCGATGAAATAGCTGAGCGGCACGATGAGGCGGCGGTCGTCCCAGGTGCGCAGCACGACGAAGCTGCTGGCCATTTCCTCGACCGTAGCGGATTGGTTTTCCACCACCACCGCATCGCCGAGGCGGATGGGCTGGGTGATGGCCATTTGCACGCCGGCGACCAGGTTGCCGAGGGTTTTCTGTGCCGCGACGCCGATGGCGATGCCGGCGACCCCCGCCGAGGCGAACAGGCTGAGGCCCAGGTTGCGCAGGCTGGGAATCGTCATGGCGACGCCGATGATGGTGAGGGCGATGAGCAGCACGTTCACCGCGCGCATCACGCCGTGCAGCTGGGTAGTGATACGGCGGGCCTGGATGTTATCCTCACCGGCTTTCCAGGCGAAGCGTTCGCCGGCCCAGTCGTCCACCCCATGGGCGAGGGCGATGAACAGCCAGCCGAGGGCGGCAACGGAAAGCGGCATCAGCAGGCGGGCAATGCGCGGCTCCCATGCGTCGGGGATAGCGGCGAAGGGAAGGGCTACCTGTAAGGTTAATAATAGCAGCAGCAGGTGCGTAGGCAGCGAGACGCGGCGGGCGACACGCTTGGCCACATCGCCGTAGCCGCGCAGATAAGGGTTATGACGGATGAGGCGCAGCACCAGCAGATGCAACCCGCCCGCCACTACCCATGCGGCACCGAGCACCATGATGGTTTGCAGCCAGGCGGGTGTGTCGTTTTCCAGCCAGTCGTGGGTATGGGTGAGCCAGTTCATGCGCCAAGTTTAACGCGGCCGGCATAAAAAGTTCGTTGCGGCTTAGGCGGCCTGCATCAGCCAGCGAGTGAGTTTCTGGCGCAGGGCTTCGGGCTCGAAGGGCTTGGCGAGGTAGTCGTCCATGCCGGCGGCGATGCAGGCTTCGCGGTCGGCGGTGAAGGCGAAGGCGGTCATGGCGATAATGGGGCAGTGGGGGCGGTGTTCCTCCGCCTCCAGCGCGCGGATGCGCCTGGTGGTTTCGATGCCGTCCATCTTCGGCATCTGGATGTCCATGAGGATGGCGGCGTAGCGGCCCTGGCGATAGCGGGCCAGCGCTTCGACACCGGTGGCGGCCACTTCGCAATCATAGCCGAACTGGTTCAGCATGGCCGAAGCGACGAGGATATTGGGGGCGTGGTCTTCCACTAACAGCACGGGCAGGGTAGCCATGCGGATTTCTGCGGGGGCGGGGTAGAAGTTGTCGCGCGTTTCGGTGGTGTCGTTTTTCACTTCGGGTGCGATGTCGAGCGGCAGGGTGACGGTGAACACCGAGCCCTCGCCCATGCGGCTGGTGAGGTTGATGTGCCCGCCCATCTGCTGGGTGAGGGATCTGGTGATGGCCAGGCCAAGGCCGGTGCCGCCATATTGCCGGGTGGTGGAGGCATCGGCCTGGGTGAATTTCTCGAAGATCATGCCGACTTTTTCGGGTGGGATGCCGATGCCGGTATCGGTGACGCGGAGGGTAACTTCCATTTTTTCGCCGTCAGTCGGGCGGGCGAGCAGGCTGATTTTCACGAAGCCGTCGCTGGTGAATTTAATGGCGTTGCTGATGAGGTTGGTGACGATCTGCTGAATGCGCAGCGGGTCGCCGATGAAGCTGCGATGCGGCAGCTCCTCCGTGTCGAGCTGCAGCGCGATGCCTTTTTCATGCGCGCGGTATTCGTGAATATCGAGCACTTTCTGCGACAGGGCGCGCAGGTCGAACGGCACCTGTTCGAATTCCAGCGAGCCTTCTTCGAGCTTCGAGACATCGAGCAGGTCGTTCAGCAGGCCCATCAGGCTATCGGCGCTGGAGAGCAGGGTGGTGAGGAATTCCTTCTGCTTCGGCGTCAGCGGCTGGGTCATGGTAAGGATGTTGGCGAGGCCGATGACCGCGTTCATCGGCGTGCGGATCTCGTGGCTCATGTTGGCGAGGAATTCGGATTTGGCGCGGTTGGCATCCTCGGCGCGCTGCTTGGCGGTGCGTAGTTCGTTGATCATTTCCTCCAGCCGCACTTCGTTGCCCTGAATCTGGTCCATCATCACGCCGAAGGCCTCGACCAGCTCGCCGATCTCGTCGTTGGAATGGCGGATGGCGGAGACATCGCCATCGCGGTGGCGGCCGAAACGGCGGGTGACATCGGCGAGCTGGGTGATGGGCCGTGTTAGAATGCGCTGCAGCTGCGACGAAATGAACCATACCAGCGCGCTGAGGATGACCAGGATGTAGAAGCGGCCCATGGTGGATTTGAAAAAGCGCTCCCGCACGCCATTGAGGTCGTAGACCATCAGCAGGCTGCCCAGCTTATGCCGGCTATCGAGAATGGTGAGATACTGATTGATGCTCTGCCACTGGCTGATTTTATCGGCCGTGCCGGGGGGCGGGCAGGCCGTGTCGTTACCATTGGCCGGGCGGTAGGTGGCGAAGACATTGCCGTTCGTGTCATAAAGGCAGGTGAGCAGAATGGCGGGGTCGGCCCGCAGCACGCTGAGGGTTTCACCCCCGGCCTTGCGGTCGCCGGATTGCAGAGCGAGTTTTGATTGCATGGCGACGATTTCGGCCACGGTGCGCACGCGGCGGCCGGTGTTGATGCGCGCGATATGCCAGCCATAAAGCGTTTCGAACAGCAGCGAAATCACCAACGCGGCGGTGCAGATGGTGAAGATGATCAGCGCCAGCTTGAGGCGGATCGACATGTCGTTGAAGCGGAGGGTTTTGATCATGGGATATGTGGCCGTGAGTTGACGGGGCTCGACCTGGAAGCGGCTTTCCAATGCATGGCCCTGTCTATGCATATAGAAGGCGTTATTCAAGCATCAATTCTCCATAAGTTTCCCATAAAAACAGGGAACATGATCTCACCTTGAGGCCAGACGCGATAGAAGGGTTGGATGACCCCAGCCAGCGCCCTTGCCTGTGACCTCCACGATTTTTCCTGTGCCGCCGCGGCGCAAGGGCTGCGCTATGTCACCGACGATAAGCCGGGCTATACGCGCAAGCTGCATGGCAAGCATTTCCTGTTTTACGATACCAAGGGTAAGCGCATCACCGATGCGGCCGAGGTGATGCGTATCCGCAAACTGGCGATCCCCCCGGCTTACCGCGAGGTGTGGATCTGCCCGCAGGCGAACGGGCACCTGCAGGCTACCGGCATTGATGCGCGCGGGCGCAAGCAATATCGCTACCATGCCGACTGGCGGGCGGTGCGCGATGCCTCGAAATTTCACCATGTGCTGGCCTTCGCCGAGGCGCTGCCCACCATCCGCGCCGTCACGGCGAAGCATATGGCCCAGCACGGGCTGACGCGTGAGAAGGTGCTGGCCACCGTGGTGATGCTGCTGGAGAAGACCATGATCCGCGTTGGCAATGATGAATACGCGCGCAGCAACCAGTCCTACGGCCTGACGACGCTGCGTGAGGAGCATGTGAATGTGAGCGGCCAGACCATCCGCTTCCGCTTCAAGGGCAAATCGGGCAAGGAGTGGAACCTGAAACTGAGCGACCGGCGCATCGCGCGCGTGATCAGCCAGTGCGCCGAAATCGAGGGGCAGGAGCTGTTCAAATATGTCGGTGAGGATGGTGCAGCACGCGATGTGACCTCGGGCATGGTGAACCAGTATCTGCAGGAAATCACCGGCAGCGATTTCACCGCCAAGGATTTCCGCACCTGGGCCGGCACCGTGCTGGCGGCGATGGCGCTGCAGGAATATGCGCAGTATGATTCTGCGGCGCAGGCGAAGAAAAACGTGGTGGCGGCCATCGAGCAGGTGGCGAAGCGGCTGGGCAACACACCCAGCGTCTGCCGCAAATGCTATATTCACCCGGAGGTGCTGGATGCTTACCTGGATGGCAGCCTGGCTAGGCAGATTTCGCGCGATATCGATGCGGCGCTGAAGCAGAAATACGACGCGCTGAACGACGAGGAAATCTTGGTGCTGGCATTTCTGCGCAAGCGGTTGAAAGTCGCGCATTGAATTTCGGTGCGAAATCCACTACCTCTCGCGGGCATCAAAGGATTTATATGACCCCGCTCGTTCGTTTCGCCCCTTCGCCCACCGGCTGGCTGCATGTCGGCAATGCCCGCACGGCGCTCGCCAATTATCTGTTCGCCAAGTCGCAAGGCGGGCGTTTTATGCTGCGTATCGACGATACGGATCTGGAGCGCTCGAAGTCGGAATATGAGCAGGGGCTGCAGGAAGACCTGAAGTGGCTGGGGCTGGAATGGGATCTGTTCGACAAGCAATCCGAGCGTTTTGCGCGCTACGAGGCCGCCAAGCTGAAGCTGATCGCCGATGGTCGTTTATATCCCTGCTACGAGACCGCGGAAGAACTCGATGTGAAGCGCAAGATGCTGATCGGCCGCGGCCTGCCGCCGACCTATGATCGCGGCGCGTTGACCGATACGGATGAGAAGCGGCAACAGTATGAGGCCGAGGGCCGTAAGGCGCATTACCGGTTCAAGCTGAACCATATGCCGATTGTTTGGGACGATATGATCCGCGGCAAAGTGGAATTCAACGGCGCCAACCTGTCGGATCCCGTGCTGCTGCGCGAGGACGGCACAGTGCTGTTCACGCTGGCCACCTCGGTGGATGACGGCGAGCACGCCATTACCCATATTATCCGTGGCGAAGACCATGTGAGCAACACCGCCATCCAGGTGCAGATCATGGAGGCGCTGGGGCACCAGCCGCCGGTGTTCGGCCATATGGCGCTGCTGAAAATGAAGGAAGGGAAAATCAGCAAACGCACCGGCGGCGGCGATGTGCGCTCGTTGCGCGAAGGCGGCGTATTTCCGTTGGTGATGACGAGTTACCTGGCCAAAATCGGGACCTCCGATTCCATTGATTTAGCGCCGTCGCTCGAGGCGCTGACGCAGCAATTCGCCATCAGCAAGCTCGGCCGCTCGATGGCCAATTACGATCCGCAGGAAGTAGAGCGGCTGAACCAGAAACTGCTGCACCAGCTGCCCTTCGCCGATGTGAAGGCGCTGCTCGCCCAGCGCGGCATCACGGTGGAAGAGGGGTTCTGGGAGAGCATCAAGCCCAACCTCACCACCATTGATGACGTGCGCGAATGGTCGGATGTGCTGCAACAACCGATTACGCCGAAGATTGAAGATGCCGCCTTCACCAACCAGGCCGCCAGCCTGCTGCCCACCGGTGAATGGAACGAAGGCAGCTGGGATGCGTTCGTGAACGCCGTGAAGGAAGCCACCGGCCGCAAGGGCAAGGAGCTGTTCATGCCGCTGCGCCTGGCGCTGACGGGCATGGAGCACGGGCCGGATATGAAAACCGTATTTGCCCTGCTTGGCCGCCAGCGTGCCGAGCAGCGGTTGCTCGGCCAGGTGGCATGATCAAACTGTCCAACACACTTACCCGCACCATCGAACCGTTCGTGCCGCTCGATGCGGCGCATGTGCGGATGTATGTGTGCGGGCCGACGGTGTATGCGCGTCCGCATATCGGCAACGCGCGCTCGGTGGTGGTGTATGATGTGCTTTACCGCCTGCTGAAGGCGGAATTTCCGCGCGTCACCTATGCGCGCAACGTCACGGACGTGGATGACAAGATCAACGCGGCTGCCGTCGAGCGCGGCATTTCCATCCAGGCGCTGACGCAGGAAGTGACGGGGCAGTTCCACGAGGATATGGGCGCCCTGGGTTGCCTGCTGCCCGATGTGGAACCGCGCGCGACAACGCATATCGCCGAGATGATTGCGCTGATCCAGTCACTGATCGATGGCGGCTATGCCTATGCCGCTGAGGGGCATGTGCTGTTCCGCGTGCAAAAGGATGCGCATTACGGCATGCTCTCGGGCCGTTCGGTGGATGATATGATCGCCGGCGCGCGGGTGGAAGTGGCGCCTTATAAGGAATATGCCGGCGATTTCGTGCTGTGGAAACCGGCCAGCGCCAAAGATGATGCCTCGTCGAAATTTGAATCGCCCTGGGGCGTAGGGCGGCCGGGTTGGCATATCGAATGTTCGGCAATGGCGAGCAAACATTTGGGCAATGATTTCGATATCCATGGCGGCGGGGCCGATTTGATGTTCCCCCATCACGAGAATGAAATCGCCCAATCGACCTGCGGCCATCCAGGTTCGCATTATGCGAAATACTGGGTGCATAACGGTTTCCTCACCGTCGAGGGCGAGAAGATGAGCAAGTCGCTCGGCAACTTCATCACGGTGCATGATCTGCTGAGCAAGGGTGTAATGGGTGAGGATATCCGCTTCGCGCTGCTGAGCACGCGCTACAACGAGCCGCTGAACTGGACGGCGAAACTGCTCGACGATGCGAACAAGGTGCTGAACCGGCTCTATCGCACCGCCGGTGAAACGACGGGTGAAGTAAGCCCCGCGGTGGTCGAAGCGCTGCGCGACAATCTGAATACGCCCAAAGCGCTGGCGCTGCTGCAGGAGATCAAGGATCCCGCGATGCTGCGCGCATCGGCCAACTTCATGGGGCTGCTGACGATGAGTGCGCAGCAACGCTTTCAGGGTGGCGATTCGGCAGGCGAGGATACGCTGTGGATTGAAGTGCAGATTGCCGCGCGTAACGATGCGAAGAAGGCGCGCGATTTTGCAGCGTCGGATGCGATCCGCGACCAGCTGAAAGCCAAGGGCATCATCCTGGAGGACAGCCCGCAAGGTACGACGTGGAGGCGCGCGTGAGTGCCTTCCTCATCGGCACGGTGATTTGCGGCGCGCTGATCCTTACCTGCGTCGCATTGTTTTACGAAATCATGGCGCATACCTGGGTGGTGCTGCCCCGCCTCGGCGGCAAGCGGCGTCAGATCCTGTTCACGGTATCGGTGCTTTTTGTCGGGCATACGGCGGCGGTCTGGCTGTTCGGCATCGCCGATTATGTACTCGACAAGCATTTCCAGTTCGGTTCGCTCATCGGCGGTACGCTGGATTTTCTCGATTACATTTACTTCTCCGGCGTTACCTATTCCTCGCTGGGTTTCGGTAATATCGATGCCACCGGCGGCCTGCGGCTGCTGGCGGTAGTGGAGTCAGTCCTCGGCCTGATCCTGATCGGCTGGACGGTGACTTTCACCTATCTCGTCACCCATGAATACCTAATGCACCGCCGCAGGGCTTAGTTTTTAATGTTCCCTGCTCGGGATACTGGCCTCGCCGGTCTTGCTGCGGCGCGAAAATCCTGTATAAACGGGGCCATGAAAGAACGCATCTATCTCTATGATTCAACCTTGCGCGATGGGGCGCAGGCGCGCGGCATCGACTTCACGGCAGCGGATAAAATCGCCATCGCCGAGGCGCTGGATGCGTTCGGTATCGACTATATCGAAGGCGGCTGGCCGGGGGCAAACCCGACGGATGATGCGTTTTTTGCTGCCGCACCCAAAACTAAAAAAGCCAGTGTCGTTGCTTTCGGGATGACGCGTCGCGGTGGCCGTTCCGCCAGTAACGATCCGGGGTTGCAGGATGTGATGGGCGCGAACACTGGCACGGTGTGTTTGGTCGGCAAGGCCTGGGACTGGCAGGTGAAGGCGGCGCTGAAGGTGTCGAAGGAAGAGAATCTGCGGATGGTGGAGGAATCCATCGCGCATGTGGTGGCGAAAAAGCGCGAGGCGGTGCTGGATGCCGAGCATTTTTTCGATGGCTATAAGGCTAATCCGGAATATGCGATGGCGGTGGTGAAAACGGCCATCGATGCCGGCGCGCGCTGGGTGGTGCTGTGCGACACGAATGGCGGCTCGCTGCCTTCCGAGATTAAAAAAATTGTGAGTGAGGTAGTGCAGGTGGTGCCGGGCGCTAAGCTGGGCATCCATTGCCATAACGATACCGAGCAGGCGGTGGCCAATTCGCTGGCGGCGGTGGAGGCAGGGGTGCGGCAGGTGCAGGGCTGCATCAACGGCATCGGCGAGCGCTGCGGCAATGCAAACCTGATTTCGATCATCCCGACACTGATGTTGAAGATGGGTTTTGCCACCGGCATCAGCGAGAAGCATTTGTCGCAGTTGACCAAGCTGTCGCGGCTGGTGGATGAGCGGCTGAACCGCGCGCCCAACCCGCATGCGGCGTATGTGGGGGCCAGCGCTTTCGCGCATAAAGGCGGGCTGCATGTGAGCGCGATGAACAAGGATTCACGTTCGTATGAGCATGTAGAGCCGGCGCTGGTGGGCAATGAGCGGCTGATCCTGGTTTCCGATAAAGCGGGGCGGGCGAATATTTTGAATCGCCTGAAGCAGATGGGCATCGCCATCGATGAGGCGGATGAACGCATCGGCGATCTCGTGAAGGCAGTGAAGGAGCGCGAGGCGCTGGGCTATGCCTATGAAGATGCCGAGGCCAGCTTCGAGCTGATGGCCCGCCAGCTGCTGGATGCCGTGCCGATTTACTATGACCTGCAAAGTTTCCGCGTGCTGGATGAGCGGCGCATCGATGCGAAGGGAAAGCGCGTCACCATGTCGGAAGCGACGGTGAAACTGGCGGTGAAAAAGAACGATGTGGTGATGACGGTGGCCGAGGGCAACGGCCCGGTCAACGCGCTGGATGCCGCCCTGCGCAAGGCCCTGCTGCCGCATTACCCGCAGCTGCAGCATATGTATTTGAACGATTATAAGGTGCGCATCCTCACCCCGCAGGAAGCCACGGCGGCGCTGACGCGCGTGATGATCGAAAGCCGCGACGATACTGGCAAAAGCTGGAACACCATCGGCGTATCGCACAACGTGATCGACGCGTCCTACAATGCACTGTTCGATGCGATTTCATTCCACCTGATGAAGCGTAAGGTGAAGGCTTAGCAGCCGTAGGCGTAGTCGATGCGTAGGTAGGTTTCCCCCTTGCCGCTTTTAACATCGAAATCGGATGCGGTGATGCGAGTGCGGTAATTGCCATCGCGATAAGCGGTGGAGGCGTGCATGGCGTCTTTCGCCGCATCGTCGAATTTACCGCCATAGGTTTTCATGCCGATATCGATGGCGCTGCGCACTTCGCGGGTGCTGAATTCGCCGATGACTGGGTTTGCCGGCTGGGCGGGGATGTCGACGTAGCGCCGCGCGGTGCCATGAACGGATTCGGTGCGGATGGGAAGGTCCGTATAAGGGTAATCGATGAAGATACCCGCCAGGTACAGGATCTCGTGGTTATCTGCTCGGGGGACGAACGCCTGGGCGCTGAAACGGTGACGCACGGTTTCGGCTGCCCCTAAGCCATCCCGGAGATAGATGCGCATGGGCGGGCGGCCGGGCTCGGCGGAATACTGGTAGCTGATTTGCGGATTGGGCTTCTGCTGCGGCGCATAGCGTTCCAGCCGGGCGGGCAGGGCGCTGCTGCCATCCTCCAACTGCAGGGTCATGGCATTCGTAGATGCGGCTAAGGCACCGAGCGGCAGGAAGAGCAAAGCGACAAGGATAGGCAGGCGGTATGCATGCATGTGGCACCATTTATCTTGCGGTTGACGCAAGGCGGATTATAGCATGCGCCTATGGCAATTTCTATCATCCTGGTCCGCCCGCAGATGGGCGAGAATATCGGTGCGGCAGCGCGTGCGATGGCGAATTTCGGCCTGGATGACATGCGGCTGGTGGCGCCGCGCGATGGCTGGCCGAACCCCAAGGCAAGCGATACGGCGGGCAAAGCGCTGGATATTCTGGATGGGGTATCGGTGTTTGAAAATGCGGCGGCGGCGGTGGCCGATTGCAATTTTGTGCTGGCCACCACGGCGCGGGCGCGGGCGGTGAATATGCCGGTGTTCGAGGTGCGTGAGGCGATGCAGGAAGTGCGGGCCCGTATCGCGCGCGGCGAGAAATGCGCGGTGCTGTTCGGCGCCGAGCGTACCGGTTTGGAGAATGAGGAAGTGGCCATCGCCGATGCGGTGGTGACGATTCCGGTGGCGCCGGAATATACTTCGCTGAACCTGGGGCAGGCGGTGGTGGTGGTGGCGCATGAGTGGTTTTCCAGCGCCGCGCATGGGGGCGCCGCCTTCGCCCGCAACCCTGCGATGCGGTCGACCGTGACGGCGGAGTCAGCCACCAAAGAAGAGCTCTCGGGGCTGTTCGGGCAGTTGGAGACGGGGCTTGACGATGTGAATTTCTGGCGGGTGCCGGAGAAGAAAGACGGGTTGTGGCGGCTGATCCGCGCCAGCCTGACGCGTGCCGGCATGAGCGGCCAGGAAGTGGCTGTCTGGCGCGGCATGCTGCGGGCGCTGATAGAAGGCAAGCGCCCGTAATTCCTTGTTTTGCGGGCTGTGCGCAGGCCTGCAATGTCACAAAAGCTTCATCATACTTCCGGCCTGTTCGGCTATACTGGACAGTGAGGAAAACCATGGCTGACAACAAACCGCGCATCAATTCGCCTTCCGATAAGAAGGACCCTGACGCCAAGATCGAGGCGCAGGTGAAGCGCGACCTTGAAGAAGATGCCAAGAAGCAAAAAGCCGAAGAAGCCAAAGCCGTCAAGAAAGCCGATAAAAGCAATGCCGCCGAACCGGTGCAGCTGACGCCGATACAGCGGGCAATGGCCTTTGCGAGCGGCACATTCTCGGGCTTCGGCAATGGTGTGGCCAATGGCGGTCGCTATGGGTTTTATGCCGCGCTGGCGCTGGTGGTGATCGGTGGCATCGGCTTTGGTGCATCCGCCATACCTACCTTGCTGGTTCTTGGTGTGCCCGGCCTGATGCTGGCGGGCATGGCGCTGGGCGCGACTGCCGGCACGTTGGTCGGCGGCGCCAGGGAAGTGGCGCGCAAGGAGCGTGGCGACGACGAGGACGTGGTGTTGCAAACCCCACGCCAACGCCCCCATAGCGGCATGAATTACCAGGAGCGGCGCGAGGCGCAGCAGGACCGGGTGGAAGTGAATTTCGACCGGCTGCAGCAGCAGCAGCGTGTCGATCGGCAGGATGCCAATACCTATTGGCGCGACGAAGTGAGCAACCGCTCTGGCGGTGGCTGGGCAAGGGGGTTGTAGATGGAAAATATGGTCGGTGATGCCGTCAATGGCGCGGTGAGCAAAGGCAAGGAGGCCGCCAACAGCTTCCTCGGCAACATTTTCGGTGACGTGCTGGGCTTTCCGATGCGGTTCATCAGCGGTGCGCTGGGTGGTGCTTTCAATGGTGCGTTATGGTTCGGCGGGTTTTTCTTTTTGCTGCAGGCCACCGGGCTGATGCGGCCCATCGCCCTGGCCATCGGCGGCCAGCCGCTGGTGGATAAGATCGCGTCGCTCGATAAGAATAATGACGGCACGACCAATATCGGCACGGAGATTATGAATTCGGCGCTGCTGGGTGCTGGCCTCGGCGCCATTACGGATGGCACCAAGAAGGGTTTCGGCGTTGATGATAAAAGCGCCACCGGCCAGGTGGTGACGCTGGGTATTATGGCTGCGGTGACCGTAGCCGCCGTCATGCTGAGTAAACACCAGGTGGCGGTGGCCGGCAACGGTGATGCCGCCCAGCCGGATGTCACCCCCAGCACCGGCCCGGCAACCACGCCGGTCAAAGCGTAACCCAAGGTTTTCTGCGGCTTTCGCAGTGCAGCACCCCCTCCATTGTCACAAAAGCTTCACTTTAGTGGACAGCTATCTGTGTTATTCTGCATCCTAGGATATTACCCCAAACAGGGATGTGGTTATGAGTAACGATGATCAATATGTAACGCCGGTGAAACATACCAGCATGAGTGCCTTCGGTACGACGGCGGCAGGCACAGCGGGTGGTGCGATTAAAGGTGGCCTTGGCGCAGCGGGCGCATGGGTGCTCGGTGCGACGATCATTGGGGGGCTGGCTGCCGCGGCGCTCTTCACAGTGTTGTTCGGTGGTCCGGCGAGCCTTGCTTTCTTAGCACCTGTGGTTCACGCAGTATTTAGTCCCTTGGGTTTGACCGTTGCCGCCGGTGCTGTCGGTGGTGCCGTCCTTGGTCTGGGCAGTTCGTGGCTGCCGGGTGGCCTGGGTGCCATCTTTGGTGGTTTCAGCGGTGGTGCGAAAGCAGCTGGTCGCGTGTCGCAGGAAAATGCAGCTGCTCAGCAAGCAGAAGCGCAAATCGCCGCCGCACAAATGCAATATGCTGCTGCGGCCCCCGCCGCGCAGGTGAATGTCGGCTACCCGGCGCAAGGTTCGCGCTTCAATGAGGCCGGCAGCAGCATCCAGGCTGATTCGGCGGCCTATGCGGGCAAAATGAACAATGTTTCGCGCGAAGCGGCGCTGGCGTAAGTAAGGATAGATCGTAAGAGCATATGGCATCACTCGAACAGGCAACTAAGGATCTCGGCGCTGCTATCGTAGGCAGCGGCAAGGCTGCGCCTAAGGTTGAGCTTAGTTGGTGGGGCAAGGTAAAGGCCCATATGGGGCCGACTGTGGTGCGCGCTGAACCGAAGTTCTGGCCGAAGGCCGGGGCTTATGTATTAGATACCGTTTTGGTACCAGTTAACGCAGCGACGGGTGTTCTCAAACTGCTCGGTATCGGTGCCGCCAAAGGTACGCTGGCAACCACTAAAGGCGCGACGCATGGCCTGGTCTGGTTTGCTGAGCAGCCGCTGGTGGGGGTCATGAAGTTGATGACGGGCGCTGCTAAATTCGTTCATGCGAATAAAGGCCCCGTGGCGATTGCCGCCGGTGCTGCCGCCGTGGTTGGCTTCGGCATGCATGCCCGCGCCAAGGCGGAAGCCCAGACGCAGCAGGACCTCATCAACCAGATGCAGGGCCGCAGCCCGAGCTATATGAACTCGGTGACGCCGCAGGAATATGCCAATATGCAGGCTGCCATGCAGGCCGGCAAAAACGGTGGCGCCGGCTTCGCCGATGCCGCTACCGCCCGCGCGGCCGACAGCAGCGGCGGCCAGGCCCCGGTCGTCTAGGGTTTGCCTCACTTTATTGCTTGACTCCCCCCGTTAAATCGCTATGTTCCCGCCTCCTTTGGAGCCGGAGCGCATATTCCCCTCTCTTCGAAGGTTTCCGGGCTCGCGCCCAAACTGGGAATAGGTCTATTGTTGAAGGAGTTTGGTCATGTCGAAACGTCATGCCGTGAAGTATAAGATTTCCCGCCGCCTGGGCGAAAGCCTGTGGGGCCGCGCGAAGGACCCCGTTAACCGCCGTTCCTACGGCCCCGGCCAGCATGGCCAGGCCAAGAAAAAAATCTCGGATTTCGGCCAGCAGCTGCGCGCCAAGCAAAAGCTGAAAGCCTACTACGGCAACCTCACCGAGAAGCAGTTCCGCAAGCTCTACGATGAAGCCCGCCGCCTGAAAGGCGATAGCTCGGAGAACCTGATCGGCCTGCTCGAGCGCCGTCTGGATGCTGTGATCTACCGTATGTGCGTGGTGCCGACCCCGTTCGCTGCCCGCCAGTTCGTGAACCACGGCCACGTGAAAGTAAACGGCCGCCGTGTCAACATCCCGAGCTACACCGTCAAGGAAGGCGATGTGATCGAGCTGAAAGACAAATCGAAAGAACTGGCCATCGTGCTGGAGTCGGTACAGTCGCCGGAGCGTGATGTTCCCGAGTATATCGAGATGGACGAAAAGGCCATGAAAGCCACTTTCACCCGCACCCCCAAACTGGCGGATGTGCCCTATCCGGTGAAAATGGAACCGAACCTGGTGGTGGAATTCTACTCGCGCTAGTAGATTTCATATACGAAACAGAAAGCCCCGCGAGAAATCGTGGGGCTTTTTTGTTGGAAAATGCTAGGATTAGCCCATGGAAAAGGAGCCCCACTATAGCGACCCGCAGGCGGATGCGATTGCATTCGCCCTCAAGGAACTGCAGGAAGAGATTCTGGCGCTGATCGAGGCAATGGCCTCGGGGGCAGAGAATTGCGATGTGCTGCTGGCCGACATGCTCGAGGGTGAGCCAGAGCATGTGCGGGTGGCGATTGTCGAGAAAATCCGCGAAATGCTGCGCGAGCGGGCGTCGGAGAAGGAAAAGGAACTCGATAAAATCCTCGATGCGCAGAAGCGCCAGGTGGTAGAGCGCCAGCGCAACGTGTTCATGCAATGGCTGCAATGGATCATGAGCGAGGAGACCCTGCGCAAGATCCGCATGGCCTTCCTGGCCAGCCCGCGCATGGAGGTGCAGGTGAAGAATATCGGCGAGCAACTGGCGGCACGCGGCGTGCTGCAGCAGATGCAACATACTACCAGCCGGCAGGACCTGGGCGAGCTGGGGCAGAGCGTGCCGGGCCAGGGCGCCGGGCGCGACAAGGGCCAGGGGCGCCAATAAGCGCCCGAATTGTCACCATTCTTTCACATTCGGCAGGGTGCGGGCGGGCTATAATGGCTTGTTAGATTAGGAGAACTGCGCTTCGTGAGTAATATTGCCGAAGAAAAATCCCTGACGCCTGCGATGCAGGTGGAGACGCCCGACGCGTTTTCGGCGGCAGAAGAAGCACGCCGCGAGAAAATGCCCAAGACTACCGGCGAGTGGATTTACGATAACATCCAGTTCTGGTTCGTGAAGGGGTTGATCCTGGCCGCGACGGCGGTGATCGGCTACCAGGCGAAGTTCGGCAAGGAAACAAACCTCATTCACAAGTTCCAGGAATGGTGCAAGAGCACGATTGCCGCACCCATGGAAAAATTGGGTAACAAGACAAGTGCACGTGTTGCCTCAGCCATGGGTGGCGATGCCGGCAAATGGATCGGCGGCAAGACAGCTGAAGTAATGGCGGTATTCGGCGGCGCGTTTGCCAGCACTATGGTGCTGTTCCATGGTGGCAACGTGGTGGCGCCGGTAGTGGGATGGTTCGAGAATCATCGCAAGGAAATTGTCGCATCGGGCAACCGGAAATTCGGTAAGCCGGGCGAAGAAGAAAAGGGCAACGAGAAATTTGCCAATGTGCCGCAGCAGAGTGCAGGCGATATCGTATTCGGAAGGCTGACTGCGTGGGTCGGTACTTTTGCGTTGTTCTTCACCGGCTTTCTGTTGCTGGGTAAGACGAAAGAAAGCGGCATGTATAAGCTCGACTGGTTCGAGGAAAAATGTGCGCGCCTGGCCACCGGCATGGGCAAAGGTTCCAAGTTTGGCCATATTCCGATGAATCAGGAAATGCACCACGCTGCCAAGGCATCGCCTGAGTTGTTCAAAGGGCATGAGAAACAACTTTTCTGGTACAAAGTATCGCGCATCCTGGCGTTGGATATCTATGCGACCAGCATGGGTATCGTGGTGTGGACGCTGACTAGCCGATTCTCGGCGCGTGACCGTCAGCATAAGGCTGCGCATGATTCTAAAGAGCAGCCGATTTACGGTTTCGGTCGCACGAAGTATTATCATCCGGGAAATGAGAAAGGCATGCCGCAGAAGGATGTGGCAGAAGCTACGCCTGCAGATGCAAAGACCAAACGCCTCGAAGCGCCGGCGGCATCGCACAGCGAAGGGCTGCTGCAGCAGCGTGAGGAAAATAAGGGGGCGGCGTTGACGCTTTAGGCCGCGTCGGCTTCTTTGAAGGCGATGCCTTTGTCTTTCAGCAACTGTTGCAATTCACCGTTCTGGTACATGTCGCGCACGATGTCGCAGCCGCCGATGAATTCGCCTTTTACATAAAGCTGCGGAATGGTGGGCCAGTTGGCGTATGCCTTGACGCCCTCGCGGATTTCCTGGTCGGTAAGCACGTTGATGTCTTTATATTCCGAGATGCCCAGGCGCTCGAGCACGGCGACCACGGTGGCGCTGAAGCCGCATTGCGGCAGCTTCCTGCTGCCCTTCATGAACAGCACGATGTCGCTGGCGTTGATCTCGGCTTCGATACGGGCGAAAGCGGGGTTGTCGGTCATGGTCATGGTCCCTTAAAAATACAGCACTTGCGCGTCTTTCGCGCCGGGGTGCATCAGGTTGTTGCCGCAGGTCATGCCCTGTTGGGCGATGCGGTCGTTCAGGCGGTCCTGCCGATGGTGGATCAGGTCGAACACGTCCTGTTTCGTGAGGTTTACCCCATCGCGCAGGCAGCTGCAATAGCCTTCGGCGATGGCTGGCTGGGCGGGGTCGAACACCTCAGGCTGGTCGGCGGTCTGTTTCAGGCAGGCGGTGTAGATTTCGCCATGCGCTTTGACATTCAGCTTTTTCACGATGAATGGAAAGGTGAAATAAAGCGCGATGGGGCCGATGACGAGCCAGAGAAGAAAGAGACGAGCAAGGGTTCGCATTGGGGGAATATATCAGCTTTTTTATGGGCTGGAAATAGTTGCGTTGAGGGCGGCCTCCTGCCATACCAGCCCCAGCACATTTGTACGGATTCCTATGACCGCAGCCGCCAAACGCACCGACGAAACCCCCGCCATCACCAAGGAAGTCATCGAGGCCCATGGGCTGACGCATGATGAGTATGAGCGCGTGGTCGACCATATGGGGCGCACGCCGAACCTGGTGGAGCTGGGGATTTTCTCGGTGATGTGGAGTGAGCATTGTTCGTATAAAACCACGCGCAAATGGCTGCGCAGTTTCCCCACCACCGGGCCGCAGGTGATTTGCGGGCCGGGCGAGAATGCCGGCGTGGTGGATATCGGTGACGGCCAGGCGGTCATCTTCAAAATGGAATCGCATAACCACCCGAGCTTTATCGAGCCCTTCCAGGGCGCGGCGACAGGGGTGGGTGGCATTCTGCGCGATGTGTTCACCATGGGCGCACGGCCGATCGCGCTGATGAACGCGCTGCGCTTCGGTGCGCCGGACAACCAGAAAACGCGCCATATCGTGAATGGCGTGGTGGCGGGCATCTCGCATTACGGCAACTGCGTCGGCGTACCGACCGTGGGCGGCGAGACGATTTTTCATAGCAGCTATAATGGCAACCCGCTGGTGAATGCGATGGCCGTGGGCCTGGCCGATACGGATAAGATTTTTTATTCCAAGGCCTCGGGTGTCGGCAACCAGATCATCTATTACGGCGCCAAGACGGGGCGCGATGGGATTCATGGCGCGACGATGGCCTCGGCCGAGTTCGATGAAAATTCGGAGGAGAAACGCCCGACGGTGCAGGTGGGCGACCCCTTCACCGAGAAGCTGCTGATCGAGGCCAGCCTCGAACTGATGGCGACGGATATGATCGTGAGCATCCAGGACATGGGTGCGGCGGGGCTGACCTGCAGCACGCTGGAGATGGCCAGCAAAGGCGGCCTGGGCGTGGAGCTGAAGCTGGACGATGTGCCGATGCGCGAGGCGGGGATGACGCCCTACGAAATCATGCTCTCCGAATCGCAGGAGCGGATGCTGATGGTGATCAAGCCCGGCCGCGAGGCGGAGGCGGTGGCCATCATGAAAAAATGGGGCCTTGCCTGCGCGACGATTGGCCATCTGACGGATACCGGCCATATGGTGCTGAAGATGCATGGAGAAGTGGTGTGCGACATTCCCGTGGCGCCGCTGGCCGATGATGCGCCCGTGTATGATCGCCCCTATGTGCTGACGCCGCCGCGGCCGTTGATTGCCGCCGAAAGCATCGAGGCGCCTAAGGATCTGGGCCGCGCCCTCGCTACGCTGATCGCCTGCCCCGACCTCGCGTCCAAGCGCTGGATCTGGACGCAATACGACCATATGGTGATGAACGATACCATCGCCCGCCCAGGCGGCGATGCGGCGGTGGTGCGGGTGCATGGCACCGGCAAATCCATCGCCATCACCACCGATTGTACACCGCGCTACGTGTTCGCCGACCCGGCCATGGGCGGCAAGCAGGCGGTGGCTGAAAGCTGGCGTAACCTGATTTCGGTGGGGGCGGAGCCACTGGCGATTACGGATTGCCTGAATTTCGGCAACCCGCAAAAACCGGAGATCATGGGGCAGATTGTCGGCGCCATCCAGGGCATGGCGGAAGCCTGTCGGGTGCTGGCCTATCCCGTGGTGTCGGGCAATGTGTCGCTCTATAACGAGACGCACGGGCAGGGCGTGCAGCCGACGCCGGCTGTCGGCGGCGTGGGGCTGCTGAAGGATACGAGCAAGCGCGTGGGGAATGCCTTCACCGCGGTGGGGCAATCGATTCTGCTGATCGGCGAGACGCAGGGGCATCTGGGTGCTTCGCTCTATCTGCGCGAGGTGCTGGGCCGCGAAGAAGGCGCGCCGCCGCCGGTGGATCTGGCCGTAGAGAAACGTCATGGGTTGCTGGTGAAGCAGTTGATTGAAGCCGGGCTGATCGCGGCCTGCCACGACCTCAGCGATGGCGGACTGCTGGTAGCGCTGGCCGAAATGTGCCAGCCGAAACAGATCGGCGCGCAGGTGCGGTTCAACAACCAGCTGTCGTTACATGCTTACGCGTTCGGCGAAGATCAGGCGCGCTACCTCCTCGCAGTGGATGCCGCGAAGAAAGATGCCGTGCTGGTGGAGTTGAATCAGCAGGATATTCCGTTCACCGACCTGGGCCAGACCGTGCCGGATAACCTGATCGTGGAGGATGTGTTGCGGGTACCCGTCAGCTATCTGCGCGATCTGAATGAAACGTGGCTGCCGGGTTATATGGCGGCTTAGGGCTTCGCCCGCGCTGTTTGTTTAATAGTTCCCTGCTCGCGCTGCTGCGCTCGCAATGGAACGCCGCTTCGCGGGCCCATGGCTGGCTCGCCTGCTGGCTTCGTATGATGGAGTTTCTATGCCGATGTCTGCCGATGAAATCACCCATCGTATCGCCGCTGCGATTCCTGGTGCTGAAATTGTGCTCGAGGACCTCGCCGGCGATAATGACCATTGGAAGGTGACGGTGACTAGTGCGGCATTTGCCGGCAAGTCGCGCGTCGATCAGCACCGCATGGTGAATGCGGCATTTGGCAAGGACCTTGGCACCACACTGCATGCGCTGGCTGTCGTTACGAAGGTTTTATAAGCGGCCGCTAACGCGGTGTGGGGCGAAGCCGTCCCCAGCTACCGCTCCCCCTCGTTCGGTCTATCGGCCTCCGGCTCGCGTGCTGTTGCGCGCTACGCGATTTCTATTAAGCCGCGTCGGCCAACTCAGCCAATTTGGGACGGCGGAGGGTGATGATGCCGACGCCGAAAATCGTCATGCCTGCGCCCAGCAGGATCTGCAGGGTCATCGGTTCGTGGAAGAAGATGATGCCGGCGGTGATGCCGAAAATGGGAACGCACAAGGTGTAAGGCACGACCTGGCTGAGCGGATAGCGGTTGAGCAGCCAGTTCCACAGGCCATAGCCGGTGAGTGAGGAGAAGAGGGCGCTGTAGGTGATGCCCACCCACGAACTCCAATGCGCGCTTTGTAAAGATACGAATTGGCCCTGCTCGAAGATGGCGCTGAGGGCGGCGAGGAACGGCAGGGCAAACAGGCCGGGCCAGAAGAGCAGCGTGACGACGGGCTGCGGCGGCAGGCGCTTCATGTAGATGTTGGCGCAGCTCCAGCTGATGGCGGCCAGCACGCCGAGGAAAAAGGCCAGCGGATGCTGCGCGGCGTTGGGCGTGCCCGCCACTACCATGACGCCGAGGAAGGCGATCATCAGCCCGGCGGAGCGCCAGGGGCCGAGGTAATCCTTGAACATGACGGCGGAGACGACGCAGGAGAAGGGCACGCCCATCTGCGTGGCGATGATGGCCGAGGTGATGGTGAGGCCCATCGCCATCGCCAGGAAAATGAAGGCGAACTGCATGACGATGAGCAGGATGCCGATGACCAGCATATCGCGCAGGTTGGGCCGCGGCAGGCGCGCCGCGAACGGTGCGAGCAGCAGGCTGACGCCGATGAAGCGGATGAAGATGAGGAAATAGGGCGGGAAATCCTGCAGCGCGAATTTGGTCGCCGTGAAGTTGCCGCCCCAGCAGAGGGCGACGATGAGGGCGGCGAGTATGGCACGGATGGGCATGGGCGGGGTTGCGTCAAAAGGGGTGATCTACGTCGTCGTGGCAGTGCTCGGTCGGTTACGTAGCGCTGCTACGCGCCCTCCCTGCGCGCTGGCACTCCTAGTATCTCACCCCTTTTGACGCAACCCGTTTCGTGGGCCATCCACAAGATTATTGAACGGTATTTCAGCGAACTGACTTAGGGGATTCAATTCGCTGGAAGTATCGCTGCCGGGGGTTGGGGCTAGCCATTATCCACATGATCTGTTATATTCCTTGTCCCTGAGCGGCGGGTTCAGCCCGGTTGTGGATGGTGGTGCCGGGTTTCCGACACTGTCTGCAAAAAAAGAGGGCTTGAGATTTCTCTCAAGCCCCAAGTCGCTCGGCAAGCAACTGTTTACTGGCCTCAGCCAGAATTCGATCATCAAAGAGCGTCAGGCTGCAGCCTTGGCGCTCTTTGTATTTCTGCGCCCGAAAACCGGGCTTTGTTTCTTCGTGGCGCGCGTGGCGCGCACTTGCTGGTAGGCGGCATTCAGCGCGGCCAACTGGTCGGAAAGCAGGGCGACCGTCTCGGCAGAGGCGCCGGCGGCCTGGAAGCGGTCGGGGTGCACCTTCTGCACCTGCGCCATGTAGCGGGTGCGCAGCTCGGCATCGGAGATGGTGGGGGCCACACCCAGCACCGCGTAGGGCGAGGTGGCCGGGGTGATATGGCGGCTGACGGCGGCGCGGAAATCATCGCCGCTGATGGTGAAGATATCGGCCACGGCACGCAGCCATTCCATCTCGACGGCGTTGAGCACGGCGTCGGCGGTGGCGATGCTGAGCAGGCGCTGCAGCAGGTCGTGATGCAGGGCGCGGTTGCCTTCGGTCATCGCGGCGATCTGGCGGGCGAATTGCAAGGCGGGGGCGTTGTCGCCCAGATGTTTCACGAACTGGGTGCGCAGGCGGGTGTTCTCCACCACATCGTTGCTGCCGAACAGGGCCTCGAAGGCATGATATTCGGATTTAGTAATGGGACCGTCGGAAATCGCTAATTTTGCGGCCAGGGCGGCCAGGGCATGGTTAAAGGCCGGATGGGCCTGGATGACGCGCGGCTTAACCATCTGCCTTTGCTCAACAAAGCCTTTAAAGAAAGGCAGCGAGGCGAAGCTTTGATAATATGCGGCGAGGGTTGCCATGTGCAGTCGTCACTCATGAATGAGGAGTTGTTGTTGCAACCACTATATATAGATCGGAGGGGGTGCTGACAACCATATTTTGTGGTTTGGGGGTGAAATTCGGCGAGTGGCGCTGGCGCTTTTCGAGCCGATTCTGTCCACAAGCGGTATCCACAATTGAATGCGTTTTTCTGGATGCAGGAATGCGTGAGAAAAATCGCTACTCGCTCATCACCTGCTGGTGGGCGACGGGCAGGAGTTCTTGCATCTTGGCGCGCAGTTCGGGGGCGGTGGTGTCGATGCCGCCATCGAGCAGGTCGTCAAGAATCATGTGCACGATGTCTTCGTCGCTGTGATGTTCGACATCGGTCATCACCAGGCTGCGGGCATAAAGGGTGGCTTCGTCATCGTGCAAACCCAGGCGGGCGGCGGCCCATAGGCCGAGCAGCTTGTTGCGGCGGTTGGTGACTTTAAAGCGGAGTTCCTCGTCGTGGGCGAAAAGATTTTCGAAGGCTTGTTCACGGGCGTCGAAGGTGGTCATCAGTAACTCCAATTCATGGCTAGACGTTTGCCCGGAATGCATTTATGGATGGCAAAAGCGAATTCAAACGAGGCGCGAATGACCAATAAGACCCCCCTGTATGAAGGTAAAGCCAAAAAGCTGTTCGAGGGCCCGGAACCCGGCACCCTGATCCAGCATTTCAAGGATGACGCGACGGCGTTCAACGCCAAAAAGCGCGGCACCATCCAGGGCAAGGGGATCATTAACAACAAAATCTCTGAATTCCTGATGACGCGCCTGAACGACATGGGCATCCCCACGCACTTCATTCGCGGGCTGAACATGCGTGAGCAGCTGGTGCGCGCGGTGGATATCGTACCGCTGGAAGTGATCATCCGCAACTATGCGGCCGGTTCGTTCGCCGAGCGTTTCGGCGCGTTCGAAGGCGAATCGCTGGGTTCGCCGCTGATCGAATTCTGCCTGAAGGACGACCGGCTGGGCGATCCCTTCATCGCGGAAGACCATATCTACGCCTTCGGCGTGGCGCAGCCGGAGGAGATCGACGAGATCCGCCATTATGCGCTGCGCATCAACGATTTCCTGTCGGGCCTGTTCTATGGCCATGGCATCCGCCTGATCGACCTCAAGCTTGAGTTCGGGCGCTTCTTCGAAGAAGGCGGCGAGATGATCGTGCTGGCGGACGAGATTTCGCCGGATACCTGCCGCCTGTGGGACCTCGAGACCAACGAGAAAATGGATAAGGACCGCTTCCGCCGCGACCTGGGCAAGACGGAAGATGCCTACCGCGAAGTGGCACGCCGCCTGGGCGTGCTGCCCGCCAACGTGGCCAGCGATACGCCTGCCGGTTACGAGAAGGTCACCACCCTCAAGACCAAGAACAAGCCGGCGAAAAAAGTGACCAAGCTCAAACCGAAAAAGAAGAAATAGCATGAAAGCCAAAGTGCATGTGACTTTGAAGAATGGCGTGCTCGACCCGCAGGGCGCGGCGATCGAGTCGGCGCTGGACCATCTGGGATTTGCCGGGGTGAGCGCGCGCGTCGGCAAATATATCGAGCTCGAGCTGAAAGAGACGAGCAAGGATAAGGCCAAGGCCGCCGTGGAACAGATGTGCGAAAAGCTGCTGGCCAATACGGTGGTGGAGAAATATGCGGTGGAGCTGGCTGAGTAATGAAATCCGCCGTCATCGTTTTTCCGGGTTCGAACTGCGACCGTGATGTGTTTACGGTGATGCAGGACCAGGGTTTGAATCCCAATTATGTCTGGCATGATGATGCATCGCTGCCGAATGACCTTGATCTGGTGGTGCTGCCGGGTGGGTTCTCGTTCGGCGATTATCTGCGCTGTGGCGCCATGGCAGCGCGATCGCCGATCATGCAGGATGTGGTGAAGTTCGCGGGCAAGGGCGGCTATGTGCTGGGCATTTGCAACGGCTTCCAGATTCTCTGCGAAACCGGCCTGCTGCCGGGCACGCTGATGCGCAACAACCACCTCAAATTCAACTGCAAGGAAACGACACTGCGTGTCGAGGCTTCTGATTCGGCCTTTACCAGTGGGTATGCTAAGGGGCAGATTATCAATTTGCCGGTGGCGCATGCAGAGGGGAATTATTTCGCCGATGACGACACGCTGAAAGCGTTGAAGGAAAACGGGCAGATCGCTTTCCGTTACGCCACGGAAGAGGGGCGCTTAAGCGATGAGGCAAACCCCAACGGCGCACGCGAGCATATCGCCGGCATCACGAATAAATCAAAAAACGTGCTGGGGATGATGCCGCACCCAGAACGTCACGCCGATCCGGCGTTGGGCGGTACTGACGGCGCGGCTCTTTTCGCTGGCTTGAAGGCCAGGTTAAACTAGCTATCGGCGAGACCTGCATTTTCCTTCTCCACTGAATTGACGGTGCGGCCGGTGCCGTTGCTGTCTTTGCTTTCCGGTGCGAATGCCTTGCCGCCGGTTTCGGCGCTTTCGGGGCGGATGCCGGAGCTGGCGGCGAAGCCTTCGCGGTAGCTTTGGTTCACCAGCCCGTCGGCGCTGCTGCCGTCGCGCAGGGATTCTTCGATCATCTCATCGACGCCGCGATGGGTGGCGGTGCCGCTGCCCTGGTCGGGCTTGGTCGTGTCGATATGGCGCATGGCGCTCTCCTATCTTTCATGAGCTGTTAAATTAATCGGTGCCGCGTTAGCGCACTACCCGGCAAAAGGAGGGATTTATCAAAGGCAAATCAATGCATTAATCGGCATCCGCCGATTGTTACAATTTGATGACAAGTTAACCTCTCATTAACTTTAATTGCGTATATTCAAGGAAGAACAAGGCGGAACCGCCAGCATAACAGGGATGAGCTGCAAATGGGTGTGGAAGCGATAGGATATTCGGGGCAGGCGCTCGGCCATGCCATGCGATTGGCCCCGCATGTTGAGAAAATTGGGTTCAGCTCCCAGGATTTTGTGCAGCAGACGGCGGAAGCCCATGCTGGGATGGGGCTGATTAAGGCGAGCTTTCAAGGGCAGCAGACGGACCGTGGGTCTGTAGCGCCGGGCTCGATAGGAGCAGATTTTGGCGCCGGGGTGAGTAGTCCTCGCGTCTAAACGATTTACGTGGTTTGCCAACTGCGGGCGGGGGTTAAAAACCCCGCCCTCTTTTTTTGGCGCGCGCGAAAGTCCTTCGCTTCGCTCAGTGTACTTTCGCGCGCGAGGCGTTGGTTCACCCGTGCTCGGCAAAGCCTGCGCGCGGATGAGAAATCTCATTGTTTGAGCAGGAGAATGGTATATGAGGGGCGCATGACAATGATTTCCCAACCATCTCCTAATTATGACGGCCGCGGCGGGCAGGCGGTGGATATGCTGGTGCTGCATTATACCGACATGCTGAGTTGCGAGGCGGCGGTGGCGCGGCTGTGCGATGCCGAGGCGCGGGTATCGGCCCATTACGTGGTGAGCGAGGCGGGCGAAATTTTTCAGCTGGTGGAAGAGGGAGAGCGCGCCTGGCATGCGGGTGAGAGCCACTGGCGCGGGCATAATAATATCAACGCGCGCTCGGTGGGGGTCGAGGTTTGCAACCCTGGCCATAGTAACGGTTACGTCGAGTTTTCGCTGCGGCAGATGAAGGCGGTGATTAAATTATCGCAGGAAATTATTGCGCGGCACGGCATTCCGGCGCGCAATGTGGTGGGGCATTCCGACATTGCTTTCCTGCGCAAGGACGACCCGGGTGAGCTGTTCGACTGGCAGGCCTGCGCCCGGCAAGGGGTGGGCATTTTTCCGTTCGAGGCGCGGCCGCTGATGGGTTCCGAGATGCAGCGCGGCGACAAGGGCAAGGAAGTGATACGCCTGCAAACCGCGCTGGGCAACTGGGGCTACGGCCTGAAGCTTGACGGCGAATATGGCGAGAAAACCGAAAAATGCGTGATCGCCTTCCAGCGCCATTACCGGCCCGGTAAGCTGGATGGCGTGTGGGACAATGAATGCGCCGGCCTGCTGGCCGCGCTGCATGGCATGGTCTAGCGCTTCGGCTTTTTGCCTTCCAGCGGCAGTAATTTATTATGTTCTTTGACCGTGGTCGCCGGATGGTGCGCGGCGAATGCCTCGGTCACGAATTTGCCGGTCTTGGCGCTTCGATAGTCGGTGGGGATGTTTTTCATGGTCGCCTCCTAATGCATCCAGGATGCGGGAAGCTTAATCAATTATCCATATCAAAGGGTTGGTAATTCCTGGATCGTGATGGATTAATAAAATCTTCACATTCCTGGCATATGAAACAGGTAATATGGGGAAATGGAAAACCTGCTCACGCAAATGAGCCCGCTTATCAGCCAGGTCATGAATATCTTCTATGACGGGTCGGCAAAGAGCGTGAGCAACCGTTACCTGATGGATGGTTTTTTCGCATTTGTCGGCCTGCATGGCAACGCTCCCAGCTTTGTGAATATCGCGCTCAATAATGTGCTGGGCGATCAGGTGGGGAACCAGCTGGCGCCGGCAAATGAAAACGGCGATTTCATCAACCGTCTGGCGCGTTCATTCGGTGCCGCTGGAGCGACAGCTCTGCCCGTGGTTGATATCGGCGGCCAACAACCGTCCGGCCCTACGCCGGTGGCGCCTGTGGTGAATAACGGCGCGTCTCAAACCATTTAATTACCAGATGGCCTGTAAGCCGGGTTCTGTCCCTCCCTTGCGGGAATGGATGACTATTCATCTAGGCCGCGCATTGCTGCGAAGCTCAAGCAACCTACCCGTATGCGGCCCGGAACTGCCTGCGGAGTGAACCGCTGCATACCTATTTGGTCTTGCTCCCGGTGAGGTTTACCTATGCCGCCGCTGTTACCAGCAACGCGGTGGGCTCTTACCCCACCTTTTCACCCTTACCCTGCTTCGCTGAAGCTACGCAGGGCGGTTTGTCTCTGTGGCACTGTCTCTCGGCTTGCGCCGGGCGGGCGTTACCCGCCACCGTGTCCCGTGGAGCCCGGACTTTCCTCGGAGTGAAAATCATGCGTTCCAGGGCTTTAGGCCCTTTCACACCCCATCGATCACCCCGCAGCCATCCGGCCATCTGGTGCAGAAGCTATAGCTTATTTCGCAGTGCAAAACCAGCGGAAAATCAAGGGAGTTTAACTAAACCTTCACACTTCGCAGGCTTAATGAAGACTAGAATGGAGCTTCATGGCTGACCAACCACAGTCCGATTCGACACCGACTGCCCAACCGGGCATGGAGGAGGCGCGCCGCCAGGCGGCAGCCGCCACACCCATGAGCGGCTGGCATATGGTGCTGCCGAAAGCGCACCCTGCATCTGTCGCAGCGTCTGCCCCGGCTGCCGCTTCCTCAGTTACTGCTACGGCCCCTGTCGCGCCGCCGCCAGCCGCACCTCCCCCTGCAGTCAAGGCATCCGCACCGCCAGTGGCGGTTGTATCGGGCCCGGCACCTGCCGTAGCCAAAAAACCCGCGTCGGCGATAGAGAAAGCGCCCGCGCAGGCCGCCGCGCCGCCGGCGTCGTCAGTGGCTACCGCTTCGCGTGATACACTCGGCAATGCGGTGCCGCCGCCGCCAGCGCCGCCGCCAACGAAAGCGAAGACCCAAACAACCAACGTCGCCGCTGTGGCTGTGCCGGAAGCTGCAAAAACGGCGCCGGCTCTTGCGCAGGCCCAGGCGAGTACGGCCTCGTCGAATGATATCGACCCGTCTCCGCTGGCGCCGGTCACCGACGTGGCGCTGGATCGGTCCATCGCACCGGTCACCGACGTGGCGCTGGCACCGGCGGAATCCATCACGCTTACGGATCCGACCATTATCACCCTGCCGCCTAGCGTGGGGATGGATGATGATGGCGATGATGACGATACGCCGGATGATGAAGGCAAGATTGAAGGGCCGGTTAAGCCTCTTGGCGACAGGTATGTGGATCGCCATAAAAAAGGAACGCCATTCAAGTTACAGCAGGATTTCATCCGCGACCACCACCCGCACGCCCCCAAGCCGATTTCTCCGTTCCTGACGGCGGCGACGATTACTTCGCAGTTTGGCGACCGCAAGCATCCGATCCTGGGATATCATAAGTTCCACGAAGGGCTGGATATGATTGCCAGCAACCTGAGTGTGGTGGCGCCGATGAGCGGTTTTATCGAAGTCGACCGCGATCCGCACGGGGCGGAGGGCGTATGCATCACCATCTATGGTGAAGATAATCGCAAATATTCCATGCTGCATTTACGCGAAGGCTCGATTCCCGCTCATTGGGTGACGGGGGCGTGGGTAGATCAGGGGCAATTGGTCGGTGTTGCCGGCCATACCGGCCATTATAAGAATGGCAAGCCCAGCGCCAAAGGCGTGCATTTACACCTGGCGGTGAGTGAATATAAGGGGGATTATTTATCGGGTCTTGACCGTCTAAACCCCTTTGACAGCGCCTTTGCGCCGATCGACCCCAGCTCGGTTTTTGGCCCGACGCTGCACGACCATCGCTATTATGCCAAGGTCCTTAAGGAAGCGTCCCATCCTGCCGATCAGCTGACTGCCAGCATCAGCGCACCTGTGCCATATGAGGGGGCAACGAAAGTGGCCGCTGCGCATGGGAAAGACCATGTGGTAGCGACAGCCGCCCATGGTAAAACCGCCAAAGTGCAGCAGGCCGATGCTGGGCACCATGGACCCGTCGCCTATACGAAGCTTGCGGTTGCGGATGCGCATCCGGATGATCCGGCAGCGCCGGCGTCGAAGTCCGGGCATGTTGGCAAAGGCAGCCACGGCAAGCCGGCGAAGCACGCTTAGCCTTCTTTTTCCCTTTTAAGCATATGGCTGTGGCCGCGCCGTTACAGGAAGCGGCTGTTTTTGCCTCTTGAGCGAAATCCCAACTTCGTCCTTGACGGACCCAAGATTTACCCATAATCTCCCAAACATTCCCAGATTATCCCAAAAATGTCCAAGCGGGGTGGTTCTGGACCAGTGGCAAACCGGTTCTGAGTCATAGAATTAACTTATTGGACATCAAAGCAAAAAGCACCTGGGAATAAGCGGTCGTTCAGCCACTTTGTGGAAAATGATTGGCTTGGGAAGAAATACGTCGCAACCGCCTTGGAATGCTGCTGAACGAGCGCAGGAAGGGGCAAGATTAAGGGGTGGGTCTGGGATGTTGTTCCTCTCGACCTTTGAAAAATCGATCGACAAGAAGGGGCGCGTTTCGGTGCCGCCGACCTTCCGCGCCGTGCTGGCCGCGCAGCCGTTTAGCGGCGTGGTGGCTTACGGCTCGTTCGTGCATCCCTGCATCGAGGCCTGCGGCATGGGCCGCATGCAGAAACTCTATGAGCGCATCGAGCAACTGGACCCGTTCTCGGAAGAGCGCGACGCGTTCGCCACCGCCATCCTCGGCGGCTCGGTGCAGCTGCCGTTCGACGGCGAGGGGCGCATCGTGCTGCCCGAGGCGCTGCTGGCGCGGGCGGGCATCAAGGAAACCGGCATCTTCATCGGCAAGGGTGCGACGTTTGAAATCTGGTCGCCGGAAGGTTTCGCCAAGCATGAAACCGCGGCGCGCGAGCTGGCCAAGAAGCAGCGCCTGGCGCTGAAATCGAATGCCGGAGGTACAGCATGAGCGAAGCGCGCCATATCCCGGTGATGCTGGATGAAATGGTGAAAGCCGTCGCCCCGCGCGATGGCGAAGTGATTGTCGACGGCACGTTCGGTGCCGGCGGGTATAGCAAGGCGCTGCTGTCGGCCGCGAATTGCCAAGTGATTGCCTTCGATCGCGACCCGAATGTTGGAATACTTGCCGATGCGCTCGCCCGGGGTTTCCCCGGGCATTTTTTATTCTTTGCCTCGCGCTTCGGCGCGATGCTCGAGGTGCTGGCCGATGCCGGCATCGATAAGGTGGATGCAATTGTGCTGGATATCGGCGTCTCCTCGATGCAGATCGACGATGCCGAGCGTGGCTTTTCCTTCATGAAGGAAGCGCCGCTCGATATGCGCATGAGCCAGGCCGGCCGCAGCGCCGCCGATATCGTGAACACGGCCGACGAAGCCGAGCTGACGCGCATTTTGCGCGACTACGGCGAGGAGCGGGATGCCCGCCGCATCGCCCGCGCCATCATCCACAGCCGTTCCATCGCGCCCATCACCACCACGCGCCGGCTGGCGGAAATCGTCAGCGAAACGGTGTTCTCGCATGGCGGCATGAAGATCCATCCCGCGACGCGCACCTTCCAGGCGCTGCGCATCGAGGTGAATCAGGAGCTGGCGGAGCTCGAGGCGGCGCTGCGCGCGGCCGAGCATCTGCTCAAGCCAGGCGGACGCCTCGTCGTTATCAGCTTCCACTCGCTAGAAGACCGCATTGTGAAACAATTCATGTTGCAACGCAGCGATAAAATTGCTGCAGCCTCCCGTCACTCTCCCGCAGCCTTGATGGCCGATGCTGCACCGCAAAACACGTTTATTCTCACCCCCAAATCCGCGATCGCTCCCGGCGAAGAAGAAGTGACGCGAAACCCAAGAGCGCGCTCGGCGAAGCTGCGCTGTGCCACCCGCACCGCGAATCCTGTCACGAACGCCGCGTAAGCGGCAAGGAGCGCGCAATGAGTCTTCGCATCACCAGCCTTATCTGGATGGCCTGCTTCGCCGTGGGTGCGTTTGGCGTTTACATGGTGAAATTCGCCGTGCAGAACCTGCATCGCGATGTGGTGACGACGCAGCAACAATTGGCTGCCGAGAAGGAATCGCTGCATTTGCTCAATGCCGAATGGGCTTACCTCAATCGCCCGGATCGCCTGCAGAAACTGGCTTCCGAGCATCTCGTGCTGGTGCCGCTGGATAGCCGCCGTATCGAGAACGTGGCGTTACTGCCGGATGCGCAGCCGCAGGCGCCGCACTCACCCGTCAGCGAGGCGGTGTATCGCTAATGCGACAGCTGCAACATCGCAAATCCCGGCCGGCCAGCCGCATCGTGCAGGGCGAGAGCAGCGGCGCGCGTATGGCCGGTGAGTCGCGCGTGCGGCTGATCTGCCTGGCGGCATTTTTCTCGCTTAGCTTCTTCATGCTCGGCATGCGGCTGGTGGAAGTGACGCTGCTGGGCGGCGGCGATCTGCCCTTCAAACGCCTGGTGATGCAGCCGCAGCTGTTGCTGCAGCATGATGAGGATGTGGATGTGAGCAAGGTGGGCGAGGAGCAGCAGGCCGAGGTAACGCGCCGCGAGGTGGTGGACCGCAACGGCATGGTGCTGGCGACCAGCATCGCCACTGCATCATTGGTGGCCAACCCCACCATCATCCGCCATGAGGACGAGGTGGCCAAGGGGCTGCACAGCATTTTCCCCGAAGAGGATGAGAAGAAATTTTACGACCACCTGATGAAGAAGCACACCAACTTCATCTACCTGCGCCGTTACCTGACGCCGGCGCAGCAGGAGGCAGTGAATAACCTCGGCGTGCCCGGCCTGTTCTTCGAATCCGATTCACGCCGGGTTTACCCGTACGGCAATTTGTTCGCGCATGTGCTGGGCTATGTCGGTATCGACAACCAGGGGCTGACCGGCATCGAGAAAAAATACGACGATGCGCTGCAAGACCCCATGCAAGCCGATAAGCCGCTGCAGCTATCGCTCGACCTGCGTGTGCAGTCGATCATGCATGAGGAATTGGCTTCGGCGGTGAAGCAATTCAGCGCGCTGGGGGCCACCGGCGTCATCACCGACATCAATAGCGGCGAAGTGATCGCCATGGATAGCCTGCCGGATTTCGACGCCAACAAACCCGGCCAGGCCGATGATAACGAGCGCTTCAACCGCGCCTCGCTGGGCGTGTATGAGATGGGCTCGACCTTCAAGCCCATCACCGCCGCGGCGGCGCTGGACGCCGGCACCGTGTCGATGAGCAGCGGCTATGATGCGTCGCATCCGATCCACATGGCCGGCTTCACCATCAACGATCACGATCCAAAAGGGCGCTGGCTGTCGTTGCCGGAAATCATCGCCTATTCCTCGAATATCGGCGCGGCGAAAATGGCGGTGGATCTGGGCGGCCGCAAGCAGCGCAGCTTCCTCGAAAAGCTCGGCATGTTCGAGCCGGTGTCGATCGAATTGCCCGAGCGGGGCCACCCCATCGTGCCGCATGACTGGAGCGAACTGACGACGATGACGGTGGCGTATGGCCATGGCATTTCGGTGTCGGCGCTGCATCTCGTTCAGGCGCAGAGCGTGATCGCGGGGGATGGCACTTTGCACCCGCTCACACTCATCAAGGGCGGCAACGATGGCAAGCCGCAGGGCGAGAAACTGCTGAAGCAATCGACCATCGACGATGTGCGCGAACTGATGCGGCTGGTGGCGAAATACGGCACCGGCAAATCGGCCAACGCGCCGGGCTATCTGGTGGGCGGCAAGACCGGCACGGCGGAGAAACTGGTGGGCGGGCACTACGCCAAGAATAACGATAACGTGGCGATTTTTGTCGGCGTCTTCCCGGTCTATAACCCGAAATATAGCATCATCGTCATGGTCGATGCTCCGCACCCCACCAAGGAAACGCACGGGTTTACCACGGCAGGCTGGATCTCGGCGCCGGTGGTGGGGCGCGTGGTGCAGCGCATGGCGCCGCTGGTCGGCATGAAGCCGGATTTCAACCATCCCGAACCCATCGTCGATGCGCTGTGGAGCAAGGCGACTGATGCCAAGGACGAAGACGAGCAGGCCGAGAAATTGCAGAAAGGAGCGATCCATGCTGTCGCTTACTGAGCTGCTGGCCAAGGCAGACATTGCGGCGCCTGTGATGGGTGACGGGGCGGTGAGGATTGCCGGCATCGCCAATGATTCGCGCCAGGTGGAGAAGGGTTTTCTGTTCATCGCCATCACCGGCAGCAAGCAGGATGGGGCGCAATATATCGACCAGGCGATGGCCAAAGGTGCGGTGGCGGTGATTTCGACCACGGCGCGGGCGCTGCCGGTGCCGCATGTGCAGGTGGCCGATGCGCGACCGGTGACGGCGCGGCTGGCGGCGGCTTTCTATGGGCGCACACCGGCGCATCTCTTCGCCATTACCGGCACCGATGGCAAGACCTCGACGGCAGATTTTGTGCGGCAGCTGGCCGGGTTGCTGGGTCATTCGGCAGCCTCCATCGGCACGCTGGGCTTACGCTCGCCAGACGAAACATTGAACGCGGCATTCCCTGCCAACAACACCTCGCCCGACCCGATTTTGCTGCAGCATACGTTGCAGCAATTAGCCGATGCCAAGGTGACGCATGTGGCGCTCGAAGCATCGAGCCACGGGCTCGATCAGCATCGGTTGGATGGCATGCGCCTCACGGCGGCGGCCTACACCAATCTGACGCGCGACCATCTGGATTACCACGGCACGGTAGAGGCCTATGCCGCCGCCAAGGCGCTGCTGTTCACAGAAGTATTGCAGCCGGGCACCACGGCGATGCTGAACCGCGACGATGCGCAATTCGCGCCCATCAGCGCCATCTGCCAACAGCGAGGCGTCCTGGTAAAAAGCTTCGGCGTGCATGCCGATGCCGACCTGCGCGTGCTGCAGGTGACGCCGCATGCTGGCGGGTTGGATGCAGTGCTGATGCTGGAAGGCGCGCGGCATGAGATTTCGTTGCCGCTTTATGGGGCGTTCCAGCTTTCCAACATGCTGGCGGCGATGGGTTTGCTGCAGGCGTCGGGGGCTTCGCTGAGCGAGATGGTGGCGTTGCTGCCGCAATTGAAAGGCGTACCGGGCCGGTTGGAGAAAGTGGCCGAGAAAGAAGGCGCGCCGCTGTTCGTCGATTATGCGCATACGCCGGCGGCGTTGGCGAATATTCTGAAAACCTTACGGCCGCATACGCAGAAAAAACTGCATGTCGTGTTCGGCTGCGGCGGCGACCGCGATGCAGGCAAGCGGCCGGAGATGGGCCGTGCTGCTACGGAATTCGCGGACGATGTGATCGTGACGGATGACAACCCGCGCAGTGAAAACCCGGCCGCCATCCGCGCGGCGATTCTGGCGGCGGCGCCGGGGGCGAAAGAGATGGGCGAACGGGACGAAGCGATCCGTTTCGCGGTGAAGAACACCCATGCGGGCGACGTGCTCGTGGTGGCTGGCAAGGGGCATGAGACCTCGCAACTGATCGGCAGCAAAGCGATCCACTTCAGCGATGCTGAGCATATCAGAGAGGCAGTACGTCAATGACCACCACATGGAAATCGAGCGAAGTTGTTGCAGCCACCGGCGGCGCCTGCCCTGGCCATTGGGAGGCAACGGGTGTGAGCATTGACACGCGCACGTTGCAGCCGGGCGCGCTGTTCGTGGCGCTGACTGGCGAGCGGATGGACGGGCATGATTATGTGAAGCAAGCCATCGACAAGGGCGCGGCAGCCGCGCTGGTAAGCCGCGCGGTGGATGGGGTGGATGCCGCGAAGCTGGTGCTGGTAGCCGATGTGGAGAAGGCGCTGCAGGCGCTTGGCGTGGCGGCACGGGCGCGCAGCAAGGCGAAATTCATAGGCGTGACGGGCAGCGTGGGTAAAACGGGCACCAAGGAAATGCTGCTGGCGGCGCTGTCGCCGCTGGGGCGCACCTATGCGACGACGGGCAACCTCAACAATCATCTCGGCGTGCCGCTGACGCTGGCCAATATGCCGCGCGACGTGCAGTTCGCCATCATCGAAATGGGCATGAACCATGCGGGTGAAATCAGCCCGCTGTCGCGCATGGCGAAGCCGGATGTGGCGGTGATCACCACGGTGGAAGCGGTGCATCTGGAGCATTTCAAAAATGTCGAGGCAATCGCCGATGAGAAGGCGGCGATTTTCGATGGCATGACGGGCGGTGTCGCCGTGCTGAACATGGATAACGCCCAATTCGCGCGGCTGCACGGCCATGCGGAAAAGCAGGGGCTCGATCGCGTGCTGTCGTTTGGTACGGCGAAAGGGGCGGTATGCCAGCTGCTCGATTACCGCATCGAACAGATGCATTCGGCGATTGAAGCGGTGATTGCGGGGACATCGGTGGCCTACCGGCTGGGCACGGTGGGCAAGCATTGGGCGGTGGCATCGGTGGCGGTGCTGGCGGTGGTGGATGCGCTGGGCGGCGACCTGCCGAAAGCGGCGGAGGCGCTGGCGCATTTCAGCGAGCCGAAAGGCCGCGGCAAGATCGAGAAGCTGAGCGTGAAGGGCGGCCAGCTGACGCTGGTGGATGACAGTTACAACGCCAGCCCGGTATCGGTGGCAGGGGCGATTTCCAAGGTGGCGGAGCTGAAGCGCGCCGCGAAGCAGCCGGTGCGCACGGTGGTGGTGCTGGGCGATATGCTGGAGCTGGGCGACACGGCGGAGGAGCTGCATGTGGGGCTGGTGCCGGCCATCATCAACAATCAGATGGACCTGGTGTTCGCGGCGGGCACGTTTATGCAGAAAATGTACGATGCGCTGCCGGATGGGATGAAGGGCGCCTACCGCCTGACCAGCCGCGAGCTGGCGCCGGTGGTGGTGCAGCAATTGCGCCCGCACGACTTGGTGCTGGTGAAAGGCTCGCATGGTAGCCGGATGGATATCGTGGTCGATGCGATCAAGGAGAGTGCCGATGCTGTATAACCTGCTTTTCCCGCTGGCCAGCGGGCATTCGTTTTTCAACCTGTTCCGTTACCTCACCTTCCGCAGCGGCGGCGCGGTGCTGACGGCGCTGCTGATCAGCTTTTTCATTGGCCCGCGGCTGATCCGCTGGCTGAAACTGAAGCAGCATGGCGGCCAGCCCATCCGCGACGACGGGCCCGAATCGCACCTGCTGACGAAGAAGGGCACGCCGACCATGGGCGGGTTGATGATGCTGCTGGCAGTGACGGTGAGCACCGTGCTGTGGGCGGATGTGACGAACCCCTATATATGGATCGCGCTGTTCGTGACGCTGGGTTACGGCTTCATCGGCTTCATGGATGATTACCTGAAAGTGTCGAAGAAAAACAGCAAGGGGCTGGCAGGCAAAAAGAAGCTGCTGGCGCAGTTCGTGATTGCCGGCATCGCCGCTTACTGGGTGAGCCTGATTGCGCCCGAGCAACTGGGCCACCACCTGGCGCTGCCGTTTTTCAAGGGCGTGCTGATCAACCTCGGCATGTTCTATGTGCCCTTCGCGATTTTCGTGATGATCGGGGCGAGCAACGCGGTGAACCTCACCGACGGGCTGGATGGGCTGGCGATTGTACCGATCATGATTGCGGCGGCCTGCTTCGCGCTGATCACCTACCTGGTGGGCAACCAGGTGTTCGCCAATTACCTGGAGTTGAATTTCGTGCCCCGCTCGGGCGAGCTGGCGGTGTTCTGTGCGGCGATGATCGGCGCCGGGCTTGGCTTTTTGTGGTATAACGCGCCGCCGGCGATGGTGTTCATGGGCGACACCGGCTCGCTGGCTTTCGGCGGCTCGCTGGGCACGGTGGCGGTGATCGCGAAACATGAGATCGTGCTTGGCATCATCGGCGGGCTGTTCGTGGTGGAGGCGCTGTCGGTGATGATTCAGGTGTTCTATTACAAGCGCACCGGCAAGCGGGTGTTCCGCATGGCGCCCATCCACCATCATTACGAGAAACTGGGTTGGAAGGAATCGACCATCGTGGTGCGGTTCTGGATCATCGCGGTGATTCTGGCGCTGGTCGGCCTGTCGAGCCTGAAGTTGCGCTAGATGCTGAAATTGCCATACGCAGCGGGGAAGACATACGGCGTGGTGGGGCTGGGAAAATCCGGCCGCGCGGTAGTGGCGGCTTTGACCGCTGCAGGCGCGGAAGTGTTTGTCTGGGACGATAAGGAAGCGGCGCGCGAGGCGATTAAGAAAGATTTTTCCGGCGTGCAGGTGCAGCCGCCGCTTGGCTGGCCGTGGGAGAAATGCTCGTCGCTGATCATGAGTCCGGGCATTCCGCTTTATCATCCGGTGCTGCATCCGGTGGTGGCGATGGCGCGTAAGGCAGGCGTGGAGGTGATCGGCGATATCGAGCTGCTGTTCCGCGCGGCGCCGGAGGCGACCTATGTGGCCATCACCGGCACTAACGGCAAATCGACGACGACGACGCTAATTGCGCATATCCTTAAAAGTTGCGGCAAGAAGGTGGAAGTGGGCGGCAACCTGGGCACGCCGGTGATGGATTTTTCGCGCATGGGCAGCGACGGCATCTATGTGCTGGAGCTTTCCTCCTACCAACTGGAGCTGGTGAAAACCTTCCGCGCACAGGTGGCGGTGTGGCTGAATATCTCGCCCGACCATATCGACCATCACGGTTCGATGGAGGCCTATGTGGAGGCCAAGCGGCATCTGTTCGTGGGCCAGGGCAAGCGCGATGTGGCGGTGGTGGCGGTAGATGATGCGACGAGCGCGCATACCTGCAAGGAGCTGCAGGCCGGGCGCAAGCAGGGGGTGATTCCCGTATCGGCCAAGCAGAAGCTGGGCGGCGGGGTGTTCGTGCTGAACGGCAAGCTGACCAACAGTTTCGGCCTGGCCGAGGCGGTGGGTGACATCACCAAGGTGAAGTCGCTGCAGGGCGAGCATAACGGGCAGAACGCGGCGGCGGCTTACGCAGCCTGCTATGCGCTGGGCTGCAAGCATGAAGACATCATGGCGGCAATGCAGAGTTACCCGGGCCTGGCGCATCGCATGCAATGGCTGGGCGAAAAGGATGGGTTGCAATTCGTGAATGACAGCAAGGCGACCAATGCCGATGCCGCCGAGAAGGCGCTGCGCACTTACGATTATATTTACTGGATTCTGGGTGGCGTAGCGAAGGAGGGCGGCATCGAAAGTTTGAAGCCCTATTTCGGCAAGATCCGCCATGCATACCTGATCGGCGAGGCGGCGGATGATTTTACCAGGACGCTGGGCGATGCGGTGAAGTTTACGCCCTGCGGCACGCTGGACAAGGCTTTTGCTGCGGCAGTGGCGGATGCGCGCAAGGACAAGGTAAAGGGCGCCGTAGTGCTACTGTCGCCAGCCTGCGCCTCATTCGATCAATATCCGAATTTCGAAGTGCGCGGCGATGCGTTCGTGAAACTGGTGGAGGGCCTCGATGCCGCTTAAGCTTGACCGGCGGAATACGACGGCGCTGGGGCGCTGGTGGTGGACGGTGGACCGGCCGGCTTTCTTCGCCATGATGATTCTCATGTGCATCGGCTTCTTCCTGGTGATGGCGGGCAGCCCGCCGGTGGCGCGGCGCATCGGCCTGCCGGATTTGTATTTTGTGACGCGACATCAGATTTTCCTGGTGCTTTCCATCATCACCATGGTGGTGGTGTCGATGATGGACCCGCAGCAGGTGCGGCGGCTGGCGACCATCGGCTTTCTCCTCAGCATGGTGATCATGCTGCTTCTGCCGTGGATCGGTTTTGAGAATAAGGGCGCCATCCGCTGGATTCGCCTGGGCGGCATGTCGGTGCAGCCGTCGGAGTTCATGAAGCCGTGCTTCGCCGTGGTGCTGGGGTGGATTTTCGCGGCGCGCTTCACTACGCCGCATTTCCCGAGCTATCGCATGGCGGCCATCGCCTATGCCATCGTAGCGGCGCTGCTGATCATCCAGCCCGATTTCGGGATGACGGTGACGGTGACGGGCATGTTCGGCGTGCAGTTCTTCCTGGCGGGTATGCCGTTCGTGTGGGTGATCGGCATGGCCGTTTTTGGTGTGTGCGGGATTATCGGAGCCTATCAGCTGTTGCCGCACGTGGCCTCGCGCATCGACCGTTTCCTCGATCCGGCGAATGGCGATAACTATCAGGTGCAGAAATCGCTGGAGGCGTTCAATGCCGGCGGCTGGTTCGGCAAGGGGCCGGGCGAGGGGGTGGTGAAGCTGCATATTCCTGATTCGCATACCGACTTTATTTTCTCCGTTGCCGGTGAGGAATTCGGTCTGCTTTTCTGCCTGATGATCGTGCTGATTTTTGCTTTTATCGTGGTGCGTGGTTTCCTGAAGCTGGGGCGCGAGCATGATATGTTCAGCATGATCACTGTGGGCGGGTTGCTGACGCAGTTCGGCATTCAGGCCATGGTGAATATGGGCGTGGCGGTGAATATGCTGCCGGCCAAGGGCATGACGTTGCCGTTTCTTTCCTATGGCGGTTCGTCGATGATTGCTATCGCCGGCGGCATGGGCATGATGCTGGCGCTCACCAAGAAGAAATACGGCCAGAAGGGCGCCCACAGTAAATACGCATAACTGCGACGATTTACTTGCCAACCTCAGGGGCGCGGGGCAGCATGCGGGCCATGACGACTTCAAAAAATATCATCCTGGCCGCGGGCGGCACGGGGGGGCATATCTTTCCGGCCGAGGCGCTGGCCGAGGTGCTACGCACGCGCGGCTTCGCGCCGCACCTGGTGACCGACCACCGGTTCCACCAGTATCACAAGGGTGGGGTGAACGGTGTGCTGGGGCAGATTCCCATCCACACTATCCGCGCCGGTAATCTCAGGGGCGGGATTTTCAGCAAGGTAAAAAGTGCCTTCGGTATTGTGCGTGGAGTGCGTCAGGCCAGCGTGCTGATTCGCCGGCTCGACCCCATCGCGGTGGTGGGGTTTGGCGGCTACCCATCGTTTCCCACCATGGTGGCGGCCGTGCTGATGGGGCGGCAGACGGTGCTGCATGAACAGAATTCGGTGCTGGGAAAGGTGAACCGCGCGCTGGCTGCGAAGGTGACGCGCATTGCCACCACTTATGTCGCCACGCAGCAGGTGCCGGCTGAAGCCGCGGCGCGCGTGGTGCTGACGGGCAACCCGGTGCGCGGTGCCGTGCGGGCGCTGGCGCAGGTGGCTTATTCACAGCCGGTGGAAGATGGCATATTGCGCGTGCTGGTAATTGGCGGTTCGCAGGGGGCTTCGGTGTTCAGCGACGTGGTGCCGAAAGCGATGGCGCTGCTGCCGGAAAGCCTGCGCGCCCGCATCCGTCTTGACCAGCAATGCCGTGCGGCGGAATTGGAAGAGGTGAAGGCGAAATACGCCGCCATCGGCATGCAGGTGGATTTGGCGCCCTTCTTCGCCGATGTGGCGGCACGGCTGGCGGCGGCGCATCTGGTGATCAGCCGTGCGGGCGCATCGAGCGTGGCGGAGCTGATGGTGGCGGGGCGGCCGGCGATTCTGGTGCCGCTGCCGACGGCGACGGACAACCACCAGTATTTCAACGCGCAGGCGATCGAGGATAAGGATGCCGGCTGGGTGGTGACGCAGGATGCGTTCACGCCCGAGGCCCTCGCCAACAAGCTGGAAACTTTATTGCGTCTGCCGCAACGGCTGGGCGAAATGGCGACGCATATGCACGCGCTGGGTGTGCCCGATGCCGCCGACCAATTAGCCGCGCTGGTAGCGCCAACGATGACGATGGAGAAAGCCGCATGAACAACACGCATATCAAACCCTTCCCCGTTTCCGCGCGCATGCCGCTGGATGTGGGGATGATCCACCTCGTGGGCATCGGCGGTATCGGCATGAGCGGCATCGCGGAAGTGCTGCACAACCTCGGCTATAAGGTGCAGGGTTCGGACCTGTCGGAGAGCTATACGGTGGAGCGGCTGCGCAAGCATGGCATCAAGGTGATGCTTGGCGAGCACCAGGCGGAGAATGTGGAAGGCGCGGCAGTGGTGGTGATTTCATCGGCCGTGAAGCAGACCAACCCGGAGGTGGTGGAGGCGCGCAATCAGCGTATCCCCATCGTGCGTCGGGCGGAGATGCTGGCAGAGCTGATGCGGTTGAAGGCCACGGTGAGCATTGCAGGCACGCATGGGAAGACCACGACGACTTCGCTGATCTCGACGTTGTTTATGGCAGCGGATAAGAAGCCGACGGTGATTAATGGTGGCATCATCAACGCCTACGGCACCAACGCCATCATGGGTGAGGGCGAGTGGATGGTAGTGGAGGCCGACGAGAGCGACGGCACGTTTATCCGCATTCCTTCCACGGTGGCGGTGGTGACGAATATCGACCCCGAGCATCTCGACCATTATGGCAATTTCGAGAATTTGAAAGGCGCGTTCCGCCAGTTTCTGGAGCAGCTGCCGTTTTATGGTTTCGGGGTGCTGTGCATCGACCATCCGGAGGTGCAGGCGCTGATGGCGACCATCCGCGACCGGCGGATTATTTCCTACGGCACCAGCCCGCAGGCCGACCTGCGCGCGGTGAATATCCGCCAGATCAAGGATGCGCAACTGTTCGATGTGGAAGTGGCCGACCGCGCCAGCGGCGAAGTGACGTTGCTGAAAGACGTGCAGCTGCCGATGTATGGGCTGCATAATGTGCGTAACGCCTGCGCGGCGATTGCCGTGGCACGCGAGGTGGGCATTCCCGATGCGGTGATTTTGAAGGGCCTGCGCGAATTCCGTGGCGTGAAGCGGCGCTTCACCAAAACGGGCGAGACCAACGGGGTGACGGTGATCGACGATTACGGCCACCATCCGGTGGAAATCGCCGCGACGCTTTCCAGCGCGAGGCAGGCGGTGGAGAGCACGGGCGGCCGGGTGATCGCGGTGGTGCAGCCGCATCGCTACACGCGCCTCAGCCACCTGTTCAACGAGTTCTGCACCTGTTTCGACAATGCGGACACGGTGCTGGTGGCGGATGTTTATAGTGCCGGTGAAGAGCCCATCGAGGGCGCCAACCGCGATTCGCTGGTGGAAGGCATTCGCGCCCATGGCCACAAGCATGTGATGGCGCTGCCAGGTGAAAATATGCTGGGCGAGATCGTGGCAGAAGTCGCCAAGCCGGGGGATTTCGTGATCTGCCTCGGTGCGGGCAGCATCAGCAAATGGGCGGCCTCGCTGCCGGCCGAGCTGGAAGCGGAATTTGATAAGAAGGCGAAAGCGAGTGCGTAACGACCTGCCGCAAGTGCGGGGGGGGTATCGCTTCGAGGCGTCGCTAGCCAAGACCAACTGGTTTGGCGTCGGCGGGCCGGCAGAGGTGCTGTTCAAGCCGGAAGATGCGGATGACCTAGCGCATTTCATCAAGCATAAGCCGGCGGATTTACCCGTTACTGTGATTGGTGTCGGCTCGAACCTCATCGTGCGTGATGGAGGGATTCGGGGCGTGGTGATTCGCCTCGGGCGCGGCTTCAACCACGCGATGCAGGAGGGCGAAACCATCGTCGCCGGCGCGGCATTGATGGACCTGAACCTGGCACAGATTGCGGCGAACCACGGGCGCGCCGGGCTAGAGTTTTTTGCGGGCATTCCCGGCACTGTCGGTGGCGCGCTGGCGATGAATGCGGGCGCCTATGGGCGCGAGGTGAAGGATGTGCTGCTGCATGCGGAGGCGGTGACGCCGCAGGGCGAGATCATTTTTGTGCAGGCGGCGGATATGCATTATGCCTACCGCCAATATAACGGCCCCGCGGGCCTGATTTTCACGCGCGCATGGTTCGCCACCACCAAGGACGAGCCGGAAGCAATTCAGGCGCGGATTAAGGAAATTCAGGAAAAGCGCGAGGCCACCCAGCCCATCCGCGAACGCACGGGCGGCAGCACCTTCAAAAACCCCGAGGAGCATAAGGCGTGGGAGGTGGTGGATAAGGCCGGCTGCCGCGGCCTGCGCCTCGGCGGCGCGCAGATGAGCGAGCTGCATTGCAATTTCATGCTGAATACCGGGGATGCCACGGCGGCCGATCTCGAAGCATTGGGCGAGGAAGTGCGCCGCCGCGCTAAAGAGACTGTGGGCGTTGAGTTACAGTGGGAAATTAAGCGCATTGGTCAGCCCTAAGCCTATTGCATGGGGGCGGGGGTTCGGGTAGGCTTGGCCGCAACAAAATCCAAAAAACATCGGCAAGAAATCCAATGTCTCAACCGTAAGGATGACGCATGCCGATGCATGTTGCCGTATTGAAGGGCGGGCCCTCCGCCGAACGTGAAGTATCGCTCACCTCGGGCAAGGCGGTGGCCGATGCCTGCCGCGCGCTGGGGCACAAGGTGACCGAGATCGATGTGGGTGTGGACGTAGTAGAGCAGCTGAAGGCGGCGAAGCCCGATGTGGCCTTCAACGCGCTGCATGGTTCGTTCGGCGAGGATGGCTGCATGCAGGGCATCCTGCAGCTGCTGAAAATTCCCTATACGCATTCAGGCGTGCTGGCCTCGTCGCTGGCGATGGACAAGCCGATGGCGCGCAAGATTTTCGCTGCCGCCGGGCTGCGCGTCGCCAAGGGGCTGGTGGCGCATAAGGACGAGCTGATCGGCCGCGACCCAATGGTGCGGCCCTATGTGGTGAAGCCGAGCAATGAAGGTTCCAGTGTCGGTGTGAAGCTGATGTTTGAGAAGGGCAACTTTGCCTTCACGCAGGAGAATTGGCCTTACGGCGAAAGTGTGCTGGTCGAGCAATATATTCCCGGGCGCGAGCTGACGGTGGCGGTGCTGGATGGCGCGGCGCTGGGCGTGACGGAGATCGTGATTCCCTCCGGCTTCTATGATTACGAGAATAAATACACGGCCGGCAAATCGCACCATATCTGCCCGGCGCAGCTGCCGGAGGAAGTGTATCAGGAAGCCATGGCGATGGCGGTGGTGGCGCATGAGGCGCTGGGCTGCCGTTCGCTGAGCCGGTCCGATTTCCGCTGGGACGAGGAAGGGGATGGCAAGATTTACATCCTCGAAACCAACACCCAGCCGGGGATGACGCCGCTGTCGCTGTCGCCGGAACTGGCGGCCTATGCGGGCATTTCGTTTAACGAACTGGTGCAGAAACTTCTCGATGGGGCGCAGCTGGATGGCTAAGACGCGCGCCAGAGTGAAAGTGAAAGGCGGCGCCACGCGGGCGCAGCAGGCGGCGGAGTTCAGCCGCAAGAAGGCGAAGTTGCGCATGAAGCATCTGAAGCGTCGCGGGCTGATGGCGGGGGCGATCGTGGCGGTGGCGTATGTCGGCATCGGCGGCTGGTGGCTGCATCATAGCGGGCGGCTGGCGCGCGCGGTGGAAGTGGCTTCCGGCACCTGGTGGAACATGACGGCCAGTGCGGGTTTTGAGGTGAAGCAGGTGTATCTCAGCGGCCGGCAACATGCCGATGCAAACATGGTGAAGGCGGCGCTGGATGTGCATCCCGGCGAGCCTATTATGCAGCTGGACCTCGCTGGAATCCAGAAGCGGCTGGAGGCAATTCCGGAAGTGAAAACGGCGATGCTGTCGCGCGAGCTGCCGGCCAACCTGCGCATTGTGCTGACGGAACGCGAGCCGGCGGCCGTGTGGCAGCATGGCGGCAACCGCATGCTATTGGACGCGGATGGCGTGGTGCTGAGCAGTACGAAATACCCGAATGTCGGCGAACTGCCGCTGGTGGTGGGCGAAGATGCGCCGAAACATGTGCAGGAATTCACGGCGCTGCTTGATGCGGTGCCCAGCTTGCGGCAGGAAGTAGGAGCTGCGGTGCGCGTCGGCGACCGGCGCTGGAACGTGCAGATGAAACGCGGCCTCACCGTGATGCTGCCCGAGCACGACCCGGCAGCGGCGTGGCAGCGGTTTGCGGAACTGGTGCGGAAGGATGCGCTGTTCACCAAATCCATCCGCTCGGTCGATATGCGGCTGGAGGACCGGGTGTTCATCCTGCCGGGCGATGAAAATGCGGCGCCGGTGACCCTCACCAGCGCGAAGGAGATTTAGATGCGAGAGAAACGCGGCAACAACCACCGGGGCGGCACCATCGCCGCCATCGATATCGGCACCACGAAAATCGCCTGCTTCATCGCCAAGCCGACGGATGACGGGGTGCTGACGGTGACGGGCATCGGGCATCAGCTGAGCAAGGGCATCAAGTCGGGCGTCATCACCGATATCGGCGAGGCGGGGACGAGCATCACGGCGGCGGTGCATGCGGCCGAGCAGATGGCGGGCGAGACGATCGAAGAGATTATTGTCAGCGTCAACGGCACCAATCTGAAATCGCGCAATGTGTCGGTGGAGCTGGATGTGCTGGCCGATGGGGTGAGCGACCAGGATATCGCCGATATCATCCATGAAGGCTGCGCCAGTCTGCAGACGGATGATACCAGCATCATCCATTGTTTCCCGGCGCATTACCAGCTGGATGGCGCGCGCGGCCTGAAGGATCCGCGCGGGATGATCGGCAAGAAACTGGGTGCGGAACTGCAGGTGATCACGGCGCGCGAGCCTTATATCCGCAACCTGTCGCAATGCCTGGCGCGGGCGCACCTGAATGTGTCGGAATATGTGATGGCCAGCCATGCCAGCGCCATGGGCGTGCTGGAGGAAGACGAGATGAACCTCGGCGTGACGCTGATCGATATGGGTGGCGGGGTGACCAGTTTTTCGGTGTTTGTCGGCGGCCGCAATATCTATTCGGATGCGATTCCCGTCGGCGGCAATCATGTGACGAACGATATCGCGCAAGGCCTCTCCACCTCGCTGCACCATGCCGAGCGACTGAAGACGCTGCATGGCAGCGCCATCAATTCGGTAAAGGATTCCGAAGTGATGATCGACGTGCCGCAGCTGGGCGAGCGTGAGGAGGAAGACGAGCCGACGACCATGCCGCGCGCCATGCTGGTCGGCGTCATCCGCCCGCGGATGGAAGAGATTTTCGAGCTGATCCGCGGCAAGCTGGAGGCGTCGGGTGTGGATAAAATTGCCGGTCGCCGCTGCGTGCTGACGGGCGGCGCGAGCCAGATGCTGGGTGTGGGCGACCTCGCCGCCAAAATGCTGGGCAAGCAGGTGCGCAAGGGTAAGCCCCTGGCACTGCCGGGCCTGGCGGAAGCTGTTTCCGGCCCGGCCTTCGCCGGCGTCATCGGCATGCTGCGCTATAGCGAGCATCGGCCGTGGGAGGAGATCATCCTCAGCGCTGAACAGTCGCGCCGGCGCTTCCTGCCGGAACGCATCGTCAACTGGTTCCGCGAGAATTTCTAGCTTTACTCGCGGCAGCGCTTGCCGTAGCGAGGGCGCATGAGAATTCTTTATATCGCCAATGCTGGCGTCAAATATTCGGGCCAGCGTTATTATAATACCGACAAGCGGGTGTATAACGGACTAGTGCGCAACGGGCACGAGGTCTGGTTTTTCAGCGACCGTGACGTGCTGCGGATGGATAGCCCGCTGACCATGCGTTATTTCGGTCTGAGCCGGGTGAATAAGAATCTACTGCGCGTGGTGCGCAACTTCCGTCCCGAAGCCATTCTGATGCTGAGCGCCGAGATTATCACCACCGATACATTGCTGGCGATTAAGGAAATGATCCCCGGCATCCGCATCGGCCAGATCAACGTCGATGCGATTTTCAACGACTTCAACCAGAAGCGTTACCTCGACCGTGTGCCGGCGATGGATGCGCAGTTTTTCACCACCGGCGGGCCGGCGCTGCGCCTATTCGCCACGGCCAGCAAGCCCTGCTATTTCATTCCCAACCCGGTGGATGCCGGTATCGATAGCGGCCGGGCGCATGAAATCGCCGCGCCGGAATTCGATCTTACCTGCACCATGACGGTGGATGCGCGTTATGTCGATGGCCGCAATCGGCGCGACCTGGCGCTGGGCGTAAAAGAGCGCCTGCCGCAGCTGAAAACCTGCTATCGCGGCTTTGCCCATGCGCCGATGCTGCGCGGCTATGATTACATCCGCACCTATGGCAACTCGGCAATGGCGCTCAGCCTCAGCCAGCATATCTCGGGCAACAGCGAATCGACGGCGGCGCAGCGCTATCTCTATTCCTCCGACCGCATCGCGCATGTGATGGGCAACGGGGCGCTGGCCTTCGTGTCGGACATGTTCGCGCTCGATAAACTCTTCACCAATGAAGAGGTGGTGTTCTTCTCGGGTCTCGACGATCTCACGGAAAAGGTTCGGTTTTATGCCGAGCAGCCTGGGGCACGGCAGGAGCGGGCGCGGCGTGGCTGGCTGAAATCGCACCGCGATTTTAACGGCACCAAGGTCATGCAATATGTGTTGGATCGGCTGTTCGAACAACCGCTCTCGCAAGACTATGCCTGGCCGACCGACGGCTTTCACGGCGCCTGAAAATTTTTGTTCACAGCGGCAACATTCCCTTTACAGGGCGACAGCCCCTACATATAGTGGTGCACAACCAATAAAAAATACCAGATCGTCACTGATCGCCCCGGCAAGAAACCTGTATTTTACACGCACTCTCGCGAGGTTTTGCCATGACTATCAACCTGCATCTTCCCTCCCAGCTCGATACGCTGAAGCCGAAAATCACCGTAGTCGGTGTCGGTGGCGCAGGCGGCAATGCGGTCAACAACATGATTGCGTCGAACCTCGAGGGTGTCGATTTCGTCATCGCCAATACCGACGCGCAGGCGCTTGAAAACGCCATGACCGAACGCGTCATCCAGCTGGGCAGCAGCGTTACCCGCGGCCTCGGCGCCGGTGCCGACCCGAGCAAGGGCCAGGCTGCCGCTGAAGAGGCGCTGGAAGAAATCGCCGCCAATATCGAAGGCAGCAACATGGTGTTCATCGCGGCCGGCATGGGCGGCGGCACCGGCACCGGCGCGGCGCCGGTGATTGCACGCATGGCGAAAGAGCAAGGTATACTGACGGTCGGTATCGTGACGAAGCCGTTCCAGTTCGAAGGCGCGCACCGCATGCGCATGGCGGAAGCCGGCCTGAAGGAACTGCAGAATTATGTCGATACGCTGATCGTGATTCCGAACCAGAACCTGTTCCGCATCGCCAATGAGAAAACCACGTTTGCCGAAGCCTTCCGCCTGGCCGACGAAGTGCTGCATTCCGGCGTGCGCGGCGTGACCGATCTGATGGTGAAGCCCGGCCTGGTGAACCTCGACTTCGCCGACATCCGTGCCGTGATGAGCGAAATGGGTAAGGCGATGATGGGCACCGGCGAGGCGCAGGGCGCAAGCCGCGCGCTGCAGGCTGCGGAAGCCGCGATTTCCAACCCGCTGCTCGACGATGTGTCGCTGAAAGGCGCGCGCGCCGTGTTGATCAACATTACCGGCGGGCCGGACATGACGCTGTTTGAAGTCGATGAAGCCGCGAACCGTATTCGTGATGAAGTTGATCCGGAAGCGAACATCATTTTCGGCTCCACCTTCTCGGATGCGCTGCAGGGCGTCATGCGCGTTTCGGTGGTGGCGACCGGTATCGGTGCGGTGGAAGCCATGCAACGCCCGCCGGTAGACATGCCCGTCTCGGCGCCCGCCCGCAAGCCGTTCAGCTTCAATGGCGGCACCAGCGCTTCAGCACCCGCCCCGGCGAAAGCCGCACCGGTGGCCAGCTCGCGTGAGCGTTCGGCGGCGGAAATCGTCCGCCAGGCCGGCGTGACGCAAGCCGCTACGGCACCCGCACCCAAGGCTGCCGCTCCGGCGCCGACCATCCGCATCATCGATGAGGCGGTGATCGCGGAAGAGCAGCAGAAACAAGCCTGGGCCCAGCAGCAGGCGGCGATGGCCGCGCAGGCTGCGCAGCTCGAACAGGCAATGCGTCTGGCCGCAGCCGGTTCCACCCGCACCGCCGCGCCGGCGGAAGCGGCTGGCCCACTGTTCGTCAGCCCGCGTGCCGAGCAGCCGGTACAGCGCACCCTGTTCGCCGCACAAGCACCGCAGCAGAGCGAAGAAATCTATGAAGAAGAAGAGGAGGCGGCCAGCCGCAATATCTTCGGCCGCCTGGCCAATGTCGGCAAAGCCATTGCCAGCGCGGGCGGCAGCAGCCGCGAAGTGCGGGCAGTACGTGAAGCCGTGACGCCTGCCCCGGTGGCCGAGCGCAAAGCCGAGGTGCGTGAAACCACCCATCACGCATCGGAAGAGGAAGAGTTCTACGACATTCCTGCCTTCCTGCGTCGCCAGGCGAACTAGCTTACCTTCACCAATGCATGTAAAACCCGGCTGATCACCATCAGCCGGGTTTTTTCTATTTGAAATATTCCCTAGCGCGATTTGAAAAATATATGCAAATCAACGTGTTGCTTTGTAACATTCGGTTGCACAACGTGAATTGTTTGCGTTGCGGTATGGGGGTAGAAAAAGAGTATTGTGATAAGAAAAAAGGTGTGCCCAATGCAAATCTCGCGCGAATCTGAAGCGTATTTCCAACATACGGTGGCGGCGGAAGTCAGCTGCGTCGGCGTGTCGCTGCATAGCGGCGATATGGTGAACCTCACCATCCGCCCGGCGCAAGCGAACACGGGCATCGTGTTCATCCGCAAGGATGTGGAAGAGGGCAAGGGTGTGGTTCCTGCCGTATTCGATGCGGTGACGGAAACCAACCTGGGTACCACCATCGCCAACAAACACGGCATCACCGTTTCGACGATCGAGCATGTGATGGCTGCCATCTGGGGTTCGGGCATCGACAATGCGCGTATCGAGCTGGACGGGCCGGAAGTGCCGATCATGGATGGTTCGAGCGAGCCGTTCCTGTTCCTGCTGGAATGCGCCGGCCGCGTGCAGCAGCGCGCCACCCGCCGCGTAGTGGAAGTATTGCGCCCGGTAAAAGTAGAAGAGGGCAAATCGGTGGCCGTGCTGGCCCCGGCCGAAGGCTTCGCGCTCGATATCGAAATCGCTTTCAACCACAAGCTGATCGCCACCCAGAAGGCCAACTACGATTTCAGCAAAACCACTTTCAAGAAATCGCTGGCCCGCGCCCGCACCTTCTGCTTCGCGCGCGATGTCGAGGCGATGCGTGCGATGGGCCTGGCCCTCGGCGGCAGCCTGCATAACGCCGTGGTGCTGGGCGAGGAAGAGATCATGAACGATGGCGGCCTGCGCTATGCCGATGAATTCGTGCGCCACAAAGCGCTCGATTGCGTGGGCGATTACCTGCTCGCCGGCGCGCAGATCCGCGGCGCGGTGAGTACGGTGCGCCCGGGCCATGGCATCAACAACAAGCTGCTGCGCGCCCTGTTCGCCGACCCGGCAAACTACCGCATCACCGGCGGTGAAGAGATGGAAATCGCATCGCCCGTCGTGATGCGCGAAGAGCTGCGCGAAGCGGTTTCCGCCTAGTCTTTGCGGAAGGGCAGTTTGCCCAGCGGGGTGTCGCCCGGCATTTTTGTGAAATGGTAACCGGTGAGGGCAAAGCCCTGCTGCATATAGAAGCGGTGGGCATGGGCGCTGCCGGCGTAGCTATCCAGCACCATCAAATCGCAGCCCAGTTCGGCGGCCTTTTTCTCCAGCCAGACGCTCATTTTTTTGCCGATGCCGCGCTTGCGGCAGGTTTCATCGACAATCACGTTATCGATATCGAACTGCTTGCCGCACCAGAAGCGCATGCCTACCCAGAAACCGGCGCAGCCGACCAGCTGCCTGCCATCGAACGCCGCCAGTACGCGGTAGCCCAGCGGCAGCATGGCCTTTAAGCTGCGGGTGAATTGGGCCTTGCCCATCCACGGGTTCAGCTGGTGGATGAGGGGGTAGATGGCAGGCATTTCGGCCGGCGTCAGTTCGCGTAAGCTAATCGGCATGGGACCTCGCATTTGCTTATCCACTAGCCGCGAGAAGCATTGCGCGCAAGTGCGGCACTGCTATAAATGCGGGATGAAACGAATTTCCATGCGTAACATGCTTCTGCTCGGCGTTTGCGCGGCCATGCTCGCCGCCTGCCATGACGACGACAAGGATGCCGACGATGCCATTGCCAAAAACGGCACGGTGGATGAGCTTTACAGCAAGGCGCAGGACAATTACAGCAGCCACCATTTCAAGCAGGCCATTGACGATTACGAAGAGGTGGAGCGCCAGCATCCCTACTCTGAATGGGCGCCCCGGGCGGAGATCATGGCCGCCTATTCCGCCTATCGCGGCGGCCAGTTCGACGATGCGATCTCGATTCTCGACCGCTTCACCAAGCTGCATCCCACGCATAAGGACACGCCTTACGCTTACTACCTGAAGGCACTGTGCTACTACACGCAAATCTCCGATGTCGGCCGCGACCAGAAAATGACGGAAGACGCGCGCGAGGCCCTGCGCGACGTGGTGGCCCGCTTCCCCGACACCGACTATGCGCAGGACGCCAAGCTGAAGCTTGACCTCACCGACGACCACCTCGCCGGCAAGGAGATGGAGGTAGGCCGTTATTACCTGCGACAGAAAGAATATGTTGCCGCCATCACCCGTTTCAAATTTGTCATCGACCATTACCAGACCACCAGTCACGTGCCGGAAGCACTGCACCGGCTGGTCGAGGCTTACCTGAAACTCGGGGTGGTGCCGGAAGCGAAGAAATATGCGGCGGTATTGGGCTATAACTTCCCCGGCTCCGACTGGTATCGCTATAGCTACGAGATGCTGCAAGGCAATCTTAGCCCGGAAGAAAAACAGGGCACCTTCGATAAACTGCTCAACAAACACAGCATCGCATCCCCCAGTTCCTGATATGCTGACGCAACTTTCCATCCGCAATCTCCTGCTGCTCAAACAATGCGAGATCGGGTTTGCGCCGGGGCTGAATGTGCTGACCGGTGAAACCGGCGCCGGCAAATCCATCCTGCTCGATGCGCTGGGGCTGGTGCTGGGCGAGCGCAGTGATGCTGGCCTGCTGCGCAGCGGTGAAACACAGGCGAGTGTGACGGCGGAATTCCATTTGCCGACGCGCCCGGATATCGCCACGTTGCTCGAAGAGCTGGCGCTGCCGGCGGCCGAGACGCTAGTGCTGCGGCGCACCTTGGGCGCCGACGGCAAAAGCCGCGCTTTCGTGAATGACGAGCCGGTAAGCGCCGCGGCGTTGAAGCGCCTGGGCGAGTTGCTGGTGGCGCGGCACGGGCAGCATGACCAGCGCGGCTTGCTCGATAGCAAAACCCATCGTGCGCTGCTGGATGAAGTGGCGGGCAATGCTGTTTTGCTGCAAAAAACCACCGCCGCATTTCGCGCCTGGAAAGATGCGCTGGCGCGGCAAGAGCAGTTGGCGCAAGCGCGGGAAGCGGCCCTGCGTGAGGAGAGCTGGTTGCGCCAGACGGTGGATGAGCTTGGCAAGCTGGCGCCCGAAGAGGGCGAAGAAGAAACGCTGGTGGAGATGCGCCGCAGCGCGCAGCTGGCCAAACAATCCGTCGCCAGTTTGCAGGAGGCGCATGACGCGCTGATGGAGGGCGATGGTGTGGCCATCCGCCTGCGCCAGGCGGCTCGGGCGCTGGCAAAATGCGAAGGCGCAACGGAAGTGAGCGCGGCGCTGGAGCGGGCGGAGACCGAAATCGAGGAAGCCAGCGTGGCGCTGGAACGGATCATTAGTGCGGCGGATATTGACCCGCGCGCGCTGGAACAGGCGGAGGACCGGCTGCATGCGCTGCGCGCTGCGGCGCGGAAATTCAACCTGCCGGTGGCGGTACTTGCCACCCATCTTGCCGAAGCGCGGCAGCGGCTGGCGCATGTGATTTCAGGCGAGAAGGAAGCGGCGGAGGCGGTGAAGCAGGTGGCAGCGACGCGCGAAACTTACATCGCGCTGGCGCAGCAGCTTTATACCACGCGCGAGAAGGCGGCGGCATTGCTGATCAAATCCGTCGAAAAGGAATTGAAGCCGTTGAAAATGGCCAGCACCAAACTGCGCGTTTCGCAAAACGAGCTGCCCGACATTCAGTGGGGCGAGGCGGGGCAACATCAGGTGCAGTTCGAGGTGGCGACCAATGCGGGCATGCCGTTCGGGCCGCTGAACAAGGTGGCTTCGGGCGGCGAGCTGTCGCGTCTGCTGCTGGCGATGAAGCTGGTGCTGCGCGGCGATGCACAGATCACCTCCATCTTCGATGAGATCGATGCAGGCACGGGCGGGGCGGTGGCTGAGGCCATCGGCCTGCGGTTGCGCCAGCTTTCGCAAGGCGGTCAGGTGCTGGTGGTGACGCATCTGCCGCAAGTGGCGGCGCAGGCATCGCATCACCTGTTTATCAGTAAAGCGGGCACGAAAGAGATCCGCACCGAGGTGCGGTTGCTGGCGCAAAACGAGCGCGCCGAGGAGTTGGCGCGCATGCTTTCGGGTGCGACGATCAGCGACGAAGCGCGTGCCGCGGCCGATAAGTTGCTGCAGGCGGCATCATGAGCGTGAAGGTTCAAATCGAACAGTTGCGCGAAGAAATTCGCGCGCATGACAAGCGGTATTACCAGCAAGATGCACCCACCATCAGCGATGCGGAATATGACAGGCTTCGCCTGCGGTTAATGGAGCTGGAAGCCGCGCACCCCGGGTTGGTGACCGCCGATAGCCCAACGCAAAAAGTGGGTGCTGCGCCGGCCGAAAAATTCAGCAAGGTGACGCATACGGTGCCCATGCTGTCGCTCGGCAATGCATTCACACGCGAGGATGTGGATGAGTTCATCGCCCGCATCCGCCGCTTTCTGGAATTGCCTGATGATGCGGCGGTAGAAATGGTCTGTGAGCCGAAAATCGACGGTCTTTCTTTCTCGGCGCGCTATGAACATGGGCAGCTGAAAGTGGCGGCAACGCGCGGTGACGGCGAGGTGGGCGAAGACATTACTGAGAACATCCAAACCATCGCCGATTTTCCGCAGCAGCTGGCCGGTGCGCCGGCGGTGCTGGAAGTGCGCGGTGAAGTTTATATGCGCAAGGCCGATTTCAATGCGCTCAATGCTGCGCGCGAGGCGGCGGGCGAATCGCTGTTCGCCAACCCGCGCAATGCGGCCGCGGGTTCGCTGCGCCAGCTGGACGCTTCCATCACCGCGCAGCGCAAGCTGAGCTATTTCGTCTATGGCTGGGGCGAGCTGAGTACGCCGCTGGCCGAGACGCAATATGGTTCGGTGCATGCGCTGGGCATGCTGGGTTTTACCGCCAACCCACAAATGAAGCTGACGGATTCGCTGGAAGCGATGATGGAGTATTATGAGGCCATCGGCGAAGAACGGCCGGCGCTGGCTTATGATATCGACGGCATCGTCTATAAAGTGAACCGCCTCGATTGGCAGCAGCGTCTTGGCCAAGTGGCCCGGGCGCCGCGCTGGGCCATTGCGCATAAATTCCCGGCCGAGCAGGCGGTGACGCGGTTAGAGGCGATCGAGATTCAAGTCGGCCGCACGGGCACGCTGACGCCGGTGGCACGCCTCACGCCGGTGAATGTCGGTGGGGTGATGGTGAGCAATGCGACGCTGCATAATGCCGATGAGATTGCGCGTAAGGATGTGCGGGTAGGCGACCTGATTATCGTCCAGCGCGCAGGGGATGTGATTCCGCAAGTGGTGGGCGTGAAGGAGCGTGGCGACGGCGCGCCGTATGTTTTTCCGGATACCTGCCCCGTCTGCGGCAGCCATGCGGTGCGGGAAGAGGGCGAGGTGGCGGTGCGCTGCACGGGTGGCCTCACCTGCGCGGCGCAGGCGGTGGAGCGGCTGCGGCATTTCGTGGCGCGCGACGCGATGGATATCGAGGGGCTGGGCGAGCGGCAGATCGAGGCGTTTTTTAATGAAGGGCTGGTGAAGGGTCCGCAGGATATTTTCACACTGGAGGCGCGCGACAAGCAGTCACTGGCGCCGCTGCGCAACCGCAAGGGGTGGGGCGAGCAATCGGCGGGGAATGTGTTCAAGGCGATTGAAGATGCCCGCAAGCGCAGCCTGCCGCGCTTTATTTATGCGCTGGGGATTCGCCATATCGGCGAGGAGACGGCGAAGCTGCTGGCCAAGCATTTCGGCACATTCGCGGCGGTGCAGGCGGCCACGCGCGAGGAGTTGCTGAGCATCGACGGTATCGGCGAAACGGTGGCCGATGCGCTGGCGGATTTTTTCGTTGAGCCGCATAACCAGCAGATGCTCGCCGGGCTGTTGCCGCAGCTGGATATCGCGCCTTACGAACATAAAACGGTGGCCTCATCGGTGACGGGCAAGACGGTGGTGTTCACCGGCACGTTGGAAAAACTGGGCCGCAAGGAAGCCAAGGCGCAGGCCGAAGCGCTGGGCGCGAAGGTGGCCAGTTCGGTGTCGAAGAAAACGGATTATGTGGTGGCCGGCGCCGATGCCGGCAGCAAGCTGAAGGATGCAACGGCGCTGGGTGTGGCGGTGCTGACGGAACAAGAGTGGCTGACGCTAATTGGAGATACGCGATGAAAGCATGGCAACCGTTCAAGCAGATGCCGCAGCCGCTGCAGATCACGGTGGTGGGTGATCCGGCGACGCTCGATATCGTGGAGATGGCGGTAGAGGAGGAGGTGCTCACCATCACGCGAATGCTCGATAGCGGCGAACAACAGCGCGATGTGGCGCTCGAGCGCACGCCACGGGCGTCGCGCCTCAGCCTGCTGCTGGATGCGGAGCAGCGCGAACTGGTGCTGGGGATGATTGCGCAGGCGGCGCCGGCATGCGAGGTGCATGAGGCGAAGCTGGCCGAGATCGATTGGGTGAGCAAGGTGCAGAAGGATTTTCCGCCTTTTACCGTGGGTCCGTTTTATGTCTATGGCAGCCATGCGGCGGGCAGGGGGCCGGCCAACCGCCTGCCGCTGCTGGTGGATGCGGCGGCAGCTTTCGGCACCGGCGAGCATGCGACGACGGCGGGATGTTTGCTGGCGTTGGCAAAGGAAAAAAAGCGCCGGCGGCGCGTACGTGAGGTTTTGGATATGGGCTGCGGTACGGCGATTCTGGCGATCGGCGCGGCGCGGTTGTGGAAGAGCGCGCGCATCACGGCGTGCGATAACGACCCGGTGGCAGTGAAGGTGAGCGCGCATAATCTGCGGGTGAACCATGTGGCACGGCAGTCGCGCGCGTTTGTGAGCGATGGGTATAAGATGCGGCCGTTGCGCGGGCAGAAATATCCGGTGATTGTGGCGAATATTCTGGCGAAGCCGCTGATGAAAATGGCGCGTCGCGCGACGCAGCATATCGCGCCGGGTGGCACGCTGATTCTCTCTGGCCTGTTGAATTCGCAGGAGGCAATGGTGCTGAGCGCGCATCGCGCGCAGGGGCGTTATCTCAAGCGGCGGTTGCGCAGAGGTAACTGGAGTGTGCTGGTTGTAAAGTAAGCGAGGTCAGCAGACCGGGCAGGAAACATCCAACAACTATCCGCGATGCTGACCTTGTTCGGGGCCGCGCGCGGGCAGTTCCTGGCTGCGGCCGGCGAGTTCGGGACCGGTGGGGATGGGGGCTTCCTTCATGCCGCTGCGGGCCATGGCGATGCCGATGGATTGCACTTCGGCCATTACCGAAGGCGGCAGTTTGGCTTCAAAATAATCGTTCAGCTTCTGGATCATCGCGTTGGCGAACTGGCGGACGCGGCCCATCATGCCTTGCGGTTGCTGGGCGGCCGCCTGCTCGGGTTGCGGCTGGTGATGCTGGTGTTGCGGTGGCTGCACCTGTGCATGCATTTGCGAATGGGGTTGCTGCGTGGGCTCATGCGCCGGCGCGGGGATATGGTGTTGCACCGGTTGTGGATGCGCCTGCTGCTGCGGGTGATGCGGCTGTTCGGCGAAATGGCCGGCGTGCGCGACGGGCGCCATGGCCGGCTGGTGGTGCTGCACGGGCGGTTCGTGGCGCGGCGGCTCGGGCTGGTGCGGCGGCGGAGCCATCTCGACGGCCTGCTGAACGGGCTGGCGGTAGGCTTCCTCGCCATAGGGTGTATGGGCGGCGGGGCCGGTGTGGAAGGCAACGGGGTTGAAGGCGGCTTCAACCGGCTGCTGCTGCATGAATTCTTCCTGGCGCACGGTGGGGGCCAGCTTGGCTTCTTCTTCCTGGTTGTTATTGCTGCTGCTCGACGAGGTGTCGCCCGAGACGACGCCGTTCAGGCGGCGCAGGGTTTCCGGGCCGGCGACACCATCGGCATGCAGGCCTTCGCGGCTTTGGAAGCTGGTGACGGCGTTAGCGGTGGTGCCGTCGAAGAAGCCGTTGACGGCATTCTCGGGAAAGCATTTCACCATCGCCAGCCGGCGTTGCAGCTCGCTGACGAAATCGCCGGAATCGCCGAATTTGAGGGTAATATTGCTGGGCAGGAACATGCAGCTACCTTATCGGACTTCTCACGAAAAATAACTACAAAAAAAGCCGGGATTCACTCCCGGCTTTCTTTTGGCGATCGATGCACTTTTGCGGTCACGCAAAAGTGAGCGCGTGCTAGTCTTCGTCGGAATATTGCTTCTCGTTGCGCTCGTGGCGTTCCTGCGCCTCGATCGACAATGTAGCAACGGGGCGGGCTTCCAGGCGCTTGAGGCCGATCGGCTCACCGGTTTCTTCGCAGAAGCCATACTCGCCATCCTCGATACGGCGGATGGCGGCATCGATTTTGCTGATGAGCTTCAGGTACCGGTTGCGGGTGCGCAGCTCGACGCCGGCCTCGGTTTCCAGCGAGGCACGGTCGGCGATATCGGCCTGGTGCCAGTTTTCCTCGTGCAGATGGTCGAGCGTCTCACGCGATTCGTCCATCAGCGATTTCCGCCAGGCGAGCAGCTTCTGGCGGAAATATTCCTGCTGCTGCGGGTTCATGTATTCTTCCTTGTCGACCGGCTTATAGCCGGCAGGAAGTTTGGCGGGCTTATAGGGTTTCTTCGGCTTTGGCGGCGCGACAGGCTTCGGCGGTGCCATTTTGATCACCGGCTTGGCGGCGGCTTTCGCGGCGGCGGCCGCCGGTTTTTTCGTGGGGGCTGACACCGCTTTGGCGGCCGGTTTAGCGGCAGGCTTATTCACCAGCTTGGGCGCGGGCTTCTTGGCGACAGGCTTTTTAGCCGGGGTTTTGGCTGCCTTTTTCGCGGAGCTTTTAGCCATAAGTACATCCTTATACGGGTTAAACCTGGCCGAGAATAGCGGATTTTACCCATATGCAGCAAGGGCGATGGCCCCGCTATTCACAGATAATGATGGGTTATTGAGGCGGGATAACGCCCGACATTTCCAGCTTGGCCATTTCGACAGCGGCGCGCAGTTCGATATCGTCGAGCAGGGCGTTGAGGATGGGGTCGTGCGTAGTGCCGCGCTCTTCGGCTACCAGTTTTTCCAGGTTGCGCAGGGTGGAGAGGGGGAGGGTGCCCATCAGCAGGCCGTTGCGCAGCTGGTCGAGCGCTTCGAGGGTGAAGCGGCCGCGCTTCACGGCTTGGCGGCGCTTATGTTCCTTCTCATCCACCTCGTTGATGCCGATGAGGCCGGCCAGGCTGCCGACCGATGCGACGGGGGCAGCACCGGTGGTGGCGCGCACGCCCTCGGCCTTCTCCAACTCGCTGGCGAAAGCCGTGCCATCGACACTGCCGGCCTTGCGAGTGCTGCGGGTGGCGGAGACGGGTTTTGTGTAACCGACTTTTTCAATCATGCGGTTATTTTAGGAGAAGAATGGCCGGCGCGAAAGCGGCAAAAATTTCCTGTGGGGGACGGGGATGAAATAGCAGGCCAGACCCGGTTGGTGGGGCGAAATCAGTGCGTTGATTTATATAAATAAAATAGTGATTTTCTTGGTTGGCACGATTGTCGCATAGAGCAAGGCTGAAAATAAGAAAATTCGGAGCAAGGCAATGATGTTCACCCAGGTTCAGGCGCAAACGAGCGAAATGAAACGAGTCGTAGCACAGACAATGACAGGCATGGTGACGACAGTACTTGTCGCTCTGGCGGTGTTGTTGTTGAGCGTGCCCACGGCCAATGCGGCGCGTATTAAAGACGTGGTGTCGTTCGAAGGTATTCGCGACAACATGCTGATGGGGTATGGCCTGGTGGTGGGCTTGAACGGCACCGGCGACAAGCTGCAGAACAACGCCTTCACCGAACAATCGCTGATCGGCTTCCTGGAGCGCCAGGGCGTGAATACCCGCGGCTTGCAGCTGAAATCGAAGAACGTAGCGGCGGTAACGGTGACGGCGAAATTGCCGCCCTTCGCCCGCGCCGGCTCGGATATTGACATCACGATCAGCGCCATGGGCGATGCGAAAAGCCTGATGGGCGGCACGCTGCTCGCCACCTCGCTGCAAGGGCCGGATGGCAACGTTTACGCTGTGGCGCAGGGCCCGGTGACGATCGGCGGTTTCACTGCCTCGGGCCAGTCGGGCTCGGAGATTACCAAGGGCGTGCCGACCAACGGCTTCATTGCTAACGGTGCGATTGTCGAGCGCGAGATCGATTTCAAGCTGAACGACCTGGCGCAGCTGAAACTGAGCCTGCGTAACCCTGATATCACCACCGCGACCAATGTCAGCCGTGTCATCAACCAGCAGGTTGGGCCGGGTGCATCGTCGGTGAGCGACCCGGGCACGGTAACGGTGACGGTTCCGGCCGCCTATCAGGGCGACGCGGTGGCCTTGCTGGCCGATATTGAAACGCTGCCGGTCGAGACCGACCAGCCCGCCCGCATCGTGGTGGATGAGGCAACCGGCACCATCGTGATGGGCGAGAATGTACGCATCAGCACCGTGGCGGTGGCCCAGGGCAACCTGATCGTCAAGGTCGAGGAGAACCCGCAAGTGTCGCAACCCAACCCGTTCGCGCCGGCCGGTGCGACCACGGTGACGGTGCCGCGCAGCGATGTGACCGTCAGCGAATCGTCGGGCAACAAGATCGCCGTGCTGGAAAAAGGCGCAACGCTGAAAGACCTGGTGGCCGGGCTGAACTCGCTGGGCGTCGGCCCGCGCGACCTGATCACCATTCTGCAAACCATCAAGGCCGCAGGCGCACTGCAGGCCGACATCGAAACACGGTAATCGCCATGGGTATCAGCATGGCAAACGTAGGGAAGGCAACGGATACAGACATGATCACGCTCAACAGCAGCACAAGCAGCCGCCTTTCAACGGCGCAGAAAGCCAAGGCGTTGGCCAAGGGCGCCAGCATGGAACAGATCGACGCGGTATCGCATGAGTTCGAGGCGCAGTTCATCTCGCAGATGATGCAGAACATGTTCTCGGGGCTGGATACGCATGGCCCGCTGGGCGGCGGTGACGCCGAGGAAACCTACCGCTCGATGCTGGTCGACCAGTATGGCTCGATGATCGCCAAGTCCGGCGGTGTCGGGGTGGCGGATTATGTGAAGCGCGAATTGCTCAGCATGCAGGAAGTGAAGGCTTAGGATGCACCAGATCCCCAAACAGGAATTGCCGCATATCGAAGTGCCGCCCGGCGGTATGGATATCGACGAAATGATGGATGTAACCGCCCGCCTGGCCGACCTGCTGGAGGAAGAAACCCGCTGCCTGCGCGCTATGGAGATGGATGCGCTGGCCAAGCTGCATGAGAAGAAGCTGGAGCTGACGCTGATGCTCGAGGGCTATCAGAAACTGCTCAAGAGCAAGCCCGACCTGCTGAAGGGCGCCGATGCCGAGAAGCTCGATGAATTCGCCCGCCTGTCGGAAGACCTGACCGAAGTGCTGGAGGAGAATTTCCGCCGCACGGCCGTGGCGCGCGCCGTGAACCAGCGCGTGATGCAGACCATTGTCGATACGATCAGCGAGCACCATCGTCCCGCTACCTATAACCGCTACGGCACCAACCATGTCCAGGCGGACATGCCGATGCCGCTTAACCTGAACCAGAAGGCATAACATGTCGCTCGGGCTTGCACTTTCCAATGCCGTTTCGGCGATGAAGCTGAACCAGGAATCGCTGGGCGTGCTGTCGAACAACATCGCCAACGTGAACACGGCCGGCTATTCGCGCCAGATCATCGACCAGGAGGCGGTAAATATCGAGGGCGTGGGCGGTGGCGTGCGCATTGAGGATATCACCCGCAAGGTGGATACGTACCTGCAGGCATCGACCATTTCGCAGACCTCGCAGACCCAGTCGCTCAGCACCATCAACGACTATTACCAGGATGTGCAGAACCTGCTGGGCACGCCGGGTGCGCAGAACTCGATCGATGAATACATGACCTCTTTCTTCAATAGCCTGCAAAGCTATGCCGACCAGCCGGAGTTGACATCCTCGCGCAGTAACTTGGTGAACTCGGCGAATACGCTGGCGACGCAGGTGTCGGGCCTTGCCTCGAACCTGGAATCGCTCCGCCTGCAGGCGGATGGCGATATCAGCACTACGGTAGGCGACGTGAACACGGCGCTGAAGACGCTCTACAGCCTCAACGGCCAGATCGCACGCGCTTCGGCGCTGAAGCAATCGACGGCGGGGCTGCTCGACCAACGCGATACGGCGTTGAAGACGGTGGCCGGCGATCTCGATGTCAACATCACCTACAATCCCGATGGCACCGTTGCCGTTACTGCCGGCGATGGCGGCGCGCTGGTCGATGGGAACCTGCACCAGCTGACCTACCAGCGTGTGCCGTCGCAGGATTCGCTGATCAATAACCAGCCGGTAGGCGCGCTGCAGGTAGTGACCTACGATGCTTCCGGCACCCAGACAGGCACGCCCTACACGCTGATTACCGGCGGCACCTCGGGCAATGTTAAAAGTTCGCTGACGGGCGGCAGCATCGCCGGTCTGCAGAACATGCGCGACAACCTGCTGCCGCAGATTCTCAACCAGCTCGATATGCTGGCCAGCAACCTGCGCGACAGCATGAATTCGCTGCAGAACAATGGCGTCGGCTATCCGCCGGCGCAATCGTTGACGGGCGACCGCGCGGTGACGGCAGGGCAGACGCTGAACATGTCGGGCCAGGTGCGCATCGCCGCGCTGAATGCCGATGGCTCGCCCATCACCTCGCCCTATGCGGATGAACCGAACGGCATTCCGCCGCTGACGCTTGACCTGTCATCGCTGAAATCGAGCGATACGCCGGGCACCTTCACCGTGCAGTCGCTGGTCGACGAGATCAACAATTACTATGGCGCGCCGCAGAATAAGGTGGAGCTGGGGAATGTGAATAATATCCAGCTGGCGTCGAATACCGACCACCTGCCAAACAGCACCGGCACGTTCGATTTCGACCTCGACCTCGATAATATCTCGGCCGACCCGGCGAGTGTATTTGTCTCCAACGTGTCGGTATCCGACGACCAGGGCAACACCATTCCCAACGCACTGACTAAGGATGTGCCCAGCATTTCGCTGGCTTCCACCAATACCTATACGACGTACAACTCGTTCAATTACGTCGATGTGCAGTTGAGCTCGACGAACGGGCTGAAGGCAGGCGATACCATTTATCTCGGGCCATCGTCGGTGACGCCGGATATCAACGGCATTCCGCCGTCGGATGTGACGGGCTATTTCACCATTCAGTCGGTCAGCGGCAACAGCATCCGCATCCAGACGGCGGACGCGGCGACGGCCGATGGCTCGGTGAGCGACAGTTCGGGCGTGGTGGCGAAAACCGCCTATGCTACCTCGGCGGCCGGAACACAGGCGCGCACCAGCGATGACGGCGAGATGGAGTTGAACCTCGGCAGCAACCTTACCTCTACCTATTATACGGTGAGCATGGATGTAGGTGTGATGGGGGCGGACGGGGTAGTGCATACCTCGACGGTGAGCTACCGCGTACCCAACGGGCAGAACAACACCATGAACGACCGCTACAGCGCCACCGGCGCCACGGGCGACGGCAGCATCGTGATTCCCACCACTTCGCAGGCGGCACTGCGCGCCACGCTGGTCGATGCCAATGGCAACGAAATTCCCAAGGTGGACGGGCAGTATGTGAATGAGCCGGCCTACCTGAAAATCTCGGGCGGCACGACCAACTATTCGGTGGCGATCGACCAGTTGGATTCGACCGAGCTGGGTAATGGCAGCCAGGGGGTATCCGGCACCGGCTGGGGCCTGTCGCAGTATTTCGGCCTGAATGATTTTTTCACCGCCAACGGCGCTACCGCTACGGGCGAAACATTGAAGAACAGCGCGCTGAATCTATCGGTGGAGCAGCGCATCCAGGATAACCCCAACCTGGTCAGCTCGGGCACGCTGCAGCAGCAGGCGCAGCCGTCGGACCTGACCAAGCCCAATTACAGCTATTCGGTGTATGCCGGCGATAACACCGCCGCGCAGGCCATGGCCGGCCTGGCCGACCTGAACGTAAGCTTCAACGCGGCAGGCGGCCTGCCTGCCACCAGCACGACGCTGCAATCCTACAGCGCTCAGCTGCTGGGCTATGTGTCGTCGCTCAGTTCCGGGGCGTCGGATAATTACACGAATGCGCAATCGTTGCTCGACGGGTTTACCAGCCGGGCGCAGGCGGTCAGTGGCGTCAACCTCGACGAAGAACTGGCCAACACCATTATTTTCCAGAACGCCTATTCGGCCAGCGCCAAGCTGGTTTCAGTCGTCGACGATATGTTCAAGACGCTGATGGATAGCGTTTCGCCCTAAGGGAGTATGATATGACAAACACTTTAAACCGCATCGGCAGTGTAAACCTGCTCAACAGTACCCTGCAGGATGTAACGAGCGTGCAGGAGCAACTGGCGACGCTGCAGACGCAGATCTCCAGCGGCAATGTGGCGCAGACCTTTCAGGGCCTCAACGGCAATGTGGAAAATTACAGCGAACTGGATGCCCGCCTGAACCGCACCGACCAGTTCACCACCAGTAACGACTCTACCATCAGCAGCCTGCAGACGGCGGATGAAACGATGAGCCAGATGGAGGACATCGTTTCGAACATGACGACGCTGATCCAGTCGCGCCTCAACACGGCGACGGGGCAGTCGATGCCGTTCAACCAGGAAATGAGTGACGCGCTCACCTCGCTCTCGACGCTGATGAACACTCAGTATGACGGGCGCTATATCTTTGCCGGCACGGCATCGCAGACTGCGCCGGTGCCGGATTCCACGGTAAAACCGACCACTGCAGGCGTGCCCGATACCAACTATTATGCCGGCTCGGGGCAGAGCATGAAACTGCGTATCGATGACGGGGTGGAGATTGATTATCCCGTGCGTGCCGACGACCCGGCCTTTCAGCAGATCTTTGCAGCGGCGCAGCAGGCGCTCGATGCCGCGAAGAACAACGACACTGCCGGCCTCAATGCCTCGCTGACCCTGATGCAGCAAGGCCAGCAGGGGCTGATCAGCGCGCGGGCGACGGTTAATGCCGTGACCGTCAATGTGCAGGACACCAATACGCGGCTGGGCCAGTTGAAAACCTATTGGCAGGGCCTCAGCGACAAGGTGAGCAAGACCGATATCGTGGCCGCATCCACCCAGGTGGCCAGCTATGAAGCCATTCTGCAGGCGACGTTCCAGGTCTATTCGCGGCTGAGCCAGCTGAAACTCAGCGATTACCTGAGGTAGGAAAAGATGCGTCAAGACCCACGTTTGCTTGCAACCCATTACTACTGTGTTAAAGTTGGAGAATTCCTGCTTTGGCGCGGCCAACAACAACACGCGTAACAAGGGAGGAAAATATGTTGCGAGGAGAAGCCATTATGACCGGGAGCAATCCTGCGGTCCTGAACCAGCCGGTGCCCGAGTCGGAAAGCGACGTGATCGACACGCGCTTCGGTAAGGTGCAGCTCTATCGCCGCCAGCCGATCATCTTCCCCAACGGCCTGCTGGGCATGCCGGATAAGGGCCAGTTCTGCCTGAGCAATTTTCCTTCCGAGAAAATGAACCGCTTCAAGCTGCTGCAGTCGTTAGAGGATTATAATCTGTCGTTCATCACCCTGCCGGTGGATGTCAGCAATTCCATCATCGAGCGGGCGGATATTGAGCAAGCCGCGCGCGATCTCGATATCGAGACGGACCAGCTGATCTCGCTACTGATCGTGTCGGTGCATCGCGAGCCTTCGGGCACCAAACTGTCGGTGAATGCGCGGGCGCCCATCTTCATGCATGCGGCCAAGCGCGTGGCGACGCAATTCGTTTTCCCGCACACGAAATACGACATCCGCCGGATCATCACTCTTTAAGCTTGGCGGTGCGGGGCCGCTTGAATTCGCATGGCAACGCATCATCAACAAAGCAGCGCGGTGGCGCGGTTTTCCTGCCTGGGAGACCGTTGCGAGGATACGTGCTGCCAGGGCTGGGGCATGCAGCTGGCGGCGGAGAATGTCGCTAAATACGAGGCCGAGGCGCCTGAACTGCTGGCGTCTGTCGTCAGCGGCGAAGCCACTTATGTGATGAAGCGTGACCCCGCCACCGAGGCCTGCGTGAAGCTGGAGCAGGGCTGGTGCGGCATCCACCGCGATTATGGCGCGGCCATGCTAGGTGATGCCTGCTATTTCTTCCCGCGCATCACCCGTTCTATCGGCGATACGATTGTCACAACGGCAGCGTTATCCTGCCCCGAATCGGCGCGGCTGATGCTGCTGGAGGCCGATGGATTCAACTGGCAGCCGCGTGAGCCGGGGCGGCTTCCTTACGCGATGCGGCAATATCTGCCTGCGGGTATGGAGGAGGCGGATGCGCTGACCCTGCATAACCAGTGGCTCGCCGAAGCGGCCAACCCTGCCTATGGCGCCGAAACCAACCTGATGCGCCTGAGCACGGTGATGCAGGCGCTGGCGCTGCAGCCGGTGACGCAGTGGGCGGCGGCGTCAGGTTTCTATTTCAGGATCGCGGCGGAGCGTGTGCCGGCGGCGGAGGCTGCGGCGGCCGATCCGTTCAACCTCACCCATGCGCTGCAGGGGCTGGTGGCGGTGAGCACGCAGGCCAAGCGCCCGCGCCTGCGCCAGACCATCGACACCATGGCCGAGATGCTGGGTATCAGTTTCCATGGCAGCGGCATCATGCTGGCCGACGATGCGGCGCAGCGCTTCCTTACAGTTCAGCATCACTGGCGGACGGTAGCTGCGGCGCCCTTGCAGCCGGTATTATTGCGCTACCTGCAGGCGCAGGTGAGCATCGCGCTGCTGCCGTTCGGCGGGTTGGGAACGACGTTTACTGAGCGTATGGCGATTATCGGCGTGCGTTTCGCTACGGTGAAACTGGCGCTGATGGCGGCGGCAGCCAAGGCCGGCGGCGTGCTGGCCGAACAGGAAATCATTCGCGTGGTGCAGAGCCTGTCGCGTTTTCTCGATCACCTGGCCGACCCCGAACTATCGCTGAAAATTTACCACGAGGCGGGGTGGATGCGTGAAGCCCGGCTGCATGCGCTGGTGATGGCCTGATATAGGCGTTTGATTTTTTCAGGTTTATCAACCGTTATAAAAATTCGATGACAAGCGGACGATTTTATGTCAAGGTCGGAACCAATTGGAGTGGTCTGAAAGTATTTCGGGCGCTCCACCCAATAAGGACGCTGCGGGGAGGCTAATCCAAACAGCAAATTTAGTGGGGGGTTTCATCGTTAACGGTTTTTTAACTAAAAGCTGGTAACGATAAAAACATGTGAACGATGGTTTCATGGTGACATGAGGTTACCAGCTGTCGGGAGCATGGTGGGCAAGTAGCCCTGGTATAAACATCCAAGTAGGAGACTATCATGTCTAGCTCAATCAACACTAACATTGCTGCGCTCTCGGCGCAGGCGAACATTGCCAACGCGTCGAACAGCGCGTCGGCTTCGATTGCCCGCCTGTCCAGCGGCAACCGCATCGTGAAGTCGTCTGACGACGTAGCGGGCCTTGCCGTCGGTACTTCGCTGAAAACGCAAGTAACCTCGCTCAAAGCCGCACTGAACAACGCCAGCCAGGGCACAAGCCTGCTGCAGGTGGCCGACGGTGCACTCACCCAGATCGATGACATCCTCCAGCGTCAAAAAGCGATTGCGTCGCAAGCAGGCTCCGGCTCGCTGACCGACACCGACCGCGGCTTCCTCGACCAGGAATTCCAGGCGCTGACCCAGCAGATCGACCAGATCGCCGGCACCACCTCCTTCAACGGTGTAAACCTGTTGAGCGGTGGCCTCGGCACTTCGACGGTTCTTGCAAAAGACCCGACGGCCGCTGCTAACTACGACCCCTCCACCGCCGACCAGTCGGATGCAGGTGGTGCGGCCGTAGCTTCGACCAGCCCGATCCAGGCCTTCGATAACACCGGCGCCGACAATTCCGGCACCGGCTCGCTCGGCGACCTGGACATCACCGATAGCTCCGGCACCTTGCTCACCGGCAGCTATGACTCGGTGAACAGCGCGCTGATCGGTCAGTTCAGCTCCTTCCAGTATAGCAACATCATCTACGGTACCTCCGCTACCCTGACCGCGACGATTAACGGTGTGCAATTCACCGGTAGCGTTTCGGACGGTGACGGCACTGCTCTGCTTCACAACGGCAGCACCTACATCAACCTGGGCCTCGGCACGGGTGGCGTAGCGCTGACCGATGCGACGACGGCGCAGAACTCGATCGCCAAAATCAGCGATGGTTTCAAGAATACGTACATTGAACGTACTTCGACCGTCACTGGCGCCAACTTCGATGGTACCCGCCTGTACGGCGCGACCGGTTCGACCACCACTGGTCTGGCCAGCACTCGCCTTTACAGCGCGAACGCCAACATCAGCGACTTCGCCTACGCTGGCAACAGCGGCGGCACCGATGCCAACATCCTGAGCGTTAAAGTAAACGGTCAGACCTTCACGGCAACGGGTGTGAAAGATGCATTGGCTGGCGGGGTGATCAACTTCGCTTCGACCGATGGTCAGACCCTCGTGGTTGACCTGACGGGCTTCGATTCGGCTACCGGCAACTCGGCCTTCACGAACATTTCGACCAACGCGTCCGAGCGTGATTCGCTCGTCAACGCGCTGAACCAGGGCTTCTCGCGCGCTGGCTCGGGTCTGAACTTCGCTGTAGGTGCGACTGCGGACGCGAACGTTTCTGTTTCTCTGCAGAGCGTGTCGAGTGCGAACCTGTTCAATGGTCAGTCGCTCAGCGTTAGCACGGCTGCTGGTGCAGCTGCTGCTTCGGCAGCACTCGATGGCGCCCTGAATACGGTGTCTACGGTGCAGTCGACGGTTGGTGCTCTGGAATCGCGTTTCAACTTCATTAGCGCGAACCTCCAGACCTCCATTCAGAACCAGGACGCGGCCAGCGGCTCGCTGCTCGATACGGACGTTGCTGCCGAATCGACTGCGTACGCAACCTCGCAGGTTCAACTGCAAGCCGGTATCGCTGTATTGGCCCAGGCCAACCAGCTGCCGCAAAACCTCCTGAAGCTGATCAGCTAACTGATCGGCCGATGGGGTTGTAGCAACCTCACCCGGGTGGGAAGCCGCAAGGCTTCCCACCCGACACCGCTAAGAGTTTGGAAAGGACCAGGCGGTTAAGGCACTTGGAGCACGACAATGGAAATCAATTTGCAAGGGGCGGTATCGCTGCCCCAGAGTTTGCCAGGCGCACGTAGCGCGGATTTGCCAGCTGTCTCGAAGACGGAAAAACCGACAACGACGACAGCCGACACTGCAGCCGCTACCCGTGTGCCAGCAACCAGCGATACGCAAGTACAAACGCAAACGGAAAGCGTGGTTGATAAGCGTCTCGAAGCTTTGCAAAAGGCGGCGGAGAGCTATTTCAAGAACGTGTATGCCGTGAGCGACCAGGAGTTTACCATCTATAAGGACGCGTCGGGGCAATATATCACCCGCTATACCAGCCTACGGGATGGTAAGGTGACATATATTCCTGAACCGGATATGCTTGCCTATATGGACAACCGCCAGCAGGAGCGGCAGGCATTGATTGAAATTCAGGCCTGAACAGTGCTAAATCCCGTGATGGCACGGGATTTGCACTGCAGGTTGAAAACCTTATGAATGGATTGGGATCGTGGTCTCGGAGATTACATTAGGCAGCATCTACCAGAGCAACGGTAAAACCGTTGTTGGCGGCTCGCAAAGCGGGCTGGATACGCAGAGTATCATCGATGCGCTGGTCACTGCGAAACAACAGCCGGCGACCGACCTCACCACCAAAGACACCGCGATCGACGCGCAGCTGAAGGCCTATAGCTCGCTCACCAGCCTGCTGTCCCAGTTCCAGTCGGCAGTGGATACGCTGCGTAATCCCCCCGGCGTGGCCAACGACACCCAGAATATTTTCCAGTACCGCACCGCGAACCTGTCGACCAATACCGGGGCGGCGGCATCCAACTATATGAGCGTGACGGTGACGCCGGGCGCGGCCATCCAGAATTTCACCATCGACAGCATCACGCAGCTGGCGACGCAGGCGAAGGAGCAGAGCAATACCTTCACCCTGGCCGATACCACCAGCGCCTCGGCAGTGACGGCGACGGGTTCTTCCAGCGCGGGCCTGTTCTCGGCCGGTACAATCACTCTCAAAAACCCCACCGGCGGCACCGCGCCGCAGATCACGCTGGCCGCGGGCGATTCGTTACAGACGGTGGTAAATAAATTCAATGGGGTGAGCAGCCAGTCAGGCATCCAGGCCAGTATCGTTACCGTTGCCACCGGTGCGACCACCAACACCTACCAGATCCTGTTCACCAGCACCCAGACCGGCGCGGCCTATGACTTCGACCTGGGCAATAGCAGTACCGTCACGTCGGACCCCGACGGCGCGCTGTCGCAGCTCACCTTCACGAAAGGCGTGCACGATTCGGCGCAGGATGCCATTTTCAGCATCAACGGCGTAACGGTTCAGCGCTCCAGCAACTCGATGAGCGATGTGATCAATGGCGTGACTTTCAACCTCACCCAGGCGACGCCCAATGGCACCACGCTTTCAGCATCCATCGCGCCGGATACCAGCATCATCAGCAACGCGATCACGCAGTTCGCCGATACCTACAACCAGTTGAAGCTGTTCTTCTCGACGCAGGACCAGCGCAATTCCGACGGCACGCCAACCGCTACGGCAGTGCTGGCCAACGAATCGGAGCTGCGCGAGATTGAAAGCGACGTTGCCAATGAAGTAACCAGCGTGGTGAACGGTATTTCCCAGGGTGAGCCTTCGCGACTGGCCGATATCGGCATCAGCTTCGACGATTTCGCGGGGGACGACACCAACCCCGCCACCAAAAACATCATGACGGTGGATACGGACAAGGTAACCGCGGCGCTGACCTCGGATTTCAACGGCGTGCGTAATTTCTTCGAGTTCAATATGAACTCGGATAATTCCAGCCTCGCCGTTTACAGCCGCACCAACCAGATGAATGTCACGGCATTCACGCTGACGATCGACCCGAGCACCAACACCTTCCAGGCAAATTATACCGACACGAACGGCAACAGCAACACCGTCAACCTCACGGCGACGGCGAACGGCACCAGCGGCTACCTGCTTACCGGACCCGACGGTTCGGATTTTGCTGGCCTGCAGCTGATCTATGCCAGCACCAGCGCGGCGACAATTCACGCTACCATTACGCAGGGCATGGCCGACCGGCTTTATAACCTGATGGACGGCATCACCGACACCACCAGCGGCACGCTGACCCAGACAGTGAGCGCCCTGACCGACCAGGAGAACCGCAACAAGGACCAGATCGACCAGATCAACAGCCAGGCCGACACCTACCGCGATACGCTAACCCAGCAATATGCCGACCTGGAAGCCGCACTGAGCAAGGCGAACAACCTGCTCGACCTGTTGGATGCACAACAAAAAGCCGCCGTCGCTAACGCCAGTTAGTGCATCGGCGGATAATTGGTGCTAGATTAAAAATATGACTCAGAACTACGCCAATTCCTCGAAAGCCTACACCCGTGCCAGCCACACGGTCGGTAAAACCCGTCAGGTGGTGATGCTGTATGACGGTATCATCCGGTTTTTGAACCAGGCGGCGGAGGCGATCGAGCAGAAGCGCATCGAAGAGCGCTACCACAAGCTCACCCGGGCTGCGAATGTGATCACCGGCCTCCAGGCCTGCCTGGATTTCGATATCGGCGGAAAAACGGCGCAGGCGCTGTATGATTTCTATTCCTCGGTCGATACCCGCATTTTCACCCTGCATCGCAAGCCCGATAGCGCGCTCTGCCGCCAGCTGGTGCAGGAGCTGAAAGAGATGCGCGATGTGTGGGACGGCATCGACCGCGGTGCCGAAGCCCAGGCGCCGAAGGCCCCGCCGGCAGAGCCTGCCGCATCGCCGGAGGCGGCAGCTGCCGGCACGGTAAAAGTTTCCGCCTAGCCGAGGCGTTCTCCTATTTTTCAAATGCTTGCCTGTTTGGCATGGCGCTTGCTTCTATCTGCAGGTGTTCATTCCACGAGGCGATTCATGCAGCTTGGCGCTTTAGCTCTTTTACTCGGCACGCCGCAGGCGGCAGGCCAGCAGGCCGGCAGCGGCGCTGACAGCGGCGATAAATCGACCGATCTGTTCTCGACGCTGCTGAACGACTTGCAGGCCGATGCGAACGGCGCCACCCCCCTGCAGAACACCGCGGCGGTGAGCGAATGGATCAACCAACCCGCCGCCGCCACACTGGTGGCACAGGAAGTGCCAACGCAACAGGCGGCGGCGCTTTCCACGCTGCTGAACCAACAGGTCACCCCGCAGAATGCCGATGATCTGCTGCAGGCCATCCAGGCGATGGCGAGCAAGAACGGCGGCGATAGCGCGCAACTTCAGACACAGGCCGATGCCGGCACCACGACCACCAGCGACCAGCAATCGCAGGCCGATACCTCCACCGACACATTGCTGGCGCAACTGAAAGACGCGATCACCGATGTGAAGGAAACCGGCCAGCCGGCGAAGCTGGGCGATATCGTGGCGCAGTTGCCGGCGATGCAGCAGGTGCAGGGCGAGGCCAAGCAGGGCGCGCAGCTGCAATCGGTGCTGCAGCTGGTGAAGCAGGTATTCTCGGGTTTAAAAAACCAGAACACAACGGAGCAGGCCCAAGGGCAGCCGGCCGCCGCGCAACCGGAAGATTCCGTTCCGGACGCGACGACCCAAAGCCTACAGGCCAGTTTGTTTCCCGCTGACGATACTGCAGCGGCGCCGCAGGAAAAAGACAAGGATAAGGATGGCGAACGAGACTATGTCGAAATCGTCCCGCTGAGCGCGGAAGCGACAATGCCGGCCTGGGTGAACAACCTCACCCCCGCGCCGAAACCCGATGGCAGCAGCACCATCGCGCAGAACGATCTCGATGCGACCATTCCGCCGCTCAGCAGCGGTAATGCGCCATCGGCGGCGTTGCCGAAAGTGAACCTGCCCTCGATGCATGCGGATGATGCCGATGATGCGGATGGCAGCAGCGATGATGCATCGGACGGTGTGGCGCTTCCCTCCGGTATGCATAGCTTCAGCGAAACGCTGGCTGCCCAGCAGACCAACGATAAGGCCGCCGCGCCAGTAACGGCGCCGAATGATGCGGCTGCCGCGCAGGCTACCTCGGCCAGTTCCACGCAGCATAACAATGCTGCTGCCGCCGCGGCGGCGGCCACCAGCAATGCGCAGAACAACGCACCCGTGAACCATGCGCCCGTCACCGCGCAGGTGCAGGTGGCGGTGACGCGCGCGGTGCATGAGGGCATCCAGCAGATGACCATCCAGCTCGACCCGGCGGACCTGGGCCGGGTGGAAGTGCACCTGCACACGCAGACCGATGGGCAGACGCATGTGTCGTTCGTGGTCGATAAAGCGCAGACGCTCGATTCGCTGTCGCGCGATGCGCGCTCGCTGGAGCGCAGCCTGCAGGATGCGGGCGTGAAAGCCGATGCGGGCAACATGCAATTCAACCTGCGCCAGCAGCCACAATCGAACCTCGGCACCGGCGGCGGTCAGTTTGGCCAGGGTGGCCGCCCGCAATGGTCGAAGGACGAGGATGATAAAGATGGCAGCGGCACTGCGCCGCAGGCATCGGCAATTTCTGCCACACAAAACTACACGCTGTCGCTGCGCGATGGCGTGGATATCCGGGCATAGGAGGCTCGCATGACCGACACCAGCACCACCAGCCAGATCAATATCGGCGCGATGACCGCGGCGCAGCAGGCGGCGCAAGCCGCCGCCGTGGCCGCCGCCAACACGGCGAATAACATCTCATCCACCAGCGGCACCGGCGACCAGCTGTCGGGCGATTTCAGCTTCTTCCTGAAAATGCTCACCACCCAGCTGACCAACCAGGACCCCACCCAGCCGATGGACACCAGCCAGATGTCGCAACAGCTGGCGCAGTTCTCGGGCGTGCAGCAGCAGGTCGACACCAACACCAAGCTCGACACGCTGATCGCCAATAACGGCAAGTCGCAGCAGGCGACAGCGGTGGGCTATATCGGCCATGAGGTCGAGGCGGAAGGCAATACCGGCAGCGTGTATGGCGGGCAGGGGGCATTTGCCTATGTGCTGCCGTCGGCGGCGGCATCGGCCAAAGTCACCATCACGGATGCTTCTGGCAACACTGTATTCAGCGGCGACGGCACGACGCTTTCCGGCCGCAACATCCTGGTATGGGACGGCGTTAACAGCACCACCGGCGCACAGGAGCCGGATGGCACCTATACGCTCGCCGTTAGCGCGACGGATTCCAGCGGCGCGGCCATGACGGTCGATACGCGTTCGGTCGGCATCGTGAATGCGGTGGAAACCGACGCCAACGGCAACTTGGTGCTCGACCTCGCCGGCGGCAGCGGCACGACGATGAACTTCAACGATGTGCTGGCCGTGCGCAGCCCCAGCCGCGTGGTTACTTCGACAGCGGATAGCGGCAGTGATAGCAGCACGGATTCTTCTACCACTTCAGGCACTTAATTAACTTGGCACGGAACATGCAATACCAAAAACATCGGATTAACAAGCAGACGACGAATTAGGATTTAGGGAGGATAACATGAGTCTTTACGGGGCATTATTCGGCGGCGTATCGGGTCTCGCGGCGCAATCGAGCAAGATGGGCGTCATCTCCGACAACATCGCCAACGTGAACACGGTGGGCTATAAGCAGGGAACGGCATCGTTCGCCTCGATGGTGGTCAACTCGAACGGCAGCGTATCGTACCAGACCGGCGGCGTGCGCGCCTCCACCATTCAGGACGTCACCCAGCAGGGCCTGCTGCAATCGACCGAATCCTCGACCGACCTCGCCATTTCGGGCGGTGGTTTCTTCGTGGTGAAATCGACTCCGGATGGCGGCAGCACCTCCACCCCGCTTTACACCCGCGCCGGTTCCTTCACGCAGGATTCGCTGGGTAACTTCGTCAACGCCAACGGTTACTACCTGCAAGGCTGGCCGCTCGACCGTGAAGGCCGTCTGCCGGGTGAACCGGGCAACCTCGATACCACTTCTTCCTCGAACTTCGATTCGCTGGAGACGGTGAACGTACAATCCGCTTCGGGTGTGGCGCAGGCAACCAGCACCATCTCGCTCGGCGCCAACCTGAAAGCAAGCGAAGTCGTCTACCCGGGCCAGACCGGCACGTTCAACCTCGATTCGCTGAACACCAACAACCTCAATCAACCGGCCGATGCGATTCTGGTCGGTTCGGAATATGGCCTGGCGGGTACTGACGACGTGCAGCGCGGCGACACCTTTACCGCGTCGACCGGCGGCGGCCTCAACTACAGCTACGAGTATGGCGGGTTCACTGTCGGCCGCGATATTTCGAGCGGCAACACCAGCACCAACTACGGCGACCTGGGTAATAATAACCAGGCGGTGCTGAACCTCACCGATGCCAACATCGACTATGTGACCGGTGGCTCGACCTTCGAAATCACCCTGCCGAATAACGGCCTGAAAACGGGTGACACCATCACCCTCGCAGGCCTTACCGCGCTCGGTGCCACGCCTTCGTCGGAGTTGAACGCGCCGCATGTCATCACCCGTATCGATGACGACCACTTCACCATCACCACCGCAACACCGCACGGCCAGACAGCCGGCACGATGCCGACGGAATCCTTCACCGCCGATACGCGCCAGTTCCAGGGCAACGTGCTGGATGCCACCTCGGCCACCGGCAACTTCCTGGGCCAGACCGGCTCGACCAAGTTCACCGCCGCCGCGCTGACCTTCACGATCAGCAACGCCACGTCGGGCACGGTGACTTTCCATTACACCAACAGCGCACCGAACACACTGAACGGCGAGTTCAACAACCTCGATACGCTGGCGCAGGCCATCAACTCGGTGAACGGCCTGACGGCACGGGTGGTGAATAACCGTCTGGTAGTCGGCGCCGAGAACGCGTCGGAAGGCATCACCTTCGCCAACGGCGACACGGCCGGTACCGACACGCTGCATGGCATCAACTGGACCGATGAACTGGATGTGCAGAACATTCAGCCGGACACCCGCCGCTTCTCGAGCATCCAGGGCCTGGCTAACCTGGTGAACGCCGATGCCGGCGTTACCGCCACCGTGGACAACCCCCTGTCGAACCCGACGCTGAGCATCGGCGTGGACAACCCGCTCGATACCATCGCTTTCGGTGAGCTTGGGCCGTCCATCCCCGTGACGGCTAACCCGACGGCAGGCGTTAACATCCCGAACGCTGTCTACACGGCAGGTTCGAGCATTCCGGTGACCATCGATCTCGGCACCACTACCGATATCACTACCAGCTCGAAGATCAGCTTCAGCGGCTTCACGCCGGGCACCGGCGGCCTGCCGGGTGGCTTCCCGAATGGCGGCCCCTACTCGGTAGCGGCGGTATCGGGCACCCAGGTGACCATCAACGTGCCGGTGACGCAGGATCTCGACTTCAGCACCACCCCCACCGACTATGCGATCCCCTCGGGTGCATCGGTATCGATCCAGGGTGAGACCAACAGCGGCAGCCTGCTGGGCCATCTCGGCCTGGACGCGACCGGCGTTGCCTCGCTGGCCGGTGCAGCCTACACCACGGCGCAGAGTTCGGGCACCCTCGGGCCGCAATACGACCCGACCGGCACCATCGGCGAGAACATGGCATCGGGCGATATTACGGCGCAGTTCAGCCGCAACGTCCGCATCTATGACAGCCTGGGCACGGGGCACGATATCCGCTTCAGCTTCATCAAAACGGCGACCAACACCTGGGCGGTGGAAGTGCATGCGATTCCGGCGACGGATATCAGCACCTCGCTGCCGGACGGGCAGATCGCGACCGGCAACATCGTCTTCAACGGCGATGGCACGCTGCGCAGCGTCAGCTCCGGCCTCACCAACCCGCTGAACATCGCGTGGGTGAACGGTGCGGTTTCCAGCTCGATCGCGCTGGATCTGGGTACGGCGGGCCAGCCTTTCGGCACCACCGGCGCCACCGTCATCGGCCAGTCGGACGGGCTCAGCCAGTTCGATTCGGACTATAACGTGAACTTCGCCAACCAGAACGGCGCCCCCGTGGGCCAGCTGGAGAGCGTGTCGATCAACGATCAGGGGCTGGTGATCGCCAGCTACTCGAACGGTGAGACGCAGTCGCTCTACCAACTGCCGCTGGCATCGTTCGCCAATCCTGACGGGTTGCGTTCCATCACCGGCGACGTGTATGCGCAGACCCGCGAATCGGGTGAGGTGAACCTGCGCGAAGCCGGCACCAACGGCACGGGTACGGTGGTTTCCGCCGCGCTCGAGCAATCGAACGTCGACCTGGCGAGCGAGCTGACCGACATGATCGTCGCCCAGCGCGCCTACCAGGCCAACACCAAAGTGATTAAGACCGCTGACGATATGCTCGATCAGCTTAACCAGGTCTAGTAGCGCCCCGCGTTACGCCAACAGTTTAAGTCGTCTAGCTCCTTCTTGGGCCCGGGAAACCGGGCCTCTTTTTTTGTATGGAGCGTTTATTACAGTTCTGTGAAATTAAGCCGTGCCATCTTGTTTTCGATTCCGGTTCTGCTACCTGTTGCGGCGAGAGATCGGTTCCTGCCTTGCTTTGTGGCGTTAAGGGCACAAATGCAAAGGAAGTGAAGCATATCCAGGATGGCGGGGAGCGCGTATTTCCCTTCCCGGACAAGCTTTTCTAAGGTAGGGAAATACATAAGAAGCCTTCGTAACGAGACAGGAACGTGGTATGACATATAAAAATAGCATTTTCTCGTCGCTCAACGTGACCAAGGACGCACGCGCCGCCGCCGATGCCGATGAGAACGCCCTGGCCGACCTGATGGCCAACCCCGAATATCTCCGCCATTCCTCGCAGGTCATCAACGAAGCGCTGAAAGACGGTTTCGATGTGCTGCAGTTGCCGAATGGCGATATCGTCACCACCGGCACCAAAATCATCACCAATACCTATGCGTGGGATGCCGATAAATCGAAGCTGGTGAAGGCCCGCACGCCTTCCGAAAAACCCCGCGCCCGCAAAGCCAAAGCCACCGCGCCGGTCGCCGAGGAAGAAGAAGCCGAGTAGCTTCTAGAAGGCTCGCAGAAAATAAAGCGAGCATTGGCGCTGCTTATAACTGACATTATAAACGCCGGTATAATCTGTATCGCTGGTCGAAGTGCTGCAACTGCTGGCACCCCAACTGCCATAACTGCGCACGAAAATCTTGCCGGTGCCCGGGTAGCCGTCATCCAGCTTAGTGTCGATGTTCCAGGCTTCTTCCGGCAAGAGGATGGACGGATAATCGGTAGCGCTGCCGGTTTTGAAGGCGCCGAATGAAAAATCATTTCCGTAGCTGCCCGTGTAACGCACGGAGACACCTGTATACGAACCCTTGGTTTCCGGCGTCCAACCGGCAGTGCTGAGCTTCGACCCCGGGCAATTGGTGCCGATGACCGATTCGTTCACGCCGCCGGGGCCGGAGGTGCCACTGTAACTGCCCTCGACCAGCCCGGCATCGGCCAGCTGTGTCCAGAACTGGAAGGGTTCGATGGAACCGGTATTGATGGTGCCATCCCCATCGCCATTGCAGACGCCGCCGGCGGTGGCGCCGCCACAGACAGTGGATTGCGGCCAGATACTGGTGGCGCTGTGAAAATCGCCAGGAATAGCGAAATACTTGTCGCGGAAAGCCGAGACGGCGGTGATATAGCGGTTATATTCGGTGCCCACATTGCGCATCTCTGCGGCGCGGATCAGCGATTGACCGGCCAGGATGCCGCCCACCAGCAGCCCGAGGATCACCAGCACGATGCTGAGTTCGACCAGGCTGAAACCGGCGCGCGGTCGATTCATTGGCCCTCGGTCAGTTGCACCGGCGTGATGTTGGCGGCGAGGCCGTTGGGTTTCAGTTCCACTACTGCACCGCTGAGGGTGCCGGGGCCGCTGGCGGGTTCCATGCGGGTCTTGCGGTATTTGTTCAGGAAGTTCTGCATGGGGCCCTTGGGCTCGAAACCGATGATGCTGTTATAATCGCCGCACATGCCGGCATCGGTCATATAGGCGGTGCCTTTGGGCAGGATGCGGGCATCAGCCGTGGGCACATGGGTGTGGCTGCCGATGACCAGCGATACGCGGCCGTCGAGGAAATGGCCCATGGCCTGTTTCTCGGAGGTGGCTTCTGCATGCATATCGACCACGATGGCATCGACATTGCCGCCGAGCGTATAAGGCGCCAGCGCGGCCTCGGCGCAGGTGAAGGGCGAATCGAGATATTCGCGGTGGAACACCTGGCCCAGCAGATGCAGCACCAGCATGGTCTTGCCGTTTTCCAGCGTGAAAAGGCGGCAGCCGGTGCCGGGCACGCTGGGCGGGAAGTTGTGCGGGCGCAGCAGCTTGGGTTCCTGCCCGAGTAGGCCGGGGGCGTCTTTCTGGTCGAAGACGTGGTCGCCGCCGGGCATGGCGTCGATCATCCCCATATCTTTAAAATCGCGCAGCACTTCGCCGCTGATGCCGAAGCCGCCGGCGGCGTTGTCGACATTGACGATGATGCCATCAAGTGCCTGCTCGCGCTTCAGTTGCGGCACGAATTTCTTCACCGCATCGCGCCCGCTGCGGCCTACCACGTCACCACAGAAAAGGATCTTCACGGCAGCTCCTGATAGGTGAACATGCTGACACCCAGCTCGGTGAGGATGCCGTCGAGCGGCACGTCATGCGGCTCGGTGGGCACCTGCTCGATCTCCTGGCCGCTATGGGCGACGCCGATGAACAGCGGCGGGTGCTCGAACAGGCGCATCATGGCGATGGTGCGGTCGTAATAGCCGGCACCGTAGCCGAGGCGGAAGCCGTCGCCATCGAAGGCGAGAAGGGGGACGAGCACCACGGCGGGAATGAGGGTTTCGGCGGTGGGCAGCGGCTCCTGCACGTTCAACTGATGGTGGCGCACCAGCGGGTCGCCGCGCCGCCAGCGGCGGAATTGCAGCATGCCCTGGTCGGTCAGGCAGGGGAGTGAACCGATTTTGCCGAAGCGCTGCATCAGGTCGAAAATCGGCAGCACGTCGAGCTCGGCCTGGATGGCCATGTAGCCGGCGAAAGACGGTGCGAATGAGAGGATGGGGTGGTCGGCATAATGGCGGGCGATCGACTGGTCGGCGCCGATCATCGCGCCATGGGCGAGGGCGCGGCGCTTCGCCATCATCTCCTGACGGAGTTTGCGTTTTTCAATGCTGATACTGCGGTCCGGCTGCGCCATGACACCAGATTATGGCGGATTCACATCTTCACGCAAGAAATTCACGAATCTTTAACGGCTGTTAGGGTAGACTCAAGGTAACAAGAACCACCCGCACAGGAGTCACCACCATGAAAAACCACGTTACACGCCTCACTGTCCTCGGTCTTCTCGCTCTCAGCCTCACCGCCTGCGACAACCACCGCGACACCCAGACCGGCACGCTCACCCGCCATCTCACCATGATCGGCGAAGATGGCCGCCGCTATGGCACCGTGGATATGGACCCCATCGGCGGCGGCAAAGTCTACGATTCCACCGGCGCCCTGATCGCGACGCTGACGCCGGCCAGCTATGGCACCGTGAGCGCGCCGGCACCTGTCACCACTTATACGACCGAGCCGCGCTAGTTTTTGGTGGTGCGCGTAGCGCACGCTGGGGGCGAAGGCGCCCCCATCGCTACCGCTCCCCCCACGTTCGCTGCGCTCCGGCTCGCCGCTAGATCGCGGCTACGCGGCTTTCACACTCACCGCCCTATTGCGCTGAGTTTGTGGCTGGGCGTGCCGAGCGCAAGCGAGCCGCTCGCGGCGGGGGTCAGCGAAGCGAAGGGGGCAAGGCCCCCTTCAAGGAGCGCTACGCCGCGACCAAATCAAAAAACCGCCATTCGCCTTGCAAAACCGCGCCACATCCCCTATCTTCAATAGCGAATGGCACTGCCCGGTGCGAATGTGTACAAATGCTCCGGGACCGATAAATTCCTTTAGGGAGCTGTCCCTACCGCTGGCCGTGGCTGGCGGCATACGGCACCCACCTGACTCGAAGGGTCACGGGAGGTTATAACGACATACGGCCAGGGCGGTCCATTCACCTTCCCCGATTTTCAGTCTAGAGTTTGGATGCCTTGCGCGTGAGATCGAGCATACGGCAGCTGAAGCCCCACTCGTTATCATACCACGAGGCGACGCGCACGAAGTTGCTGCCTACTACCGAGGTGCCGGTGAGGTCGACGATCGAGCTGCCATTATCGCCGGTGTAATCGGTGGAAACCAGCGGGCGGTCGTCCACTTTCAGTACGTTTTTCAGCATTTTGGCCGAGGCCATTTTCAGCGCTTCGTTCACCTCTTCTTTAGTGACAGATTTTTTCAGGCTGGCGGTGAGGTCGATCATCGAGACGTTGGCGACGGGCACGCGCATCGACACGCCGCTGAGTTTGCCGGCCAGCGCGGGCAGCACTAGGCCGATGGCCTTGGCAGCGCCGGTTTTGCTGGGCACGATGGAAAGGGCGGCGGCGCGGGCGCGGCGCGGGTCTTTATGCGAGCCGTCGACGAGGTTCTGGTCGCCGGTATAGGCATGCACAGTGGTCATGAAACCGCTCTCGATGCCGAAGCTGTCGTTCAGCACTTTGGCGACGGGGGCCAGCGCATTCGTGGTGCAGGAGCCGACGGAGAACACGGTGTGCTCTTTGGTCAGCTGGTCGCAGTTCACACCATAGACGAAAGTCGGGCAGTCGTCGCCGGCGGGGGCGGAGATGATGACTTTGCGCGCCCCCTGGCCGAGATGGACGGAGGCCGCATCCTTATTATTGAAGGCGCCGGTGCATTCGAGCACGATATCGACGCCGAGGCCGGCCCAGTCGATTTTCCTGGGGTCGCGCTCGTGGGTGATTCTGATGTTGCCGCGGCCCATGTCGATGCCGGTGTCGTCATAAGTGATTTTATTCTGGAAGCGGCCATGCACCGAATCGAACTGCAGCAGGTGCGCGTGGCTGGCATTGTCGGCGGAGCCGTTGGCGGCCACCAGCGCGATATCGTCATAGCCTTCCGAAATGATGGCGCGCGCCACGCAGCGGCCGATGCGGCCCAACCCGTTAATCCCGATTTTAATGGTCATATGCTCACCTCTGCCGCGGGTTATAGCGCCAACGCGGCGGGGCACAATATAAATTCTGTTAACGATGCCGGAAAAGCGACAGGATGCGGCTGAGCCGCTGGGCCCCGCGCGAGCGCACTACGCCGAACATGATGATTTCGCCGCGCGGTTCGTTGACGAAACGGCCGTAATACCAGCGGATGAATTTCTTTTTCAGCCCGTTCATGCGGCCGCCGCGACGATGGCTTCAACCGTGATGCCGAAGCGTTTATATAGTTCCTCGGCCGGGGCGCTGGCGCCGAAACTTTTCATGCCGATGAAGGTGCCATCCTCGCCCAGCCAGCGTTCCCAGCCGGTTTCGACGGCGGCTTCGATAGCGATGCGTTTGACGCCCGAGCCCAGCACTTCCCTGCGGTAGCTGGCGGGCTGTTTGGCGAACAGCTCCATGCTCGGCACGCTGACGACGCGGGTGGGGGTGCCTTTGGCTTCCAGCTGTTTGGCGGCTTCGACGGCCAGGTGCACTTCCGAGCCGGTGGCCATCACTACCACTTTCGGCGCCGCGCTGGCTTCGCGCAGGATGTAGGCGCCGAGGGCGCATTTATTTTCCGGCGTAAATTCGGTGCGCAGATGCGGCAGGTTCTGGCGGGTGAGGGCCAGTACCGAGGGTGTCTCACGTGAAACAATGGCCAGCTGCCAGCATTCGGCGGTTTCCGTGGCGTCGCACGGGCGGAAAACCTGCAGGTTGGGAATGACACGCAGAGCGGCCAGGTGCTCGACCGGCTGGTGGGTGGGGCCATCCTCGCCGAGGCCGATAGAATCATGCGTCATCACATAGATCACGCGCTGGCCCATCAGCGCGCTGAGGCGGATGGAGGGGCGGCAGTAATCGGTGAATACCAGGAAGGTGCCGCCGTAGGGGATGAAGCCGCCATGCAGGGCGATGCCGTTCATCGCGGCGGCCATGCCGTGTTCGCGCACGCCGTAATAGATGTAGCGGCCGTCGTAATGGCCGGGGGCGAAGGGCTGCATGGCCTTGGTTTTGGTGTTGTTCGAGCCGGTGAGGTCGGCCGAGCCGCCGAACAGTTGCGGCAGGGTGGGGGCGATGGTTTCCAGCGTGTTCTGCGAGGAAACGCGGGTGGCCTCTTTCGGTTGCGCCGCGGCGAGCCGTTGCTTGAGAGCCTGGATTTCCTGCACCCAGCCATTGCCAAGGTCGCCCTCGATGCGGTGAGCGAAGGTGGCGTGTTTGGGCGAGGCGGCATAGCGCTTTTCCCAAGTGGCATAGGCTTCGGCGCGCTGCGTCGCGGCGTTGCGCCAGGCGCTCAGCACATCCTCCGGCAGTTCGAAGGGGGCGTGGGCCCAGTTTAGGTTCTTGCGGGTGCCTTCGATTTCTTCGGCGCCCAGCGGCGAGCCGTGGCTGGAGTTCTTGCCGGCCTTGGTGGGCGCGCCTTTAGCGATGGTGGTGCGGCAGGCGATGAAGCTGGGCTTGTCGCTTTTTTGGGCTTTGGCGATGGCGGCCGCAATCGCTTTCGCATCGTGCCCGTCGATCTGTTGTGTAGCCCAGCCGAGGGACTCGAAACGTTTGCACTGGTCGTCGCTGACGGTCAGCGAGGTGGGGCCGTCGATGCTGATCAGGTTGTCGTCCCACAGCACGATGAGCTTGTTCAGCTTCATGTGCCCGGCCATCGAGGCGGCTTCGTGGCTGATGCCTTCCATCAGACAGCCATCGCCAGCGATGACGTAGGTGTAGTGGCTGACGAGCTCGTCGCCGAACTCGGCGTTGAGGGCGCGCTCGGCCATCGCCATGCCCACCGCGTTGGCGATGCCCTGGCCCAGCGGGCCGGTAGTGGTTTCGATGCCGGGAGCATGGCCGAATTCCGGGTGGCCGGCGGTTTTGGCGCCCCATTGGCGGAAGTTCCTGATCTCCTCCAGCGTCATGTCCGGATAGCCGGTGAGGTGGAGGAGGGCGTATTGCAGCATGCTGCCATGGCCGGCGCTGAGAATGAAGCGGTCGCGGTCGGGCCATTCGGGGTGGTGGGGGTCGTAATTCAGGAACTGGGTGAACAGCACGGTGGCGACATCGGCCATGCCCATCGGCATGCCGGGATGGCCGGATTTGGCTTTCTCGACCGCATCCATCGAGAGGGCGCGGATGGCATTGGCCATCTGGTCGTGGGTGACGGGTTGCGGTTTCGTTTGGGTGGCTGGCATGGCTGGCTCGCTGCTGTTATTGGCAGGGTTTTAGCATGCGCGCGCGTGATTGCAACGTTCGTGCGTGCGAACTTATGCACATGTTGTTTGCGTCGCTTGCCAAGCTTCGCGCGCTATGGTTGGTTGGTTACAAATCAAGAAACTAGCACGCACAGCTCAACATCAACCTTAGCGTGAGTAGAGTATGGTAAGCGCTTCACAACAGAGCCTGAATAATGCCATCACGGCGGTGGATGCCGCCTTTGACACACTCGAGGCGGCGATTGCCGTGTCGCTCATCCAGCGCAGCCAGTCGGCGGCGTCGAGCGAGGCGGTGCAGGCCGAGCTGACGGTGAGCTGGGAGGCGCACAGCGCCAAGCTCGAAGCCGAGATGACCGAGCTGCATGAAGAAAACAGCTTCCTGAAAGATGACAACCAGCGTCTCAGCAACCAGCTGCAGCAATTGCAGCAGGAATATCTGGCGCTGCAGAACATCGCGTCCGGCACCGTGCGCAAGCTCGATAAATCGGTGAAGCAACTCGACCTGATGCTGGAGCGCGCGTGATGAAAACGGTGAAAGCAGTCGTCTACGGTAAGGAATATACGCTGGCCTGCGATGCGGGGCAGGAGCAGCACCTGGCCCAGCTGGTGAGCCAGTTGAACGGCCGCGCCAAAACGCTGGAGAAAGCCGTCGGCAAGCTGCCGGACGGGCTGATGATGGTCTATGTGGCGCTGATGATCTCGGACGAGATTCACGATGCCACGCGCGAAAATATCCGCCTGAAGGACGAGCTGACGCGCCTGCAGCGCCAACTGGGCGAAAGCAACCCCGACGATGCGCGCCTGGCGGCGCTCGAGGAAGAGGTGGCCGAGAACCTGCAGCACCTGGCCACCCGCATCGCCGGGCTGGCGGAGAAGCTGGCTTCCTAACTCGCGCTTGCGTGTTGGGCTTGCTGCGCTATACAGGCGGGCATGAGCGCTTTACCTACCTTGGAGACCCTGGATGTCACCGGCAAAACCGTGCTGGTGCGGCTGGATTTGAACGTGCCGATGCAGGCCGGCCGCGTGACGGATGCCACGCGCATCAACCGCGTGGTGCCGACGTTGCAATACCTGATGGAGCGGCATGCGAAGGTGGTGATCCTGTCGCATCTGGGCCGGCCGAAGGGGTTCGACCCGGCGCAGTCGCTGGCGCCGCTGGTGGACAAATTATCGTCGGTGATGTGGGACCGACCGGTGAAATTCTCGCCCGATTGCATCGGGCCGACGGCGCAGCTGGCGGTGGAAAATGCCGAGGCCGGCGACGTGATTCTGATGGAAAACCTGCGCTTCCACGCGGCGGAGGAGGCCAACGACCCGGCCTTCGCGCAGGCCATGGCGGCACTGGGCGATTGCTATGTGAACGATGCGTTTTCCTGCTCGCACCGCGCGCATGCCTCCATCGTGGGGTTGAACCCGTTCATGCCTTCGGCGGCGGGCCGCCTGATGGAAGAGGAAGTGACAGCGCTGACCAAAGTGCTGGCCGACCCGGCACGGCCGCTGACGGCGATTGTCGGCGGCTCGAAGGTTTCCACCAAGCTGGAGTTGCTGGGCAACCTGGTGGGCAAGGTGGATTTCCTGGTGATTGGCGGCGCGATGGCCAATACGTTCCTGGCGGCGCAGGGCATCGCGATGGGCGCTTCGCTGTGCGAACATGAGATGACGGCGACGGCGCGCGATATCCTGAAAGCCGCCGAGGCCAAGGGCTGCAAGATCGTGCTGCCGGTGGATGCGGTGGTGGCGAAGAAATTCAAGGCGCATGCGGAAAATGTGGTGTGCAGCGTTGAAAAAATTCCATCTGATGGGATGATGCTGGATGTCGGCCCGCGCAGCCTGCTGGCGCTGCAGGAAGTGATCAATAACAGCAAGACGCTGGTATGGAACGGCCCGGTGGGCGCGTTCGAGACCGCGCCGTTCGATGCCACCACGGTGCAGATCGCGCGGATGATCGCGCAGGCATCGCATGAGGGCAAGTTGCATAGCGTCGCCGGTGGCGGCGACACGGTGGCGGCGCTGGCGCATGCGGGTGTCAGCCAGCAGCTGAGCTATCTCTCCACCGCCGGCGGGGCGTTCCTTGAATGGCTGGAGGGCAAGGAATTGCCGGGCTTAGCTGCGCTGATGACTCCCCATGCCGATCGTAAACGGGCTTAATGCATTCACATCAACGTCCCTCCCTTCGGTCGGTGTACTTTGATGTGCGAATCGACTATTTTCCTGAAAACGTGGTTTCAGGAAAATAGAGATATGACGGTAGTGAATGGATTGGAGGAGGCGCGGGCGGCGCTGGCTGCCGGTGCGCTGGCGCTGGCGTCGCCGCCCTTTGCCGCCTGCCATGCGGGCGTGGGTTATTACGAGGCGCTGCTGCTGCAGTTGCGCGCTGAATTTCCGGAAAGTGATTTCGTGTTCACGCTGGATTGCGGTGACGATGCGGCCATCGCCCACGAGGCCATTCGCCGCGGGTTTACCTCGGTGCGTTGCCAATGCAGTGAGGCCGTGAAAGCCAGGCTGGAGGCGCTAGTTGCAACCGCCAGTATGGGTGGGCGTCCATGAGGGCGGGTCGCTGGCGGGGAAGGAATCGTCCAGCGTGTCATCAACCGCCTCTTCGCGGCGGTTGATATCGCGGCGATGGCGGTAGTAGCCGTAGCCCAACAGGGCGGCGGCGCACAGGCCGAGAATGGTGATAGGGTGCATAAGTCCTCCGATGTTTAAAGTGTGATTGGACAAACATCAAAAGTCTGTTGTATCTAGGCGCCATTAACGAATGAGGACCCCATGGCACTGACGCGCAAAGTGAAAGAAGTTCTAAGCTGGTATGAGTCGGACAACCCCGGCACCAAGGCCAACCTGGCGCGCATGCTGATGACTGGCCGCCTCGGCGGTTCGGGTAAAATGGTGATCCTGCCGGTGGACCAGGGCTTCGAGCATGGGCCGGCGCGCAGCTTCGCCGCTAACCCGGCGGCCTACGACCCGCATTACCATTTCAAGCTGGCCATCGATGCCGGGCTGAACGCCTTCGCGGCGCCGCTGGGCATGATCGAGGCGGGGGCGGATACGTTCGCCGGCGCCATCCCGACCATTTTGAAAGTAAACAGCAGCAACTCGCTGGTGGGCAAGGGCGCGCAGCCCGACCAAGCCGTGACCGGCTCGGTGAAAGATGCGCTACGCCTGGGTTGCTCGGCGATCGGTTTCACTATCTATCCGGGTTCGGACGCGGTGATGGGGCAGATGGAAGAAATCCGCGAGATGACGGCGGAAGCCAAGGCGCACGGCCTGGCGGTGGTGATCTGGAGCTATCCGCGCGGCGCCGGCCTGAGCAAAGACGGTGAGACGGCGATGGATGTGACGGCGTATGCGGCGCATCTGGCGGCGCTGCTGGGCGCGCATATCATCAAGGTGAAGCCGCCGACGGCGTTCCTCGAGCAGGCGGAAGCCAAGAAGGTTTACGAGAAAGAGGGCATCAAAATCGGCACGCTGGCCGAGCGTATCGCCCATATCAAACAGACCACGTTCGGTGGCCGTCGCCTAGTGATTTTCTCGGGCGGTGGGGCGAAGAGCAACGCGGAAGTGCTGAAGGAAGTTGGCGAAATCGCGGCCGGCGGCGGTGATGGTTCCATCATGGGCCGCAACGCCTTCCAGCGCCCGAAAGACGACGCACTGACGCTGCTGTCGGACATCGTGGGGATTTACAAGAAAGTCTAAGCGCGCTTGATAAACAGGCTTTTCAGCGGGTGATGGCGCACATATCGCTTGTCGCGATAGACGCTCACGGCTTTGCCGACCAGCAGGCCGGAGACGATGGGGACGAGGATTTTACGTAACATGGTGGTCTCCTTGGTTAGCCCCAACCATGGCATGGTAGCCATTAAGGGGCGAGGGGACATGTGCAGCGGGATATCAGCCGGAGATGTGTAAGCGCGAAATTTCCGACCGCGCCCTGCAGCAGATGATCGTCGACGACCTGCCCGGCTGGTGAAGGCCGCAGCGATGCGGTGGTGGCGCATTGCAACGAACAGCTCAATGCACGTGGAAAAGCCGGCGGCCTGGTTAGCAAACCGGCATAATTGCTGGACGATGCCGGTGTTCCTTTTATAGTGCCGCGCATGAGCGATTTTCCCTGCAGGCTTTATATCATTTCCCCGCCCGTGCTGACGGTGGATTTTGTGCAACAGCTGGATGAGGCGTTGTCGGCCGGCGATGTGGCGGCGTTCCAGCTGCGGCTGAAGAATGCGAGCGACGAGCAGATTCTCGATGCCGCGATTGCGCTGATCCCGGTCTGCCATGCGCATGGGGTGGCTTTCGTATTGAACGACCGGGTGGACCTGGCCCTCAAAGCCGGCACCGACGGGGTGCATCTGGGGCAGGACGATATGGCCTATGCTGAAGCGCGCCGTCAGCTGGGTGAGGATAAGATCATCGGCGTTTCCTGCCATGATTCGAGCCATATGGCGATGGAAGCGGGCGAGGCGGGGGCGGATTATGTGGCGTTTGGCGCCTTCTACCCGACCAAATCGAAAAGTGCCGAGAAGCTGGCGAAATATGGCGTGCCGCCGGTAGAGCTGGTGGAAAACTGGACCAGCCTGACCACGGTGCCCTGCGTCGCCATTGGCGGCATGACGCCGGAGAATTGTCTGCCGCTGGTGCAGGCGGGGGCGGATTTCATCGCCGCCATCACGGCTGTTTGGGAGCATCCGCAAGGTGCTGCCGCGGGGGTAAAGGCTTTCAATCACGCTATCAAGCAAGGGCTGAAGGCGCGGGCTTCGGCTTAGTTGGGCGTATTGATCGCGCTGGTTTGCGCATCGGCTTCGCTGCGTAATACGCGTTTCACCTGATAGCGCAGGCCGGCGCGGGTTTCCTGTTCGATGATCAGCAATGTGTGGTCGGCGGTCATCTCGCCCAGAGCATCGATGCGGTCGGGGTAGGCGGCAAAGGCGTACTCGCCCACCATCACCGTTACTGCGCCGAAGTTCGACCAATGGATGATCTGCGCCAGGTAGGGCTCCTGCCGCCAGATGTCGGGGAAGGCAGGGTCGACCGAGATATTGAGGCGGGTGGGCTCGGTGTAGGTAGAGACCACCATATGGCAGGTGAGCGGCCGCCATTCCTCGCCGATGTCGCTCAGCAGGTAATGGCAGAAGAAATCGCGGCAAAGTTGGGGACGGGTTTGGTAAATATCGCAGCCCTGGTGGGTGCTGCAGAACTGGCACCATTGGTTATAGGGTTTGAAATCAACGATTTCACCGAGATGGCAGCACATCGCGCAGTCGCCGCATTGGCGGGTGGGGGGATGCGCGGGGTCTGGGCGCGACATGGGCATGGCTCATATAGGCAGATTGCGCATTTGCTTGCAAGTTCGCCGCCGGCTTGGTAACAGGGCGCTCATTCAAGAATCAGGAGTGTTTCATGCGAGTCGATGGTGGCCAGGTACGCGCCGGTATGGTGCTGGATTTCGAAGGCAAGCTGTGGATGGTGACGGGCCACGAGATCCGCACGCCCGGCAACCTGCGTTCGTTCAATCAGATCGAGATGAAGGACATCAAATCCGGCGTGAAGAAAAACATGCGCCTGCGCCCCGATGAGGGCATGGAGCGCGTGCAGCTCGACCAGCGCGACTTCCAGTTCCTCTTCGCCGACGGCGATACGCTGACTTTCATGGACAATCAAAATTACGAGCAGATCACCATGGAACGCGACTTCCTGGGCGACCGCGCTGCCTTCCTGCAGGACGGCATGACCGTGCAGGTGGAATTGCATGAAGCCACCCCCATCGGCGTGAAATTGCCCGACCAGGTGATCCTGGAAATCGTGGAAGCCGATCCGGTAGTGAAGGGGCAGACCGCCAGCTCAAGCTACAAACCCGCCAAGCTGGAAAATGGCGTACGCGTCATGGTGCCGCCATTTATCGGCACGGGCGATAAGATCGTGGTGAATACGAACGAGCTTACCTACATCGAACGCGCGAAGTAGGGTTTGGGTCAAAAGTGGCGATCTGCGTCGTCGTTTCCGTCCTCGGTCGGTTACGTAGCGCTGCTACGCGCCCTCCCTGCGGGCGGGAACTCCTAGCATCTCACCACTTTTGACCCAAACCGGCGCCGCTGTATTGCTGCTTCGCTTCGCTCGCAATCATCGAGCTGATAACGCAAAATGCCCGCGCGTTAATCGCGTGGCTTTAGCAAATCCTGCAGGGTGCTGTGAATGCGGCCGTTGGTGGCGAGCATGGGGCCGCGGTCGTCCATCGCTACGGGGGTTCCGTCGATGGCGGTAACCTTGCCGCCGGCTTCGCTGACGATCAGGTTACCGGCCGCCATGTCCCATATATTCAGGCGATGGTACCAGCAGCCGTCCAGCCGGCCGGAGGCGACATAGGCCAGGTCCAGCGCGGCGGAGCCGCTGCAGCGCATGGTGGCGCCATGGTCGATCACCCGCTCGAAGGCGCGCAGGGTGGTTTCATAGCCGCTGCGCCATTTGCGGGGGCTGGAGGTGGAGAGCACGATCTCTTCCTCGCGCATCGAGGTACGCAGCTTCAGGTTGTTCAGGAAAGCGCCCTGGCCTTTTTCGGCGTGGAACAGCTCGTCGTGAATGGGGTCATACACCACGCCGGCGATGGTTTCCCAGTTCTCATCCTTCTTCACCTGTACGGCCACCGAGATGGAGATATAGGGGATGGCGTGGATGAAGTTGGTGGTGCC